>Ga0209606_1000597_pt1 | contig 52623 bp, 39 predicted proteins | sample AD_UKC057_MetaG_FD_184412 | JGI IMG/M metagenome (GOLD analysis project Ga0209606, IMG submission 184412) | Active sludge microbial communities of municipal wastewater-treating anaerobic digesters from USA - AD_UKC057_MetaG (SPAdes) (version 2) | ecosystem: Engineered > Bioreactor > Anaerobic >... | reverse complement strand
AAGGGCGAATTGTCATTCGCCCCTACGGGGATGCTTTTTCGGTGTTCTTCTTGTCGATCTTGGCCATCAGGCCGTCAAAGCCCTCGGTTTCCCAGATCTTGTTGAACTGGCGGCGGTAGTTCTTCATCATACTGACGTCGTCGATTATCACGTCGAACGCCATCCACTTGCCCTTGACCTGATGAAAAGAGTAATTGACCGCGGCCTCGGATTTGCCGGCTTTAACCTTTGATTTAACGATCACGCTGCCATCCGCGGCCTTGTCCACGGCGGGGTCGATCTCAAGCGTGAACTGCGCCGACGGATCGAACTTCTTGATATAGCTGCGCTGAATCATCTGCTTGAAGCCCGCCACGAAACGCTGGCGATCCTTCGGTTTGAGCTTGTTCCAGTTGTCACCAAGGGTTCGCTTTGACAGTTCCTCGTAGTCCACGAACGTGTCCAGTTCCTTGCGCACGGCGTCGTCGAACGATTTCCTGTCCAGGTTCTTCGAGACGAGGGTCTTGATTCCGTCGTATTTGTCACGGATCACGTCCAGAGGGGCTGCCGCGGCGGTGGCCGCTGTCAGCATGGCGAGCAGGAATACTGCGGCGGGTATCTTCTTCAATTCGGTCCTCCACACGAATGGACGCCGCCCGAAACGACGGGCGGGACGCTCGTAATGATAAACATTCCGGGTTCAGTTAGCCATTTCGATGGACGTAAGATCGATCAGGGTGACGCCGGTGGCGCGTTCCAGCGACGCAACCGACACGTTGTAGTCGTAGACCGCCTGGTAGTAAGCGAGCTGCGCCAGGAAGAACTGGGTCAGGCCGTCGATGACCTCCTGAAGTGTCGCCATGCCGTTTTCAAACAGGTCCAGCTTCGCGATCACCCATCCGCGCGCGGACTTCAGGGCAGCCTCCCTGACATTGAACATCGTGCGCGCGTCGCTCATCTCAAGGAACAGTTTCTCGATCTCAAGCCGGATCGACGCCTCGGCTCCGTCCAGTTCCATCTGAAGGGCCGTCTTCTGAGCCCGTGTCTTCTTCAACTGGCCCAGTTTCGCGCCTACGTTCAGGTCAAACCTGATGGCCAGACCAGCCCCGAACCCCAGGGTGTTGAACGGGTCGTAATATGGAAACGTCATGTCATCCGCCACGTTCGAGTAGGCGTACTCGAATTCGGCGAACAGCACGAAGTCCGGGAAGAAGTTCCTGAATCTGGCCTCGGCTTCCGCCTCGCGGGCCTGGATGCCGCTTCGCAGGGCCACCAGTTCGGCGCGATTATCAAGGGCCGCCTCGACAGCGGACTCCAGGTCAAGGTCGATCAACGGAGTGATCGGGGTCAGTTCTTCCGGCGTGGCGATCGAAATACCGGCCAGCGGATCCATCCCGGCCAGCCTGGCCATCTGCCCGACAGCCAGTTCCCGCATCCGGTTCGCCCGCAGTTCCTGCTCGATTATCTGTGCCTCGTATACATTCACCTTCATCTGGTCGACCGGATCCCACGATGGATCGTCGTCGGCCTCCATCTGTTTCAGGTGGTCCCTTGCAGTGTTGAAGTAACCGCGCCCTTCGCCGAGCACGCCGGACAGACGCCTTGTAAGGCCGAGTCCGAAATAGCCTTTCAGCACCTCCAGGCGGACGTCGGCGCGGACCATCTGCTCGAGACCGCGGCTGACTTCAACGCCGAGCTTGCGCGCGCGGTTCAGCCACGTGATCTTGCCGCTGGTGTAAATCGGCTGGATCAGTTTGACACCGATCTTGGTCCAGATCCCCCACTCACCGAGATCGCCGAGGTCGTTCGAATAGACGCTGGTGAAAGGTGCGTCGGGGTCGGGCACGTGATGGCCCGTCATCGGCGCAAGCAGGAACTGGAACTCGACGCGCGGCTGGTATTCGGCGCGGGCGGTCTCAAGCTCGGCCTCGGCTTCGGTTATGCCCTGCCTGGCCTTCAGTATCCGCGGATTCTGCTCCATCGCAAGGTCAAGGACTTCGGCCAGGGTCATGCTGGTGGCGGTGGGCGCGGCCGACGGCTCACCTTGTTGAGCCGACGCCACCGCGTGAAAACCCGACGTCAAGGCCAGGATCAACCCGGCGACCGCGATCTGCCCGAACGGCGTGGATGTGCGAACGGGGGTCATATTCCCCTCGAGTGGCTGAAATCGTCTTTCCTTGGCAGCATCTTCCTGGTCAGGTTGAACGCCATCGCGGCAACCGCGAAAGCACCCTCGAATCCCATCGTTCCAACCGTGGCATCTCCGAGGTTGAAGATGTTTTTCCAGGGAGTCCTGACAGGCTGGCCGATCATGCCGAACGTCCTGGGGTACATCCTGGTGCACGCGGGGATCATGCCGGCGGCGTCCGGAACGGACCGGCCGGTCTTTTCACTGATCCTTGTGGCCGCCAGTGACGTCGTTATCAGGTGACGGTCCAGAAATGGCATGAAGGCGCGCACTTTCTCCATCATCTGTTCGCCGAACGCCTCGATTGAGCCGGCGCCCTCGTCCAGAAGTGATGCCGGAATCATGCCCGACACGGACAGAGTCGTGCGTTCCGGATCCATCATGTCGGCCGGTTCCATGGCAGGATCGACCTGGAGAGTCAGGCAGTTGGTGCCTTCCATCGGGCTTGTCGGATCGTCGACAAGAAACACCGTCCGTGCCATGCCGGTCGGGATGCCACGTCTTGCCATGCCGATGTTCATCGTGACCAGGAAGTGAGAAGGCGCGTAGTCACGAATGCGCTGCATCTGCCGCTTCCTGACGACCCTCTCCGGGAGCATGCGGGCGATTTCGGCCAGGTCGGTGCCCGCGACAAGCAGCGAAGTGCCCACCGCCTCGTTTCGACCGCGAACGTCGATCGAATGGACGCGTCCCCGGCTGTAATCGAACTGGTCGGCGAATTCCGCCATTCTGACGGTGCCGGAGTTTCCTTCGATCCTGCTGACAAACAGGTTCTTCAGGGAATCAAGACCCCACTCGACGTTGTACAGGCCGCGCAACAGGTGGTTCGTGGTCCTGGAGAAAGTCAGAGGATATTTCCACGCGTCCGGGCACAGGTTCAGAACGGACACCGGCGCCGCGATCATGGCGCGCGCGGCGGGGTTCGTGTCAAAGTCCGCCAGAGCGTCGCCAGGAGGTACGGCGGCCCCGATTGCGCGCCTGATCGAACTCCACCTGAAGTATTCCATTATGCCGGCGGGCGGGATGTTCGGGAATGTCTTCATCAACGGTTCGAGGCGCTGCTCAAGTTCCGCCTGATCCTGGAAGTACCGCGAGAAAAGGCCGATTTGACCCGGGAATTCCCGTTCGATTTCCTCTTCGATGATTCCCCTGACATGCGACAGTTCGATCCGTCTTTCCGGCAGCACAACGTCGCAGACCGGATCGAACGGGTGCGGCATGTTGCGCATCTCGGGCAGCAGGGCCAGATCCCGGAAGACCTCCCGGATGTTGTGAGCCTCGGAGAAACCGTAAAGAAGGTTTGGTCGGCGCACGAACCTGAAGCCGTCCATTTCGTAGGTATTCGGTCTACCGCCGTGGCCCAGCACCAGAACCCGGTAGCCGTTCTTGGCCGCCAGCGCCCCGAAAATCAGCGCCGGTAGATCGTTGCCTACGATCACGACGTCGTAGGAACTCTTCAACTCAGCCATGGGGCCCCCTTTGTCAAGTCCTGCGGACGGTGCGCCCGCCGTCCAGGATCACCCTGCCACTGAGAACATCGTCGAGTGCCTGGGGATACAGAGCGTTTTCATGTTCAAGGATGCGCGCGGACAGAGAATCCTCGTCGTCACCGTCAAGGACGGGAACAGCGCGCTGGGCGATGATGGCGCCGGTGTCGGTGCCCTCGTCCACGAAATGAACCGTGCAGCCGGTGATTTTGACGCCGTAATCGAGCGCCTGGCGTTGCGAGTGGATACCCGGGAATGCCGGCAGCAGGGCTGGATGGATGTTGATCACGTGACCCTTGAACGGGTTAAGGAATTCGGGTGTCAGAAGCCGCATGAAACCGGCCAGCGCAACGTATTCGACGCCCCTGGATCTCAGTTCCCGGACCAGTTCGCGGTCGTATTCCTCACGGGTCGGGTAGTCCCGGTGCGACAGGACGACCGTCGGGATTCCCGCCGCGCGCGCAAAGGCGAGGCCGGCTGCTTCGGGCTTGTTGGAAAGAACCACTCTGACGTCGGCGCAGAGTTCACCACGTGCCGCGGCCTTGATCAGGGCGGTCATATTGGTGCCGCGTCCGGAAATCAAAATCGCGATGGGAACCATTTTGCGGCCTTCGGTCGCGTTCACTTCAGCACCACCTCGTTGCTCCCGGAGGCCAGTCGTCCCAGAATGAACGGTCGCCTTCCAACGCCTTCAAGTGCCGCCATCGCCGCGTCCACGCGGTCCGGCTTCATCGCGATGATCAGTCCGACGCCCATGTTGAACACGCGCATCATCTCGTCGTCGTCCACCTCGAAACCGGTTCCGAGGCCCTGAAGGAACGGGAACACCGGATTGGGCGGAACGGCCGCCATATGAACCTCGGCGCATACTCCCTGCGGAAGAACGCGGGGCAGGTTGCCTACGATTCCGCCGCCGGTGATGTGTGCCATTGCCGCAGGCCGGGGCCCGGACATCAGGGCCTTGACCGCATCGGCATATATGTATGTCGGAGTCAGCAGAACCTCGCCGAGAGGTCTGTCGAATCCGTCGTAAGTCTTTGATATGTCGAGGTTTCTTGCGTCAAGGATCCGGCGGACCAGGGAGTACCCGTTCGAGTGGACGCCGGAGCTTGGCAGGCCGATCAGGATGTCGCCTGGGACGCACTCCCGACCGTTGATCAGGTCGGGCTCGTCGACCACTCCGACCGCAAAACCGGCCAGGTCGTACTCGCCTTCCTTGTAGAAACCGGGAAGCTCCGCCGTTTCGCCGCCGACAAGCGAACAGCCGGCCTGTCGACACCCCTCGACGATTCCTTCGATGACCTTCAGCGACACGCCCATTTCAAGGTGCCCGCTGGCGATGTAATCAAGGAAAAAGAGGGGGCGCGCGCCGGTGGTGAGGACGTCGTTCACACACATCGCGACCAGGTCGATTCCGATGGTGTTGTGAATCCCCGTCATGAAGGCGAGCTTCAGCTTGGTGCCGACGCCGTCGGTACCCGAGATCAGCATCGGACGCTTCATTCCCGTCATGTCCGGCGCCACGGCCGCGGCGAATCCGCCCACTCCCGACACCACCTCTGGCGTCAAGGTGGACTTGACCATGCGACCGATTTGCGACGCGAACTCGTCACCGACGTCTATGTCGACGCCGGCCTGCTTGTAGGTTAGTTTCTGGTTGTTCATTGTTGACTTTTTTCGCTCCAGGACAGCGGCTGGAAGAATAGCCTGTCACGCGGGGCCAGTCAATCGAACCCGCAACCGCGGGCGGCCCCCGGAGGCTGTCATTCATGCGCCTGATGGCAATCGACGTTCTTCGGGGTATTATTATCCGTCTGCAAGGGGCGGTGCATGTCGCGGGCGCCAGATGAAAAGGGTCGCAGGGCGGGCGAACTGAATCAGTTCGGATGCTCCATGACCGGATATTCGTTTCAGGTGATGGACCTTGCCGGGCCCGGGCTTGCCGTGGTCGTCTTCGGCGAGCGTGATTGCGCCAGCGCCTTCCCGCGCGTGTCGGCCGAGTTCGCAGGGCATACCCGCTGGAACGTCTACACGGTTGCCCTTGGTGAGAACGACGTGGTGGCCGGGCTGGCCGAGCAGCGCCTTCGCGAGTGCCTGACGGCGGTGGCTGCCAGGATGACCGATGTCGGGGATGCTTGGCCGCCGGTCATCGAGGGCCATTCACTGGTCAGGCAGCCAATCGACAGGGATGGGGTTCCGGTCATACTGGTGCTGTCAACCTGTCTTTCCGAGATGACCGGCGCGGACCCGGCCCCGATCTGCCGCGAGGTGTCGGACGCGACCGGAGTGAAGGTGATCCCCGTGGCCACCGGCGGCCTTCGATTGCGAAATCAGGCCGAGGTCGTCGATACGGTTGGAGCGGTGCTGATCGACGCGATCGGCGATCGCGGCGACGCGGATCCGCGGGCGGTCAATCTGGTCGGGTATCAGACGGACGCCGCCAACGACGTGGCATCGTCTGACGTGATGTTCAGAGCCGAGGCCGCCGCCATCATCAAGGCGATGGGCGGTCGGATGAACAGTGCGCTCCCCGCCGGCGCCGTGGCCGCGGATTGGCGCAGGTTGCCGCTTGGCGGTCTGACCTTCGTCTCGGACTCCTCGATAATGCGTCAGGTGTCCGCCGCGCTCGAATCGCGGGGCGGCAGGGTGATCGAACTCCTTCAGCCGCGCGGGCTGGCCGCGACTGATTCCTTCTACAAGGGTATCGCGGCAGCTATCGGAACCGATCCCGCGCCGATCCTTGATTCGTGGCCACAGCGTCGGGAAGCGGTTCAGGCGATTGCCGAGGCGCGCGCGCGTTTCGCCGGCATGCGACTGGCCTACGGAATCGGGACCATACACAACTTCAGGCCGGATGTTCTTGCCATGGAGGGTCTGGCCAACCTGCCGTTCTTCCTGGAACTGGGATTTGACGTCGAGGTCGTAATCCAGGAACGCGACTATCCCGAGGTCCACCAGCGGATCCGGCGCAACCTGGACGCTCTTGGAGTGACAGTTCCATACAGACTGTATTATGAACCGGCGGTTCTTGAGCCTGCCATCCGGGACGGGCGGTTCGACTGCGCCTATGTGGCCGATTTCATGAGGGATCAGGTGATGCGTGCCGGAATCCCGATGCTCAGGTTCGGGGACATGAGTTCCGGTTACGGTTTCGCCGGCAGGTACGTGAGGCAGATTTCCAGGACCCTGGGCGGGTTGTTTGACAGACGTTACGCCAGGTATGTCCGGGGAGCGGATTCGTCAGCCGAAAAAGGCCGCGGGGGACATCGATGAGCGTGGTTGACACGACAGTTGAACCGCCGTCCGGGATTGGTCGGTTCGAACTGCGGGATTCTGACGCCGGTGACCTGCTCGGCATCTTCATGGGTGTCCATGCCCTTCCCGGCGCGATCATGCTTCTCCACACCACTGTAGGATGCAAGTTCAAGACGCAGCTTCAGATTTCTGATCATGACTGGGGCCGTGAGTCGCACAACCAGCGCCTGTGGACCGGGGTGGACGACGCCAGGATCATTCAGGGTTCGGGCCGTCGTCTGGTTGAATTCGCGACCACATGGTACGAGCGGCGTCGCCCCGAACTGTTCGTCGTGACCACCAACGCCTCGGTAGAGTTGTCCGCTTTCGACGTGGCTTCCGCGGTCGACGAACTGCGGATGAGACTCCCGATTCCCGTGCTGTACCTGAAGGCTCCGGGACACGAAGGGTCGCTGTACTCAGGGTACCGGCGATGGCTTCGCGCGCTGATGCCGCTGCTCGACCCGGCGGATGGCGGTGATGGCGCGGCGCGATCAGTGGCGATAGGCGGATACATGATGGATCGGTTCGAGATGGATCACGCGGCGAACGTGAACGAACTGCGTCGGATGTTGACCGCATGCGGCCTCGACTGCCGCGGAGCGCTGCTGGACGGGAGTCCGTGGACCAGGCTCAGGACCGCGGGCCGTGCCCGTAACTTCATCTGGCTGCCGGACGGACATGGTGTGGCGGAAGACGCCGGTGACGGCAGAAAGCACATCGAGACGGACCTGCCGCTGGGGCTTAACGGCACAACGGTGTTTCTGGAAAGACTCGGGAAGGACCTCGGACTCCAGTCGGACATTATCGAGTCGTTCCGGGACCGCGAACTGACCAGGGCCGTTCCCTTGATCAACCGTGCGCTTCCCGTTATGTCCGGCGCGCGGGTGGCGGTCTTCCAGCCGACAGCACTGGCCGCGGCACTGACCGCGTTCCTGGTCGAACTCGGCTGCGAGGTTCCTCTGGTGTGTCTGACTGACGCCACGGATGCGTCTGTCGGGAAGTTTTTTGATGCCTGCGGGCGGCTTGGCACGGCTTTCGACGACGAATCGCAGCCGGAAAAGGCTTGTCTGGCACACAGGCCGCGCGTGCTGGCCGGACTGTCCCGGAACGAGCAGTACCTTGCATTCGTCCAGGAGTGCGAGCGTGAGTTCATCGGGCTGGTCGTCGGGACGTCTCATCAGAAGGCGCTGCTTCGCCGCAGCGACGTGCGCGTGATTGAAATGGGGTTCCCCTGCGCTTCGAAGCACTGGCTGTATCCGACTCCGTCACTCGGCTACAACGGTGCCGTGGCCCTGGTTCAGCGGCTTGTCGACGCGATTATGGGTGTATTTTAGGCGGCCCGCAGGTGGAAAAAAAAACGGTCGAAAACATTGTGAATCCTTCCTGTCTGCGGGCAGGAAACCGAAACGGCTTGTGCAGAAAGCCCCGGTTAGTGCTTATAATGTGGTGTCCGGTTTTCCGGTCATGATGTCGCGCAGTGGATTGGTTGATGGCTGATGACAATAGAACCGACGTGATCACCGGCGCGCGCAGGTTCTTCGGCGCTGCCGGGAACCGTGGCGAATCGGGCGATAAAAGCGGGCAGGGTACGGACAGGACGCCACCTCCCGCACCGATCAGACCTACGGGCAGAATCGGATCGTCAGGCGTCGACTCCATATTCAGCGACGGCCCCGCCACCCGGCAGGTGCCTCGTCAGCGTCCTCCCGAGGCCGCGGACCCGACGATGTCCTCGACCAGTTCGACCACGGCCAGGGCGCCGACATCGCCCGCGGGTGAGGACCGGCTCGAAGGCATCGTTCTTTCGGATGACTTCCTGATTACGAAAATGGTTGGTTTCGGTGGGTATGGCCGGGTCTATCAGGCTGAACAGCTTTCCGTGGGAAAGCGTTCGGTCGCGATCAAGGTCCTTCACGCGATGCACCGGGATCGGCCTCAGACGGTTGCCGCATTCAAGCGCGAGGTTTCCTATCTTTCGATGTTGCGCGCGCCGTGTTTTCCCCGGGTGATTCGCACCGGCCTGACCCCGGATCAGCTTCCATATTTCGCGATGGAATTCATTTCGGGCAAGGCGCTGGACGGAATCGTCAAACACCAGGGCCCGCTGGACATCAGCCGCGCGACCTTCGTGATGGACAAGGTGTGTGAAGGGCTGGTCGAGATGCACCGCAAGGACATCATCCACCGCGACATAAAACCGGGCAACGTCATCATCGAGGAAGGTCCGGCCAAGGCATGGTCGGTCTGGATGCTCGATCTGGGGTGCGCCAAGCCGGCATACGAGCCTGACGCGCCGATTAAGAATTCCGACTCGTTCTCGTTCGGCAGTCCTCCATACATGGCTCCTGAAACCTTGATCTCGGGTGTCACGAACGAGCAGACCGACGTCTATTCGCTGGGCGCGATGGCATACGAGATTTTCACCGGGATTCGCGCGGTGCACCTGAAGGACACTACTGCCGATTCGTACTTCGCCTATCTGCGAAACGTCGAGAAACCGATCCCGACCTACCGTGTCGGGACGATCATGCCGGAACTGCCCGAGGTGATCGAGCAGGTCATCCACAGGGCGCTGGCTCGCGATAGGGCTGTCAGGTTCACGTCGGTCATGGACTTCCGCAACGCGCTCGTCTCGGCCGCCGGTCCTTACCTGGATCGCCTGTCGTCGATGTCGATCAACGTCAATTCGTCCTCGAACGTGTCCGGTTTTGCCCGCAAGGACAATGGAACCGGCAAAAAAACTCCCCTCAGCGGCGGATTCCTCTTGCGTTTCAAGAAAGGGTGATTACTTGTAACTTTCGCCGGGGCGCGGTGCGCTCCGGTGCGGTTTTTCACGAAGCCCGCGGACGTCGTCCGTTCAGTCGGCGGCGCGGGGGATTCGTCAGATATTTTCAGGAGGATGTCAGATGAAAGTCAGACCGATGCAGGATCGCATTCTGGTGAAGCGTATCGCCAGGGAAGAGAAGACGGCAGGCGGGTTGTTCATTCCCGATACCGCGAAGGAAAAACCCCAGGAAGCCATCGTGATCGCCGTCGGACCGGGCAAGGTTCTCGAAAGTGGCGAACTCCGCAAGCCGGGCGTGAAGGAAGGCGAGAAGGTGCTGTTCGGCAAGTACGCCGGCTCCGAAGTCAAGATTGACGGCGAAGAGCACATCATCCTTCGCGAGGACGATATTCTGGCGGTAATCGAGTGATTGATTGATTCCGTTCGACGCGGCGGCGCCGCGGGGACGAAGGAGAGACAGCCATGGCAGCAAAAGAACTGGTTTTTGGTGAAAATGCCCGGGCCAAGGTGCTTGAGGGCGTGAATATCCTGGCCGACACCGTCAAGGTGACGCTCGGTCCGCGTGGCCGCAACGTGGTCATCGAAAAGTCCTGGGGCTCGCCCACCGTCACCAAGGACGGCGTGACGGTCGCCAAGGAAATCGAACTGGCCGATAAGTTCGTGAACATCGGCGCCCAGATGGTTCGTGAAGTCGCCTCCAAGGTCTCGGACGAGGCCGGTGACGGCACGACGACCGCCACGGTTCTGGCTCAGGCCATCTACCGCGAAGGCGTGAAGATGGTTGCGGCAGGCCATGGCCCGATGGAGATCAAGCGCGGCATCGACAAGGCGGTCGCCGCCATCGTCGCCGAACTGAAGACGCTTGCGAAGCCGACCAAGGACTTCGTTGAGATCGCCCAGGTCGGAACCATCTCCGCCAACAACGACGCGGAAATCGGCAAGATCATCGCCGAGGCGATGCAGAAGGTCGGCAAGGAAGGCGTCATCACGGTCGAGGAAAACAAGTCGATCGAGACCACGCTGGATACGGTCGAGGGAATGCAGTTCGATCGCGGTTACATTTCGCCGTACTTCGTGACCGACCCCGAAAGGATGGAAACGGTCCTTGAGAACCCCTTCATTCTGATCCACGACAAGAAGATCTCGGCCATGAAGGACCTGCTGCCGATCCTTGAGCAGACGGTCAAGATGGGCAGGCCGATGGTCATCATCGCCGAGGACGTCGAGGGCGAGGCGCTCGCGACCCTGGTCGTGAACAACCTGCGCAAGACGATCCAGGTCGTCGCCATCAAGGCGCCGGCGTTCGGTGATCGCCGCAAGGCAATGCTGGAAGACATCGCGATCCTGACCGGCGGCACCGTGGTCTCCGAAGAGATCGGCCGCAAGCTGGAAAGCGTTACGATGGGCGACCTTGGCGTGGCCGCGAAGGTCATCGTCGACAAGGACAACACGACGATCGTCGAGGGTGCGGGCGAGGAAGCCTCTATCGCTGGTCGCGTGGCCCAGATTCGTGCCCAGATCGAGGAAACCTCTTCCGATTACGACCGCGAGAAGCTGCAGGAAAGGCTGGCGAAGCTGGCCGGCGGTGTCGCCCTTGTGAAGGTCGGCGCGGCGACCGAGGCCGAGATGAAGGAAAAGAAGGCCCGTGTCGAGGACGCCCTGCACGCGACCCGTGCCGCGGTTGAGGAAGGCGTTGTGCCCGGTGGCGGCGTTGCGCTGCTGCTGTGCCAGAAGTCCTTGGATGCACTCAAGGATCTGCCGCTGGAGCAGAAGATCGGCGTTGACATCGTCCGTCGCGCGATCGAGGAACCGATCCGCATGATCGCCGAAAACGCCGGCGTCGAGGGTAGTGTCGTGGTCGAAAGGGTTCGCAATGCCGGCGATCCGACCTACGGTTACAATGCCTTGGCCGATCGCTACGGAAACCTGCTGCAGGACGGCGTAATCGACCCGGCCAAGGTCACCCGCGTTGCCCTGGAGAAGGCGGCCAGCGTCGCATCCCTGCTGCTGACCACGGAATGCCTGATCGTCGAGAAGCCCAAGAAGGAACCGCCGATGCCCGCTGGCGGCGGCAATATGGGTGGCATGGGCGGCGGAATGGATTTCTGATCCCCCGCGCGTTCCCGAGTTTGCACCATCATCCCTTCCCGTGATATTTTCTGACCGTACCGTCAAACCCGGTGGAAATTTCATGCGTTTGTCCATTTCAGGCTTATTGATTCTGCTGGCTTTCTGCGGTCTGGGGGCCGGGTGCGCCGCATCCGTGACAGCGGTGATACCGGTTCGCGACGATGTGACCGACAAGCTTCTGACCCAGGAGATCAAGGAATCCGAGGTCCCGGTCCTGGTCCTTGTCGGGGCGACATGGTGCGACCCGTGCGTGGATCTGCATCGCCGGATCGAGGCGGTGGCTCCTGATTACGAGGGCTGGGTACGGTTCGTCTCGATCAACGCCGACACCAGCCTTTCCGTCGCGAACGCGCTTGGAATCAACAGGGTCCCGACAATTCTGCTTTTTGACGGTGGACGCGAGGTCGAGCGGCGTACCGGATTCATCGATGACGACGAACTGAAAACGATACTGGACAGCTCTCTTGGCCTGTAAACTGCCGATTTATCATTAATTTTCAATTTAAGACAAACAAGATATTGACAGTCCGAATTTACGCACAATTGTATGGCTTGCGATGTCGGCGCTTCCGACACCGGCCGGGCGATCATCGGGAGTCCGCGGTTCCTGAAGCCTCGTTGGTTCCGTGATCGTCTCGACACTGGACAGTCACTCGGTTCTCGGGCGATATGGCCCGAAAGGAGAATTTATGATGGATGCAGGCACCAGCAACGCGAAACCTACCGGCGTGATTCACGCGACTGACGCTTCTTTCGAAAGGCTCATCCTTGAATCCCAAGTCCCCGTCGTTGTCGATTTCTGGGCCCCCTGGTGCGGTCCCTGCCGTGCCTTCGGCCCCATTTTTGAGGAAGCCGCGAAGGAATACGAAGGTAAGGTCCGCTTTGTGAAGGTGAACACCGAGGACTGCCCGATGGTCGCCCAGGCCATGGGAATCCGTTCGATCCCGACCGTGGTTCTGTTCAGGGGCAAGGATGTTTTCGATCATCGCATCGGCCTTGTTCCCAGGGATGACTTCAAGTCCATGCTCGACCGTTCGCTCGGCGTCGAAACCCCTGGATTCTTCTCCAAGCTTTTTCGATCGAAACAGGGTTCCTGACGGCGACTGGCGCGTGGACCGGGTCAGACTGCGTCCCGGTGCCCGAAGATGCGGGCGGACGCTGTCTGCAGGCGGTCGAAGTACGTGTAGAAAACCGGTGTGACGTACAGCGTGATGAGCTGCGAGAACAGCAGGCCGCCGACCACGGCCAGGCCCAGCGGCTGCCGGGACTCGCCACCGGCGCCGAGACCGAGCGCGATAGGCAGGGTGCCGACGATGGCGGCGACGGTGGTCATCATGATCGGACGGAAGCGCACGGAAGCCGCCTCGAGGATGGCGTCGCGGGCGGACGCCCCGGTCTTCTCGGCCTCAATGGCGAAGTCGACCATCATGATCGCGTTTTTCTTGACGACACCGATCAGCATGATGATGCCGACGTAGGCGTAAAGGCTCAGCTCCATCCCGAAGATCCGCAGAGTCAGCAACGCGCCGAAGGCCGCGAAAGGCAGGCCGGAAAGGATTGTGACCGGATGCACGAAACTCTCGTACAGGATCGCCAGGATCATGTAGATGACCAGGATGGCCAGCAGTAACAACATGAGCATGGACGACTCGGAACCCGCAAAGGCCTGGGCCTGCCCCTGGAACGAAGTGTTGATGCTGGAAGGCAACATCTGATCCGCGACCTGCTGGACCCTGGCTGTAGCCTCGCTGATGGAGACGTCGGGACGAAGGTTGAACGAGATCGTGGCCGCCGGTATCTGTCCCAGATGGTTGATGGAAAGCGGACCGATCGTCTCGCGAACAGTGGCCAGCGCGTTCAGTGGAACCATCGTGCCGTCCCTTGCCTTGACGAAAAGCAGGTCCAGTGCGGACATATCCTTCTGATAGTCGGGAAGCAGCTCAAGCAGCACGTAGTACTGATTGGTCTGGGTGTAGATCGTCGAGATCTGGGTAGAACTGAAGGCCAGGTTCAAGGTCTGTTCGACATCGTAAGACGAAACGCCCAGCGCGGAAGCGCGATCCCGGTCAACGTCGATCACGATCTGCGGATTTTTCAGGGAAAGGTCGCTGTTTACGTCGACAAGCTCGGGAATGCCGCGCAACTCCTGTTCCAGCCGGCCGGTCCATTCATAAAGAGTGGCGGTGTCGGTGCTCTGAAGGGTGAACTGGTACATGGCCTTGCTTGACATGCCGCCAATCCGGATTGGCGGCGGGTTCTGCATGTAGACCCGCATTCCGGGGATGGCCGCCAGCTTGGGGCGCAAACGGGCGATAACCTCGTCGACCGATGCATCCCGGTCCCTGCGGTTCTTGAGCTGTACGAACATGCGGCCCTGGTTCGAGAGGGACCAGGAACTCTGGCCCACCGACGAGTTGAACCCGCTGACCGCCGGATCGGCGGCCACGATCTCCATCACCTGCTGCTGCAGGGGGACCATCGCGCCGAATGAGGTTCCCTCCGCCGCCTCGGTAGTGACCGAGATCATGCCGATGTCCTCGGGAGGCAGGAATCCCTTGGGGCTGATCACGAACAGGAAGCCCGTGGCGCCCAGCATCAGGACGGAGATCACGACGGTAATGACGCGGTGCCGCATCACACCGGCCAGCGTGCGCTCGTAGAACCCCTTCACAGCGTTCCAGATCGGCTGAGGACGGTTGCTGTGCGGGCCGTGGCGCGGGTCCATCTTTAGAGCAAGGCTGCCCATCATGGGCGACAAGGTCAGCGAGATCAGGCCCGAAGCGGCGATGGCAACACTGATGACGACCGCGAACTCACGGAAGAGCCGTCCGACGATACCGGACATCAAAAGCAGCGGGATGAAGACAGCGATCAGCGACAGCGTCATCGAGATGATGGTGAATTCGATCTCTTTCGCGCCGTCGTACGCCGCTCGAAGACGCGACTTGCCCATCTCCATGTGCCGGAAGATGTTTTCCAGCATGACGACCGCGTCGTCCACGACAAATCCAAGCGACAGCGTCAGCGCCATCAGCGACAGGTTGTCGAGTGTGTAGTCCAGCAGGTACATGACGCCGAAGGTCGTGATAAGGGACAGGGGCAGCGCCAGGCTGGGTATGAGTGTGGCGGAAGCATTTCGCAGGAAAAGGAAGATGACAGCCACGACCAGTATCAGTGTCAGTACAAGCGTCAGTTCGACGTCGTGGACCGACTCGCGGATGGACTCCGAACGGTCGAACATCAGGTGAAGTTTCACGGATTCCGGGAGTTGTGTCTGCAGGCGTTCCACCTTCTCCCGGACGTTGTCCGCGACCTCGGTCGCGTTGCTGCCAGGCTGGCGGTTGACCGACAGGATGATCGAACGCGAGTCGATATACCAGCCGGCCGAGCGGCTGTTTTCCACGTCGTCCTTGACCTCGCCAAGATCCCTGAGGCGGACCAGCGCGCCATCCTGATATGCGATGATCAGCGGTTTGAAGTCCTCGGCGTCTTTGAGCTGCGCGTTTGTCTCGATGGAAGTCAGCCGCTTGTCGCCCCACAGCGTGCCCGTTGCCAGCTTCTGATTCTGTTCGCGCACGGCGGTGTAGACATCGGTCACGCTCAGGCCCATCGACGCCAGCCTTGCCGGATCGAGCTGAATGCGCACGGCGTATTTCTGGGAGCCGCGCACATCTACCTGTGCCACACCCGAGACCATCGATATGTTCTGGCCCAGGAGAGTCTGTGCGTACTCGTCCAGCGTCGACAGCGGCAGCGTGTCCGAGGTCAGGGCGTACATCAGAATCGGCATGTCCGCGGGGTTTGACTTCCAGTAGCTCGGCATCTGCATATCTTTCGGCAGTTGCCTGGTGGCGGCCGCGATTGCCGTCTGCACGTCCTGCGCCGCCGCGTCGATGTTGCGTTCGAGGTCGAACTCGAGCGTGATGCGGGTGCTTCCCTGGAAGCTGGTGGATGTAATCGATTTGATGCCCTGGATGGCGGAGAACTGCTTCTCAAGCGGCGCGGCCACCGCCGCGGCCATCGTTTCCGGATTCGCGCCCGGCAGAGCAGCCATTACCTGAATTGTCGGAAAGTCCACGGTAGGCAGGTTGTTGACCGACAGGTTCACAAACCCGCCGATACCAACGATCAGCAGCGCGGCCATCAGGATGATGGTGGCCACCGGACGCCGGATGAAGATCGCCGAGAATCCGCGGCGTTCCTGGATCGGCTGGTTCATTGAATCTCACCGCCCGAAGTGGCGGGAACCGCCGCGCCCCTGACCTCAACCCGCGAGCCGTCCGCAAGTTTCAACTGACCGTCGGTGACGACAATTTCTCCAGCCGCGATTCCCTGTTCGATGACGATGGAAGCGTCTTCTGTCCGTCCCGGCACGACCTTCCTGAATTTCGCCACTCCGTCCTCGATAACAAAAACATACGGTCCGGTCTGTCCGTTCTGGACGGCGTGAAACGGGACGACAACCGCGTCCGTGAGCTGGCCAACCTCGGCGACGACCTGCACGAACTGTCCGGGCCACAGCGCCTCGTCGGTGTTCTCGAACTTGGCCTTCAGGGTCAGGCTGCCGGTTCCGGCGTCAACCTCGTTGTCGATGAATACCAGAGTGCCGGATGTCTTTCTGGAGGGATCGACCGCCGGGGAAACCGAGACCGATATTCCACCCGCGGCCGCCGTTCTGATCGCGTCGATCTCCTTTTCGGGAACCGTGAATCGGACGTTGATCGGAGCGGTCTGGTTCAACTGCACCATCTGGGTAACATTCGCGGTAACCACATCCCCGGGGTAGACCAGCATCCTGCCGGCGCGTCCCGGAATCGGCGCGCTGATAGTCGCGTATTCAAGGTTCAAGGACGCCGAGCGGAGGGCGGCCGCGTAAAGCTCGACCGCGGCGGTTGCCGAGTCGACTGCCGCAACCAGCCCGTCGAACTCGCCTTCGCTGATAATTCGTTTCTCAAACAGAGGCCGGCCGCGGTCGAGGTTGCGTTTCGCCACGTCCGCCTGAATAAGCGCGTTCCGATGCTGGGCCGAGGCCTGCAGCCTTGCCGCCTCGAACGGTCTGCGATCAAGTTTGAACAGAACCTGCCCCGCCTGGACCGAATCTCCCTCGGTAAAGAGCACCTGCTGAACGACGCCGCTGATCTGAGGCCTTATAAAGACTTTCTGGACTGGTTCAACAGTGCCGATGGACCTGACGGTCAAAGGCACGGTCGCTGTCCGCGCTGCAACAGCGTCAACAAGCGTGGTGCGGATCTGCCTGGGCGGTTCCGCGCCACAGGACGTCATCAGCAAGGCGACGAACACCGATATCGCCAGTGGATGCGGGCATGGGCGGACGGGCCGGGCCGGGGTACGAAGTGTCATCAGGTTCACTGCTCCAGTTTGGGCACGTTGTCGACGTGCCTGTGTCGGGCGGAATTCTAACAACAAAGTGAACAAACCGGCGAGGTTGAATTCAGTGGATTTCAATCTGAATCCACGGACCGGCGCGCATTCCGACTCGAACCAACATAATGGTCCATATACGAAGCTTTGCCCTCACCGAAAATATATGTCGTGTCCAACCTGTGAAACCAATTGACTGCAGACTTTCAATCTGGCCAACTAGTGATGGACTAATTCACATTTTATCCGGTCGGTTTATGTGCTCATCGGGACCGGAGATGGAGACCTATGAAAAGGTTGTTGCTGATGTTGTCATCGGCGCTGATCCTGGCGGCCGCCGGGTGTGGCGACGCCGAGCCCGGGCCTGACTCGGGCGGTGATCCCGGTGTCGATGCACAGGAGGACTTAATCTACGCTGACGAGGGCGGGCCGGATGAATCCACCCGTGACAACGCCGGCAAGGAGGACGACGGCGGGACGCCGGACACGTCTGACGCGTTGGTCCCGCCGGACACGGCCGCCGACACGGCGGATGTGCCCGAGGATCTCATCCCTGACTTGCCAGGGGATGTCCTGACGGACGTGGACGACGTCGGAGACGCGGGAGATGACGCGACGGACACCGGGAGCGTCGACACATTCGACTCTCACGTGACTCCGGACACGGACGACGTTGCCGAGGATGTCGCCGACGCCTCCGATGCGGTCGAGGATGTCGGCACGGACACGACCGAGCCGTCATTCCCGGCACCGGTGTTTGTCGGATACTCCGCCGCGGCTGGTCAGTCCGTGTCGCAGGGGTACTCGCTCGGGTTCACGATGGGCCTCGGCCGTTTCGAGTTCGAGGCTGCAGGCGGGGACTATGTCCTCGGTCCGGTTATGTTTGTGACCGAATAGTACTGGATGATTATTCCAGGGAGGATGAATAGCATGAGATCATATGCAAAATTTGCTTTTGCAGTTGCCGCCGCGGCTCTCCTGTGTACGGTGTCGACATCGGCGTTGGCCCTTGATGGCGACATGATCCAGTTCCAGGGGTTCCTGACCGATGATCTGGGAGTCCCGATCACTGGAGAACGGTCCATCAGCGTGGCCATATACGACGCCCCCGAAGCCGGGAACAGCCTGTGGTCCCAGAACCAGACGGTTGTAGTGACGAACGGCCAGTTCTCAATGCTTCTGGGAAGTGGAACGACGCCGCTGAGCGAAGACTTCTTCGGTGGCATCCCTGTCTGGATCGGTGTGACGGTGGAGGCGGACGACGAGATGGTTCCGCGTCATCCGGTGACGCACGTTCCATACTCGATTCGCGCGCGTCGGGCCGACTGGTCGGAGCGTTGCGGTGACGCGGATTCCGTGTCGTGGGGCGGGCTGACTTCCCTGCCGGCCGGATTTGCCGACGGGGTCGACGACACCTTGACCGAGGACGACGTCCTGGGGATGGTCGGGAACGTCGGATACATCAAGTCGGATGCTCTTGAGGGCTATTCGACGACCGCGCAGTTGACCGCGACGCTCGAAGACTACGCCGCGCTGGATCATGTCCATGTCTGGGGCGACATTTCGGACGTGCCGGTGTCCTGCGCCGCGGGCCAGGCGCTGAAAAGCTCGGGAACCGCGTGGGTCTGCGGGGACGACCTGTCGAATTCCTACACCGGCAGCGATTTCGCGATGAGCACTCAGGCCTGTGGCATCGGACAGAAGGTCACCGGTATCGATATGAACGGTTTTGTCATGTGCGATGTGGACCTGGACAGCGATACGCTCTACGACGGCAGTGACTTCGTGCCCAGTTCGCAGATGTGTGATCCCGGGTACGTCGTCAGCGGCTTCGACCCCGACGGGATCGCTATTTGCGGGCCGGACAACGACACCACCTACACCGGGGCGAATTTTGCCAAGTCGAACCAGACGTGTCCGGAGGGCTCGGTTGTCCGCGCGATCGACGCATCGGGCAACTTGACGTGCGTGGTGCCGGCCGGCGGCTCATCCTTCGCGGACCCGGTGTTCGGCAGCGGCGAGTCGGGCCAGTTGAACATCACGACTCCCACGGTGTGGAACGCGACAGACGCGGCCCGTGTTACCGCTCAGTACAGCAGTATTACGATTTCCTCCAGCCTGAGCGTGCCCAGTGGAACGATGCTGAGGTGCAGCGGCAACTTCACCCTGACCTCGACGGGCAGCATTACCGTCCGGAGTGGATACGACGGCATAACCTTTGACCCGATGAATGCGGCCCCCGGGCTTGCCCTGTCCACTGCGTCCGGTAGCAACGGCTTGATTTCGTTGAAGCTCCCGGCCACCGAAGCGGCACAGATCATGCGGGCTCCCGCGCTTTCCGGTACCAGCGGCGCTCTTGGGAGCGGCGTCATCACCGGAGGCTTCGGCGGTGGCGGTCTGACCATCCGCGCGAAGGGTATCGTAAGCATCGCCGGCTCGATCATAGCTGACGGCGCAGCGGGCGCGACCGGCGTTCAGGGTGCCGGTGGCGGTGGCGGTTCCGGCGGATTCGTCATTCTCATGAGCAAGACGTCGATCTCCAATACCGGCGCCATTGCGGCCAGGGGTGGCAATGGCGGAGCCGCAACACAGTCCTCGGGCGGGCTGTTGAGGTCGGGAGGCGCTGGTGGCGGTGGCGGCATCGTCCACATGGTTGCCCCGGCGATAACCGCCGGCACGGTTCATCTTAATGGTGGCACTGCGGGAGCCAACGCTGCCGGTGGCGCGTCCTCTCTTGACGGAAAGGGCGGCGGAGGCCTCGGAGGCAACGGCGGCAACCCCGGTCTTGACGGAGGGAGTTCCGGGCCTGGCGAGGCTGGCCTCCAGCTTCAGACCGTGACGGCAAACCCCGAAAACCTGGTTCTGTAGTCGATCACGAAGCGAATGGGCTGCCGGCAGCCTGACCGCGCCGCCCATGCCTGAGCACTCCCAGAAGGATCATCCCCGGAACGGCCGCGGCGAATGCCAGCAGATACAGATTCAGGTAGCCGAAACGCTGAACGAAGACGCCGCCGAAACCTCCGAAAATCGTGCCGCCGACAGATGAAACGGCGCTGGCGATGGCGTAATGGGCCGCCTTGAATTCGGCGCTGCACGTCCTCATGATGAAGACGACCAGAACCGCGTTTCCCAGACCGGCGGCGAACTGCTCGTACGTGTGAACAACCGTGATCAGGGACAATCCGGTGGTTGTCGCCGCATCCGGAGACGTCCATGCAAGCCAGATGTAAGCCCAGATATTCAGGTTCATGGCCAGGGTGAGCGGCCACACGGCCCGGCGCAGACCCCATTTGCCGATTGCCCAGGCAGACAGGAGCGAGCCGCCGATGGAGGCGCCGGTGCCGAAGATGCCCGAAACCAACGAAAGCTGGGCCTTTGTGACACCGAGCTCGCGCATCAGGAACGGAGTGTTCATCGAGAAAAGTATCTCGTCGCCCATTTTGAAAAGGACCACGAAGAACAGGATCAGGACGGCGTCGGGCTGGGCCAGCCAGGTAGTGAAGGCCCGGCCGTAGTTTCTGACCACTGTCTTGAATGTGGATGCCTGGCGTTCAGCCTGTGTCGGTCTGGGAAGGAAGAACCAGTGAAAGGCAAACAGGAGCGCGAGAGCCGCGGCGCCTCCGGCCCAGCCCACGGACCATGACACGGCGCCCGCAAGTGCCACCAGCACGCTTTTCACGAAGATGACCGCCAGCCGGTAGGTCAGGACGCGCAAGCCGGTGTAGCCTGCCTGTTCGGCCGGGTCGTCGATGGCCTCCATGTAGAAACCGTCGATGGCGATGTCATGGGTGGCGGACAGAAAGGCGAGCATCACCAGCAGGGTGATGACGGCACGGATGGCCAGCCGATGCACGTCCGTCATGGCCCCGACACCGACGTCCGCGGGGGTGGGACCGAAGACGGTCAGAAGGGCGACCATGGCAAAACCAAACGTGAGGACGAGTTCAACGATCAGCAGCCACCGACGCCTTGTCAGGAACAAGTCGACGGCTGGAGCCCAGAGAAACTTGAAATTCCAGGGGATTCCAAGAAAGTTGACGAAGCCGAGGTAGGCCTCCTTCATGCCGATGTCGGTCAGGTACACCGAGGAAAGATACCTGACCAGCATGTATGGCAGGCCCTCGGCGAAATAAGTCGTCGATACCCAGCCGCGTGGGTTGCGTTTCGTCGCTTCCGTCTTCTCAGGGGGCATCGGTTTTCACGCAGTATGACAGATGGAAGCGTAGTACGCGCAATGGGTTGATGCCAATGTTGCGTCTCTTTTCGGGGACCCGTAGGGGCAGGGACAGGGAGAGGGTCAGGGACAGGGTCAGGGACAGGTGTAGGGGCGAATGATAATTCGCCCTTCCGGAGGCCGGCCCGCAGGGCCGGTCGTTCATACATCGCCCCTGGCCCGGCCCGCCGCCTTGTGTCTGTTGTGTCTGCCTGGATTGGTTCCGTCTCCCGCGAGGCCGTCATTCATTGCGTGATGGCCCGCGGCTTTCTTTGCCGTCAAGGGCCTGGCGCTTCGCGCCGGCCGCCTGCGGCGGTCGCCTTGCGACCCTTGACGGCAGAACGCCGCAGACCGTGGGTGATTGATATCTGACGGCCTCACGGGAGGGGACACACCATGAATACAATCACCAACACTCAAACCACCACGACGGACAGGCAGGGCCGGCCCCACGGACTTCGTGCCGTCGCCATGGCTGAAGACCTCGCGGTCAGGACCATCAATGCCGTCCAGACCGTTCGGGGACACCGCGACCTCGTTGATCAACTGACCCGCGCCATCGAATCCGTCGCGCTGAACCTCGCGGAAGGCTCCGGCCGGGCGGGTCGGGATCGCATCTACCACTACACCGTGGCCTACGGTTCGGCCGGTGAATCCGCCACCGCGATTCGCCTGCTCGCCGCCTACGGCGCGATTCCCGCCGCACGCGCGGATGATTTGATCGTTCGCATCGACGGCGTGTGCGCCATCTGCTGGCGCCTGTCCCGGCGGTGACTAATGCTGGATACCGACCGTAGATACGACTCTTCCTGTCACCTGACCCTGTGCCTGTTCCAGTCACTGTCCAGAGGGGCGAATGTTATTCGCCCCTACGGGTCCCTGTCGTTTGCGTTTGTTAGCTGCTGGATTATGGCTGGGAGGTCGCAGGCGGTGTTCGCACGGATCCCTTCCGGCTGATTGCAGATGCGGATGATAGGGACAGGATCAGGTGTAGGGGCGAATTACATTCGCCCTTTTGGTCAGGATCAGGGTCAGGATCAGGGTCAGGGTCCGGAGGCCGGCCCGACGGGCTGGCCGTTCATTCGTAGGGGCGAATCACATTCGCCCTTCAGGCACGAGGCCGGCGCCATCGGCGCCGCCGAGGCCCTGGGACGGTTAGAACCAGAACACGACCGAGGTCTGGAACTGGTAGATGGTGTCGACCGACTCGCGGTTGTCGGTGGTGTTCACGAAGGCGGCGGCCGCCGCACCGGGCAGCAGCACGGAACCGACGAAGTCGACGGACAGGTACTTCTTGTACATGAACTCCAGGTGCAGGTCGGCCTCCATGCCGGCGAAACTGGAACCGAGGGCGTTGTCGCTGTTCAAGACCCAGCCGGCGCCCAGGGTGAATCGCGGCCTGAAGAAGTCTTTGTACTGGATCCCGACGGTCACATCCACGAGCGACAGACCGGCGCGGTTCAGGTAGTACTTGCCGCTGTCACCGTGGCGCCGATCGGACATCAACTCGTCGATGTTGCCGCCGCGGTCCCTGGTTTCGTCCTCGGTCAGGATCATCGTGCGGCTGCGCGACTTTCCGGAGTAGAACCACGCGCCGTTGATGTTGTTGCCATCGTGGCTGTCGTCGGCGCTGGTCGCCATGAAGTTCAGGTCGAACAGGAAGTCCAGGTTGCCGTTCAACAGCGGCTGCTCGATGTTCAGGTATGCCTGAGCGGCCCACGCTATCGTCGTTTCATCCTTTCCGGCGGCCCTGTTTTCGGTCACTCCGTACTGGAAACCGGCGTCGACACCCATCTTCAACCAGCCCCAGTCACCACCGAAGTTGGCCGTGATGGCCATCATGTCCAGGGTCCTGTCGATGACCTGCGTGTCGTGAAGGCCCCAGACAGCCGCGTCCAGGTGCAGTTTCCCGAACGGCATGTACAGGCGCGCGCCGTACAGGATCGTGTCGGTGTTGAAGTTGTTCGTATCAAACGCGACACCTTCGAATGCCTGATCCGGCATCTGGGCCACGGTCAACGTCACCTGGCCCCAGTCCCACTTCGTGTACAGGTTGGCGGCGCCCAGCCAGTGGCCGATGAACAGGCCGGTCGGATCGAACAACTGCTCGTAGCCGACCCTGAAACCCAGCTTGCCATCGAAGAAATTCCCCTCGGTATAGGCCTGGCGCATCGCGATCCTGAACCAGCTCGGCAGGGTGGAACTGTATGTGTCCGGGTCCTGCGCCGACCACAGGTTCAGGCCCATCTCGAACTCAAGGACCATCTTGAGTTCCTTGACCGGTGTCACGACCAGTTTGGGGGCAATGAACGTTCCAAGGACGCCGATATCCTGACCGTCAGCGTTGTAGTAGGGTGGGGTGCGGTCGAAGTCCGAATCGTTGCGCCACAGGAACAGGTTCTGCATGCGACCTGAGAACTGCGCGTATTTGTTGCCGATTCCGAACCCCTTGGACTCGTCTGCCGGCACCTGAACCGGAACCAGTTCAACCGCGTCCGTGACCGCCTCCGTGGCCGGCTGCGCCACCGCGTTTTCATCGGGCACCGCGGCGCCTTCATCAACGGAAGTCTGCGCGAATGCCGGAATCGAGGCGAAAACGAACAGGATGGTTGCCATTGCAATGCGTTTCATCATCGTTTTCCTCCTCAGTCCGCCGCCACGACGAAGCCGTCGCGCACGAAGTAATCCCAGTCGTTCGAGTCCTGGCCAGCCAGCGGAGGCCGTATGGTCACCTTGTGCAGCACACCTGGCTCGTCACGTTCGGGGAAGTAGTACAGCCATTGATCCGAAGCCTGCCATAAGGCATACCCGTCGGACAGCCAGACATAGAAGCCGTCCGGGTACTGGAGATCGGGCACGAAAATCACGGTCGGCGCGCCCGTTTCCTTGCTTTCAAAAACCAGTTCGAATTCACGCTCGGCGTTCAACTCGCCCTTTTTCGGGTCGAAGTAGTGCAGATCCGAGTAGAAATGGGAACTGACCGGCCTGCCGGACATAAGGAAGGCGTAAGGCCTGACAAAGGCAGTGTATCCGCGTGGCGCGACTATGCCCTCGGGAACGGCGACGTCGACGACGTACCTTTCAGGCAAAGCCGCCTTGATGCTGTCGAAACGCTCAGGTTCGTTTTGCTTCTGGATGAACTCGACCAGCGAGAAGTCCTCGTGATCCCACCAGTCGCCGTATTTCGGATCGGCATCGGGGGTGTATACCCAGATCATGTTGTGCCAGCCATGGCTTTCCAGGGTCTCGTAGTAGTTGTCAAGGATCTGGGTGCTGACCAGGTACTCGAGCTCCCTGGATTGCAGGTAGCCCGGCTTGCAGTTCAGCTTCTGCGGGTCACACTGCGGCGACGCAAATGTGTCTGGAAGCGTCTTGCACTTCTTCAACTCGGCAGCGCAGATCTCTTCATTGTCGAGATCCCTGAAATTCCAGTACGTTCCAAATTCGCTGAGTGATGACGGGATGTTGTCGAACGCGTAAGTGGACCAGTCCATCAGCGGTTTGATCATGTCCGTGTAGTCACGGAAGTCGTACTCGTCCTTCCCGAAAATGCGTTCGGGCATGTTCAGGCCGAGGAACGGGTAGATGTCCGGATACTTGTGGGGAGCCCAGACGAATTTGATGTCTCCGTACTTCTTGGCGTATTCGTCCGCTCCGGGGATGTCCGGGGTCGTAGCGTACTGCAGGTACTGTCCGCCGACGCCGCCGCCCGCGCCGCCGAGCAGAGTCTCAAGTCCGTTGGCCGGTTCCATCCAGAACGTCAGGCGGTTCGCAGGTTCGTCTCCTTCCATGTAAACATCCAGGATTCCCTGTCCCACATTCTCGTAGAGCGGTTCGAGCGCCTTCTTGTCAGGCGTCATGTTCATGTCGATCAACGCCATCAGATCAACGCCGTACAGTCCGAGTTCCTTGCGGGTTTCATCCGAATTGTCAGCGGGAAGCAGTGCCAGGTTCTGGTCGAGAATCTGCTGGGCCACCTCGCCGACCGTTGCGCCACCGGGGAGCGTCATGGGCAACCCGTCATCGCCCAGGACGACAGCGTCCAGAAGACTGGCCACCAGATCCGGCGAACCAAGTTCCAGATACGCGGCCACGATGCTGGCCAGCACGTAGACGGCGGCAGGCTCGTTCTGGATGTCGTAGCCGATCACGTTCGGGTACTTCTTTCCGATGCGCGCGACTTCTTCCCAGGCACCCCTGTATCCACCCTGAAGCGTCTCGACAAGGTTGTTCACCTTCACGTGGGTGTAACCCTGGCCACGCAGCTCGGCCGCTCTGACTTCCGCTTCCTCGGGCGTGTAGAAGGTCTCGATGTCCACACCCTCATCCATCCGATCGGCATAGCCGTACTCGACGGTGCGGCGCTTCGGGAACACGTCGTCTCCGTTCCAGAACATCGCGAAGCAGATGTTCGTCGACAGCGAAGTTCCGTTGTTAATTCCCCACATCTTCCAGGGCAGGCCGTCCCACGTGTCGGTCGACGGGAACGCGGTCGGAGGCAGATACGGTTCCATCCGATCGAGCTGCGCCACGATCGTGTCGGCCACTTCCTGAGTGATTACCGGTTCTTCAAGATTGGCAAGAACCGTTGCGGCCATCTGGATCAGTTTGAACAAATCCATGTAAAGAATGTCGCCGGTTTCGTTTCTGGCCGCGCCCAGCAGCTTGGACACGCCCCAGTACGGAGACTCGAAGTTCTTTTCGGGAAGGCAGACGCGCGAGGCCCAGAGCGGGGCGCCGTCGCCGGAAACGCGATCCGAGTATCCCGCGCGGTACTTTTCCGCCGCGACCTCGGGCGGGTCGCCCGGCAGAATCCCCAGTTCCGTGCGGTTTTTCTGCGGGAATATCGACCACAGCATGTTCATCAGATCGCCGTTCGGGCAGCATTCCTTCTTGCGATCGGCGTTGCAGACGATGTCGGTCACCTCGCCGTCGGGGTTGATCGCGTGGTCGTTCTCGTCGTAATTGCAGCACTGCTGGCAGACCGGCCATTCGCTGTAAAGGGAGTAGAAGTTTCGCGCCCAGACGTTCTCGTGAAGGTTGAACATCACGTAGATATCGTGCTTCTGGGCCAGTTTGATCAGTTCCTCGAAGTAGGTCAGGTACTCACGGTCCGGCTTAAACTTCTTTTCGGGATAGATGGCCTCCCAGTTCGCCAGAAGCCTGACGGAATTGAATCCCAGATCCTTGATCTGCCGGAAATACTGATCGGCCTTCTGAAGACTGAACGGACGTCCGACATAAGTGAAGGGAAGGGGGTCCCCGGCCTTCATCGCGGCGATTTCGTCGCCGGCGTGTCCGTAATAGGTTTCAGGTGTTTCGTTCTCCTGGGTGCCGTTGACGACGGGTACCTTGATGTTGCCACCCAGGTTGATTCCCCGGATGTTCACATACCGGCCCTCGGAGTCCTTGAAATAGGTCAGGTCGGTCACGACGGGCTTAAGACCTTCGTTCAGTTCCGGCACGTCGCCGGCACACGAAGCGATGGCCGCGACCAGCAGCGTCGGCATCGCGAGCCGAGCCAGAGTTGCAGACGGTGACTTCATTGCAGATTACCCCCGGATCATTTCCTGGTGTTTCAATTCGGCTGGATACAGCCGGCCCGAGTATAACCCGGACTGCGTTCGGGGATGTCAGGATAATTAAGGGGAAAAACCGGTGACCGGAGGCCAGTCACATCGTCAGGCGATCGCCTTCTCGTGCGATTCGACGAAGCCCTGGGCGGGCGCCTCCTGGTCTTCCGACAGGATGCCCCTGGCGACCTCGCGCAGTTCCACGCGTGTCGCTCCGAACTCCTTTTCGCAGTGTTTGAAGGCCTTCCACACGTCGACCGAATTTCCGCATGTGAACAAGTCGACCGCGGCGTAACCGTACTCCGGCCATGTGTGCACGGCCAGGTGGGACTCCGCGATGACGAACACGACGGTCACGCCGTACGGACTGAAGTGGTGCTGAGTCCGACTGACCACCGTCGCGCCCGATATTTCGCACGCGGTCTGGAGTGTCTGACAAATCATTTCGGGACTGTTGAGGTCCGACGTGCAGCCGTGGAAATCGGCCACGATGTGCCTTCCGAGAGCTTTCAACTGGCTATCCTCCGAGTTGACACGAGGCCGGTGCGTCAGCGATCCGACCTCAGGTTCATAACCCACCTCCGAATCCTGTTCCTGACAGGATTAAGTCATTTTTCCCCGTTTCCAGGGCAAGGGATGAAATGTTGCATCGAAGCAGTGAAAAAGTCAACGATTAGTCCGTTCTTACAAGATGTTACAAGCAGTTCTGTGAATCCCCGCGTACAGGTCCGGCAGGGGCAATGGCGTCAAGCGGGTCGCAACGGCCTAATATCCCTGTCTTTCCGACTCCATCAGGCGCTGGTACAGTCTTGGCGCCAGGAAACTGGCTCGGTGAACATCCGCGTCATAGTAGCGGGTCGGGCCCGCGATCCGTCCGACCGGTTCGCGACACGAACGGCCTCCATATCCGACCGCGAAACACCACCAGTTGCCGGCGTAGGTCGCGATCGGGGCGGTGTAGATGTCCGAGTTGCCGAAGACGCGCGCCAGCCTTTCCTGAAGCATGCGCACCATGGGAAAGTGGAAATGAAGGGACTCGGAAAGGGTCACGAACACGCCGTCAGGGTGCAGCGCGCCGCGCGCGTCCCTGAAGAATGATTCGGAGAACAGAGTCTCGGCGTTGCCCGCGATGTCGGTGCTGTCGACCAGAATCGCACGCGCCTTGCCGCGGTACTCCCGCAGGAACCGCGCACCATCCATCGCTATCTGCGTGACCCGGCGGTCCGACAGGGCCGAGGACACACCCGGGAAGTATTCCATCGACAGCCTGGCCACCACGGGATCGATGTCCACCACCGTGACCGACGTGACCCACGGATGTTTGACGACCTCGCGGGCAACTCCGCCGTCGCCGCCTCCGATGATGATCACCTCGCCCGGTTCGCTGATGGACTGCAGTGGAACATGGGCGAGCATCTCGTGGTAGAAAAACTCGTCGCGTTCCGTCAACTGCACGACACCGTCCAGCACCAGCACGCGGCCGAAAAACGGATTCGTGAACACCATGTATTCCTGAAACTCGCTGCGGCCCTCGCACAGAATCTGATCGATTACGTACGAGTACCGGATGGGGGAGTAGGGATCCCTTTCGACAAAATACTTTTCAGCCATGACTCTCCTCCGTTGCGGGCGTGGCGATTGTCGCAGAAAACGACAGGATTTTCATCCGCCACCGGCTTGTTTGCAGGTATAATGTCGCCCCGTGATTTTTACCCCCCGGAGGCAGGATGGAACCCCTCGCGAAAGGATACGAACACAAGGATATTGAAGGCCGCTGGTACGACGTCTGGGATAAAGCCGGATACTTCCGTGCCGACGACGTCAGCGACAAACCACCCTACTGCATCGTCATTCCGCCTCCGAACGTTACCGGACAGCTTCATATGGGGCACGCGCTGACGCTGACGATTCAGGACATCCTGATCCGTTTCAAGCGCATGAGCGGGTTCAACACGCTGTGGCTTCCGGGTACGGACCATGCGGGGATCGCGACTCAGATGGTTGTCGAGCGCGAACTGAAGGCGACGGAGGGGTTGTCCAGGTTCGATCTCGGTCGCGAGAAGTTCATCGAGCGCGTGTGGCAGGTCAAGCACCGGCACCATGATCGCATTGTCCAGCAGATGAAGGCGCTCGGTGTCTCGGTTGACTGGGAACGCGAGCGCTTCACTCTTGACGAGGGCCTTTCCCGCGCGGTGCGAGTGGTTTTCTCGACACTCTACGACGAAGGGTTGATCTATCGTGCCCAGCGGATGGTGAACTGGTCGCCCGGCATACAGACGGTGCTCTCGGACCTCGAGGTCGAGGAAAAGGAAGTGCGTTCCCACATGTGGCACATCGCCTATCCGGTTACCGGATCGGATGAACGCCTGGTGGTGGCCACGACGCGTCCGGAGACCATGTTCGGCGACACCGCCGTGGCCGTGCACCCAGGCGATCCGCGCCATTCGTATCTCATCGGCCGGACCGTGGATCTGCCGCTGACCGACAGGAAGATCCCGATCATCGGCGACTCGGAAGCGGTTGACATGGAGTTTGGCACCGGCGCCGTGAAGATCACTCCGGCCCACGACTTCAACGACTTCGAGACCGGCCGGCGTCACGAACTGCCGGTTCTGTCCATCCTGGACAGGAGCGCGCGCCTGAACGACAACGTTCCCGAGAAGTACCGCGGGATGGATCGGTTCGATGCCCGCAAGCTCGTCGAGGCGGATCTCGCCGAGGCAGGCCTGCTGGTTAAGGTCGAGGACTACACGCACAGGGTCGGACACTGCCAGCGCAGCGGTGTCGTGGTCGAACCGATGGTCTCCATGCAGTGGTTCGTCCGGGCCGGCACGCTGGCCGGGCCTGCGATCGACGCCGTCCGCGAAGGCAAGACGGTGTTCGTTCCCGCATCGTGGGAAAAAACCTACATGAACTGGATGGAGAACATCCGCGACTGGTGCATCAGTCGTCAGCTCTGGTGGGGTCATCAGATTCCCGTCTGGTACTGCCGGAAGCCGGGTTGCGACGGGATGTATGTCGGCGTCGAGGATCCGGGGCCGGACACCGTTTGTCCCAAGTGCGGTGGCCACGCGCTGGTTCAGGACGAGGACGTACTGGACACCTGGTTCTCGTCCGGTCTGTGGCCTTTCTCCACTCTCGGGTGGCCGGAGCAGACCGATGCCCTCAAGACGTTCTATCCGACAACGGTCATGGAGACCGGGTTCGACATCATCTTCTTCTGGGTGGCGCGCATGATGATGATGGGCGTCCACTTCATGGGCGACGTGCCTTTCAAGACCGTCTATCTGCACGCGATGGTTCGTGACGAGCACGGCCTGAAGATGTCCAAGACCAAGGGTAACGTGATCGACCCGCTCGAGGTCGTCGACGAGGTGGGCACGGACGCGCTGCGCTTCACGCTGGCCAACATGACGGCTCAGGGACGCGACATCAAGCTGTCGATGGACCGGTTGAAGGGATATCGCGAGTTCGTCAACAAGCTCTGGAACGCCGCGCGCTTCATCTTCATGAATCTCGACGATTTCGAGGGCCGTCTGCCGACGGACCGCGGCGAACTGCTTTCCGGGCTGGATCTTTCGCGCGCCGATCGCTGGATTCTGACCGGGCTTGCCCGGGCGAGCGCCGAGTGCAACCGAGCGCTCGAGGAATATCGGTTCAACGAGGCCGCGTCGATTCTGTACCAGTTCACCTGGCACCAGCTATGCGACTGGTACCTCGAACTGGCCAAGGGCGCCCTGTCGGGCGACTCGGCCGATCCCGCGCGCAGGCGGGCCGTCCAGACGGTGCTGATTCACGTCCTGGACAACACGCTGCGGGCGATGCACCCGTTCATGCCGTTCGTGACCGAGGAGATCTGGCAGAAACTGCGGCCGTTCCTGCCGGAGGACGCTGCGAGCATAATGGTTTCTTCCTTCCCGACTGGCGAGGGCATGCCGGAGTTCGGCACCGACTCCGCCGCCGTGGATGCGGTTCTTGAAGTGATTTCGGCTGTTCGTGGCGTGCGTTCCCAGGCGATGGTCCCACCGCGCGAGGAACTGCCGGTGGTAATCAAGCCTCATTCCGCCGAGTTCGAGACGTACATCCGTTCGATGGCGGATGAGATCACGCGCCTCGGGCGTGTGTCCGACCTTGTGATCGACCCGGGCGCCCAGCGTCCATCAGGCTCGGCGGTGGTCGTCGGGACGGCGGCGGACTGTTTCGTCGTGATCGGTGGTGAACGGATCGCTGCCGAGGTGGGGCGCCTCCAGAAGGAAGCTGATCGAGCCCGGAAGGACCTTGAGAAATTCGATGCGAAACTGGGCAACCAGGCCTTTGTTGCCAACGCCAGTCCGGACGTCGTCGAAGAGGTCCGCGAGAAGGCCGAGGCGACCCGCGAGGTGCTGACCAGGCTTCGCGAGGCGTTGACGACACTGGGCGCCTGATCCGGTAAAAACGTTGCTTCACGGACATTTGTCCCCATGAATCGTTGAATTTGGCTCCCCATCCCTGCTAGGATTCCTTCAAACCTGTTCAATTCAGGTGAGCCTGATGCTGAGAATCCTGAACGTGACTTCCGAGGTCGTTCCGTTTTCGAAAACCGGTGGCCTTGCGGACGTGTCCCGTTCGCTGCCGGATGCGCTGGCCTCCTCCGGACACCATGTCTGTACCGTGACGCCTCTTTACCGTTGCGTGGATCGGCGGGATTTGTCATTCACGGGCAAGATACTGGATGTCATGCTGGGCGGGCGAATCATCCAGTTCGGCGTCCACACGACCGTCACTCCAGCCGGAGTCACCATCTATTTTCTCGATAACGACGATCTTTTCGGCCGTGACGAGATCTACGGGACAAGGGACGGCGCATACCCGGACAACCACCTCCGGTTCGCATTTTTCGGCGCCGCGGTTTTCGATCTGATCGCTGCGTTCGATCTGGACATCGACATCATCCACTGCCATGACTGGCAGGCCGGTCTGGTGCCGCTGTTCAACCGAATCAGATATGGAAACCGGTATCGGACGGTCATGACGGTCCACAACATGGGGTATCAAGGCGTGTTCCCGGGGTACGTCACCCCGGAACTCGGGATTCCATGGGAGGTATACACCGCCGAGGGCGTGGAGTTCTGGGGTCAGGTCAGCTTCCTGAAGGCAGGCCTGTTCTTCTCGGATCGCGCCACAACCGTCAGCCCGACCTACGCGCGTGAGGTGCTGACCCCCGAAACGGGTTACGGCATGGACGGCATACTGCGCCTGATCGGCGGCCGCTTCTCCGGGATCCTGAACGGCGTCGACTATTCGCAGTGGTCGCCCGAGAACGATTCGATGATACCGGCCAGGTTCAGCGTCGACGACATGGCCGGCAAGGAAGAAAACCGATCGGCCCTGCTTCAGGAGTTCGGTCTTCGTGACAGCGGCGGTCCGCTCTTCGGCGTGATCGGCAGGCTGGCGCACCAGAAGGGATACGACCTGCTGGCTGGCGTGATGCCGGCAATCGTGCGCGCCGCGGGGATGATCGTTGTCCTGGGCACCGGCGAGCGCGACGTCGAGAACATGATCGCGTCCTCGGCTGCCGGTTTCCCGGAGCACGTCGCGGTTCGATTCATTTACAACGAACGCCTGGCCCATCTGATCGAGGCCGGCGCGGACTTCTTCCTGATGCCTTCAAGGTATGAACCCTGCGGGTTGAACCAGATGTACTCGCTGCGCTATGGAACGATTCCGATCGTTCACGCGGTTGGAGGTCTCCAGGATACGGTCATCGACGTCGACGATGATCCCGAACGTGGAACCGGTTTGAAATTCAGCCCCTTCGAGAACCAGGCGTTTCTGGACGCGGTCTGGCGCGCATGCCAGTTGTTTGTCGACGTGGACAGGATGCATGAGGTTCGCGCACGCGGGATGAAGCAGGACTTTTCGTGGTCACGTTCCGCCGGTGCGTATGCGTCGCTTTTCAAGTCTCTGGTTCAATGACCAGTCAGCTTGGCGCCAAGCATCTTCAGCGTGGTTTCCCTGACCTGATCGAGGTCGCCTTCAACATCGGCTCCCGCTGCCTGCCTGTGACCTCCGCCTCCGAGGCGCTCAGCCACGTCCGAGATGACCAGATCTGATTTCGATCTGATTGAAACCTTGACCGCTCCCGGGCGGAATATCTTGAAGAACACCGATATCCGGACACCTTCCAGATCGCCGATCATGTTGACCATGGTCCTGATCTCGTCGCGATCCACCTCGATGTCGGCCAGTGTCTCAGGGGTCAGGACGGACCAGACCAGCTGGCCACCGTGCAGGAACCGCGAGTTGTTCATTATCCTGGTCATCAGGATCAGGCGGTCCCTGGTAATGGTGCCGTACATCTTTCCAGCTATGTCCTGCGGATCGGCGCCGCACGAGACAAGTCTTGTCGCCGTCGCGAAAACATCGGCGTCCTGTTTCACAAAGCGAAACTGTTGAGTGTCGCTCAGGATCGCGCCGTACAGAGGCGTTGCCACGTCACGGGTGATCGGAAGGCCGAGTGCGTCAAGAACCCGGACCATGAGTTCACCGGTCGACGAAAAATCAGGACCGATGACTCCGGACAGGCTTCGTTCGTTTTTCTGGTGGTGGTCGATGGCGACTACCGGGCCGCTCCTGCCCTGGAGCCGCTTGCCGACGCGACCGGTGCGCTCGAACTCGGACGTGTCGACCAGCACCGCCAGATCGACGTCCTCGAACAACGTCGGGTGTTCGTGTTCGAAGCGTTCGTTGAGCACGATGATGTCGCTGCCGGAATCCAGGAACCTGAAGGCGCGTGAACAATCGTCGCCGTTGACGATCCAGACCTTGCGGCCATCCCTTCGCAACGCGCGCGCAAGGGCGATTTCCGAGCCGATTCCGTCCCCGTCGGGACCGTCATGAGTCGTCAGAAGGATGGTGCGGGCCCGGCCCAGAAGCTCCAGAGCCTCGGCGGACGCCGGGTCACTTGTGGGATCCGGTTTCGGAACATGGATGTGTGTCATCTCGTCGGGAGTCATTCTTTCTGCCTTCCGATTCCAGCCAGGAATTCGGGTCGGAACTCTTGAATCGCCTCGTGGCCGCCCCGCCACGCGAAAGAGACCGCGACCGATCCCGGTTTCTGAACACCCCTTGCCGTCATGCACAGGTGCGTGGCCGAAACCACGACAGCCAGCGCCGATGGACGGAGTATCTCGTTTAGCGTGTCGGCGATCTGTCCGGCAAGGTTTTCCTGAACCTGAAGACGGCAGGCGAAGTGATCCACGACACGTCCGACCTTGGACAGACCGATAAGCCGACCGTCGGGACGATAGCCCACATCGACGTGTCCAAAGAAGGGCAGCATGTGATGCTCGCAGATTGACGTGAATCCTATGTCCCTGATCAGAACCGAGTCCCGTGAACTATCTTCGAAGGTCGCGTCCGCCAGAATCGCGGCAAGGTCTTCGCGATAGCCTCTGGTCAGGTGGTGCAGTGACTCCCATACGCGGGCAGGGGTCTTTTCCAGGCCGGGGCGCCCTGGAGCCTCGCCGATCTCCGTCAGGACGGAGGCCAGAGCCTTGTGAAAGTCACTTTCGTTCATCAGGGACTCCTTCCGACTGGAACGACGAGAGGTCGATCTCGCCGGAAAAGACCTCGACCGCCGGTCCGCACAGGATCACGTCCGACATGTCCGAGGCGACAGTAATCTCAAGCTGGCCGCCCGGGAGGTCGATTCGAATCGGGACACCGACCCTTGCCATTCCGGAACGGATTGCCGCAACCGCGGTCGCCGAAGCGCCGGTGCCGCACGCCAGGGTCAGGCCGCATCCGCGTTCATAGACCGTCAGTCTGAAGGCGTTGTCGCCAGTCTGTTCGGCGAACTCCACGTTCGCGCCTTCCGGAAACAGCGAATCGCCCGAAAGAACGCTTCCGAAGTGTTCCGCCTGCGTGGCATCCAGATACTCGAATACCACGAAGTGGGGATTGGCCATGTTCACGCCGGTACCGATGAAGCGGCGTCCGTGCGCGAAAGCCTCGACCGAATCCGTCGGGCCGCTTCCAGCCATAGGGATGGCGGGTCGATCCAGCCGGGGCGCGCCCATGCTGACCGCCACCGAGCGCACCAGGCCGTTGTCGTCCCGGTTAAGTCGGCAGGTCTTGACGCCGCCTGGGGTGTCGATCGGAATCGTGTCTCCGACATGGCCCATGTAGTCCGAGATGAATCTGGCGACGCAGCGGATCCCGTTGCCGCACATCTCCGCCTCGGTGCCGTCGGAGTTCAAGACGCGCATGAACCACGGGGCAATCGGCGAGCGCTCGACAAGCAGGATTCCGTCGCCACCGACGCCGAAATGCCGGTCGCAGACCTTCTTGACCGTTGATGGATCAAGTTCGCGCGGACGTCCGGATACGGCGTCCACAACCAGAAAATCGTTACCTGTGCCGTGGTATTTACGAAATTTCATCGCAGGATGATGACACCGGGTTTCCACGTTGTCCACATCCGCGACGACGTGGTCAGGAATTATCAGACAGCGCGGCGCTTGCGGACCTTGGTGGCCTTGCGGAGAAGCACGTTGCCGTTCGGGGCGCCGGCGACCGGGCCCTTGACCATGATAAGGTTCTGCTGCGGGAACACCGCGACGACCTTCAGGTTCAGCATCGTGTGGGTCACGTTGCCGTAGTGTCCGGCCATCTTCTTTCCGGGGATGACGCGACCGGGGAACTGGCACATGCCGATCGAACCGCCGTGCCTGTGGCACTCGTGCGAACGTCCGTGGGAGCGCATGGCGCCGTGGAAGCCCCACCGTTTGACGACGCCGGAGAATCCGTGTCCACGCGTGGTTCCAGAGACATCAACCTTTTCTCCGGGCTGGAAAAGGGTCACGTCAACCGTGCCGCCTTCCGGATAAAGCATCGCTTCGTCCTGGTTGACACGGATTTCCTTAACGAACGTCGGGAACGTCGTCAGGCCGGCCTTCTTGAACTGGCCGAGAACCGGTTTCGTGAACCTGGATTCCTTGTTGTTGCCCATCCCGAGGACGACGGCGTCGTATCCGTCGCGACCTTCGGCGCTCTTTACCTTGATGACCTGGCAGGGGCCAGCCTCGATGACGGTAACGGGCAGGCGCCTGCCGTCTTCGTCAAAGAACTGGGTCATTCCGACCTTCTTGCCAAGAATTGCGATCGACATGGTGAACCTCGAAAGTTTCGTAATCAACAATCAATCGTCGAGCTGGGCCGCGAAGGGCCATACTCAAACGGCGAAGTATAGTAATTCGGGAGGCTGAGCGTGTCAACCGAAAACTCCGACCGCAATCAAAGGAACATCTGCCGAGGGCGACGTGGCGGTCAGTGCTGGCAAGAACCCGATTTGCATCCGCAGCACGAAGGCGAGGACGACGATTTGCCGGCGTAGTCCGACTGATACCAGCCGCTGCCCTTCAGAACGAAGGAGGAATGGGAGATCAGGCGTTCCGTGTCATTGCTGTTGCATTCCGGGCAAGACGCGACCGGAGCGTCGGAGATCTTCTGAACCTTTTCGAATTGTTTGCCGCACTTCCTGCAAGCGTATTCGTAAGTAGGCATTTTGATTCCAGTCCCTTAATCCCAAGTCCGGAAACGAGGCCGGTGCGAAAGGTAGGTCCGGCGGTCGCCTTTGTCAAGACGGTGCCCCGGGGATTACAATAGTCCGGTCGGTCGTGGTGCGGATGAGCCTGATGATTTTCGATTCGCATGTTCATGTTGGCGCCTGGGTCACCCCGGATTTCGGGGGGCACTCGACCACTCTTGTCGAGACCGCCGGGACGCTGCTTGCCGCCGGGATCGGTGGCGCGCTCGTCATGCCGTCCGATTCGGGGGACAACGACGCTCTGCTGGCGGAGCTCGACGCCTGGTCCGGTCCTGTCAGATTCGTCGCGGCGGCCTGGGCGATGCCGGATCAAGCCGGCTTTGCATCGCTGCTTGCCCCGGGGCGCTTCCGTGCGGTCAAGATTCATCCTTCATTCTGCCGCAGGCCGGTGACGGATCCGTGCTGGAGGCCGGCTATTCAAGCCGCCCGCGACATGAAGCTGCCGGTGGTCGTGCATTGCGGACGATGGCAGGAGATGGCGGGTTGGGGCCTGTTGATGGAAGTGGCGGCCATGTGGCCCGGCGTCGACTTCGTGATGGCGCACATGGGTGGTGATTCTCCGGCTCTGGTGACAGCGGCTTCAAACGCGATCGCCGACTCCGGTTTCAGGAACGTCTACATGGGCACCGAGAGTATTCGCGAGTACTGGCTGATCTCCCGGGCCGTCAGGACGGTCGGAGCCGACCGGATCCTGTTCGGTTCGGACCACAATCTGAACGCTCCCGCCTCGTTTCTGGCCGTGATTGACGCGGCGGGACTGTCTTGCGGCGAGCGCGAGGCGGTGCTGGGCGACAACGCGCGACGCCTGTTCGGCGTCTGATGGATTTTGATGGAGAACTATCCCTTTTCACTGTCCATCGTCGTGATGGCATACAACGAGGCCGCCACCATCGCGACCCAGGTTTCCGACTGCCTGAGGTTTCTGGATCGGGTTTTGTCGGGACGCGGCGAAGTCATTGTGGTGGACGACGGTTCGGCGGACGGCACCGGCGACATTGCCGGTTCGCTGGCTGTTGAAGATGCCAGGGTAAAGGTGGTCAGACATGCGGTGAACCGCGGAATGGGCGCGGCAATCAACAGTGGATACCGCGCGGCCACATGCGACTTCGTCACACAGCTTCCAGGGGACGCGCAGGTGGTTCCGGACACACTCGAACGATTCCTGCCGTTGCTTGCCGGGCACGACCTGGTGCTGTCCGAATACTCACGCCGGGGTGACGGTCTGCTGAGGGCGATTCTGACATTCGGGTACCATATGACTGCCCTGATGTTGCTGAAGAACCGATGCGCGTTCACCGGGACGATGGTTTTCAGGCGCGGCCTGATCGATGATCTTCCAATCCGCAGCAGGACTTTCATGGCAAACGTCGAGGTGCCGCTAAGGTTGATTCGAGCCGGGGTCCGGCCTGGCATGGTCACGATCGAGTGCGGAGCCAGGCAGTCGGGCAGCAGCAAGGTCGTTTCAGTGCGAAGGATTCTTCGGGTGGTTGCAGAGATGATGGCCCTGCGGCGCGAGCTTGTGCTATCCTCCGACAGCCCCCGTTGAAATCAGGGCTGGAAGCGGAATCATGTGGGAATTCCATAGAATTCGCGAAATTGCCGTTGTCCTTTCCAGGTACGGCTTCGACGACCTGGCGCAGAGGCTTGGCCTGGTGGGTGCGCTTCGGCGCGCCGCCGTCGCGATTTCTGGTCGTCAGCAAGCCCCAAGACTCTCAGAGGCCGTTCGACTCAGGCTGGCGATAACCGATCTGGGGCCTACCTTCGTCAAGCTGGGGCAGATGCTTGCCTCGCATCCCGAGTTGCTCCCGCCGGAATTCATCACGGAGTTCAAGAAATTCCACGATGACGTGCCGCCGTTTCCCATCGAGCAGGCCCGAGAGGTAATCGAGCGGGAAACCGGACATGCCCTTGACGACATCTTCCAGAGTTTCGACGACGTGCCGCTCGCCGCGGCCTCGATCGGTCAGGTCCATACCGGCGTTCTGAAGGATGGCCGCAAGGTGGCGGTCAAGATCCGCAGGCCCGGTATCGAGTCCAGGGTCGAGGCCGATCTTCGTATCATGCGTCGCGTGGCGCTGATGCTTTCGCGCAGCATACCCGCGGTTGCCCGCATGGACGCTGTTTCCGTTGTCGATGAATTCCGACGCAACCTGATGATGGAATTGGACTTTTTTTCGGAAGTCCGGAACATGATCAGGTATCGCGACATGATGAGTGACGAGCCGGGTCTGCTGGTACCCTCGCCGATCGAGGAGCTCTGCACGTCCCAGGTCATCGTCATGGACTTCGTGGACGGAATCAAGATCACCGACACCGCCGCCATCGAGGCGGCCGGAGTCGACATCAGGAAGGTCGTCGAGACCGGCATGAGAGTGATGCTGCGTTCGATCTTCGAGCACGGCTTCTTTCACTCGGATCCCCATCCCGGGAACTTTTTCGTGATGGCCGACTCGCGGGTCGTCCTGCTGGATTACGGCACCGTAGGGACCGTGGACCCCAGGCGAATCGACGAGATGATCTCGTTCGTGTACGCGCTTTCAGCCCGTGACGTGGACGGGCTGATGAACGTCCTGATTGACATGGAAATCATCGACGACGACACGGACGTTCGATCGCTGCGGATCGAGCTTGCCTCGCTGATGGGGCGATATATGTCGGTCTCCCTCAAGGAGATCCGCGTGGCCACCTTCGCGAACGACATCTTCGCGGTCGCCCGTGGGCACCAGATCCGGTTGCCGGCGGACATGCTGATGATCGCCAAGGCCATGACGATCATGGAGGGGATCGGCACCGAGGTCTGCCCCGATTTCCGTCCGGTCGAGTTCATAGGACCTTATTTCAAGCAGTTCTACATCGACAGGATGCTGGACACCGATAAGCAGGGGCGGTCCATGACCAAGGTCGTGGCCGATGGCCTCACGCTGCTCAAGGATGCCCCTTATGACGTCCGGCGGATCCTTCGCCGGATGAGGATGGGCGAACATACCCTTGTCGTAAGGGCTGCCGACGAGAAACAGGCCCGCCGCGACAGGTACATCCTTGTAAACCGGGTGCTTTTCGCGAGTCTTGCACTGGCGTTTTTTGTGATTTCGGCGGTGTTTGTCGATTCTTCGCGTCCTTTCGGTCACGTCGCGGGGATCGTATCGGCGATTCTGTCTCCGGTGTTCTTTCTGTCTCTGCTAATATCAATGGCGGTTTATCGAGGGAGGTCCAGATGATGAGGTATTCGGCACTGGCAGGTGTCGTGATGATCGCGGTGATGCTGGGCGGATGCGGCGTGAAGAAGGAAGTCTACCTGCGCGACACGGCCGCGCTCCGCGACCAGATATCGGGGCTTGAGCGACAGAAGTCCGACCTTGTCGGCCAGCGTGACAAGCTGAACGGCGAACTGGAGAGGGTTCGCCAGGAGAAGTCACTGCTGCTCCAGGAAAAAAACGCGCTGGCACAGAAACAGGGTACCCTGTCGACCGAGCTCAGGGAGGCTCTGGAAAAGCAGCAGAAGCTGGAACAGCAGGCGCGTGAGCGTCAGGCGAAGCTGGAGCAGCTCAGGAATCTTTTGAAAGACCTGTCAGCCCAGGGCAAGTTGAACGTGCGCGTCGACAAGGGAAGGATGATCGTCGAGATCGGCGAGGCGTTCCTGTTCGATTCCGGCCAGTACAAACTGAAGCCCGAGGGCAAGGCGTCCCTGGCCGAGCTTACGGCCCTGCTTGCCGGTATCGAGGGGCGCTCCTTCCAGGTCGCCGGACACACCGACAGTGTCGGCAGCGAGGACAAGAACTGGCGTCTGTCGGCCAATCGTGCCCTTGAAGTCGTGTTGTTCATGATCGAGTCGGGCATGCCGCCCGATCGTATCTCGGTCGCCGGATACGGCGAGAACCAGCCTGTCGGCGACAACGAGGTGCCGGAGGGCAGGGCGATGAACCGTCGAATCGAGATCGTTCTTCAGCCCAATCTTGACGAGATTCTCGGATTTACCGGCGAGTAGGCGTCGGTATTTTCTTTTGATTCGTATTCCGGAGGTTTTCGATGCGTAAGGTTCTTGGTTTCGCGGTTCTGGCCGTTCTGGCGGCGCTTCCATTCCATGCCTCGTCGGCCGAATGGGAACTGGTTTTTCAGAATCCCGGCGGGTACATCATGATGATGGAAGCGCCCGACGAGACGCATCTTTTCGCATTCGGTACCAAGCCCGATCCGGCCGACCCGCAGAATTCCCTGCCCGCCGGCTACAAAATGAATCCCGGCGGGACCTTTGGCGAGTTCACTCCGCCGGCTACCGGCGACATGTTCTTCCCCAGCAGCATGCAGTGCACCCTTCCGAATCGTTGTTACATGCTCGCCATGGACGTGAATTCGCAGACCATGGCCATGTCCTATCCGTTCATGCTCAGCACGAACGGAGGCGACTCCTGGACGAAGTTCGTCGATCCTTTCTTCAAAAGGCCGACCACGCCATCGACGATCGCCGCGTACGGCGACAAGCTGGCGATGTTTTTCGGAACGGACACGATCGTTCTGATGTCGCGTAACGGCGGCGGCAACGCGAAGAGCTGGTTCGTTCCCAAGGTCGACGGCACTTCCTACATGTCGATCGCGGCCGGTTTCATCCTGGACTCAGACACCGCCTACCTGGTCAACGGCAAGGTTACCGAGACGACGGACAGCATGTCCGGCAAGGTGACCAGGACTGTCGACCCCGAGGGCGCCGTGTTGAAGTCGAAGGATCTTCAGTTGCCGGATCCCCGCGATATGCAGTGGGAGGCGCTTGTTTCCGGCCAGTCCTGGTTCCCGCGCAAGATTCAGTTTGTCGACGAGACCGTGGGTTACATGATCGGCGAGACCAACGATGGCTATTTCCTGTACAAGACGGCCGACGGCGGCACCACGTGGGACCAGATTACGTTCCCCGAGGTCGGGACACTCGGGCCGGTAAAGTGGGTAAACGATTTCTGGGCTTTTGACCAGGACGACCTGATCGTTGTCGCTTCGACCCCGAACGGTGAAGAGGACTCCTGGGGCGTCATCTACCGGATCTCCGACGGTGGCTCTCCGGTGGCGATGCTTCCCGACCCGACCGAGCATGCCGACGCGATGTACTCGATTCGCTGTATCGGACGCAACCTGTGCTTCGCGGCCGGCGACAACGCCGACATCATCAAGCTTGTGGACGACACTCCGATTGAGCCCGAGATCGACGAGGATACCGGCGCCCAGGCAGACGTGATCGACAGGGACACGACCGGCGGCTCTGACGAGGGCGGCGCCTTTGTCGACGCGATTCAGGGCAGGGATCTGTCCGGATGGCAGCCCGACGACTCAGGTTGCAGCGCCGGTTCCCGTGCCGGTGCCGGCCTGGGAATGATCGGTCTGCTCTTCCTGTGTTGCTGCGCGGTTTTCGGTTTCAGGCGTGTTCGCGCCTGAGGTCGAATCTCTTCCGGTTCCATCGACTCCGGGTGCTCAGATGACAATGGAACCTGGCAGCGTATTCGCCGACCTTCACATCCATTCCCGCTATTCGCGAGCGACCAGCAGTGAACTGACCATTCCGTCGATATACCGGTGGGCGCAGATCAAGGGAATCTCCCTGATCGGCACCGGCGATTTCACTCATCCGGCGTGGATGAAGGAGATCAGGGACCATCTGGTTGAGCGCGGAGACGGTTTGCTGGAACCTGTGTCCGCGGTTCGGGACGAGGTTGGATCAAGGGTCCCGTTGGCCGCCCGCCGCGATGTCGCGTTCATTATCTGCGGTGAAATTTCATCGATATTCAAAAAGAACGGTAGAACCAGAAAGGTTCACAGCCTGGTTTTCATGCCTTCGCTGGAATCGGCCACGACGTTCTCGACCGCGCTGGGACGGCTTGGGAACATCACGTCCGACGGCCGTCCCATCCTGGGCCTCGAACCGCTTGCAATTCTGCGTCTTGCAAAGGATATATGTCCGGATTCGTTCATGATTCCGGCGCACATCTGGACTCCTCACTTTTCAGTTTTCGGGGCGATGTCGGGGTTCGATTCGCTTCAGGAGTGTTTCGAGGACCTTTGCGACGAGATCTTCGCGGTCGAAACCGGCTTGTCCTCCGATATCGTCATGAACCGTCGCTGGTCGGCGCTTGACCGGATGACGCTGGTATCGTCCTCGGACGCTCACTCGCCTTCCAAACTGGGACGCGAGGCCACAATCCTTGAAGGGGATGTGTCGTATGGCGGACTGGTCTCGGCCCTGCGCCGCGAGCCCGGCACGACCAGGGTAGTCGGAACCGTCGAGTTTTATCCCGAGGAGGGCAAGTACCACCTGGACGGTCATCGGAAATGCGCGTTCAGGTGCGATCCCGTTGAAACGGGCCGGCTCGGAGGGCGCTGTCCGGTCTGTGGAGGGCGTTTGACACCGGGCGTGCTCGGACGCGTTGAACAACTGGCCGATCGGGCGCTCGACGAGATTCCGGACACGTTTCCGGGCCAGATGGAGCTGATCCCCCTGGCCGAGGTTCTGTCCGAGATCCAGGGGTGCGGTCCAGGATCGAACCGGGTAGAGGCACACCGCGAGTCGGTCGTGTCCAGATTCGGAAGCGAACTCGACGTGCTGGCGCGGGTCGATCCTTCTGCGATGGAGGCGGCGGGCGAGTACGCCCTGGCCGAGGCGGTCAGGCGCATGAGGTCGGGGCGCGTGTTTCGCGAGGCCGGTTACGATGGCGAGTTTGGCCGGATAGGTCTCTTTCTTCCTGGCGAGGCGGCTTCGTTCCAGGGGCAGGGCATGATGTTCGGACCTGGCTCCCGCCCGGTCGACAGTATTCGAGGGCGGGTGATCAGGGAGTCGGTCGAGCCGGATCTGTTCGCGACAGAGCCGGACAGGCCCGCGACAGGTCTGTCGGGCGCCCAGGACGAGGCCGCGGGATGCGCGGCCAGATACTGCATGGTTGTGGCCGGTCCGGGAACCGGGAAAACCAGGACGCTGGTCGAGCGGGCCGCGAGGCTTGTTGGCGGCGGTGCCAGTCCCGGGGCGGTGCTGGTGCTGACATTCACCAACAGGGCGGCCGGCGAGGCTGCCCAGCGTCTGGCTGGTGAACTGGGGCATGACTCCTGCCCGGTCGTTTCGACGTTTCATGCCTTCGCGCTGAAGGAACTGTCCAGGGCAGCCCAGGCCGCGGGAGAACCCCCTCCCGTGCTGATCGACGGAGCGCCCGCAATGGACCGTGACGGCCAGGGCGAAGGCCAGGCTGGCAACAGAATGACCCTCGACGACCTGGTTCCCGCGCTGGTGGAGGGGATCAGGACGGGAAGGGTCCCCCCGCCCGATGTCAAACACATTCTCGTCGACGAGTTCCAGGACATCTCGGATGACCAGTACCAACTGGTTGCGCTGCTTGGCGAATACGCGTCGTCGGTCTTCTGTGTCGGTGATCCGGATCAGTCCATCTACGGGTTCCGGGGGGCGGTGCCGGCCGTCTTTGAGCGATTCGAATCAGACCATCCGGATTGTGTCAGGCATGTGATTGGCGACACGTACCGATTGACCCCGCCTGTTGTCGAAGTGGCGCGGTTCGTGGCGGGTCGTGCCGCAGGGTCCGGCGCGGTGCTCAGGTCGGTGGCGGGGTTGGGCGGCGAGCCGACCCCTGTCGTGCTGTGTTCGGCACGCAACGCCTTCGACGAGGCTTCATGGATCGTTCGTTCGATCCGGGAACTGGTCGGGGGATTCGGGATGCTGGACGCTACGACCGATGAGGGCCTTTGCGGTCTGGGAGACGTGGCGGTTCTGGGGCGGACGCATCATGCTCTGATTCCGGTGGCCAGGGCGCTGGACGAGGCCGGGATTCCGTTCGAGACGGCCTCGGACGCGCCTCTGTGGCATCAAGCCTGGGTTCAGGCGATCCTGGCCGCGCTTAAGACCGCGGATCCGGCACGACCGTTCCCGGACCTGGCGCGTTCGGCGATCGCGGTGGCCGGACTTGTCCCGCCTGCAAGACAGTTGTCCGCCATCCTGTCGCTTGCCGGAGACATCAATTGTGGCGATGCCGGGCCGCGCCTGCGCCTTCTATCCGAGGTGGATGCCTTCGCCTTGAATCCCGAGAAGGTTCGTCTGTTGACCATGCATGCGTCAAAAGGTCTTGAATTCGATAATGTTTTTGTGGCGGGTCTAAATGACGGGACGGTTCCGCTGGTATCGGGACGCGACTTGGACGAAGATGAGGAGCGGCGTCTGCTGTTCGTGGCCGTGACGCGCGCCAGGCGACGGCTCTTCCTGTCCTGGGCGGCACGGGGCAGGTCGGGAGAGCCGAGCCTTTCCAGGTTTCTGCGGGGGAAGATTCCGGTCGAGTCGCTGACGGCCGTCGGGGACGAGCGTCCCCGTCCCGTGCAGCAGCGGCTGCTGTGAGGTGTCCGTGGTTCGTGACAGGATTCCCGCGATCGTCTGGATGTGTGTGACGTGTCTTGCCGGCACGTCCGCGATTCCGGTCGATGCCAGACCGCGCGAACGCGATTCCCGCGAGGAGTCCTGTTTCGTGTCGGTGCTCGGGGTGGACAATCCGCCCGCGGATCAGTTTCCCGGCGCCACGGTATCGGTCCGCATCCTGATGGGGCGTTCCACGTTGTTCGAGACCCCGCGCAAGCCCATCCAGAAACCGGTGTTCAGGAATCGGATCACGTTCTCAACCGCAAAATCGATGCCCGTCGGGCTGGTCGTGATGCTCTGGCCGGCAGGGGAGTCCGGTGACCGGGCCACGTCGGGTCCGGACAGGGCCAGTGTGCGGGCAGGCGGCGCGATGCGGGGCCAGGAATCGGCATCGGGCGCGGAAGTCCTGGGAATCGCTTTCGATGAGCTGGTTGGTGACTACGAAGACGTTCCTGAACCCGTCCAGGCGCCGGTGGTTTCGCGAAGCAGCGGTCGCGACTCCCGGACGGCGGATAAGGGCAGGAAGGGGAAAGGCGGGCAGGTCAAGCTTTGCGAAGTCGAACTGGCGTGGCCACCGGTCGACGGGGTTCATGAGATTGAGTGCGGCGGCGCCACCCTCAGAATCAAGACGGTGATGTTGAAATCACGCAGACCGGTGCGCGACGAAAAAGGTCATTGAACGGCCAGAGACTGGTCTTCCGCGAACACTCCGGCGATATCAAGAACCGCAGTAACGCCGGCATTTCCCTTGACGACGAACATGTGCGAACCGACGCTGCCGATTGCTGTCGGCAACTGTCCCTCAAGGAACACGAAGGTGTTATCCGGCGTGCCGGGCACTGTCTTTCGTGTGGCGCCCCTGGAAATCAACGCCGACGAAAACTGGTCAGCCGCGGTCGCGGCCGCCTGAGGGGACTCCAGCGAAATCAGAGTCGTGATCAAGGTCGAGTCACCTGACCGGAAGTCGGCCGAAACCGCCATCATGTCGATGGCGGGGTCAAATGAACGGGGCAGGTGGAGTCGTTCGGTTCCAGGAACAATCGCCTGGTTCCGGAGCGCCGTCAGCATCGGCGTGACCGGGGCACCCAGATTCAGCCGACCGAGCGCCGCCAGGAAATCCAGCGCCAGCCTGCGACATCCGTCGGAATCGCTGTTCCGCCTGATTTCATAGCAGGCGTGGCCTTTTACCAGGTTAAAGCCGCCAGGCACAAGCACGCCGCGGTCCACCGCGCCCGAGAGCATCGTGTCGGGATTGGGACGCTGGGCCGAGTATGCGGCGAAAGCGGCCTCGGCCGACTCGAAAACGTTCGCGCACGCGGTCACCGTGTCGGAAGGCGAAGCCTCACGAACGAAGTGTCTGCACTCCCGTCTGACCAGTCCGGCGGGCGTCGGCGAGACGAGTTCCGGGCCGGTCACCGTGGGAGGCTCCACATCGACCGCACCGGCCGGAAGGGGAACAATGACCGCCGACGCATCGGTCCCCGCGGTGGCAACCGGACTGGACGGATCCGGCAACTTCACCTGAACGCGGTACGCCGGTTCCCTCGCCGGGGGACCCAGATAGAGCCTGACCAGACCACCCGCGACCAACAGCAGGATCATGACAATAGAGGCTAGAAGAACTCCACCTTTAAGGGTTTCCCCGGCTTTTCTAGTAGCCATTCATGCCTCCGGATGGCGGACTGGCGGGTGGGACGGAACAGGATCAGTTATCTGCCACGACGCCGTCAGAGGTCTCGACGGGATCGGGGGCGTCGCCCATGGCGCAGCCGCCGGCGACCTTCTGGTAGCAGGCTCGGACACAGGCCTTGCCGGCCGGGGATCCGTCCTGGTTCTGGATGTCGGCGCACTGCCAGCCCTGCGGACAGAGATTGTCCACATCGGACGCGCACGGCGGCGCGCAGAATGAACCCATGTCATTACCGTCCTTGTCCTGGAACGAAAGGCAGAATTCCTGCTCGGTGGCGCAAGGCTGATCCGCCTGCGGATCGCAAACCGCGCAGTAGTCGCCTTCGGCGGTCTGGCACTCGCCCGGTCCGAGGTCGCACACCTCGCCGCAGGCACAGCCCCAGTTACCCTTGCACGGGCGCTTGATGCAGGTTCCGGGCGTGGTGGACGTGTCGCAGATCTGCGAGAAGGTCTTGCAGTCGAAGTCGAAGATGCAGCCGGAGTCGCACTTGTGGGTATCGGCGTTGCAGTAAGTCGCCGGTTCCGTGCAGTCGGATGGCTGGAAGCACATTCCGGGGATGAAGCAGTGTCCGGTCTCGTCGCAGTCCCAGAACATGCCTTCCGGAGCGGTTCCGTTGCAGCCCTGGACGTTCTGTTTCTCATAGGTTCCCGTGCACGGCGCGGTGCACAGACCCTGCGAGCAGACGGTGCCGTCGCCGCATTCGTTGTCGTCCGAGCAGCCGATCATGCACTGGTGCGTGATCGGATGGCATGCCTCGCCCAGGTCACACGCGAGGGCGTCCTTGCAGCCGCAGGTGCCGGTGTCCAGGTAGCAGACGAAGCCCTTCTCGGTACAGTCGGTGTCCTCGTCGCAGCGTTCGACGGTCGAGTCGCAGTTCATCGTCGCGGGCACGCAGACGCCGTTGTTGGGGTCGCCGACCTCGGCACAAACGTACGAACCCTGCGGGGCGCCTTCGACCGTGCAAACCTTTGTCGAAAGGGGGCACCACGGCGCGCAGATCTTTCCGGGAAGGGAGGTGACCACGCCCTCGTACGTAACCGAGTCCACGCAGTGTGACATCTGGCCTTTGCACTCGGCGTCGTCGTTGCAGGTTTCACACGCCGGCAGAAGCTGCTTGCAGGTGTGAGCGCAACGATCGCAGTACATCTCGGAACCGCAGTTGATGTTCTGCACGCATCCGAAGTCGGGCGCACCCATTTCGGCCGGCTGGACACAGTCCCATTCGGTCTCGCACATGGCGCAGGCCCACCAGTCGCTGCCGTTCTTTTCCTGACATTCCTGGTTGCTTTCGCAGAGCTTGTTGATCGTCGAGGTGTCCTCGCCACCGAGGTCGAACGTCATGATGTTGTCGGGTCTGTTGCTGTCGTCGCCACCGACGACATCCTGGTCGTTATCGTTGTTGCCGCAGGCGATGGCCGCAGCAGCGACCGCGATCATAAGGATTCGCGCGAATAACCTGGAATTCATATGTATCCTCCGGATATGCCGAGAACATTCCCGCCGAAATCGACGGCTGTCGAATTCTACATGTTGAACCGGTTGAATGAAAGGTGTGTTTTCTGTGGTGTTTGTCAGTAAAGCGTCTTGAGCGTTGCTGCGTTGATCGTTCCACCCGGGGCCACGAAATACAGGTCCCGCTGCTGAATTCCGGGCTCGGCGGTGACTCCGAAGGGCATTGTCTTCAGCAGAAGCGGGATCCCGTCGCCAGCGCGCAGTATCCAGAGTCCGCGGTCGCCGCCGACGACCAGAAATCCTTCGATAAGCACAGGGGTCCAGGCTGCTTTTGTGTCGAGCCGCGTCACCCAGATTTCCTTACCGGTCTCACGGTCCAGCGCCGCTACAAATCCGTCCGCATCGGCCACTATCAAGTTCTTTCCGCTGACAACGGGCTTGCCGACGCCGAAACGGGCGCCTTTCCATACGACCGAGCCGTCTGCGATGCGCAACGCGATTGGACCTGCCGAGAACGCGCCGGAGAAGACCAGGTCGCCGGATACCACCGGAGTCGCGTCCGCGTCGGACGGCCCCTCGACACCGGCAGCCAGATCCTGCTGCCACAGGAGTTGACCGTTGAATCGGTTGGACGCGACGAGTACCCCGTCCGAAAAGGCCGAGAAGAGTATATCGCCCGATATCGCCGGTTCGGAGACGCCCTCGGAACTCATCGCGGCGGGCTTGTCCCTGGCCACCTTGAATCGGAACTTGCCGTCGACCGCGCCAACGGCATAGGTCTGATTGCCCAGGACGCTGAAGTACACGATATCGTCGATTACCATCGGACTGCCCCAGACCGGGTTGTCAGTCCTGTATGGCTGTGGCCACATCTGATCCCCGGTTTCGGGATTGAGCCTGTAAAGGAAGCCGTCCGTGGTGGCAACGAAGAGACCGAGCGGCGATACCGCCGGCGCCGCCCTGACTCCACCCGAGGTCTTCATCGACCAGATTTCGGAGCCGTTGTCTTTGCGCATGGCGCGGAACCATCCGTCCGATGCGCCGCAGTAAACGAGCGGACGGGTCGGATCAGGCGTGCAACGGCCGAATTCCCTGGGGCTGATGTCGAGCATCCTGTTCGAGTAGATCTTGTGGCCCCATTTCTCGACCAGTTCGATCTGATGGGGGTTTGAACCGGTAGTTCCCGCCTGAACCGGAGCGATCTGAGCGACCGCATCAAGAACTGGCACAAGGACCAGGATGGCCACGACGGACAGGAAGGCTGCTTGTTTCATGGCGGTCCTACGCGAAAGGGGAACAGATCCCCGGAATTTCGTCAGTCCAGGCCGGCGATTCTCATCTTGAACGAGCTTGCGAGCAGGGCCGTCTCGGCCGCCGCTTCGGGGCCGCCCAGTGCCTCAATCCCCGCGTTGTAGTTTTTCAGAGCTTCGGTCGCGTCGACAGGCTGGTCGTCGGACAGCTTCATGTTCGGGTTGAACATGTCGCCCAGGTACAGGTACCCGTATGCCTTAGTCATGACCGCGGTATCCTCGGTCATGCGCTTGAAGAAATTCTGTGCCTCGTCCCGTCTTCCCGCGGCGTCCGACGCGATGGCGAAAACCGGTACCGCCAGAGAGGTAAGAGCCGGGTCCAGCTTCGCGCCCTCAAGCATCGGTTTCAGGATGTCGGCCGAGCCGGTTGCGTCGCCGGCGTGAAGTGCGGCGATCGCCTCGCCCAGCTTCGCGAGACCGGCGATGTCGTGCTTGTCCTTGCCGGCGGAGAACTCGGCGAGACTCTTGCGGGCCCCTTCCACTGCGGTCTTGTTGACCGTCGGGAACGATGTCATCTGATCATCCGGAAGGATCTGCGTGGCAACCGAGCCAAATGCCTTCGAGAAGTTGTCGGCCGTCACTTCGTCGACATTTCTGTTGTGGCGGCTGACCAGGATCGTGATGACGATTACCGCAATCGTGACGCCCGCGCCGATTGCGATTCTGACGCCATATTCCATGAAGAAGCGAGCCGCTTTCGCGACCCATTCCTGGAACTCGTCCGGTCCCTTCAGTGTGTCCTTTTTTTCCGATTCCTTCTTGATGCTCAGCTTGTTCGACATGCTAGCCTACCTTCGTGTGAACCAGTTGAAATGTCCCCGGTCATGCCGGCGCCGGCAAGCCCGGGGAATGCTCTGCTCTCCGGCAGGGATTCGAACCCCGATAACAGGCTCCAAAGGCCCGTGTCCTAACCGTTGGACGACCGGAGAATGTCAACGAATCCCCGCATGGAACCAGCATCCGGCGGCCGATGTCGGCATGCCGTCGCGCCACGATGCGGGACGGGCACTTTTAGCATCAAAATCATCTAATGGCAACAGCAGGCTGTGACGTCAGTCGAACACCGATCCCCAGGTGTTGACCAGAATCGATTCTATTACCTGAATCATGGATCTGACGACCTGGTTGATGCTGCGGTTCGTCGAGCCGCCAGCGGGTTGTTCGGCGGCCTCGCCGGTGTTCAGGCCAGTCTGGATGACGAGTTGTGGCTGTGAAGAGCCGGTCGAGCCAAAAGCAGTCCCGGAGCCGGAACCGATGCCTGCGTCATAGATGCTTTGGCCGCCGATGCAGGATGGGCGGGATGCGACCTGGACTCCATACGGTACGGCGGGTGTCGCGTCGGAGCCGATCTCCTGATAGGGCTCGTAGGTATAGGGATCGGATTCGTCGGGCAGACGCGGTCTGGGGACGTCGCCCGCGCCGTCGGTCAGCACGTAGTCGAGCCCATAGATGCGTCCCGCGCCCATCGAACAAGCGTCATCGGCCTGTGGAATGTAGGTCGTGAAGTAGGTGACCCCGCCATAGATGATCGGTTGGCCCATCAGGCGCATGCCTGCGGGCTCGCCCGGGATGGTCGTCAGCGACGAGTCGTAGCCGAGGAAGATTTTCCAGTTCAGTCTCGGACCGTTGAATTGGCCGCCGCCCAGCGTTCTGAAACACAGATCATCTTCCCAGGGCAAGGGGGGCGTCGGAACGGAGGATGTGACCGTGTCCGTGATCGACACTACAAATGCCTTGTGTGTCGTGTTCAGCAGGTCGTCCACATCGCCACCGCCGTAAACGATTACCGGCTCGTTCGTGGTCGAGGTCAGGGAAATGGCGGGCGCCTCGTATACAGGCGCGCGAATCGGGTCGTTCAGAGGAATATTCATGCCTTCCATGTCGTACGGATCGTAGAACATGGTCATCGTCCAGGCAGAACGTGAAGCCGAACCGATCTCGAGTTTCCAGAGTCGGCCCGCTGAGTCGCCAACGTAACAACGGGTAAGGAAGGTGCCGGGCACTGTCGAGAGACAGGACATGTCGCCCGTGATGTCCGCTTCCACCAGGCTCGTGTTGCCATTGCAGTCGCCACGGACGTTCGCGAAATCACCGTCGATGTTGCCGGTGGCGAATTCGGCCAGTTTTTCGCCATTGTCGAGTCTGACTACGAAGGATGTTCTGGCCGAGCCCAGGGTTGTCATGCCATCGGAACTGCCACCCGGGATGACGGCCACGGCAACTTCTTCAAGTTGTTTCTGTGTGCATGACCCCGAAACGGATGGACAGATCATGACCGTGCCGATCACCGGTTTGCCATAGGACTTGCCCAGCCTGGAGTAGTTGTTCCGGAAGCTGCCCATGCCGCCCGAGTTGCAGTTGTTCGAACCGCCTGGACACCGGCCTTCCTCTGCCGAAATTTCCCACAGGACCGACCAGTTGCCATCGGTGGGATCGGTCACGTCCAGCGCCGTGTATCCAGCTCCGCCCGCCCTGTCGCCGAACAGAAGCACGGATTTCCAGGAATCTTCGTTCTCGGTAGCCCGGCTGGTGAACGTCCTGGATAAAACTATGTCGGCGAGCACCGGGGCGCCATCGAGCGCCGTCTCGCCCAGTTCCGGGACGGTGCGCAGCACATCGAGCTGATGACCGGGTATGTATGCCCAGAGTTCCTTTCCCCAGGAATCGGGTTCCGCGTTTCCGTTAGGACGATCGGTTCGGAACGCGTGAAGCATGCCGTCGTGAGTGCATGTATAGAGCATGTGCGGTCGGGACGCGATCGATGCCTTGTAGGAGGCAAAAGACGGAATCGAAAGACTTACGCCCTTCAGCGTGTCCTGAAAGGCAGGGGTGGAGTGAACGATCCCACCAAGCTTATGGCCCGACCTGCAAGATTCATCGTCCGCGCGTATGTACGAGAACAGGTTCTGGCGCCACTCCAGCACCTTCTGGATTGCGAGCCCCTGAATGGTTCCCTGGGCGCACCAGTCGGTGCTCTCGTCCAGACCGAAGTCCGGCACCGGCTCGACAAGCGGATTCGGAGCGTCGAGCATGCCGTTGGTGATACTGACATTGGTCCATACGAAGCTCTCGAGATCGCCGTTCACCATGGTGTAGATGTTTCGTGATCCGTCCGACGTCAGGTTCAGTTTGTCTCCGATGCTCTGGATCAGGGCAAGGCCC
>Ga0209606_1000594_pt1 | contig 52784 bp, 49 predicted proteins | sample AD_UKC057_MetaG_FD_184412 | JGI IMG/M metagenome (GOLD analysis project Ga0209606, IMG submission 184412) | Active sludge microbial communities of municipal wastewater-treating anaerobic digesters from USA - AD_UKC057_MetaG (SPAdes) (version 2) | ecosystem: Engineered > Bioreactor > Anaerobic >... | reverse complement strand
TGGTACAATTGTTCTGCATCATTTTGTCCCTCCTTTCGTTTAGGGTCTGTTGTTTGGAGACAATTGATTCTACTGCGAAAGGAGGTTTTTATTAAGGATTAAGTTCAGGTAAATGCATTTTTCGGGCTAATGGCACATATAATGACAAAGGGCGGGGTCGGGGACGACCTCTTCGACTTCGTCCATGTCTGGCTGAAGCACTTGCCGGGAGGGATAGCGATGACCGCTGTGGTCACCTGCTCCATATTTGCGGCTATCTGCGGCTCCAGTGCGGCCACGGCCGTGACCATAGGCATCGCGGCCATTCCTGCCATGCTGCGCTACAAGTACGAAAAGCCTTTCGTGCTCGGCCTTGTGGCCGCCGGGGGAACGCTGGGGATACTGATCCCGCCAAGCGGGCCGATGATCATCTACGGCGCTATCACGGATACCTCGGTGGGAAAGCTTTTCATAGCGGGGATCGTTCCAGGCGCCCTCGTATCACTGTTCTTTCTGTTCTACTGCTGGTTCTATGCATCCCGCACGCCGGGCCTGCAGGGCGATACCCCGTCTTCATGGCTTGAGCGATGGAAGGCGTTCAAACGGGCGGCCCTTTCGCTCGTTATGCCCCCGGTGATCATTGGAGGCATCTACCTTGGAATATTTACACCTACTGAAGCTGCCGGTATCGGGGCCATCATGGCCTTTGTCATCTGCTTCCTGATCTACCGGCGGCTCGGCATCAAAGATATCCCCGGCATCATGAAGGATACGGTGAAGACGACGGCCATGATATTCATGATCATAGGAGCAGCGGTCTTCTTCGGCCAGGTGCTTACCATAAACCAGATACCCCAGAAGATAGTCAATTTTGCAGTCCAGATGGAGCTGGGCAAATGGACCTTTCTTATCCTTGTCAATCTTCTCCTGCTCTTTCTTGGATGTTTTCTCGAGGTAGTCTCCATCATTCTCATAGTGGTGCCTATATTTTTCCCTGTCATCCAGAAGCTCGGGATTGACCCGGTCTGGTTCGGGATCATCTTTACGATCAACATGGAGCTTGCGCTTATCACCCCGCCCGTGGGGATGAACCTTTATGTGATCCTGGGGATCTCCGACAGCAACATGAAAGAGATAGTGAAGGGTGTCTGGCCGTTCATATTGCTTCTTACGGCGGGGTTGATAATCGTGATGCTTGTGCCTGACCTGAGCTTGTGGCTTACCCGTTTTGTGGGCTAACTCCGAACAAAAAAGGAGGAATAAGGTTATGGCGACAACGGCTATGCACGCCACGCATAAAATACTGGCAGCGGCAGCAGGCAAAGACCACGTCAGTCCCGGCGAGGTCGTTACCGCAAAGGTTGACCTTGCCGGGATCAACGACGTCTACCTGATCGTTGTGAGGTCCTTCCGGGAGATGCTCGGTACAAAGGTTTGGGATCCCCGGAAGGTCTATATCTTTCTGGATCACAATACCCCGGCCTCGGATCTCAAGGTGGCGGAGGCGCAAAAGGCCTTCCGGGAGTTTGCCGGGGAGCAAGGCTGTTGCCTCACTGAGATCAATGAGGGGATAGGCCACAACCTTTTGCCGGAGCGGGGGCTGGCAAGGCCGGGGAGCGTCATCGTGATAACCGACTCGCACACCCCTATCCACGGGGCATACGGTGCCTTTGCCGCGGGCCTCGGGGCGACAGACATGGCTGCTGTATTGATCGAAGGCTCAACGTGGTTCCGGGTGCCGGACGTGGTCAATATACGCCTGACCGGAAAACCGGGTCCGGGCATTATGGCAAAAGATGCCGCACTCTCTATACTTGGGCGCCTGGGCACTGACTTTGGCACCTACAAGGTGATCGAGTTCTCAGGGCCGGTTGTCGAAGACCTTCCTATGGAGGAGAGAATGGTTCTCACCGTCATGGCCACCGAGATGGGCGCCAAATCGGCCTTCATCAAACCTGACAGGACAACGATCGATGACGTGAAGGGCTATACGTCTGAGCCTTTCACCGTATATGAGACCGACCCCGGCTTCAGGTATGCGGCCGAATACGAGTTCGACCTGTCAGGCCTTAAGCCCCAGGTTGCGCTTCCCCACAGCGTCGATAACGTCAGGAATGTGGAGGAAGCAGAAGGAATTCCCATCGACCAGGTTTTTGTCGGTTCCTGTACCGGAGGAAAGCTCTACGATATAGAAACGGTGGCGAAGACCCTCGCCGGGAAGAAGATCGCTGGGGGTACCCGCCTGGTTGTGACCATGTCGACAAGGGAGACTGTTCAAAAAGCGATCAGGAAAGGCTATTATCAGATCCTGCTCGACGCCGGGGCTTCCATTACTTCGCCGGGATGCGGGGCCTGTTCAGGTCTGCTCGGCGGCATCGTGGCAGCGCGTGAAAGGTGTGTATCCACAGCCAACCGCAACTTTCCGGGCCGCATGGGCGGCAGCGTAGAGGCAGAGGTCTACCTTGCTTCGCCGCTCACAGCGGCGGCAACGGCCCTGACAGGGAAACTGACCAGCCCTGAGCGGCTGTGAAGCGGAGGGATGAAGTATGAAAATCTCAGGAAAGGCAGTTGTCTACAACCACGACAATATCAGTACTGACCAGATCTTCCCAGGGCAGTACGGCTACATCCAGGACATGAAAGAGATGGCGGAGCACACCCTCGAAGGCGCTGACAGGACGATCCGGGAGCGTTTCAGGACAGTGGGGAATATCTTTGTATCAGGTTCTAATTTCGGCTGTGGGTCAAGCCGTGAGTTTGCCGTCATCGTCCTTATCGAATCAGGGGTGAAGGCGGTCATTGTCAAATCGGCGGCGCGCATCTGGTATCGCAACGCCGTCAACCTCGGCCTGCCGGTATTGTTCTGCCCAACCCTTCCGGATGCCGTTGCCGAAGGCGCTGAGGTCGAGATCGACCTCGAGAAGGGCACCGTCCTTGATGTTGCAACAGGCGCGCTCCACCAGGGTGAGGCCCCGAGCGAATTTATTATCGGCATATACAGGGAAGGCGGGATCAAACCGTTGATGCGAAAGAAGGCATTGGAGAGATCGCAAAAGAAGGAGCGCGCAGGGGACTGAAGGGCTCGCGCTCGAAAGGGGGATCATCGATGGATTTTAAAATAGCTGTCATACCCGGAGACGGGATCGGGGCGGACGTGGTAAATGAAGGCGTGAAGGTGCTGGACCGCATCGGAGAGGTGTACGGCCATACCTTCAGGTACGAGCATATGCTCGCAGGCGGCGCCTGCATAGACAAGCATGGTACGCCGATACTGGATGAATCCATTGAGAGTTGTAAAACCTGCGATGCAATACTGTTCGGCGCGGTAGGAGGTCCGAAGTGGGATGCCCTTCCGAGAGAGAAAAGACCGGAGAGGGCATTGGCGAGGCTGCGCCGTGAATTCAATCTTTTCGCAAACCTGAGGCCGGCAAAAATATATGAAGATCTTAAAGAAAACTCGCCTCTAAAGAACCGCGTCATTGAAAAAGGGATCGATCTCATGCTCATCAGGGATCTTACGGGAGGCATCTACTTCAATGAGAAAGGACGTCGTGAAGGTAAATACGGCTTAGAGGCCTATGACGTGGAATGCTACAGCGTCATGGAAATAACAAGGGTCGCCAGAATGGCCTTCGGGATCGCCATGAAAAGGCGCAAAAGCATTACCAGCGTGGACAAGGCAAACGCCCTTGAGGCCTCCAGGCTCTGGAGGGATACGGTCGCCGAGGTTGCCAAAGATTATCCTGAAGTGGAGCTTAAACATATGCTTGTTGATAAGGCTGCAATGGAGCTGGCATGCAACCCCCATATCTTCGACGTCATACTCACGACCAGCATTTTTGGGGACATCCTGTCCGACGAGGCAGGGGTGACGACAGGCTCCGTGGGCATGCTTCCGTCGGCAAGCCTCAACGAGAAGAGCTTCGGACTTTACGAACCCATCCATGGCACAGCGCCTGATATTGCGGGGATGGGCATCGCCAACCCTCTGGCGACCATAGCGTCGGTCGGGATGATGCTGGATATTGCCCTCCATCTTCCACAGGAGGCGGAGGCCGTTGACAGGGCGATCAGCAGGGTCCTTCATGACGGATACAGAACCCCTGACATATATATGGAAGGAACGAAAAGGGTGACTACTGCAGAGATGGGAACATTGACCGCCGGGAGGATAGCAAAAGGTTGACGGTAAATAGGTAACATAGGAGAACGGCAGATGGGACTGAGCGTTGCAAAAAAGATCATTAAGAGCCACCTCCTCGATGGAGATATGGCCGGGAACCAACAGATCACCATCAGCGTGGATCAGGCTTTAGGTCACGACCTGACGGGGATCATGGCCGCCCAGATCCTGGAGAGTGTTCAGGCCGATAAGGTAAGCACGGAGACGTCGGTCTTTTACTGCGATCACAACACGCTTGCCACCTCGTCTGAGAACGCGGACGACCATCTGTATCTCAAAACAGCAGCAAAGAGGTTCGGCATATATTTTTCAAAACCGGGCAACGGCATCTGCCACTTCCTGCACTGCCAGAGGTTTGCAAAGCCGGGAAAGGTGCTCCTTGGAGCGGACAGCCACACGCCCACGTCCGGCGCCCTCGGCATGATCGCCATCGGCAGCGGGGGCTTAAGCGTGGCAAGGTGCATGGTGGGCGAAGGCTTTAAGCTCGCGCCGCCGAAAGTATTGAATATCAGGTTGACTGGGGTGCTTCATCCCGGTGTGTCGGCAAAAGATATCGCCCTTGAGGCGCTGAGGATGTTGTCCGTAAAAGGCGGGATCGGATACATCCTTGAATTCACCGGCGAAGGGGTTCGATCGCTTTCCATACCGCAAAGGGCGACCATCACCAATATGAGCACCGAGCTTGGCGCCACAACGGCTGTTTTTCCCAGCGACCAGGTTACCCGTGATTTCCTGAAGGCACAGAACAGGGAGCGGGACTGGATAGAGCTGCTGCCTGACTCTGACGCTGAATACGACAGAGCTATTGAGATAGACCTCGGCGCCCTTGAGCCGCTGGTAGCAGAACCACATATGCCCGACCTGGTCATAAAGGCAAGGGAGGCAGGAAATGTCAAGGTAGATTCGGTCTTTATCGGCAGCTGTACAAACGCGTCCTACTCGGACATAGCAAAGGCCGCAAAGATATTGAAAGGCAAAAAGGTAAACAGGGACGTTGACCTGACGGTTGCGCCGGGCTCAAGGCAGGTGCTGGAGCACCTTGTTAAGGATGGCATATTGGCCGATCTCGTCTCTGCAGGGGCGAGAATGCTCGAATGCGCGTGCGGGCCGTGCATCGGCATCGGCCAGGTGCCCCATGAAAACGGTGTTGCCGCAAGAACGATAAACCGCAACTTCAGGGGGAGAGGAGGCACCAATGAAGCCTCCATCTATCTGGTCAGTCCTGAGACGGCAGCGGCGACCGCGATAACCGGCCGCATCACCGACCCGAGGGACGTCTTTGACGTAGAGAGCCTGAAAGACTGCAATGAGCCGGAGGCGTACAAAGTGGATGACAGCATGATCATTGCGCCGGGCGATGTGGAAGATAGCCTGTCGGTATCCGTCATCAGGGGGAAGAATATTACACAGTTGCCGGGGAGAGGCGCATTAAGGGATTCTCTGAAGGCTGCAGTGGCGATCAAGCTGGGCGACAACATCACGACGGACGACATAATCCCTGCCGGCTCGGAGATCCTCAGGTACATCGCAAACATTCCCCGGTTCGCAGATTTCACCTTTTGCTATACCGACGGGACATTTGTGGACAGGGTAAAAAAGATGAAAAGTTCGGTGATTGTCGGCGGAGAGAACTATGGACAGGGCTCAAGCAGGGAGCACGCGGCACTGCTCCCCATGTATCTGGGTGTTGAGGCGGTGATCGCGAAATCCTTTGCAAGGATCCACAAAGAGAACCTCATTAATTACGGGATACTCCCCCTTGTGTTCAGCAACAAGGAGGATTACGACAGGATCAACGCGGACGATGCGCTTGCAATCGATGATGTATATGCACAGGTTGATAAGGGCAGGGTAAGGATAATGGCGGTTGATAAAAACATCGAATTTGAAACAATCCTCGACCTCTCCGATTTTGACAGAAGGGTATTGAAAGAAGGCGGCGCCTTGAACTATTTAAGGAACAAGTTACGGGTGTCCAGCAATGATCTATGAACTTTTAAAAGACCGGCCTCACGCTTTTTGCAGGCTGGAGGTTGAGGCTGGTCATGATCTCTACATCCCCCTTCAGGCTGTCAGCGTATAGCAGCCTTCCCTCGAGGATATCCTGTGCGTCATTTTTCCTGAAATAAATATGGATGTACTCGATGAAGCCGCCAAAGGTGTTGCACTGGGAGTAATCGCGGACAGGCCAGTATATCCCGAAGGCCAGGCCCTCGATGTCATCCCGGTCGAGGTCGCTGCTTTTTATGAACTTTAAATATTTAGGGAATGCGGTCATGAGAACATGGGAGAAACGGTCTTCCGGTTTCGTTGTATTCTCATCGAAGTACACGTCTGAAGGCCTGATGTTTACCTTGAGATAGTGAAGCTGCTCATTGTGTTGATCTGTCAGGGTTGTTATGCCTATGCCTCTCCGGTATATGCCCACGTTGGACCTGATCAATCTCCAGTAAATGTCCCTGATAAGATCTGAGTTTTTCTGATGCAACGACTCCACCCGTGGGTCCTTGTATGTACTTTCAATGCTGTCTGATTCTGTTGTTGCTATGTGGACAGGCCCGGGCCCGGCGCAGCCGAAGATAAAAAAGACAATGCTGGCGGCAACGATGATCTTCACTCTTATTCCTCCTTCTTCAGTATCTCCACAATCTCCGTCAGGTCTTCCCTTATCTCGTTCAGGATGCGCTTGTGGTTTGCGAGATACTGTTTTGCACCGTCAATGGTGAAACGTTTTTCGTGTAGCAGTTTTTTGATCGTAAAGATTATCTCGAGGTCTTTCTTTTTATACAACCGCTGCCCGGTAGGGCTCTTAACGGGTTTTATATCTTTAAACTCCTGCTCCCAGTACCTGAGAACGTGGGGTTTCAGGCCCGTTAATGTGCAGACCTCTTTTATTCTGTAGAATACCCTATCAGGAATATCCCTTTTCATCTTTTGCTTTTGTTGTTAATTTCGTCCTTCAAAACCTGGCTGAGCCGGAAGCTGAGAACCTGTCGTTCGGTGATCTTGATCTCCTCGCCTGTCTGAGGGTTTCTGCCGCGCCGGGCCTTTTTCTTCCTCACGAAGAAATTGCCGAACCCGGATATCTTAACATTATCGTCTTTCTCCAGAGTATCCTTGATGATTTCAAAAAAGGTGTCAACGATATTTGCGCACTCCCTCTTGGAAAACCCGAGTTTCTCATAAAGATTTGTAACGATATCTATCTTGGTCATACGCCCTCCTTATGCCCGTAACGAAATTCCATTTATATTTGTAAGTTCTTTGATGATAGTCTCCTGCAAGCGGTTCACCTCTTCATCTGTCAGGGTGTCCTCGTAAGACTGAAAAATGACACGGAAGGATACGCTCTTCTTCTCTTTACTAAACATATCGAAGATGCCGACCGATGTAATAAGCGGCGAAACCCCCCTGATTTTGTCAGTAAGCACCCCTACTGGTACCGTATCGTCTATAAAAAAGGAAAAATCTCTCGTGACCTGAGGGAACCGTGGTATAGGACGGTACCGTGCTTCCAGCTTCACCTTTTGTAAGATTATATCAAATTGCAACTCAGCACAATAGGTACTTTGTTCTATTTCATAGGATTTCAAGACTTCTTCCCTGAGTTCGCCGATCCACCCTGCCTGTACCCCGTCGACAAGAATATCGGCCCCTCTCTGTGGATTGAGAAAAGGTTCCGCTGTCTTCCTCAGGGAAAATGTAACTCCTAAGACCCCCATCAGTCCTTCCATTATACCCTTTACATCAAAAAAATCATAGTCGCTATATTTATCCCTCCAGAAAAATTCTGCCTCCCGGCCTGTCATTGCAAAGCAGAAGGCGGTGCGTTCGTAGGGCTTGCCCTCTCCGGAAAGGAAAAAGGCCTTGCCTTTCTCAAAAAATCTGAGGTTTTTCGCGCCCCTGTTGATATTATACGCAATGGCCTTCAGCATGCCCGGGGCGATAAAGGTCCTCATCACGGCATATTCCCTGGAGATAGGGTTTACTATGGGCACAAAGGAAGCCCTCTCGTCCGCCGGGAGGACAAGAAAGTTTTCCACATCTTTCTCACTGAAAAAGGCAAAGTTGATCAATTCAAAAAAGCCCGCGCCCTTGAAAAACTCCTTTGCGGCGTTAAGAGAGACCTCCCGGGGGCTGCGTTTTTGTCCTGAAAGCGCTGAAACGGGCCTTGTGGCAGGAATACGGTCGTAGCCGTAGAGTCTGGATATCTCCTCGACGATATCGGCGGGTTCATTGATATCGTGGCGAAAATTGGGTATCGTGGTGAGGAGGCCTTCCTCGCTTTCCTTTTTGATATGGATGTCGATGGACCGTAATATCTTTGTGATATCCTCCTGCGGTATGTGGGTGCCAAGCAGCCCGTTAATATGACTGTAAGTGATGAACATGGTCTTGAGCTCTTTCTTTGTGTGGACCTCGCGTTCGCCCTTCATGACCGTGCCGCCTGAAAGTTGGTTCATGAGAAAGATGGCCCTTTCAGCGGCAAGGCCTACATTGTCGATGTCGATGCCCTTCTCGAAGCGAAGGGATGCCTCCGATTTTATCCCGAGCCTTCTCGTCGTTTTCCTGATGTACAGAGGATTAAAGTAAGCGCTTTCCAGCGCCACATCCTCCGTGGTTCCGGATATCTCCGAGTTCTCCCCGCCCATGATTCCGGCAAGGGCCACGGGGCCTTCCCCGTCGCATATGAGGATATCGCCCTCGCGGAGCTTCTGCTCCTGGCCGTCCAGCGTTCTGAAGGCCGTTTCCTTGTCGGCAAGCCTCACCTCTATCCTTTTCCCCCGTATCCTGTGATAATCGAAGGCATGGAGGGGCTGCCCGAGCTCAAGCATGACGTAATTGGTTACATCTACTATGGTGTTGATGGGCCTCATCCCGCATTTTATCAGCCTGTTTCTCATCCAGAACGGCGAGGTGCCGATGGATATGCCGCTTATCATGCGGAGGACGTATCGGGGGCAGGCGTCCGCGTCGAGGACCTTCAGCGATATATGATCTTTGACCTTTTGCTGCGTGTCTGTTTCGAGGCTGAAGATGGGTGTTTTCGCCCTCTGGCCGAGGATGCTTCCTACCTCCCTTGCAATTCCGTACATGGAGAGACAATCTCCCCTGTTGGGCGGGATATTGATATCCAGGATCACGTCGTTGATAAAGGCCTCTTCGTGGAGCCAATGGCCTGCCTTACATTCTTCGGGGAGTATGAAGATGCCGCTGTGGTCGTCGGAAAGGCCAAGCTCCCTTTCGGAGCAGAGCATGCCGAGGGATTCTATGCCGCGGACCTTTTTCTTTTCGACGACAAGACCATCTTTCAGCTTCGCGCCTACTGTCGCAAGAGCGACCTTATCCCCCACGGCCACATTTTTTGCCCCGCAGACGATCGGCAGTATTTCCATGCCCGCATCGACCATACACAGGACAAGGTTCTCTGCGTCAGGGTGTTTGTCGATCCCGATGACCTTGCCCACGACAACGCCTTCGAAAGACGGAACCTGTTCTTCAGTGCCTTCCACTTCCAATCCGCACATGGTCAGCTTCGCCGCAAGATCCTGCGGATACATGTCGATTACGACGAATTCACTGAGCCACTCAAAAGGAACTTTCATCTTTTTATCTCAAAACTGCGACAGGAACCTTATATCGTTATAATAGAACTGCCTGATGTCATCGATGCCGTATCGGATCATCGCGATCCTCTCAACCCCCATTCCAAAGGCGAACCCCGTAATCTCTTCCTGGTCATAGCCGACGTTCCTGAATACCTGCGGATGCACCATGCCGGAGCCTATGATCTCGATCCAGCCGGTGTCCTTGCATACCCTGCACCCCGTTCCGCCGCAAATGACGCACCCGATGTCAACCTCTGCAGAGGGTTCTGTGAACGGGAAATAGCTTGGCCTGAAACGCAGAGGCGTGTCCTTACCGAACATGTCCTGAACGAACATGCTGAGGATGCCTTTCAGGTCCGAGAACCTCACGTTCTTATCCACCATAAGCCCTTCAACCTGGTGGAACATCGGGGTGTGGGAGATGTCATTATCGCACCGGTAGACAGTGCCCGGCGCGATAATCTTCACCGGAGGAAGCTGAGTTTCCATCACCCTTATCTGCACCGGTGACGTATGGGTCCTCAGCACAATGCCGTCCTTAATGTAGAACGTGTCCTGCATATCCCGCGCAGGATGGTCTGCCGGGATGTTGAGGGCCTCGAAGTTATAGTACTCTAGCTCAATGTCGGGGCCTTCGGCGACAGAGAAACCAAGGGAGGTAAAGATCCTGATCATCTCATCGAGCGTCTGGGTAAGAGGATGCCTTTTTCCGGCCAGGGGCATCTTGCCTGGCATTGTGATGTCTATTCTTGACGCCGCTTCCCTTTTCTTTTTCTCCTCTTCACCGTAGAAATCCTCAAACTCCCGGAGCTTGCTTTCCGTATGTAGCTTGAGGGCATTGATCGCCTGGCCCGCCCCCTTGCGCTCCCCTTTATCGAGAAGCTTGATGTTTTCGATGTATTCAGAAAAGATGCCCTTTCTTCCGAGGAGAGACACCTTTGCCTTTCTGACATCGTCTATCGTTTTTATGGAGGACAGTTCTTTATCGACCCTCTTTTGTAAGGCGCCAATATCCAAAGATCACCCTCAGTTAACCATTGCCTCTTTGACCTTTGCTATCACGGTGTCGAACCCGGATGGATCGTTTACCGCCATCTCGGCAAGAGATTTCCGGTCCAGGGCAATGTTGGCTGCTTTCAGGCCATGGATGAACCTGCTGTAAGGGATACCCTGCGCCCTGCATGCCGCGTTGATCCTCGTTATCCACAAGGACCTAAAATCCCTTTTCCTCTGTTTCCGCCCGGCGTAGGCATGTTTGAGGGCTTTGAAGACAGCCCTTTTCGCTACGCTGTAAACATTCTTCCTGGTCCCATACATGCCCCGCGCCAGCTTCAATAGTTTTTTACGTCTTCTTCTTGCTTTAAATCCTCGTTTTGCCCTTGGCATTTTACTGCACCTCTATTTTTCTTATGAGTATGGTAATAATGTCTTGATCCTCTTCAGATCTGCGGGATGAACAGTGTCAGATTTCGATAGCCTTCTTTTCATCTTTGGTGTTTTTGAGGAAAGAAGATGGCTGTGAAATGCCTTTGCCCTTTTCACCTTGCCTTTTGCCGTTATCTTAACCCGCTTCGCCAATCCCCGGTGTGTCTTTATCTTCGGCATGTTAACCTCCTTTATAAGGGGGCAAAAATCATTACGATATTTCTACCGTCAAATCTTAATTTCTGCTCCAGCACCCCTGCATCTTTTACTGACTCGATAACCTTCTGGGCAAGTTTTTCGCCCATATCTATATGGAGCACCTCTCTGCCCTTGAACATGATGATCACTTTGACCTTGTACCCGTCGCCGAGGAACCCTTTCATGTGCTTTATCTTGAATGCCAGATCGTGCTCCTCGATCTTAAGGCCCAACTTCATCTCTTTGATCTGGATAACCGCCTGCTTTTTCTTTGCCTCATGCGCCTTCTTGGCAAGCTGGTATTTGAACTTGCCATAATCCATGATCTTGCAAACGGGCGGGTTTGTTTTGGGAGAAATCTCCACAAGGTCAAGGTCCTGTTCCCGTGCCATCCTGAGCGCTTCAATCGTTGCCACAATGCCAAATTGCTTCCCGCTGTCATCAATGAGCCGAACCTCTCTTGCGCGTATCTTCTCATTGATGTTTATGTCCTTAGTGTCCTTTCCTATAGGGCTCACCTCCTGAGTGTATTATCCTCTTTTATCCGTGCTATAAGATCCTGTACCGTGATGTCCTTCAGTTCGCTGCCATCTCTCATCCTGACGGTAAGGGTCTTTTTCTCCATCTCCTTTTTTCCGACAATTACCATATAGGGAACCTTCTTTACGACGCCTTCACGAATCTTGAGGCTCAGCTTCTCATTCCTCGAATCGACCTCAGTCCTGATGTCTTCACTTGCCATGGCGTTGTAGAGTTCCCTGGCATAAGGCTCCTGGTCGTCGGTGATGTTCATGATTATTGCCTGAACGGGCGACAGCCAGACCGGGAAGCGCCCGCCGTAATGTTCGATGAGGACGCCAATGAACCGCTCGATGGCTCCAAGAACTACCCTGTGGAGCATGACAGGCCTTTTCCGTTTTCCGTCCCGGTCCACATAGTGGAGGTCGAAGCGTTCGGGAAGGGCGAAATCGCACTGTATCGTTGCGCACTGCCATTTTCTTCCTATGGCGTCTTTCAGCTTCACGTCGATCTTGGGTCCGTAGAACGCCCCGTCACCCTCGTTGATCTCATAAGGAAGCCTCTGGTCATCGAGGACCTCTTTCAGCGCCTTCTCCGCCTTTTCCCAGTCTTCGTCCGTGCCTATCGATTTTTCGGGCCGCGTGCTTATCTCCATCTCGTAATCGAAGCCGAAGATGGCCATCACGTCCTGCACAAATCGAATGATGCCGAGGATCTCCTGGTGAAGCTGATCTGGACGGAGGAAGATGTGTGCATCGTCCTGAGTAAATTCCCGAACCCTCATGAGGCCGTGCAGGACGCCCGATTTTTCGTGCCTGCATACGGTGCCGAGCTCGAAGTAGCGAAGCGGAAGGTCTCTGTAGCTTCGCACCTTGGAGTTGTATACCATGATATGGGAGAGGCAGTTCATCGGCTTGATCCCATAATCCACTTCATCTATCTTGGTGAAATACATAAAATCCCTGTAGTTGTCGAAGTGGCCTGACCGTTTCCACATGTCGAGCTTCAGGATATGCGGGCCCACCACAAACTGGTACCCCCTCTTGAGGTGCTCCTTTCTCTCGAAGTCTTCAAGGAGATACCGGAGCAGCGCACCGTTCGGATGATAGATGACGAGCCCTGCGCCGACCTCGTCGGAGATGCTGAAGAGCTCAAGCTCTTTGCCGAGCTTGCGGTGGTCTCGCTTCTTCACCTCTTCAAGGAAATTGAGGTATTGATTGAGCGATTCCTCATCGGGGAAGGCCGTCCCGTAGATCCTTGTGAGCATCTTGTTCTTCTCGTCGCCCCTCCAGTAAGCTCCGGCAAGGCTTAAGAGCTTGAAGGCCTTTATCTTTCCTGTCGATGGAAGATGCGGTCCCCTGCAGAGGTCCGTAAAGGAACCCTGGGTATAGGTGTTCACTTCTGGGTCGTTGATCGTCTCCAGAAGTTCCACCTTGTATGCTTCACCCATCTTTCTGAACATCTCGATGGCCTCATCCCTTTTCAAGACCCTCTTTTCGATGGGAATGTCCTTCAAGACGATCTCTTTCATCTTTTTTTCTATCTTGGGAAGGTCTTCCTCGGTGAAACCGGGGCCGTAATCAAAATCGTAATAAAACCCGTTGTCTATGGACGGGCCTATGGCCACTTTCACTCCCGGGAAAAGCTCCCGCACGGCCTGCGCCATGAGGTGGGAAGCGCTGTGGCGCAGCATCTCAAGGTCTTCTGTGGTGTGCGTTTCCTTATTTTGCATGGCTATTTCAATTTACCACTTTAACAACATTCTCCAAACAAGAAGATATTATTACCATTTTTATCTTTCCCTTGTCAATTCTTATAGTTAAAAAATAAGGATTTTTTTTGGAATAATATCCAAAGAGCTTTATAAACTCCGCGTCGTTCCCTTATGGGGATTATCGGCCTATCCAGGTTTACTTAACAGGACGGCATGAAGGCCGCGTACCGGGCAACCCCGGAGAATGTCATCCACCCTCTAATTGAGGAAAGGCGGTATTGGAATAGAGGTATTCCACCTTTTCCTTGTGCTTCGATTCTTCGTTCGCCATGCGGAGGAGCATCGTCTTTATCTCACCTTCAGGGTGTTCCCCGGCAAGGGCCATATAGAAATTGTACGAATTGGTTTCCCGGTGCGCCGCGACGAGGTATACATCCTTGCTCGCCATGTCTTTCGTGATGTCCGGTTTTTCAAGGTGCTCTGCTATCTTGTAGTTCACGACGTTGCTCATGCGAAGCCCGCTCGCACCGTATTGCCCGTTCTTGTAGCCGACGAGAAATTCCTTATGCCTTTTTTCTTCCTCTGCAAGAAATTTCAGCGTCTCTTTTGCCTCTTTGTCCTCTATCTTATTGTAGATACCGGTGTAGAACGCAAAGGCCTCTTCCTCTCTTTTGATCGCCAGATCGATAACGTCTTCAAGTCTTTTTTCCATTCTTCACCTCCGTACCAGATTAAATAATACTTTAAAAAGGCCACGTCAATAGCCTAAAACAACTTCATCTGTTTTTTATGGCGTTTTCTTGCCCTATCCTTCAGCGCCACTGTTCGCGTGAACACCTCCGGTATGTCCCTGACAAAGGACGACAGCAGCGGGGCCGTATTCCTTCCGTAAAGGGCCCTGCTGCGGGCATGAAGGAGGAAAAGCTCCTCTTTCGCCCTCGTCATGCCCACATAGAAAAGCCTCCTTTCCTCTTCCCTGTCATCCTGCCCGTCCCTGAGGGAGTAAGGTATCAGCCCGTCCTCTGCCCCTGTGATGAAAACGACCCTGAACTCAAGGCCTTTTGCTCCGTGAAGGGTCGTGAGCGTAACGCAGTCTGCCAGGGCATCGAAATCGTCAAGGGGGGTAAGGAGGGAAAGCATATTGAGGCAATCATCAATGGTGCGTATATTGCCTTCAGCGATGTGAAATCGCATAAGGTCATATAAGGACAGATAAAATGGGTCTTTGCCTCCTGCGGCGAGCCCCTCGAGGACCTCCATGATACATGAATGTGACCGTGCCGTCCCCGTGAGCGTGGTGACGCCGTCTCCGGCGGCGTATTCCCTTATACGGTCGGCGATCTCCGCGATATCCTTTCGTTTGCCCTGATACCGCCCGCCGATTATTTGGTAGGGGATGCCCGATGTACGAAAGACCTCCCCGAGCGCCTCTGCCTGTGCGTTCGTTCTGAAGATGACCGTGAAGTCGGAGAAGGCAAAGGTAGCGTCAGGCCCTAAGTCGCCGGACCGGGCGTTCATGAGGCGGTAATGGCTTGTACCGCCGATCCTTGCCTCGATCTCGCTAACGATGAATTCGCCTTCCGCCCTTTCATCCGGCACCGAGGCTATCGTGATCGGCACGCCGCCTTTTTTTACCGGCGAGAGCGTCCGTTCGATCCTTTGCGCGTTCTTCTCTATTATCGCATCCGAGGCGTTGACTATTACGGCAGTGGAGCGGTAGTTGTGCGAGAGGGTTATCCTCCGGGCGCCGGGAAGGTCCTTCTCAAAATTAAGGAAGTTCGTCACATCGGCGCCGCGGAAGGCATAGATCGCCTGGTCGGCATCGCCCACAACGCAGATATTGCCGCCGTCGCCCGCGAGAAGCCTTAAGAACCGGTATTGTGCGGGATTGATGTCCTGGTACTCATCGACGATGATGTGCCTGAACCGGTCCCTGTATCTTTGAAGCAGCGCATGATCGCTGAGCATCTCCATGGGCGTGAGGATGAGGTCATCGAGGTCAAGGAGGTCCTTGCTGCGGAGCGCTGCCTGGTACCGATCGTACAGCGCCCGCATCTTTTCGTTGCCATCTTCAAGGAGATTTTTGAAGCGGGACATGCTGTCGGCTGCCTCCTCCGCCTTCCTGCCCGGATCATCGAGGACCGTCTTCAACAGTTTGACCTGCTCTTCTCTTGTGCAGACGGTAAGATCGCCCGGCTTATTGTCGCGGATAATGGCAAGCCCCAGCATGTGGAAGGTGCCGATGAAGACGCCCCCGGCAGCCTTACCGAGGAAGGCCCCGGTGCGGCCGCGCATCTCCTGCGCGGCGCGGTTCGTGAAGGTTACGGCAAGGATGCTGCCCGGGTGCGCTCCACGGTGGACCAGGTACGCTATCCTCCTCACGATGGTGAGCGTCTTCCCTGTGCCCGGGCCTGCAATGACCATGAGAGGGCCATCGATGGCCGTAACGGCCTCCCGCTGCGATTCGTTCAGGCCGGCCAGTATCCTTGTTTCAATGTCTGTCATACTTTTTTATTAGAAGAGGGTTGCCTGGCCCTTGAGCTGCTTTCGCTCCCTGGTTTCGAATATTTTGATCTTGCCGTATTCGCCGTCAAAGCCGGGAACAATGTGAACCTCCCCCTTGCGTATGCGTGAGATCGCCTCGCGGATAAGTGGCGAGCCGGCCCTTTCGATGTCGTTAAGCGGCGCGTCCATGAGTATCCTGAGCTCATTGCCGAGCTGGTGGATAAGCCTCCGGTATTCTGCATCGACCCTTTTGCTTGCACCGCCAGTGCCCAGAGTTTCGGCGAGGACCTCCGGGAGGGGAATCAGCGAGTAAAAAGGCTTCGCGCCGTCAGGCCTGAACCCGCAGGCCCTGTCTGCGAGCCTGTTGACCCTGTGCAGCACCCCGACAGTCACCTTTCTCCCACAGACAGGGCAGAGGTAACCCTGCCGTATTGTTTCGTCAGGGGTGAGGTTGACGCCGCACGCCCTGTGTCCGTCGTAATGGTACTTCCCTTCTTCGGGGAAGAACTCGATGGTCCCGAGAAATCCTTGCCCTGTACTGACGGCGTGCGTTATCGCTTCAAAGGAGATATCGGTATCGAGGATATTCGCCTCCCTCCCCATCTTGGCAGGAGAATGGGCATCGGAGTTCGATATGAGCGTCAGCCTGTCGAGTGCGGAGAGCCGCCAGTTCATCGACGGGTCCGAGGAGAGCCCCGTCTCTATGGCATTGATGTGAGGGGTAAGATCTTCGAAGCACTCCTCGAGGGAGTCGAAGCCCGATACGGCGCCGAACACTGAGAAATGGGGAGTCCATGCGTGTGCCGGCACAAAGAGTGCCCCAGGGCATACATCGAGGACGATCCTCAAAAGCTCCTTCGCATCGAGCCCCAGTATGGGCCTCCCGTCAGCGTTCAGGTTGCCTATCTTTGACAGCGCGAGGTTGAGATGCAGGGCATCGGCGACCCGGGGGACGAAGATGATCGAGTGGACCTTTCTGGTCTTCCCGTTCTTTCTGTATATGGTGCTGATCTCTGAGGAGAGCATGAAGAAGACGTTGGCGCTGCAGGAGGAAGGGACATCGTTCGCCTCGAATTCTTTTTTCAGCTTAAGCAGGCCGTCGCCTGCCGGCTCGGTCTTTTCGCTCAGCTCTTTGAGCCACGCCGGATGGGTAAAGTCGCCGGTGCCGACAACGGTGACGCCCTTGATCTGCGCCCATTTCCAGAGCGCCTCGGGGACCATCTCCCTGCTCGTTGCACGGGAATAGCTTGAATGAATATGAAGGTCCGCGATGAACCGCATGGACAATTTGTATAGCATGGAGACAGGTAAGTCAAGCGACAAATAAAAACCGGCTCATTGCCGACAATTCATTGCTAACTGCGCAAGACAAATACTAATATCTAAGCACCGAATCCGAAACAATTACCCATACCGAGCTGCGCGCACGCCCTCGGAAAACGAAAATGGTGTAGCCCGAAAAGGTCACTCACGCTTTCCCTCTCCCCTTTGCGAGAAAAGGTCACCTACGCTATTCCCTCTCCCCTCGCGGGAGAGGGTCAGGGTGAGGGGGCGTTTTTAAATTTCGAACATTTGAATTTGTTTAAGGTTTAGATATTATGATTCGAGTCTCATTGCGATATACAGTCTCTATAGGGCTTCTGGATTACCGTCCATCGTTATGGTATAGTGGCTCATTGATCATGAAAAGGACGCATGTAATAATATGAAGAACGGATCGCTCGGTTTGATAATCGGTCTTGCAGGCGGGTTTTTCGGCGCCCTTATCGGCCTTGGAGGAGGGGTGGTAATGATCCCGCTTATGACGATACTCCTCAAGCTCACGCAGCACAAGGCGCACGGGACAAGCCTCGTAGCCGTTGTCTTTACTGCCCTTGCAGGGGCCACAACCTATTACTTCCACGGGACAGCGGATTGGAAGGTCGCGCTGACGCTTGCGGCGACCGCCATGATCACCGCGCGGTTCGGAGCGCTTTACGCCCACTCACTGCCGGAAAAGAAGCTGAAGAAGGCCTTCGGAATCCTCCTTCTCTGCGTGTCGCTCCTTCTGTTTGTAAAGGGATTATTGCCGCAATCGGCCTCTGAACATGGTTTAGCGGTGAACATTATTATCTTCCTGGGAACAGGCGCTGTTACCGGCTTTGTCTCAGGGATGATGGGGGTTGGCGGCGGGGCGATCATGATACCGCCCATGGTGCTCCTTGCGGGTATGTCGCAGCAGCTCGCGCAGGGCACATCGCTTCTCGCCATGATCCCCGTTGGCCTCACCGGCGCCTTTACCCATTACGGGCTCGGCAATGTGAAGCTCGACATCGCCGCAGGGATCTCCGTCGGTGCAATCGTCGGGGGGCATATAGGGGGGACCGTCGCGAATATTCTCCCCGAACTATACCTGAAGATCATCTTCAGCGCTGTTCTCATATGGATAGGGCAACGTTACGTACGAGCGAATTAAACTGCTATCGTCCCAAAGCCTATGGCCTTGCGAAAGGGTTCGAGGGTTCAAGCGGAAATCATTTGACAACCGCGAGCTGCCCTTCCTTCACGATGTGCCTTGTTTATAGATTACCCTCTTTCGATATGGTATAGTGGAAGCTCATTGATAACAAAAGGGATATTGATAGAATAATGAAAGGTTTGATCGGTCTGGCCATTGGCATCAGCGGCGGGTTTGTAGGGGGCCTCATAGGCCTTGGGGGGGGCGTGGTTATGATCCCGCTTATGACCATGGTGCTTAAGCTTACGCAGATCAAGGCCCACGGAACAAGCCTCGTGGCCGTTGTTTTCACGGCCCTCGCCGGCGCCATAACGTATTATTTCCACGGGTCAGCGAATTGGAAGGTTGCCGCGCTGATTGCGGCGACAGCCATGATCACGGCACGGTTTGGAGCGCTGTACGCAAACTCTCTGCCGGAAAAGAAACTGAAGAGGGCCTTCGGTGTGATGCTTATTTGCGTGGCGCTCATCCTGTTTGTAAAAGGGTTTTTGCCAGGATCAGCTTCTCAACAGGGGTTGGTGGTATATGTCCTGATCTTCCTTGGAACAGGCGTTGTTACTGGCTTTCTCTCCGGGATGATGGGCGGCGGCGGCGGCGTTATAATGATCCCTCCGATGGTGCTTCTGGGAGGTATGCCCCAGCAGCTCGCCCAGGGGACATCACTTCTCGCCATGATCCCTGTCTGTCTGATAGGCTCTCTTACCCATTACAGGCTTGGCAATGTACAGCTCAACGTAGCGGCAGGTATTGCGGTCGGGGCGATAGCGGGGGGCTACATGGGGGGAACCGTTGCAAACATCATTCCCGAGCTGCACCTGAAAATAATCTTCAGTTTTGTTCTTATATGGTTGGGACAAAGGTACGTCAGGACGAAATAAGAGAAAAGCGGTTCATAGCTAAAACGAAATAGACCAGATAGGCCAGAAAACCAGGTTTGTTGCTGACGGCTGAAAGCTGATTGCTGATAGCTGAATCTTTACTGTAGTTTCATAATAACCGTATGGAAAGCGCCTGTATCCTTTTCCTTCAGCTTCAGTCTGAGCTCTACCGGTTTTGCCGATTCGCCGGGAAAGAATATAAAGCTGTAAGCAAGGTCGCCGGGGTTAATCGTCTTGTTCTCAAGAGACCTTTTCTGGAGATCATGCCTTATCTTTTCTTTTACATCCGGTTCAAGCAGCCCTTTCGCTCCGCCCATCGTTGCGCCCGCCGCACCGCCAACGGCAGCGCCGCTCAGCACCGCCTCGCCGACGTTCGTTCCAGTGACGACACCGATGGCAGCCCCTATCATGGCGCCGGCAATGCCCGCAAGGGCGCCGAATTTTGTCGCCTCAGGCGCAACCCTGCCAAGCTCTGTCTTTTTGGCTATGCGGTCATAGGCAAGGCTTGACTCGAGAATTGGCCACAGGTTGTCGTCGCTGTCAGTGAGAAAGGTCTGGTCAGGGATGATCTCGATCTGGTGATTACCCTTGTTGTCAAAAAGCACCTGTACAGGTATGACGCCTGCATCGACTATATCGAAACCGAACACCCCTTTTGCCTCCTGGCTGTCAAATGTTTTTGAGGCGATGATGGCCCCGGCAGCCCCTGTGGCGTTGGGGTAGGCTGCAGGCATTTTAAAGGGCACGACCTGCCTCTGGTAGCTCTGGCAGGCGGCAAAGGCAACAACGATAAAGCATAGGAAAACTATGGAGATGCTTTTCCTGATCTTATTCATATTGTCAGCCTCCCGCATATGTGTGCTGAGGATGAATCTATAATAGCCGCGGCATAATGTCAATGGAGATATTGTCAGGAAGCTCCTTGATATCAAAGAGCGACCGTGGTATATTGCAAAAAGTTTACACATTTGACAAGTAGCGAGCCGTAAGCGGCAGGACAGAAGAAGGAGTGTTTATGAAGAGAGGCAGTGCCAAAACCCTTGAGAAAGAGAAAGGTTCAGAAAAGATCATCGCCCTTACCGTGAACGGTGAAGACCATCTTGTTCCGGTGGAGGACAGGGACACTTTGCTGGACGTGTTAAGGAACAGGCTTTCCCTCACAGGCGCCAAGGAAGGATGCGGCACGGGAGAATGCGGATCTTGTACGGTGCTTGTGGACGGCAAACCGGTGCTTGCCTGCCTTACCCTTGCTGTGGGCGCGGTGGGCAAGGAGATCACGACCATTGAAGGTATTGCTGCCAGCGGAAAACTGAGCCCTCTGCAAAAGGCGTTTATCGATCACGGCGCAGTCCAGTGCGGATTCTGTTCTTCAGGGATGATCCTTTCGGCAACGGCGCTCCTCTCTGACAACGCAAAACCGTCGCGACAGGATATCCAGAAGGCCCTGGAGGGAAATCTCTGCCGGTGTACAGGCTATAATAAGATCATCGAGGCTATCGAGAGCGTGAAGGATAAAAAATGATGGAAACGATAATAGGAAAACGCGTACCCAGGATAGACGGCCCGGCCAAGGTAACTGGAGAGGCAAAATATACCGTTGACATCCAGATGCCCGGAATGCTCTGCGCAAAGATACTGAGGAGCCCCTTTCCCCATGCCCGGATCCTGAACATCGACACAACGAAGGCCTCCCGGATACCCGGTGTGAAGGCGGTCATCACCGGGAGGGACGCTTGGGGAGTCTGCCACGGTTTTGTAGAAACGCCCCGATACCCGGCAGACCAGTACGTACTCGCGAACGATAGGGTACGCTATATCGGCGAGGAGGTGGCTGCCGTTGCGGCGGTTGATGAGGATACCGCCATGGAGGCCCTGAATGCAATCGACGTCTCCTATGAGGAGCTTCCCGCTGTTTTTGATCTCTTCGAGGCGATGAAGCCGGGGGCCCCCGAGATCCATCCTGTCGAGATCCCCGACCTGATCGGTGATTTCAGGAACATCGGGGGGCAGTGCGCAAACAGCTATGGCGATATTGAGGCAGCCTTTTCCCGCGCCTACCTGGTAAGAAAAGATCGGTTCGAGCCCGAATTGAGGACCCACTGCTACCTGGAGCCTCAGGCGACCGTAGCACACTACGATGCAGCAGGGATACTGCATGTCTGGACTTCAGGAATGGGGACCTTCCGCAAGCGGATGCACCTTTCCCGGACCCTTAACATTCCTGCGAGCCGCGTCCACGTCCATAAATCCTGGGTGGGAGGCGCCTTCGGGGGAAAGATAGACCTCTTTTCCCATGAGTTCTGCACGTCCCTCCTCTCCATGAAGACCGGCAAGCCTGTCCGCTATTCGGCTGAACGGGAGGAGATCTTTTCGTACTTCCGCCACAGCCAGAACATGATCGTGGACCTTGAAACCGCCGTGGACAGGGAGGGCATACTCCTCGGCCAGCGTGTACGCTGCTATAACGATTGCGGCGCCTACCGGGGCAGCGGCGTTGTCCTGATCTTTACCACATGGGGTTATCTCGTGCTTCCTTACCGGATGCCCGCCCTCGATTACATCGGCTACTCCGTATATACAAATAACCCTGTGCGGGCCCCTCAACGGGGCCACGCGGCGCCAAAGATCAGGTTTGCCGGCGAGACCCAAATGGACATGATCGCTTCTGATCTCGGCATAGACCCTCTCACGATCAGGCTCCGGAATGCAAGAAGACCGGGCGAAACGCTTCCCAACGGCGACAACATCAGAAAGGCAGGCCTCATCGAATGTATCCTGCAGGCAGCGGAAAAAACGGATTTTGCAAGAAAATATGAGGAGAACAGGGCCTTGCAAAAGGCTGCCACCCATATAAAACGCGGTATCGGAATGGGTGCGAGCGGGTACTTTACGGGGACCCTCATATATCCGAATAATTCAGCGGCCATGGTCAAGTTCAATGACGACGGGACCGTTCATCTGCTGACCGGCGCCCTCGATATCGGCCAGGGGGCCGAAACGATCCTCGCCCAGATAGTGGCCCAGGAACTCGGCCTCGGTATGGAAGATATACAGGTGGTGTCCGGCGACACGGACGCCACCCCCGTGGACATCGGTTCATGGATAAGCGGCCTTACGCTCGTGACAGGGAACGCGGTGAAGAAGGCGGCAGAGGATGCGCGAAGGGTGCTTCTTGCGTCTGCATCGGAGGCGCTGCAGGCCGCCCCTGAGGATCTTGAGGTGAGATCAAGACGGGTCTTCGTCAAAGGGACGGACCGGTCTATATCCTTTGCGCAGGCCGTCTCCCGCCACATTCGCGATAATGACGGCGATCCCATCGTGGGCAGGGGCTACTCCAGGGCCCTCAAAGAGGCAGAATTCGGACCTAGCCTGAAAAACGCAAAGGGGACGTGGAGCGAGAGCTATGCCTTTGATGCCCAGATCGCCGAGGTTGAAGTTGACACGAGGACCGGGCAGATCAGGATCACCAAGGCCTTCACTGCACACGACTGCGGCTTCCCTATCAACCCCCTTCTTGTTGAGGGACAGATAGACGGCCAGGCATCCATGGCCGCAGGACAAGCCGCTGCAGAAGAGATCACGGTGAAAGAAGGCGTTACCTTAAACCCGTCGTTCCTCGATTATAAGCTCCCGACAGCACATGAGATGGTCGAAGCTCAGTACATCGACGTTATCACAGAGGCATATGAAAAGGACCGCGAGTTTGTGACCAAGGAGGTCGGCGAGGGCTATGTTTCAGGCATCCTCGGCGCCATAAGCAATGCCGTGGCCAATGCAACAGGAAAGTGGAGCACAAAACTGCCCATCAAGATAATGCCCGGCAAGGAGGAAGAAGAATGAACCTTCCCCGTTTCATTTACCATAGCCCAAGCTCACTGAAAGAATGCATCGCGACCCTGGCTGATAAAAAGAATAGCGCGCAGGTGCTTGCCGGTGGGAGCGACCTTCTCGTGCGGATGAAGCTCCGCCTCGAGGCGCCCGGCAGCCTTGTATCGCTTGCAGATATCCCTACGCTTAAGGATATCGTCTACAGGCCGGGAAAAGGCCTGACCATTGGGGCAGGGGTTACCCTTTCCCTTCTTGCGTCCGATGCCGTAATCCGGGAAAGATGTCCTGCCCTTGCGGACGCGGCAGGGCTTGTGGCAACGAACCAGATCAGGACCGTTGCCACAATCGGCGGCAATATCCTTCAGAATACACGATGCCGGTATTACAACAGGTCGCCCCTATGGGGCATGGCGGTCTCCCCATGCTTCAAGCGGAACGGAGGGCTTTGCCACGTTGTTCCCAGGGGCAAGAGATGCTTTGCCGTATACCAGGGCGATCTTGCGCCCTTGCTGATAGCCCTCAACGCATCCGTAAAGATCGTATCAAAAAAGGGCGCCGAAGAGGCTCCCCTCGAGTCGCTGTACTCCGGCGACGGCAAATCGCCCTTCAATAATTTAGCTGGCAAGGTTGTCGAGGGGCTTACGATCCCCGAGGGCTCGCTCAACATGCTGTCCGCCTACCGGAAATACCGGTTGAGGGGAGGGATAGACTTTCCGCTTGCCGGGGTTGCAGTTGCCCTGAAGCTTGACAACGGGCTGGTGCAAGACCTGAGACTCTGTCTTACGGGGGTTGCCTCTCGCCCGTTTACGGTACAGGGAGCAGGAGATGCGGCAAAAGGCAAACCTCTCGGTCGAGAGCTGGCCAGGGAGGAGGGAAAACTGGCGTATGCCGCTGCTCACCCGCTCGCGAACCTTGAAGGCGATCCTGCGGCGCGTCGCTCCATGATCCGCATCATGACCGAGGATATCCTGGCGTCATTTATGGTGTGAATGGCCCTTTTTTGTTGTGTTATTATTGGCCTTTTTGTATCTTCAATAACTGTCCTACATATACTTTATCGGTTTTCAAGTTGTTCAATTGCCTGATCTTGCTGAGCGTCATTTCAAAACGACAGGCAATGGCCGAAAGCGTATCGCCTCTTTTAACCTTGTATCTGCTGTATTTGCCTGAAGATGTCGTTCTTGTTTTTTGTGCGTTCAATTTTGCATAGCCTGCTTTACTGGTTAAGGGGATTGTAAGGATCTGCCCTTGAACCAGCTTCTTGTTATTTTTTATTTTGTTGTGCGATATTATTGCGGCAGAAGAAACATGGTATTTTCTGGCAATAGAGGCAATCGTTTCGCCCTTTCTTACCCGGTGCTTCACGAGATCTGTGCCTGCAGAAACAAAACGAGGTTTCCCGCCCTGAGGAATATCGTCGGCTACCAGGCGAAACCTTTCTGCATACCCCTCGGGAATCTTTAGGCTGTATTCACGGTTCGGTGTAAGCTTATGCCGCAATTCCGCATTAAGCAGGCCAAGCGTTTCTTCAGGCACCTCTATCTTTTCCGCAATATCTTTTAGCTTCATCACTTTATTCACCCTGACCGTTTCAAAGGAAGCAAGGTCCTCCATGGCGTTTACATCAAATCCGAATTTTTGTGGATCTTTAACAATATGCAGGGTAGCAAGAAACCGGGGAACATAACGGGCGGTCTCATTAGGCAACTGTCTGTACAGATCCCAAAAGCTATCCAGGTAGTTTATATGCTGCCTGGAGATTACCCTGAGGACCCTTCCCTCACCGCAGTTGTAGGCAGCAAGCGCGGTAAGCCAGTCGCCGAACATGCCGTGCAATTCTTTTAAATAAGCAATCGCCGCCTGAGTAGATTTTTGGACATCCATGCGCTCATCGATCCATTCGTCGCGGTTGAGGCCGAATTTATAACCTGTTGAAGGAATGAATTGCCACAGACCAAGGGCGCGGGCGCGGGAGTAGGCGTTAATTTTGAAGTAACTTTCTACCAGTGGAAGCCAGAAAAACTCTTCCGGAATCCTCGCCTCTTTTAATGCGTTTATTATAGTAGAGCGGTACATGCCGGAACGCTGATAGGCTTCAATAAACTTATCCCGCTCTATGCCCTGAAAAGATCTGATCTCCTTTTCGACATCAGCATTCATGATCAATGGTATTTCGCTGTTTTTGCCGTCAAGGACAGTCCTCTTGGAAGAATATACTGCTAAGATTCGTCTGGCAATTAAAAGGCGCAGATCATCTTTCTCCTGTGAAATCGAAGCATCGCCGTTGGTATCCAGGAGCAAAGAATAGGCTTCATCGAGGGTATTCAATGTTTCCTCTATATCTCCTTTCTCCCATAGCTTATCGGCGTCTTCCAGTAATTCCAATACATGTTCCATCCTATCCTGCTTTTCATCGCTGCCAACGGTTTCTTCCGCTGAATAATCATTCGAATCAAGATAAAAGGCATTGCCGCCTTCTCCCTGATCACCGGTTGTATTTTCTCTTTTCGCTGCATGTTCCGTTTTTCCAGCGCCGGCAGCAAGCGAAGGCTTTCGATCTGCTTTATTGGGAATATCTTGGGCGTAACAAAAGAAGGGAAGAGAATATACCAGGCCAAAGGCAACAATAATACACATAACACAATTGCTTTTTATACTTGTCATGCAAACAGCTCCTTAATTCTGCGCGTCACAAAGCGCTGTGTTCGACAATATTCAAAATAAAATGCCGCTACCGGAAGATCTCTCCTTTATACGTTTTTTTGTAAGCAATAGTCAAGCCCTTGAATTGAATGAGCAGACGCATTTGATGGAAACCGGGGCCTGTTTGTGGTTGCATTTTTCCTGAGGACGTGTTATCGAAGATATACATTGTCGGTTTTATTACGTCATCTCTGCCCGGATTCAAAAAGGGTCAGAACCTGGAGGAAGACATGAAACGCTGGATGCAGATATTGGTGGTCAGTGCGGTGTTTATGGTGATCTTAGGGAGCGCATCGGGTCCGGCAACGGGCGGGGTCATCAATCACAAGGTCAAGGTGGTAAACACAACAGACGAAGATTGCGGCGTGTTCCTCTATTACGGGTCCATGCCGATCGAAAATAAATGGTTGCGTATCCCGGCTCGCCAGTCGGGGACCTTTGAGACGGGCTCCAAGTGCCCCCGTTTTCTCAACGTCGGCTGCGCCTATCCGACATCCTACACTGAGGACAAATGCCACCGCTGTACACTGGGAAACGACGGCTGGGTAGATACCTGCACCGCAACCTGCTGGAGTTCAGACTGGTACATACGGGCAAAAAGCGGCGGCGGCGTTGAACTTACCAAGGAATAGCGATACTGCCAATGTTGCTTGGTGTTCGATATCCCGTTTGATCTTGAACTTCTGTTCCGTGGTGAATATCCTTCTTGGCGTCTTTTCCTTCTCTTTCATTATGCTCCTTCCCTCCGTAATAATGACTCACTTAGGGTCGCATATTTGTCTATACACATAGAAAACAGGTCAAAGGGCAAAAATAACGAATTTGCATTTCCATGACCTCAGACATACTTTTGCGAGTCATCTGGTCATGGCAGGGGTGGACTTAACAACAGTCAAATCGCTCCTGGGGCATAAAGATATCAAAATGACTCTCAGATATGCACATCTTGCACCACACCACACAAAAAGGGCTGTCGATATACTCGACAGCACCATCAATGAAACGCCTACTATACAAAAACTATACAATCAGGGGGTTACTGGTTAGATGGGATTTTGTAACTCTTTGATATTTATGGTAGGCGCACGGGGTTTTGAACCCCGGACCTCTACCGTGTCAGGGTAGCGCTCCCCCACTGAGCTATGCGCCTACAGTGATTCGATTATATACCAGCAATTTCGAGGTGTTGTCAAGGAAATTCAGCCATCAGACATCAGCTATCAGCTATCAGCCAAAAGCCTTTTTTGTTTCAGCCGGCGACTGTGTGCTGACTGCCGGCGGCTGCTTTTACATGAGCCAAGAGCCGGTCTTAATCCTTGAACGTCACTTCCCCTTTCGCATTGGCGTCGATAGTGATCTTCTGGCCGTCCTTCACCTCGCCCTTTAATATCATCAGCGCCAGCGCGTCCTGTATCTTTTTCTGGATGATCCGCTTCAGCGGGCGCGCCCCGTAGGTCGGGTCGTAGCCTTCCTTTGCGATCATATCCTTCAGCCTGTCGGTATAGGCAAGCTCGATGTTCCTCTCTGCCGCGCGCTTCGTGAGGTAATTGAGTTGGAGCTTCACGATCTCCCTGATGTTTTCCGCGGAGAGGGACCTGAATATGATGATGTCGTCGATCCTGTTGATAAACTCAGGCTTGAAGTGCGCCTTCACCGCCTCGGAGACCCTCCGTTTCATCTCGTCGTAGTCCTTGTCGGTGAGATCGGCGATCCACTGGCTTCCGATGTTGGACGTCATGATGATGACGGAATTCTTGAAGTCCACCGTCCTGCCCTGGCCGTCCGTCAGCCTCCCGTCGTCGAGCACCTGAAGGAGGACGTTGAACACCTCGGGATGGGCCTTCTCCACTTCGTCGAGGAGGATGATGGAGTAGGGCCTTCTTCTCACGGCCTCGGTGAGGTAGCCGCCTTCCTCGTAGCCCACGTATCCCGGGGGCGCACCGATGAGTCGCGAAACGGAGTGCTTTTCCATGAACTCGCTCATGTCGATGCGGACGATCGCCTGCTCGTCGTCGAAGAGGAACTCGGCGAGCGCACGGGCGAGCTCTGTTTTGCCCACGCCTGTCGGTCCCAGAAAGAGGAAAGAACCGAGGGGGCGGTTGGGGTCCTGCAGACCCGCCCTTGCCCGCCGTATCGTGCTGGATACCGCCTCTATCGCCTCTTCCTGGCCGATGACGCGCCGGTGGATGCGGTCCTCCATGGTGACGAGTTTCTCCATCTCACCCTCGAGCATCTTCGATACCGGGATGCCTGTCCATTTCGAGACGACCTTCGCGATGTCTTCCTCGTCGACCTCCTCCTTGAGCATCTTCCTCCCCTTCTGGAACTCCGCGAGCTCCTTGTTCTTCATCTGCTGTTCCTGTTCAAGGGCGGATATCCTCCCGTAGCGGATCTCCGCTACCTTTCCGAAATCTCCCTTTCGCTCAAGCTCATCCGCCTCGGTCCTGGCGCGGTCTATCTTTTCCTTGATCTCGCTGATGGACATGATAAGCGCCTTTTCCTTTTCCCAGTGCTTCCTCTTCTCGCCCACCTCTTTCTTAAGGCCTTTCAGCTCTTCTTCGAGCTTCTTCTTCCTGTCCTTCGATGCCTCATCCTTTTCCTTCTTGAGGGCCTCGATCTCTATCTGGACCTGGATGATCTTCCGCTCCACCTCATCGATCTCGGTGGGCACGCTGTCGATCTCCATGCGCAGCTTCGACGACGATTCGTCGATGAGGTCGATGGCCTTGTCGGGGAGGAACCGGTCCGTGATGTACCTGTGCGAGAGCGTGGCGGCGGCGATGAGGGCAGAGTCCTTGATCCGCACGCCGTGGTGGAGCTCATATTTTTCCTTCAGACCCCTGAGGATCGCGATCGTCTCTTCGACCGACGGTTCGCCGACCAGGACCGGCTGGAACCTCCTCTCGAGGGCGGCGTCCTTCTCGATATACTTCCGGTATTCGTCAAGGGTAGTGGCACCGATGCAGCGGAGCTCGCCCCGCGCAAGCGCCGGTTTGAGCATGTTCGACGCGTCCACGGCGCCCTGGGCTCCTCCTGCGCCTACGATCGTGTGGAGCTCGTCGATGAAGAGGATCACCGTGCCCGCGGCCTCTTCGATCTCCTTGAGCACCGCCTTCAGCCTGTCCTCGAACTCGCCCCGGTATTTGGCGCCAGCGAGCAGCGCACCGAGGTCGAGGGAGAGCACCCGCTTGTTCTTCAGGGTCTCAGGTATATCGCCGCTGATGATCCTCTGGGCGAGGCCTTCAACGATGGCCGTCTTCCCGACGCCCGGCTCGCCGATGATGACGGGATTATTCTTTGTCCTCCGGGAGAGTACCTGCATGACCCTGCGCACCTCCTCGTCGCGGCCGATGACGGGGTCGAGCTTTCCCTTCCGCGCCTCTTCCGTCAGGTCGCGGCAGTACCGCTGGAGCGCCTGGTATTTTTCTTCCGGCGCTTGGTCGGTGATGCGCTGCGTGCCCCGTATATCTTTCAGGACGGCATAGATGGTGTCCTTGGTAACGCCGTTGTTCTTGAGTATCTGCGCGGCGTAGCCCTCCTTGACCTCGGTGATGCCGATGAGGATGTGCTCCGTGCTCACGTATTCGTCCTTCAGCCGCGATGCCTCGTCGAAGGCAATATCGATGGCGCGCTTCAGAGCCGTAGAGATGTAGACCTGCGTGGAGCCTTCGACGCGGGGTTTCTTCTTCAACTCGCGGTCGAGGTCGTTGAGGATAGCACTGGCGTTTGCGCCGAGCTTGTCGAGGAGCGGCTTAATTACCCCTTCCTTCTGCATAATGAGCGCGTAGAGAAGGTGTTCGTTCTCAATCTGCTGATGGCCCATAGACTCTGCCTTTTTCTGCGCTTCGGCTATAGCCTCCTGGGCCTTTATGGTCAATTTTTCCCAGTTCATATGGTCACCTCTTTAAAATTTACGCCTTCAGCCGTCAGCGATCAGCCAACAGGTAAAGAAAAAATTTATGCGGTTCTGTTGCAAGCTGACTACTGAAAGCTAATAGCTGATAGCTATCTTTAATATAAACACGATTTCGGGAAAAGCAATATAAAGGCATCGTTGCCGGGCCTGCTATTCCAGGGACTCACGTCGTCCCCTCCAAGAGTAGAAGCCCGTGGAGCCTTCTTACCCCCTCACCCTGACCCTCTCCCGCTAGGGGAGAGGGGACATTGTTACTGTGACCCTTTTCCTCAAGGGGAGAGGGGACATTGTTACTGTGACCCTTTTCCTCAAGGGGAGAGGGGACAAAGTTGCCAAGTGTCGCCTGTGCCCTGATCCTTTTCCGCCAAGGGAGAGGGGATGCTGTTGCCCTGAAGCGCTGCTTCGGGGGATCTGTTGATCGAGCGTGTTTGCGGGGATATCGCGCACAGATGCTCATCGTGGGGTGGAGAATCAGGGTTTATCAGAGACTGATGACTGATAGCTGATAGCCGGGACGCTCTTTACAACATCTATTTCGTATGCTATGAATTAGCCATGAGAGTCGAGTGTGAAGGGAACACTTACGAATTCGAGAGGCCGATGCTGGCCTCGAAGCTCCTGGAGCAGCTTTCGCTGAGCAGGGAGACACACCTCGTTGTCGTCAACAGCAAACTTGTCACCGAGGATCATAAGATAGAAAAAGATGACGAGGTAAAACTGGTAAGGGTCGTATCGGGCGGATGAAATGCAGGGTCTGCGGAAAACCGGCAAGCATCAACCTGCGGTCATATAAGACCGCTCTCTGCGAAGAGGACTTTATCGCCTTCCTCGAAAAGAGGGTCTCCAACACCATAAAGAAATACCGCCTCATGGAGGAGGCCGACAGGCCGGTCGTGGCGGTCTCCGGCGGAAAGGACAGCCTGTCCCTGTGGTATATGATTAACAGGATTGGATATGCCGCTGACGGGATATATGTTGATCTCGGCATAGAGGGCTACTCCGGGCGGTCGCTCGGAAAGATCAGGCAGATGGCGGATATACTGCGGCGAAAGGTTTACATATTCCACGTTCAGGAGGCGCTACAGAGAGGGATCGACGGCATCGCAAAGGCCATAAGGAGGCCGACGTGCTCTGCCTGCGGGACCATCAAGCGATACATCATGAACAGGATATGCATTGACAAAGGATACACGCTCCTTGCCACAGGCCACAATCTTGACGACGAGGCATCGGCCCTTTTCGGGAACATCCTCTACTGGAAGAAGGAGTATCTCTGGAAGAAAAACGTCCTCCTCGAGGGCAAAGAAGACCATCTCGTGAAAAAGATAAAGCCCTTCTTTTTGTGCTCAGAGAGGGAGATCGCGGCCTATGCGATTATGAAGGGCATTGATTATATTTACGAAGAATGCCCCTTCTCAAAGGATGCCAAGACGCTCACGTATAAAGGAATCCTGAACGGCATCGAAGAGTCGTCGCCGGGCACGAAAATAATGTTTGTGAAAGGCTACCTCAACATGGTAAAGGAAAAAGGCGGCGAAAAGGAAGACGGGAGGGAAGGGCGCTATTGCCTTCAATGCGGCTATCCGACCTTCAGCGATAAATGCAGCTTCTGCCGGCTCCTCGACAGGTTCGGTACGGGATGCGCCGTGGAGTTTGATCAGTATGACTGATATGCGATTGACTTCAGACAAGGGGAATGACATAATTCCATGAGCATGATAGACGGTATTGCCCAGCTTCTTTTCAATGTCTACGAGGCCTTTACTGTTGCCCTTTACGTGAGGGGCAACGAGCACCTAAACTGCATTTCATCGGTCACCTTTGCAAAAAGCTTTGATAAGAACAGGGCCATCTCCATTGAGGGAACGCTCCCCGGATGGGTTATAAAGCACAATGAGCCGCTGATCATTCCGAATTTTGACAAGGATGAGGACGCCCTGGGTTATTACGGGGCGTCCGAAGGGATCAAGTCCTTCATGGGGTTTCCCGTGGATACCGATGCTGTAATCATTGTGGACAGCAAAAAGAAATATGTTTTCACAGACAGGGAAAAAAAGATCCTCGGCTTTTTTGTCTCCGTTATCCGCGAAGAGATCGAAAGGACCGCCAAGGAGCGTGAGATTGAGGAGGCCGTTGAAGATTTCTACGCGGAGAAGCGGATCATGGGCCTCTTTAACGGGCTTAACACAGGAAAGATCTCTGTGGACGAGATCCTGAAGGAGGTCTTGAATATCTCAGGCGGAGATTTTTGCTTCGTTGGCGTGGAGAAGAATGGAAGGCTTTCCATCACGGATGTCTACGGGGTTGACCGCCCCGATGAGCTGAAAAGGGACTGTCAGCCGGGCGCCAGCATTGCATTGATGGTGATGGAGGGAGGGCGTGAGCTCCTTCTTCCATACAACAGCGGCTACCTGAGGGAAAAGCCGCTCTTTTTTTCCAATGAGCCGATAAAGGCAAGGCAGTTCTTTGGCTTCCCTCTTGCGACAGACGATGCGATCCTAGGCGTCCTCGGTTTTGTCTCGCTTATTGATGTGAAGCTGAAGGAGCAGTTTATCGGCGTCCTGAGAAACGTTTCAACGTTCCTGTCGCTCTATTATTCATCGCGATGGATGAAGGAGCATATCAACAGGCTGAAGGATTTCGAACCGGTAACGGGGGCCATCCAGTTCTCGTCGTTCCTCAGCATTGTCGATAAGATGATAAAAAAGAATGAAAAATTCTCACTGCTGACCGTGAAGGTTCTCCACGTGAAAACGTACAACAAAAGGATGGGGTATGATTTTACACATAACCTTCTGCGGAGGATCTTCCAGGTCATCCAGTATTCTGCGGGGCCGCAGGCCTACATCTCGCGGAAGGGAGGCGGCCGCTTCTATATCGCGATGAAAGGAAGCGATATGGTCGAGGCGCGGAATATACTAAAACTAATACACCATACCGCTCATAAGATCCTGTCGGAGGAGCGGGCTTTTGACGGGGGGGATCTCATCGAATGCAGTATCTGCATGTTCCCTGAAGACAGCAAAGACCTCTGGGAGCTGCTTGAAAAAGCGAAGGAAAGGAAGCATGGAAAAATCATTGAATAGATAAAGGAGGGTGGTAATGAGTTTTTTGAGGAGATTATTCGGCATGCTGCATACCCATCTTGCTATGGATCTTGGAACGGCGAACACCCTCATATACATGAAAGGCGAGGGTATCATTTTGAACCAGCCTTCTGTGGTAGCCATCGACAACAACTCCGGCAAGGTTATCGCGGTGGGAAAAGAGGCAAAGGAATATATCGGCAGGACTCCTCCCAACATCAGCGCGATAAGGCCTTTAAAGGACGGCGTCATCGCCGATTTCGAGGTTGCGAAGGCAATGATCAAATATTTTCTGAAGGTCGTCAGCGCCGAGCGGAAGATATCAAGGCCGAAGATGGTTGTAGGGGTGCCATCGGGGATCACGCAGGTCGAGAAGAAGGCGGTCATAGACGCCTGCTTTCAGGTAGGGATAAGGGATGTCTACCTCATTGAAGAACCAATGGCCGCGGCCATAGGGGCCGGGATGCCCATCGAGCTTCCAAAAGGGAACATGATCATAGATATCGGCGGAGGCACCACGGAGGTTGCCATTATCAGCCTCTCGGCTGTCGCGTACAGCGAATCGTTGAGGGTTGCCGGGGATGAGCTCGATGAAGCGATCGTCAGATATCTTCAGAAAAAGCTTCAGCTTGCCGTGGGGGTGATCGCCGCAGAGAAGATAAAGATCGAGGGAGCTTCGGCCTTCCCCATCGATTCGCTGAGCGATTCCATAAACGTTGTTGGGAAAGACCTCCTTACCAGCATACCTAAAACGGTCAAGATCCGGAAAGAGGATGTGAGAGAGGCGATAGAAGAGCCTGTGGCGGCGATTATCGATGCCGTCAAAAGGGCTCTGGAGAAACTGCCGGCGGAGTTTATCTCCGACCTCAATGAATCAGGGATCGTTTTAACAGGCGGAGGGGCGCTTCTGAAGGGGCTTGCGCAGAGGATAGAGAACGAAATGGAAATAATGGTAACTATCGCCGAAGACCCGCTCACCTCTGTCACCATGGGCTGCGGCAAGGCCCTTGAGGATATGGCGAAGTACAAGAAGGTGTTCATTAATTAGCTCACAGCTAATACTCCGTTATCTGCCATTCGTCGTAATGGCTGCCGCTTAATTCGGAGATGAACCGCGACGGCTTCAGGATCACATGCCCTACCTGCCTGTCAAAAACAAGCATGGGATAACAGAGGTAAAGCTCATCCATGGCCCTCGTGGCGGCCACATAGAACAACCTTCTCTCTTCTTCCAGCCCGCCGTCTTCAATGGCCTTGGGATTGGGAAATCTTCCCTCGGCGCACCATATTATGAACACAACCTTCCACTCAAGCCCCTTGGCCTGGTGGATGGTGCTCAGGATGACCCGTTCGTCGTCCCTGTCCGCGGCGATGACCTCTTCGCCGCTTATCCCGCTCATAAGTGATAGCTCACTTAAAAAATTTTCCAGCGACTGGTATTTTGTGGAGAAATTGATGAGCTGGCCTAAGTCTTCAAGCCTCGATTCGTAATTGGGATAATTGAATTTCAGGTATTCCGTGTAGCCGTTTTTCAGTACGGCCGTTATCATGTCGGAAGGCGCTTCCTGTTCATAGAGGCTCGTGAGCTCCCGGAAGAGCCTCGACCATGTTTCAAGGGTGTCTTTCTGAATATTCTTGAATTGATCGGCGATCTTTTTCGAGATCAAAAGGTCAAAAGGCTTCTCAGAGGCCTTTATATAGGCATAGATCCTTTCCGCTGTCTTTCTGCCTATCTTAGGAAATATTCTGAGCATCCTCAGCCAGGATACCTCATCGTCAGGGTTCACTATGACCCGCAAAAAGGAGACAACATCCTTGATGTGGGCCTGTTCAAAAAAGCGAAGCCCGCTTCTTATCTCAAAGGAGATGTCCCTTCGCGTTAGCTCCATCTGCAGCTCCATGCAGTGGTAATGCGCCCTGTAGAGAACGGCTATACGGTGCAGGGGTACTCCTTCATCCCTCAGCTCTAGGATGCGCTGGACGACGAATTCAGCCTGCTGGATAACGTCTCTGGAGGGCGCAACGACAGGGATGACGCCGCTCGTTTTGATGCTCCGGAGGACCTTATGGAACTGCTGCTTATTGTGTGATATGGAGTTGTTCGCAAGCCCCAGTATCTCCGGTGTGCTTCTGTAATTTGTCTCAAGCTTGAAGACCTTTGCCTCTTCGTATTTTTTTGGAAACTCGAATATATTCTGAAAATTTGCGCCTCTGAATGAATAAATGCTCTGCGCGTCGTCGCCGACGACCATGACGTTGCGGTTGATGAGGCCCATGAAATCGACGATTTCGGACTGTATCCTGTTCGTGTCCTGGTATTCATCGACGAGGATGTGGGTAAATGTGCCCGCATAGAGCCTGCGCAGATGCTCGTTCCCGGAAAGCACCCTGTGCCAGTAGTAAAGGAGGTCGTCGAAGTCCATCGCGTTGGTGAGTCTCTTCTTTTCCGTGTAAAGCCGGTAGATCTGCGAGATCTCATCAACAATGTCACAGAAATAAGGGGTTTTTTCTTTGACCGATTCCTCGATGCTGCTCATTGTGTTGATGCAATAGCTGAATACCTCTTTCAGCACCCCTCCTTTCGGGAACATCCTGGCCTTGGTGTCTATCTTTGACTCCTTGAGGACTACCTCGATAAGGTCCTTTGCATCCTCATTGTCGAGTATGGTGAAGTTCCTTTTGAATCCCGCCAGTTCGCAGTTCTGCCGGAGGATCATGTTCCCGATATGGTGGAACGTCCCTCCCCAAATGTACCGGGTATCGATCTTGAGAAGGTGCTCGACCCTGTGGAGCATTTCCCGGGCAGCCTTGTTCGTGAAGGTGAGAAGGAGGATGCCGTTGGGTGATACGCCCTTTTCGAGAAGCCTGGCCACCCTGTAGGTAACGACCCGGGTCTTTCCGCTGCCCGCTCCCGCGATGACAAGTATAGGGCCGTCCTCGCTCATCACAACCTTTAGCTGCTCTTCGTTAAGTTCTTTGTCATAGTCTATGCGGGGCGTTGCCGGGGCAACGTCCCTGTGGATGGTGTATCGCTTCATCGGCGTAACATTATCCTGCATGGGATGGTGGAAGTCAAGTCGTGTACACAATAACCAAACAAATGCTATCGCCGCCGCCTCTCATTTGGATATCCGCTCATTGGTTATTGGATATTCATTGGTGATTGATGTTTGGCGATTGGTTATTTGAATCTGTTGATAGGTTTTATCGTGATTTTTTTCACTTTTTTTGATAAACTCACTCACGAGACCTTAGCTGATAACCGACAGCTTAAAAACGTAAGGCGTCAGGCGTTGGACGATCAAACTCTTTATGGCTTACGGGTGTCTTGCTAAGGGCCATGAACTATGAAATGCCTTTACGGGAGGGTGTTATGGCAGAAAAAAATAAGCAGAAGAGAGAAACAAAAAAAGCTCCGAAGAAATCTTTGAAAGAAAAAAGGAAAGAGAAACAGGAAAAAAGATAAGCTGTCTTTGTATAACAATTTGTCATAAGGAGGATGTAATATGAGAATCGTACTACTGGGTGCCCCCGGTGCCGGCAAAGGCACGGTTGCAAAGATGCTGACGGATTATGACGGTTCGGTGCAGATCTCCACAGGAGATATCCTGAGAAACGCCGTCAAGGCAGGAAGCGAGCTCGGCAAAAAGGCGCAGGGTTTCATGGAAAGGGGCGAGCTTGTCCCCGATGACCTCATCATGGACATCATGGAGGCGCGGCTCCAGGAGCGTGACTGCGCAAAGGGTTTTCTCCTCGACGGTTTCCCGAGAACGATCCCGCAGGCCGATGCGCTGAAGAAATTGCTGGTTAAGATCAACTTGAAGCTCGACAGGGTTATAAATCTCGATGTCCCCAAAGACGTTATACTGGACAGGCTGACGACGAGGAGAACCTGCTCTAACCCGGATTGCCAGGAGATCTATAATATCAAGAGCAAACCGCCGAAGCCCGACGGAACCTGTGTGAAATGCGGAGCGCCTGCTATCCAGCGCGCCGACGAAACGGTGGAGGCAATAACGAAACGCCTTGAAACATATAATGAAAAGACCGCACCCCTTATCGATTTTTACAAGAGGGAAGGGATTCTGACGACCGTCAGCTCCTTAAGCAGCGAGGAGATCGTCGACCAGATAAAGAAAGCGGTAAAATAATAGCCAATAGCAAAAAAACAGGCTGAGGCTCAGGTCGAGAAACTGCTTAGCCTTAGCCTGCTCTTTTGCTGAAGGCAATATATCCATGCAATTCGGCTTCTCCACATATTTCTGCATGCATAAATCCATCGGGCAGATTGTTGACGAGCTCGTTCACAAAGGGGTCAGAACGATCGAACTGTCCTATGAGCTGCCCCATGTCCTGACAATGGACGAATCCTTTATTGTGAAGGCCAACGGCCTGCGGGAAAAGGGTGTTTCGTTCTCTATGCATGGCCCTTTCTTCGAGATCAACCTTGGAAGCTACATCGACGAGATAAGGGTTGTAACGAAAGAACGGCACAAGAAGGCCGTTGTTCTGGCGGCCAGGATCGGTTGCGATCCTCTTGTTGTCCACCCCGGCTATTCCTTTTTGACAAAGAGGGTGAAGAAGATCGAGGACCGGCTGAGGGTAAAATTTATCGAAGATCTGCAGGAGATAACCGCCTATGCACATCAACGGGGCGTGAGGATCGCCCTTGAGAATGTCCACATGCCCTATTTCTTCTTTTATGATCTTCGAGAGTTTCCTGAATTGCAGCAATCTGTACCCGGCATAGGGATGACCCTCGACCTTGGACATGCCTACATTGCAAAGCGAACAAATGGGTCGAAGGATCCTGAAGGCGAGATTTTAGACGATGTGTGTGCCATCGGAATAGAAAAGGTCTTTCACGTCCATCTCCATAACAACAAGGGCGACCGGGACGACCACATGTTTCTCGAAGGAGCCATGGACATGAAGAGGCTCATCGACGGCCTAAAGGCCCTTGGCTATGACAGAAAGGTCGTCGTGGAGAGCTTTGAAATGGAGGAGCGCGGCATAGAATCAGTGCTGGAGAGGCTTAACGCGATCAGCGCGTAAACACGGGACGCCAAGCCATCGTTGCCTTTTCCCGGCCGGTCATTTAAGGAACAGTTTGACGACGACGAAGCCCCCTATCAGCAATACCGTGAACAGAAGCGCCAGCTTGTTGAAGTATTTATCGATCCAGCGGGTGATGGGCTCACCGAACTTCCAGATAATGCCGGCAACGAGGAAGAAACGGAGGGATCGCCCTACCAGGGATGCGAGGATGAATTCAAAAAAATTGATCTTGCAGACCCCGCCGGCAATGGTAAAAACCTTATAGGGTATCGGAGTAAAACCTGCCGTAAAAACCGCAAGAAAGGCATTTTCGTTATATTTGTTCTGGACGAGATTGAAGACCTGCACGGTAAAGCCGGGGATATAATCAAAAAAGAATCTGGCAAAGGCGCTGAAGGTTCCATCGGAGCCATACCAGAGGAGGTAACCGATGGCGTAGCCAAGGATGCCTCCCAGCACGGAGCCCAGGGAACAAATAAAAGCGTATTTGAATGCCCTCGCAGGGATAGAAACGGCCAGCGCTATCAAGAGCACATCGGGCGGGATAGGAAAAACAGAGCTTTCCGTCAGGGCGAGAAGGAACAGGGCCGGCGCTCCGTAAGGGGTATGTGCCCAGTGAAGGACCCAATCATAAAGACTGCGCATGAAATTATATCTCAACCTGCCTCCTCAATGGAATGTTCGTTGGACGAACAAAAACCTGAATATAAACATGCTGTTTTTGAAAAATAAAGTTAGCAGACTTGAGGCACGAAAGCAAATGAAACAGACGGCGACAAGTCAAAAACCCTACTACTGCAGGATCGATGCCCAGAAGATGAATGTCAGCGGCGATGCGAGGGTGGAGAGGGTAACCGCCCCCGAAGCAATGTCGGCGCTGCCCCCGATCTCGCGTGCCAGGATATAGGATGTTGTGGCCGTCGGCGTTGCAAGGAGTATGATGCCGGAAAGCATTTCGTTGAGAGGAATGCCTAAAAGCTTGCAGATCAAAAGAGAGCACGCCGGAAGTACAATAAGCTTCAGGAATGAGATCGCGCCTGAAAGCGCAAAAGACTTCCTGATAGTTCCTATGGTGATCGAAGCGCCGATGATGATGAGCGCCATGGGGAGGGCAATATTTGCCAGGATACCCATGCTTCTCAGGAGTACGCCCGGGATGGATATCTTGAGGTAAAGGACGGCGATGCCGCAGAAGGTGGCGATAATAACCGGCGTTCTGATGATCGGCAGAAAGAGCTTCAAGATATTCTTGTGCTGATGTTGCGTCCAGGAAAGGACCGCTATCGCAAGGATGTTGTTGACAAGGATCAAAAAGCCGATGAGGATGCTTCCACGTTTCAGCCCTTCCTCGCCGAGCATATAAAAGAGAACGGCCAGCCCGATGTAGGAGACATTTCCGTGAAAGGTGGTTTGAACGAAACTCCCGAGCCTGCCCTGTTTTAAGCCGATCACAAGCCCGGTAAGGAGGGATATGCACAGAATTACAACCGTCGGGAGGAGCACCGAAAGGATATGTGCAAATTCCACGTCGCCGGGATTCGATTTGACGATCCCCGTGAAGATCAGAACAGGAAGGGGAAAGAGAAATATGAACCTGTTCATCTCCTGGATGAAATGCTCTTTGAGAAAGCCCCTTCCCTGGATTATGTATCCAAAGGCGATGATCAGGAATATGGGTACTATCGTCTCAACGACAGCCATGACGTTGGCTCATAGCGTGCATCAAAGAACACATGCTATTCGGTTTGTTTGGTTCATAAAGTCTGTCTTACCTTGAACAAATTATCACGGCAAAGGGCTGCGTTCAACAGGATTATGACAGGAAGGGGTTGTTCACGATAGAGAACAAAAGTAATTTAGAATGATTCACATTTTCTTGACAAAATTATAGAGAAAAAGATATAAATGTGAAATACGTAACAAAAAAATCCGTTTAAAATTATAGGGGGTATTGATGCTAAAAGAATCGATAGTAGCAGAACTCCAAAAAATCGTTGGAAAGGAAAATGTCCTCACGTCTCCTGAGGCGTTAAAGGCATATTCCTACGATGGCACTTCAAGCTGGGTCCACGAGCCCGATGTAGTGGTCTTTCCCACAAGCACACAGCAAATATCTGATATTATGAAGCTCGCTAATGGTGAAAAGATCCCCGTTACACCAAGGGGAGGCGGTACAAACGTAAGCGGCGGGTCGATCCCGATCATGGGCGGGATCGTTCTCTGTACCACAAAGATGAACAGGATACTGAAGGTTGATAAAGAGAACCTTACTGCAACGGTAGAGCCCGGTGTTGTGCTCCAGGATCTGACAATAAGGCTCATGAAGGAGGGGCTCTTCTTTCCACCGGATCCGCAGAGCTTCCTCGGCGCTACACTGGGAGGGGCCATTGCGGAAAACGCCGGCGGGCCCGCCTGCGTGAAGTACGGGGTGACCAAACAGTACGTCCTTGGCATAGAAGTTGTGCTGCCCAACGGCGACATCGTGAATCTCGGCGGCAGAACGCTGAAGAACGTTGTGGGGTATGACCTGCTCCATATCTTTATCAGCTCAGAAGGTACCCTTGGCGTCATAGCGAAGGCGGAACTGAAACTGAACCCGATCCCGCCTGCGAAAAGGACCATAATGGTCGTGTATGACGATGTGGCAAAGGCAGGCGAGAGCGTCTTCAGGGTCCTCGAAAACGGCGTGATACCCGGCAAGATAGAGCTTATGGACAACTGGGTCATCAACAGGATAGAGGAGATGATGCCCATGGGGCTCCCCAAGGATGCAGATGCGCTGCTTCTCTTTGAGGTAGACGGCATACAGGAGGCCATTGAGAAGGAAACGGAAAAGATCGTTGATATAGTGAAGAAGTACGGCGCCGTCGATGCGAGGGTCGCGAAGGACCAGGCAGAGGCAGACAAATACTGGATGGGGAGAAAGGCAGGCTTTGCGGCGGTGTTCGGCAAGGCAAAAACCGTCTTTGCCGAAGATGTGACTGTGCCGAGGGGAAGCATCCCTGCACTTATAAACAAGTGCAAGGAGCTTTCGAAAAAATACAACGTCGAGGTCGTTGTCCTTGGCCATGCGGGCGACGGGAACCTGCACCCGGCAATCCTGACCGACATCAGCAACGCGGAACATTACGACAGGGCGGTCAAGGCAATGGATGAGATCATCGAGAACGCGGTTGAGCTTGGCGGTGTACTCTCGGGAGAGCACGGTATTGGTCTTGAGAAGCAGAGATTCCTGAAAAGACAACTGGCGCCTACCGTTATAGAGATGATGAAGAAGATAAAAGCGCTCTTTGATCCGAACAACATCATGAACCCGGGCAAGATCTGGGAATAGTGGATAAGGGGGTTGAGCTTGAAAGACCTAAAAGAGCTTAAAAAAATAGAACAGTACGCTGATCAGTGCATGAAGTGCGGTTTCTGCAGCTTCTTCTGTCCCGTTTACCAGGAAGAGAGGACCGAAACATCTGTTGCGCGGGGAAAAAATTATCTCGTTAAAGAGATCCTCAAAGGGAATCAGGAATTTACAAAAGAGCTTGGCGACATCATAGGCCTGTGTCTCCTCTGCAAGCGGTGTGTAGCGATGTGCCCCGCAAAGACGCAGATCGACAGGGTTGTCGTCGGTGCAAGGGCACAGATGGTCAATGAGAAGGGTCTGGGGGCTATCAAGAATTTTGCCTTCCGGAAGGTCATGTCAGACCGCAAGGCATTCGGGAATTACGTTAAGCTGGCGAAGAAATTCCAGTGGCTCCTTCCGAAGACGGAAGGAAACATCAGGCACCTTCCTGATTTCATGAAGGCCCTTGGCCAGGGGAGGAATATCCCCGCCTTGGCAGACAAGTTCCTTCGCGAGATAGTAAAGCCGGTATATAAGCCGCAAAACGGCGAGAAGCCAAAGATGAGGGTCGGCTATTTCATGGGCTGCGCAACCGATTTTATGTACCCTGAGCTGGGGCTTAAGTTTATCGACTTTCTCACAAAGAGGGGAATAGAGGTTGTTGTTCCCGAGGACCAGAGCTGCTGCGGCGCCGCAATGTATTTCAGCGGTGATTTTGAGACAGGAAGGCAGCAGGCCGAGAAGAACATTGCGGCCTTCAAGGATGTCGACTACATCGTGACTGCCTGCGGCACATGCAGCTCAACGCTGAAAGATTATCAGAAATACCTCCCCGACACGGAAGACCAGAAGAAGCGCTTTGAAGAGTTTGAGAAGAAGGTCAAAGACTCCATGGAATTTATCATCGACATCATGAAGGTGAAGCCTGAAGAACTGACGGTGAAAAAGGAATTTGAAGGCAAGACCGTAACGTGGCATGATCCCTGCCACCTCGTAAGGTACCAGAACATCAAAGACCAGCCGAGGGCGCTCCTCAAGGGGTTGAAGGGGCTGAAATACGTTGAGATGCCCAACGCGGACCTCTGTTGCGGCATGGGCGGCTCCTTCAGCGTCTACCATTATGACATTACGAAAAAGATAGTAGGGAAAAAGATGGACGGCATCAAGGCAACAGGGGCGGACATCGTCGTAACGGCCTGTCCGGGCTGTATGGTAAACCTCACAGATGGCGTCCTGCAGAACAAGATGCCCCAGAAGGTTTATCATCTCCTGGAGCTTGTGGAGTAAGGGCAGTCCATAAAAACGATTTATCATTAAAAAACTGGAGGAGGATGCATTATGAAGAACGGTCACTGGATGACAGCAAAGGACGTGGTAAGGGTCAATGCGAAGAAGTTCCCGAACAAGATCGGATGCAAGGACCTGTACAAGGAGTATACATTCAAGCAGTGGAACGAGCGCTCATGCAGGCTCGCTAACTCGCTGGCGGACATGGGCATGAAAAAGGGCGACAGGTTTGCTGTCCTCGCTTACAACTGCGTTGAGTGGATGGAGATCTATGCAGCAGCAGCAAAGGGGGGGTTTATCTGTGTACCCCTTATGTTCAGGCTTGCGCCGGTTGATATGGAATACATCATCAACCATTGCGAGGCGAAGGTGTTTATCATCCAATCCGGCAAAGACCCGGCGGACGGGAAAGAATTCCCGTGGATCGACCAGGTGAACGGGATGAAGAAGAACATCCCTACGGTCAAGCAATATGTCAATTTCGCCGTCGACAGCCCATCCTACGATGGCTTTATCAATTACGAGCAGATGCTCGCGAAGGCAAGCCCGGAAGAGCCCGCAACGGTTGTCGATGCCGAAGATCCCTGGGTGATCATGTATACCGGCGGAACAACAGGAAGGCCGAAGGGCGTTGTAAAGACACACCTCAACCTCTTTGCGCAGTACTTTATCCAGATCTACGACCATCAGTTCAACTATGACGACTGCAACCTTCTTGTCATGCCTTGCTGCCACGTCAACTCGCTCTTCTATTCATTCGTGGCAACCTGGGTCGGAGGCACAGTCATGTGCTACAATATGATCAGCTTTAACCCCGAGAATCTCCTGAAGACATTCCAGGACCACAAAGTAACCTTCACCTCGCTGGTCCCCACACACTACATCATGATGCTCGCCCTTCCTGACGAAGTAAAATCAAAATACGACCTGACAAGCGTGAAGAAGCTTCTTATCTCTTCGGCTCCCGCAAGAAGGGATACAAAGCTCGGCGTATTAAAGATGTTCCCGAACTCCGAGCTCAATGAGGCCTACGGCTCAACAGAGGCTGGCATCGTCACCGTTCTGAAGCCGAACGAACAGCTCACGAAGCTCGGTTCCTGCGGGCGCGAGGTCATCGGGACCGACGAGATCAGGTTCTATGACGAGGACGGCAACCTGGTGACTGAGCCCAACGTGGTCGGCGAGCTCTATTCAAGAAGCCCCATGGTCTTCGAAGAATACTGGAAAGAGCCCGAGAAAACAGCCGCAGCCATGAAAGGCGAGTACTTCAGCGCAGGCGACATGGGATACAGGGATGAGGACGGCTACATCTACCTCGTCGACAGGAAAGCCAACATGATCATCTCCGGCGGCGAGAACATCTTCCCCTCAGAGGTGGAGAACATCGTCGGCGGCCATGAGAAGGTGAAGGACGTTGCGGTCATCGGCGTGCCGCATGAGAAATGGGGCGAGCAGGTAACGGCAGTTGTCGTATTGCACGAAGGCCAGACAATGGCAGCCGAAGAGGTGAGCGCCTGGTGCAAAGGGAAGATCGCAGGCTTCAAGGTCCCGAAGAACATTATCTTCATCAAGGACGAAGAGATGCCGAGATCAGGCGCAGGCAAGATCCTCCACAGGATACTGAGAGAAAAATACGGAAAATGGAGCGATCACCAGTAAGATACGCTTTGCAAACAAAAAAGGGGGCTTTCATGCCCCCTTTTTTTCTATGGAGAAGAAAGTATGCTCCGCTATGAGGCAAATAAGGAGGGGGCAATGAAAAGGGTTCTCTTTTTTGTAACGGTGCTATCGGTTTTCCTTGTATGCGCAGGGATGCTCTATGCTTCACCTGCCGATACGATACAGCATCGTATCAACGACCTTCAGGCAAAGATCGACAGCGGGTTTAAGTATCGCCAGCTCACCGAGCCCGAAGCAAAGAAACTTCAAAAACGGCTTGATAATATAAAGGCCGGCTTTGAAAAGGCCAAAGCAAAGAACCTCCCGAAAAGCTCAGTGGCCTCTATCGAGCAGAAGCTCGATGCCTTGGCCAAAGACATCTCGCAGGAGAGGCACGATGCGCAGAAGGCGGCCAATCCATCTGCGGAGAAAAGAATAAATGACCGCATCAATACCTTACAGGCGAAGATCGAAAGCGGAAGCAGATCAGGACAGCTTACGGACAGCGAGGTAAGATCGCTCCAGCCAAGGCTTGATGCCGTTAAAAAACGCTTTGAGAATGCAAAAAGGAATTCGCTGACCACTGAGGAGACAAAAGCGATCAACAGCCAGCTTGACAATCTCAGCAGGGATATCTCAAAACAGAAGAAGGATGACCAGAAGAAAAAGAAGGGGCGTTAATCTTAAAGAGAGGCCCTTTCCGTTGTTAAAGGGCGCGCAGATGTGATATAAATACACCATGGCGATGGTAAAAGATTACTCTCTTTATTTGCAGGTTGGGGACAGGGTATACCACAAATATTACAAGCGGTGGGGGCTGGGCGTCGTTGTGGAAGAACGGAGGTCTGAGCTTCCCGGCGGTTTCTGCTATGTGCGGATCGATTTTCAGGACGGGAAACTGCGCGTCTTCGACAACAATTTCAAAAGCGGAAGCTGCTGCTACTATACAGGCATAGAAAAGATCGATGACCGTAAGTACAAAATAGAATATTGCGAGGACAGGAGAAACGGCAATTCCAGGCCCGCAAGGAAGGCCTTGGTGAAGGGGAAAGAATAACCTGCTGCAAAAATGGAAAAGGATATGGATATCGAATTAACAAAATATGTCCGCGGGGCAGGGTGAGCGTCAAAGATAGGTCCGGGCGACCTTGCTAACATCCTTTGCGGAATAGAAATCCCGGGGGACAAAAACGTGATAGTCGGCATAGAGGGCTTTGAGGACGCCGGCGTCTACAAGATCGCCGACGAGATCGCCCTCGTCCAGACCATAGATTTTTTTACGCCTATTGTGGACGACCCTTACTGGTTCGGGCAGATCGCCGCGGCGAATGCCTTGAGCGATATATATGCCATGGGCGCTGTGCCGAAGACGGCATTGAACATGGTATGTTTTTCTTTAAAGAAATTTGATATAGCCGTTCTCAGGGAGATCATAAGGGGAGGGATCGACAAGATACGGGAAGCCGGCGTAAGCCTGCTGGGAGGGCACAGCGTTGATGACGAAGAGATAAAGTACGGCCTTTCAGTAACCGGCGTTGTTCACCCCGGCAGGATCATCCTGAATCAAGGGGCGCTCCCGGGCGATGCGCTTATCCTGACAAAACCTCTTGGAACAGGCGTCCTGAACACAGGGATCAAAGGAAAGATCCTCAGCGAGGGATCTGTTAAAAATTTGATTGAGATCATGGCCATGCTCAACAGAAAGGCATCGGAGGCAATGCTCTCCGTAAAAACCCACGCAGGTACGGATGTAACTGGTTTCGGGCTCGCAGGCCACCTTAAGGAGATGATAGGAGAATCTATCGGGGTAGAGATCTTCAAGGACAGGATCCCGTATTTCGAAGAGGCGGTGGCGCTCGTAAAGTCCGGTTTTGTGCCCGGCGGGCTATACAGCAACAGGGATTTTTACAAAGAGCACGTTATCAGCGAGACGCAGGATTTTTTCTACGATATTATTTTCGACCCCCAGACATCGGGAGGGCTGCTCTTCGCCATAGCGCAGGAAGACCTGCCGCTCTTTGGAAAGAACGCAGAAAGCATGGGTGTTGATTATCGGGTTATCGGTAAATTCTTATCAGAACCGAAAGGGAAGATAATACTAAGGCCGTAATCTTCCTCTTCCATATGCTGTTTCCTCGCCGCCTTCAGGATCCTAGATGCAGCGAGCTTTGATATTACCACAATGTCTTCGAGGGGAAGATAGCCGGTGATCGATGGGTCGAAGAGGACCCTGACGAGGGGCCGGAATTCTTCATCGCCTTCCCAGAGGATAAAGGTTATGGGTATTCGCGGGAGGGCGAAAAGGGTTATCGACGCGTCTCCGTATTCCTCCTTCTTCCCACCAATGGCGGCGCCTGCATCAAGAAAAGCGTATCTGTCACGGCCGAATGCGGACTGCAAGGGTTTTGCTACCCTTTTTTCAAAAACAGGCTGGTAATGCCTGCAGCCCGGTATGTCTTCGTATGCCACGATGCTGCTTCCGGGCGGGCTTCCATCCGCGGTATTGATATAATGCAAAATGACGATCTTTGTTACCAGGGTTACGTTGCTTCCCTTGGCGCTCCTGAAGGCAAACTGCGGCACCGTGAGTGAGACCGTCTCGTCAAAGAACGGTAAGCTGATCGTGAATGTGCCCGTGCCGATCTCATATTGCAGGGCCGCATTATTGAGCTGCCGCTCAATATCTGCGCCGAGAAGCCTTTCACGCGCCTCGTCGTAGACCTTTTTATAGATCTTTTGTTTTTGTGGCAACATGATATCAGAACCCGCTGACAGCTGTCAGCACGCAGCCATCAGCCGACTCTCTTCCTCACCTCGTCTATCGTCTTCTTGTAATCCTTAGTGTGGAAGATGCCGGTGCCCAGAACAAGGATATTGGCGCCTGCATCGGCCACCCTTTTTGCGTTCTCTGTCTTTATGCCGCCGTCAACCTCAAGGTCTATTGTCCGCCCCGATCCCTGTATCAGCTGCCTTGTCTTTTTTATTTTATCATCCATTGCAGCGATATACTGCTGTCCGCCGAAGCCGGGGTTGACGCTCATAATGAGTATCATGTCGACCTCGTTGATGATGTGATCCAGCTTGGAAAGCGGGGTTGACGGGTTGAGGGAGACGCCTGCCCTTTTCCCCTTCGATTTTATAACGTCAACTGTCCTGTATAGGTGGGAGTCTGCTTCAACATGCACCGTCACGATATCAGCGCCGGCAGCGATGAAGTCTTCCGCGTATCGTGCCGGGTTTTCGATCATAAGGTGAACGTCAAGGGGTTTCGTGGCAACGCGCTTCACTGCCTCCACGATCATTGGGCCGATAGTGATATTGGGAACAAAATGGCCATCCATAACGTCGATATGTATGAGGTCTGCTCCGGCCCTTTCCACATCCCTTATTTCCTTCTCGAGCGCAAGAAAATTGCACGACAGAATAGAAGGAGCTATAAAGACCCTGTTCATATTTGCCCTCCGGTATTGATATTGATGATCAATTCATTATCATTGTTGAACACGGTTCTCGGTGGTATCGAAGTTCTGATGCCCGGCCTCCCGGCCGGCTGCTCCTTCATTCCGTGTTCTATTTTGTATCTGATCTTTTTCATTTCCATCTCTTCAAGAAGCGCATCTATGTTTGCATTCGTCACCAAGGGCAGCATGTAGTAAGGTTTGTGCTCGCTTCCCACAACGAGGATTATCCCGCCCTGTTCGAGAATGGCGCTGCCTCCTTTCGGCGTCTGTGCGATCACCCTCCCTGTTCTTTCGTGCGGCACGTATATTATTTTCCTGATATTGATAAGCTTTTCGCCAAGCATCTCGGCAGCCTTCTCGAACGGTTGACCTGTAAGGTTCGGTATTTCAACAAGCTGGGGCCCCTCAGAGACAATGACATAGAGTATCCTGTCCTTCCTGATGGCAATGTTTGCATCCGGTTTTTGTATGGTAACGTGGTTGTATGGTACATCGTTTCTTCTTTCATAACGAAGGATGGTAAGGCTAAGTCCTTTGTCTTCGGCGATCTTTTTTGCCTCCTCGATCCTTTTCCCCCTTACGTCGGGACACAGGATAGTTCCCTGCCCCTTAAGGACTATATCTATGGTAAGGTATAGGGACAGAATAAATGCTGCTACGGGGATAAATACGTAGAGTAGATTTTTAAGCCACTTCATAATTTTCTCAGTTTAGCGATAAAGAACCCGTCCATACCTGTCTCATGCGGAAGCGATAGAAGATATTCCTTATTAAACAGAAACGGCATGGGATTTTCAAGGGTAAACTTCACTGATCCCCCGAATCTTTCGATAACATCAGTTGTTTCCTCCGGCTCGAAGGAGCAGACGCTGTATATCATACGGCCTCCCTTTTTCAGGATGCGCCAGAGGGCTTCAAGCAGCTTCGCCTGGGAGTCGCCAAGCACGCCAATATCCTTTGCCCTTCTGTGCCATTTGATCTCAGGGTGCTTGCGTATGATCCCGAGCGACGAACAGGGCGCGTCGACCAATATGGCGTCGAAAGACTCCTCTTTGAAAGGAGGGCGGAATGCATCGCCGAGAACACGGTTTCCTTCGTTGCGGACAAGCCCAAGCCTCCCGGCCTCCCTGTCCATGGAGACTATCGATACGTGAGCTGCAATATCCTTTATATGATGGGTTTTTGTCCCTGAGCCGGCGCAGGCATCAAGCACCCTATCTCCAGTCTGAGGGCCCACTGACAGGCCGACAAGCTGGGACATCTCGTCCTGGACCGTGACCACGCCCTGTTGAAAGAGCCTATGCTGTAAAACCGGCGTCAGCTTTTTAACATGCAGGGCCGTCGGCGATAAAGCACCCATCGTTATCCCGATGCCGTCGCCTTCGAGTTGACCGGCCGCTTCTTCAACAGAGATCTTCTTCTCGTTCACCCGGAGGGCAAATTCCGGTGTTTTATTGAGGATGGTAAGAAGGTCAATGGTCTTTTGCCTGCCGAATCTTTTGATCCATCTTTCTGTGATCCATTCAGGGAAGGAATGCTGTATCGACAGATCGTCTGCAGCAAGCCGTGAGGTTTCGGCGCCATGGAGGGCATCCCTGTCTCTCAGATATTGCCGTAAAATGGCGTTGACAAAGTTTGCTGTCCTTTTCCCTTTCCCCTGCTTCGCGTAGCTTACAACCTCGTTGACAACATGGTACGGAGCCTTTTGCATGAAGGATATCTGGTAAAGACTGATCCACAGCAGGTAACGCAGATCGTCCCCGACAGGCCTTTTCGCATACAGGGAAAGAACCCAGTTAAAATAGGATTTCCATCGTATGGCCCCTGCGGCCATTTCGTATATGAACCCCTTTTGGGATTCCGACAAGGGGTTTCTTGAAAAAAAATAGTCAACGGCCTCATCGAGAAATGCGCCTTTTTCAACCTTCTGAATGATCCTGACCGATAGCGTCCGTGCGGTGTTTGCTGAATTATTTTCTATGTGCCATATCCTCCAGTCTCTTGATCCTTTCTTCTATTGGAGGATGAGTGCTGAATAGAGACAGGATGCCCTTTGCGCTGAAGGGGTTGACGATGAAGAGCGGCGCCGTTGAAGGGTTCGCGTCGTTCATCGGACTGCGTGCGACGCCGGCGTGAAGCTTTTTTAATGCTCCGGAAAGAAAGAGCGGGTTTCCGGAAAGCCTCGCGCCTCCGTCATCGGCGAGATACTCCCTGGACCGCGAGATTGCAAGCTGTATGAGCATGGCAGCAAAGGCGGCGATCATGGAAAAGATGATGATGCTGAAGATATTGCCGCCCCCCTCGTCGTCGTCGCTGCGTCCGCCGCCGAAGAAAGCGGCGAAGCGCGCTATGTTGGCGATCATCGTGATGGCGCCGGCGAGCGTTGCGGCAACGCTCTGGATCAGGATGTCCCTGTGTTTTATATGGGATATCTCGTGTGCGAGAACCCCCTCCAGCTCATTTCTGCTCAGTATTCTCATGATACCGGTGGTAACGGCGACGACGCCATGAGAGGGATCCCTGCCTGTTGCAAATGCGTTTGGGCTGTCATTTTCTATAATATAGACCTTTGGCATTGGTATTGATGCCTTCTGGGCAAGGGATGCTACTGTGGCGTATAATTGGGGAGCCTCGCTCTCCGAGACAGGTTTTGCCCTGTACATAGCCAGGACGATCCTGTCGGAGAACCAGTAACTTACAAAATTCATAACCACAGCGATGGTAAAGGCTATATAGGCGCCCGAGCTTCCTCCTATCATACTTCCAATGGCGACGAATATTATTGTCAGGACCACCATTAAAAAGAATGTTTTTGCCTGGTTCATTCAAACCTCCGATCTGAGATGCTTACTATTAGTATAAGCATTTTCATGCGGTAATCAAGAGATACTGCACAGGCAGCGATCAGCTTTCAGCAGGCAGCTTGCAGTTTATAATACCTGGATAATTACCCATACCGCGCTTCGGGATAACGCTATCCCCTCTCTCCCGCAGGAGAGGGCGAGACAGAACCACACCAATTATCCCCGCTGCTGTTCACTTTCCCTCCCAGGAGAGGGCAAGACCAAGGCAGCACCGGGCAACATCGTTCCCTTTCCACCGCAGAAGAGGGTCATAGCAACATCGTTCCCTCTCCAACGCAGAAGATGGTCATAGCAACATCGTTCCCTCTCCAACGCAGAAGATGGTCATAGCAACATCGTTCCCTCTCCCCTTCGCGGGAGAGGGTCAGGGAGAGGGGGGAATGATACGGCCGCTCTTTTTCGCTTCACGACAGTCTGCTCTGTCCTGCCCCGGCACCATGATCGCATCAGGTCTAAGCTATATTATTTTTACCTTACCGGTTTCTGTACTTCCATGAACCTTGCGGTGCGGATCTCGACTGATCGGGGGTCTGCCTGTCCTGCGGGGATCTTGCCGGCAATATTATCGATCCTGTCGGCTGTTTCAGGATGGGTCGCCGTTATGCCGCCCCCTGAAGGCCTGCCTTTGCCGGAAAGGCGTTTCAAAAAGGAGATGAGGGCTTCAGGATCATACCCGCTCTGCGCGAGATACTGCAATGCCGACTCGTCGGCTGTAAATTCCTGGGACCTGCTGTAGCCGTTGACAATGAGGGTCTTGAATATATCGTCAATGCTGTCTTCGAATATGGTCACAAGCTTCGCCACGTCCGATAAGCTGTATTTCCGGGCGGCCTCTGTTCCTATTACGGCAAGCGCCTCTGTCCAGCGTGAGCTTTTTATTGCTGCGATGCCGTCACGCTTATTTATGTGCGCGATTTCGTGGGCGAGCACAGCGGCCAGTTCTTCCTCGTTTGCGGTCATTTCGATCAGGCCCTTTGTCACGAAGATGATGCCCCCGGGACAGGCGAAGGCATTTATTTCCTCTGTTTCGAGGACCGCAAAATGATATCCGCCATAGGTGAAAGGCTTGCCGGATGATACGGAAACAGTCTTCCCGATCAAATTTATATACTTCGTAAGGTCTTTGTCGTTCGCGAGCGGGTAGGTTCCAAGGACGCGCGCAGCCACGGCCCTGCCGAGGAAGTATTCTTCTTCGTCGGAAATGGGCCGGGTAGCCTTTGCTGTGGCGCCTACCACCGATTTCAACGTATCGAGATGCTTTGTGATCCCGCGAAGATCGAGCGCATGGCTTGCAGGATGGAGCATAAAGAACATCAAAAAGGCAGATGCCATTATCCTTTTCATCACGGCTGGTTGAGACCTCCGCCGGTAATAAAAGAAACGATCTCTTTTTCAGAAACGTTCTCGTGCTCTATCCTGTCAACGAGGTTGTATTTCATTGCAGGATATTTTTTTCTGTACGATGCCTCGACCTGGGGGTTAAAGCCCTTTCCGGCCAGGGCCGCCTCGCTTTCCGATACGGAGCCTGCCCCCCTCCCCGGCAGCGTTGAACCTGTAAAGGAAGCGGACCTCTTTTCTACAGCGGTCCTGTGGATGCACCCTTCTGTCGCCTTGTATCTTACCTTGTACCAGTCGTCCTGCGGACAAACAATGTCGAGAACGTCCTTGTATCGCACCGGCGCAACAACGGGCGCAAAAAATCTGCAATATTCGCGGACGGCGTTCTCTTTCGTGACGACCGAGGCCTGTTCGGCGAAGACGAGGACAGGTGCAGCAATAATGATTAGAATGATAGCCGCGACGATTCTCTTCATTTCTCAGTCATTGTAAGGATATCCCATGATTTTGTCAAAGGAAAATCCGCCATCGAATTGCCTCATATTAAATCTTACCAAAGCATTCACAAAGAAGGGATCGTTGACTCATAATTATATGTTACCGAACATTTACATTATGCAGGAGGTTCTCTATGAGTCCGCGATCGAAAAAGGAGTACACCGAGGCTATCCATAAGAGATACAAGAAAGCTCCCCGATCAGAGAAAAAGATCATCCTTGACGAGTTCTGCGCAGCCTCGGGAT
>Ga0209606_1000593_pt1 | contig 52806 bp, 33 predicted proteins | sample AD_UKC057_MetaG_FD_184412 | JGI IMG/M metagenome (GOLD analysis project Ga0209606, IMG submission 184412) | Active sludge microbial communities of municipal wastewater-treating anaerobic digesters from USA - AD_UKC057_MetaG (SPAdes) (version 2) | ecosystem: Engineered > Bioreactor > Anaerobic >... | reverse complement strand
CCCCCTCCTCAGCCGCGGCCGGCCCCCACCGACCCGCTTCCCCCGCCCACGCCACCGTTGAAATCCCCTGACAAAGCCTGAACGCAAACACATTGGCTGACAGGCCCGGGGATTCCGCGCGCGCTCCCTTCCCTCCCGCTCACGAGAGACCTATGCCCACGTTCATTTCCTCGGCCCGTCGCGGGCTCGCCGTTCAGAGAATCCTGCCCCTCATGCCTGCCGGAGTCCTTCAGGACGTTGCCGCCTTCGTCAACGACTTGTCCGGATCGTCTCGCCCCCCCAACCTGATGCACGACCTCGACGCACTTCTCCAACGGCCCGACCTGCACCAGTGGGTCGCGAGCCAGGACCACGACGAGAGCGAGTCCCAGGCAGCCCTGGTCGCCTGCTTCATGAAGATGGTCTGCCAGCGTCGCAACTGCCTCATGGCCCACTACGTTCGCCGTCTCGTCCGGGAGATCCGGGAGATCGTCCGCGGGGCGGCCGCCACGATCCGCCTTACCCATGACCCGGAGTTCCGGGCGGCCTTGGCGGTCTCCAGTTCCTTCGCCGCCGCCCTTTCGCAGTTGGCCCCGCTGGCGATGTTCTTCGTGCAGTCGGCGGCCCGGGCCGAGTGGGCCTGGGACGCCCTGGTGGGCGCCGCCTCCGTTCCTCAGCACGTGCAGGCGTTCGGATGGCTGCCCCGGGAAGACGGGCTCTATCCCACGCTGCGGTTCCTGTTGATCGCCCAGTGCCCGGGTCGTTTTCGCCCCCACGCCCTGCTCTACTCGCCCCTGGCTCGATACCTGGTGGACCAGGGCCTGGCCCAGCGGATGCACGTGGTGCAGATGTCCTGCCCCCGATGCGGCTACTGGGGGACGGTGCAGGCCTGCCCCAAATGCGGCCTGCCCCTGCGGGCCGACGTGCGGCGTTGGCTGCTGGCGACGGCGTTCATCGAGCGGTCCACCTTCGTGCGTCTCTCCAGCGGCAGGCAGGCCCTGCTCCTGGAGGACCGCCCCGCGTTCGCACGCCCCCACGATCATCCGATGCCGGCCGAGCGGACCACCCACCCGGAGCAGGATCCCGGCGAGCAGGTCAGTCGGCGGGCCATGAAGGAACTGGCCCTGCGGGCGGTGCGGGAGATGCTCGACGCCTTGCGCGATCCCGGCCGCCCCCATCTGCGCTGCCTGATCCTCTGGGCCGAGGCCGCCCGACTGGACAACCCCGGCCTGCTGCTGTCACCACGTGGACAGGACGAGCACGTTGCGCAGGCCCTCATCGAGGCGTTGATCGCCCCGGAAGTCTCCGGGCGGGCCGAGAGACTGCCGCGGATGAACCGATGGATCCGTGAGCTGGCGCCACGCGTGAACCCGCACGACAACGTCCCGCTGACCGGCACGCAGATGGCCTCCGGTCTGGCCCGGCTGCGGCGCAGGTTCATGGGCGCCGTGTCCCCCCTGGCCAGGGAGCAGTTCTGGGATTAGGCCTGTGGGGTGGTCGAGGAAGCACGGCACGCCGCACGCCATATGCAGGGAGATACAGATGGAACACCCGCCGGGCGTGATCCGGCGGGTGTTCTATTGTGCTCGGCCACTGGGGGCCGTCAAAGCATGGTTGCCCAAGTTGCTGCCAGGCTCAGCGTCCGGTGCGGCCGCCGCCCGGACGAGGGCCTCGCAGGCCCGGACGCGGGCCCCCGGGACCCAGTGGGCCGGGGCGGGAAGGCATCGCCTCGCGAGCGGCCTTGCGCTCTTCCTCGTTCAGCTTGCCGTCGCCATCCTTGTCGAACTTCTCGATGAGCTTCTTGCGCATGGCTTCGGCGGCGGCCTTGCGTTCCTCCTCGTTCAGCTTGCCGTCGCCGTCCTTGTCGAACTCCTTGATCGCTTCCTCGTGGCGGGTTCGCATCTCTTCACGCCGCTTCTCGAACTCGGCGACGGCCTTGGCCTTTTCGGCATCGCTCAGCTTGCCGTCCTTATCCTCATCGAAGCGCCGCAGCACCATCTCGTGCAGGGGGCCGGGCTCGTCGATCTTGGCGAGGAAGGCGGCCTTGGCCTTGGCCCGCTCGGCTTCGTCGAGCTTGCCGTCCTTGTTCTCGTCGAACTTCTCCAGGATGTTCTGGCGACGGTCCTGGGCGCCGGCGCGGGCGCGCTCGGCCATCGCTTTTCGGGCCTCGGCCCGCTCGGTCTCATCGAGTTTGCCGTCCTTGTTGGCGTCGAACTTCTCCAGGATCTTCGCTCGCATTTCCTCGCCGCCCGGCCGCGCCGGACGTTTGCCCTCGCGGGCGGGAGCGTCCTCGGCATAGGCCGCCGCCAGCACCCCGTTGATCACCAGAACCGCCGTCCACAATTTCGCGTTCATCGTCATTCTCCTGATTAGATACACCCTCTCGCCGCCCGGCCCGATGCCGGGGTGCGGCGTTTTCAGTTGGTTCTGGCGGGCCGGCTGGTCGGCGCGGGAGGCCTGGTGCGCCCAGGCCACGGTGCTGGCACGCCCTTGGGCCCCACGTGCGGCCCGGGCGGGCCTTTGGGCCTGGTATGAGGCCCGGGTGCGGGATGCGCCTCGCCGCCCGGAGGCGGCTGGCCGGGGCGCCAGTTCTCCAGCATCTTGCGCCAGGCGGCTCGTTCCTGGTCGCTGAGCTTGCCGTCGCCGTCGGCATCGAAGCGATCCAGCATCCGCCGGCGGTGGAACTCGGACATCCGCTTCTGGAAGCCGCCCGAGCCGCGCCAGCTCTCTCCGCTTCGCCCGTATGGCGGCGCGGAAGGCGGACGTGGCCACGACGGAGGCGGGCCATAGTGTCGCCCCATCTCGGTCAGCTTGTTGCGCTGCTCGGGCGTGAGGACCTTCATGAACTGGCGGATGCTCTCGGCCCCGACCAGGCGGAGTTGGCGGGCCTGCTCGGCCTCGAACTCGGCCACCTCGCGGACGGTCTGGGGCTCGCCCGGCGAGGAAGCAACGCGGTCCCACAGCTCCTGGCGGGCTTCGACCATCGCCTGGCGGACCTGGCCAACCTTGTCGGAGGCCTCGCGGCGGATACGATCGAACTCAGCCTGCTGCTGAGGCGTCAGATCGAGCCGCTCGGCCAGCAGGTCCCGCCTCGCCTCGGGCTGCTCCTGCACCTGTTCGAGGCTGTTGCGGGCGTGCATGAAGCCGCCGGCGAAGAAGAAGTTGAAGGCGATCGACAGGCCCAGCAGCACCCAGGGAAGTCTCCGCATCATCATCGCGAGCCCTCCTGGTCCTGGACCATCTCCAGCAGGTTGTCGGCCCCGATGACCCATTCGTCGCCGCCCAGGCTGAACGACGCCTCGCGGGCAACCAGGGCGGTGCGGGCCTCCTGCTCGTGCCAGGTGGCCTGGCCGGCCTGGAAGCCGGCGTAGCTGACGGCGATGGCGGCGACGGCAGCGGCCGCCCACTGGGCTACCCGCCAGATCCCACCCGCCCGGCGCCGGACGGAGACGTCCAGTCGTCCCGGAGCAACCAGGGCTTTGGCCCGCTCGATCACGCGTCCCGGCGCCAGCATCGCCGGCCCGTCCAGCAGGGCCCGCACGTCGGCCAGGGCGTCCAGGCACGTTTGGCAGCGGGCCAGGTGAGTCTCCACCCGGTCGCGGGTGACCTGGTCGGCCCGGGCGTCCACATAGGAAGCCAGATCCAGCGGGTCCAGGCAGGGCTCGACGGGCGCAGACGGACCCGGCCGCTGGGCACTCGCCCGCCGCCAAAGCTCGCGATCCTGCTCGTCTTGTCGTTCTGCGTCGCTCATGCGTCGCTCCATTGCGTTGTACGGAAATCCCAGAGGGCACTATCCCCATGCCGGAGGGAAAATCTTCCGCCTGGGGCGTGTCAGGGCCCGCTCTCCTGCGAGAAATGCTGTCGCAGCCGGGCCAGGGCCTTGTGCTTGGTGCTGCGGACGGTCTGTTCATCCACGTTCATGGCGGACGCGGCCTGGGCGACCGAGAGGTCCTTCTCGAACAGCAGACGCAGGACCAGTTTCTGGCGGTCGGTGAGCACGCCGGGAGGCAGCTCCAACTCGTCGGGGGCCTGGTCGCCCGGGCGGGCCTGATCGTGCAGGGTCTCGTCGAGGCTCAGCGCGGGCAGACGGCGCTTGCGGAGATGGTCCAGGGCGGCCGACCGGGCGACGATGGTCAACCAGGTCACCAGCGATGCGCGGGCGGGATCGAAGCTCCGCAGCAGGCGAAAGCCGTCGCGGACCAGGCGGACAAAGACGTCCTGGGCGGCATCCTCGACGGCGGCTTCGTCCCGCTGGGCCCCTCGTGCGTGGAAGGTCCGGCTGACGGCGGCGTGGATGACCGGCGCGAAGCGCTCGACGAAAGCGACCCAGGCCCGGGTGTCGCCGCCCAGGCAGGCTCTCAGGTCGAACTCACGCCGGGTACTCTCTGGTTTACCGTCCATCAGGCCTACGTACGGGGCGGGGGTGCGAGCATCAAACGCGGCCAGACCTGCCTGCGGCAGGCAGGCGCCGCATCTGCGAGCACGGCGCCTACCGGCATTGTGCCGTCAGAAAGGCGGGCAAGTCAATCGGCGATTCGCTTATCCGCAACGGCAGGCCTTGACCTGCGCGGGCGGACGGCGATAATGCCGGACGAAAGGTTCTCTCGTATGCCTATCATACTCCTGATCCTGGCCGCCTGGTTGGTCGTCCTGTCCATCATCAACTACTTCCAGGGCTACGGAGAGGTTGCGGCCGTCTGGTTCGTCGGCGCGTGGTTGATCGTGGGTGTATCCGGGATCCTCTCGCGGCTGGACGCCCTGTGCAGCCGCTTCGGCGCCGATACCCGCAGCCTGAACGTCCGCAAGCGCAAGCCGCCGCAGGAGGCCGCCGGCGAGCAGGCCCCCCCCGACCAGCCGCAGAGCGCGGAACCCGAAGCGCCGACCGCCTCCACGCAGACCGATGGTGAATCCGGCTCTTGAACGCCTGAACCCCCTTTTCGCCCGCGGCTTGGCAGGACACGTCTGGACCTCTTTCATGACGTTCATCTCCGGCGGACCCGCCATGGAGGACAATCCGTCCTTGGCCTGACGATCTCCGGCCTCTATACTGGGCCTGAACGCTCAACACCCGGAGAAGATGATGACAGCAGTTGCTCGCTTCAGCCTCCATATGCCGATTCTCCTGTCGCTTGTCCTGATGCTTCCGCTGGCGAGGCCGGCTGAGACCTTGGCGGCCCGACCGGACCAGGTGCTGGTGGTCTACAACAGGGACTGGACCGGCGACGCGCCCGGTACGGCGCCGGGCCAGGACAGCGAAGAGGTCGCCCGCTACTACGCCACTTGCCACGCCGACGCCAAGACCGGGCGCAAACCCTTTCTTCTGGGCCTCTCCTGCAAGCACCGCGGGCAGGACGGCAAACCGCTGCACCACCTCAACGGCGAGGCGCTGGGCGAGGCCAGCCGGGACAACGCCATGGGTGTCGTCTACAAGGGGCTGGGCAAGCCGCTGGATCCCAAAGGCAAGCAGCGGCTGTACCTGCTGTCGAATCTGATCGAGTGCATCCTGCCGGCCGAGCGGTTCAATGCGGATGGCATGACTCTGAAGATCGGCCCCAGCGAGAAGGAGCAGGAGGCAACCGCAGTCTTCTCCAACGGCACGTCCAGCAAGGTCGACGCCGTGACCGTCAGCGTCGCACCGAATCGGCCGGGGCGGCTGTACCAGACCTCCGGTTCGCAACTCGGCCTCGCAGGCGAGTTCCACCTGTGGATCACGATAAAGGACAAGGGCGGGCAGACGCTGGTGGACCGCATGATGACGTACCCCGACTACGCCCGGATCGGCCTGGGGATCGAGTCGGCCAAGCTCGACTGGGGAACGCTGGAGGCGTTCGTCTATTCCCCCCGCTCGCCGCAGCGGCGGTTCACGATCTGTCGGGGGGGCAAATCGCTGATCGGCCCGAACCTGCGGGTGGAGCCTCCCGCCGGAGGCCGGCCGGGGCGGCTGACGCTGAACGCCCAGGCGGTGGGGTGGCGAGGCGACTTTGTCTTGGGCTGGGCAGGTAAGGACGCCGCGGGCCAACAGGCGGGCAGCGGGCAACAGTTCGTGCTGGACGGCCGACGGGTCCACCTGAACATCCCCGAGACGGCCCGGGGGGTGGACTGGGACTCGCTCGCCCTTCGCTACAGCCAGTCGCCCGAGCCGGCCAGCGCCAAACCCCTGGTCGAGAACGGCGTCTGCAAGGTGCAGAGCGAACTGGTGAGCGAGACGCCCCATGCGGGCGGGGGAAAGGTCCTGCGTCTGAGTGCCCTGCGCATGGGGTTGCGGGGCGACGTGTATGCCTTTCTGAACGTGCAAGACAAGAAGGGGCAGGCGGTCGATCTGACAGCTCGTTACTTCGACGGTGATGACTTCATCTTCACCCGGACCGGGGCCGACGGCATCCGAGACGATCAGCATTATCTCGACGACGTCGAGGAGCAGATCAAGGCGTTCCTCCAGGACCCCGCCAACGCCGTCGAGGGCAAGAGCCTGAAGGACCACATCCTGTACATCGTCTTCTCCTACGGCCTGCCGCGGACGGTCACCCGGGTGTACGGGCTCAGCCAGACCGCCCGCCCGCTTCAGGGCACGCACGACGCGGGTCCGCTGGTCTCGCTGGAGCAGCGGGCGGAGATGATGTACTACGATATCGAGAAGGTCCGCCCGCCCGCGCTCGTGCCGTTCGCCTTCCGCAACGACGGCGGAGGTTTCTCGCCGATCATCCCGACCAGCAGCTACATCCTGCCTTTCCAAGGCTGGCGGGACCAGCCGTTTCTGCACCCGGAGGCGTACCAGGGCTCTCGCGAGGCGGTGTTGCTGAAGCGCGGGCAGGACGCCCCGCGGTTGACCAGCGATCTGCGCAGCCAGGCGGGCGATCGGTTTCTGTATGTCTGCTCGCGCCTGGGCGGACCGACCCCGCACGAGGCCAAGGCCCTGGTGGACCGCTCGCTGTACGCGTCGCGCCACCTGACAGCCGCCATGGGAGCCCCCCCACCGGCCGGGGCGTGGGACGGAGCCAAGGCATTGCAGCAGGCAAGCACCGCCAAGACCCCCCGCGAGTTCATCGAGAAGCTCAGCCTGCCGGGGCTTAACGGCATGATGGGCCCGTACAAGACGAGCTTCGGCTGGCGGGAGGGAGGCGGCTACTTGCCCGGCGCGGTTGATTGGACGGTGATCTCCAACAACGGGTTCAACAACGAGAGGGCTGCCATCCACCAGATGTTGGCCAACGGCGTGACCGCCACCGGCGCGGCTGCCCGCTCCGAGAGCGGTTGCGCCCACACCACCACGCACGGCTGGTGGGACGAGGGCGTATTCTACCGCCTGCTCTTCGGCGGCTACGACCTGGGCGAGGCGTGGCTGTACTCCAAGTTCAAGTGCCAATGGGTCACATGTTACATCGGCGACCCGCTGTACCACCCCGACCTGGCCAAGACAGTCTACGACACCGCGGTCCCGCGCGTGGCTCGGGCGGAGGACCTGGCCGTGCGGATCGAGCGAGACAAGGGCAAGGCCAGGGCGGTCGTCTCGGCCCGCCTGGCCTGCACGCCGGAAGAGCCGGAAGTGGCCGTCGCGTCGGTGGAGTATTGGGAGAAGGGTCAACCGGCTACCGTCCTCAAGGCCGGCGGGGCGACCTACGCGGCCCAACCTGAGGTCGTCCTGGGCAACCTGAAGGCCGGCACAGAATACCAGTGCCGCCTGATCCTGACCGACCCGTACGACAACAAGCTGGACACGTCCAAGGCATTGGGTCTGCTGACGGTGAACGTGCCCCGGTAGTCCGGGCCCTGCCGGCCCGGCGGGCCGGCGCGACGCCCAGTCCAGCCGAACCGTCAGGAACCTGCGCAGCCGCCCCTTGGCGCGGGGTTCTTCTCGCGGACGATCTGCGAGTCGGCTTTTCGCCGACAGTCGGCTATACAGGCGGGCAGACGCCTCGGCCGCCAAACGCGTCCCGCGCCCGCCCGCCACCCAGCCCGGCTGTAGGGGGAACTACCCGGTCTTTGTTCGTTTTGGGGCGCTTTGCGGCGACCCGAGCCCCGGGGCCCCACCCGACCGGAGGCGGCAACCAGCGATATCGAGAGGACTTGCATCCGCGAACGGCCGCGAACCCCCCGCGAAATCGAGCGAACTACCCGCGAACGATCGCGTCCTGCCGCCGAACAACCGCGTCCGGACAGCGAACGGGGACGAATGACCGGGCGGACCATTCCCGCCCCCGCCCGCTTCGACCCTCCGGGGACGGTCGTCCCGGCTGGTCACCCGAGCGGGGGCCCTCCGTGCCCCGCGGCGGAGCAATAGTCAATTTCGGTCTTGGCAGACCCCACGTCTCTGGCTATAATACCCGATCTTTCGTCATCCTCCGCTGCGCGCTTGGACGAACGTGGCGGACGGCCGGCCTTTCAACCCAGCCAGCCAGAAGGACCGACGTAACGAGACGAGCCATGGCCAGTACCTGCAAAGACATACGCAGCGAGTTCATCGCGTTCTTCGAGAAGCGAGGGCACACGTTCGTGCCCTCCAGCTCGCTGCTGCCCGCCGACGACCCCACGCTGCTGTTCGCCAACGCGGGCATGAACCAGTTCAAGGACATCTTCCTGGGACGGGAGAAACGCCCCTACACCCGGGCCGCCAACACCCAGAAGTGCATCCGTGCCGGCGGCAAGCACAACGATCTCGAGGACGTCGGGCACGACACGTACCACCACACCTTCTTCGAGATGCTGGGCAACTGGAGCTTCGGCGACTACTTCAAAGCCGACGCCATCAAGTGGGCCTGGGAACTGCTGACCGACGTGTGGGGACTGCCCAAGGAGCGCCTGCACGCCACCGTCTTCGGCGGGGACCAGTCCGAAGGCCTGGCCGCCGACGACGAGGCAGCCGACCTGTGGCGAACGGTTACGGATATCGACCCCACGCACATTCACAAGGGCAGCAAGAAGGATAATTTCTGGGAGATGGGCGACACGGGCCCCTGCGGGCCGTGCAGCGAGATCCACATCGACCTCACCGACGACCTGTCCGGGGCAGCCATGGTCAACGCCGGCGACCGCCGCGTGATGGAGATATGGAACCTGGTGTTCATGCAGTTCAACCGGGGACTGGACGGCAAGCTCTCGCCCCTGCCGGCCACCCACGTGGACACCGGCATGGGCCTCGAACGCGTGGGCATGGTCCTCCAGGGCAAGCAGAGCAACTACGCCACCGACCTGTTCGTGCCCATCATCGAGAAGCTCGAGACCCTCACCGACCACCGCTACGGGGCCGCCAGCGGCCTGAGCGACCGCTTCGACGTGGTCACCCAGGACGACATCGGCGACGTCGCCTGCCGCGTCATCGCCGACCACGCCCGCTCGCTCATCTTCGCCATCGCCGACGGCATCATCCCCTCCAACGAGGGGCGAGGCTACGTCCTGCGACGCATCCTCCGCCGGGCCGCCCGCTACGGCCGACAGTACCTGAACATCAAGGGCCCCTTCCTGGTCCAGCTCGTGCCCACCGTCATCGAGGCGATGGGCGACGTGTTTACCGAACTCCGCAGCCGCCAGGACTACGTCACCCAGACCATCCGCGAGGAGGAAGAGTCCTTCGGGCGGACACTGGACCGTGGCATCGACCTCTTCCAACGGCAGGCCGAGAAACTCGCCCAAGGCGGCCAGAAACAGCTTCCGGGCGATATCGCCTTTGACCTCTACGCCACGTACGGTTTCCCGGTCGACCTGACACAAGTGATGGCCGCCGAGTGCGGCATGACCGTGGACGTGGATGGCTACGACTCGGCCATGGCCCGCCATCGCGAGGCCAGCTCGGCCGGCGGGGAGCAGTTCAAGGTCCATGCCGTCGCCGGGCTGCCCTCGACGGATGACCAGTACAAGTACAGCCGCCAGAGCGTCCCGGCCACCGTCCTGGGCTGGGTGCGCGACGGCAATTACGAACAGGGCGGCGCCCTGCGTGCGGGCGACCAGGCCGCTGTCGTGCTGGACAAGACGAACTTCTACGGCGAGTCGGGCGGGCAGGTCGGCGACGCGGGGCACCTGACCTGGCCGGGCGGCAAGTTCGCCGTCCGCGACGCCCAACTCGCCGGCGACTGCGTGCTGCACGCGGGCGTCGTCGAGGAAGGCGAGTTGCACGCCGGCGCGACGGTGACCTGCGAGGTGGACCCCTCCCGCATGGACACCATGCGGAACCACACGGCCACGCACCTGCTCAACTGGGCGCTGCGCCTCGTCCTGGGCGACCACATCCACCAGGCCGGCAGCGTCGTCTCCCCGGATCGCCTCCGCTTCGATTTCAGCCACAACCAGGCCCTGACGGCCGAGCAGATCGCCCAGGTCGAGACGCTCGTCAATCGGCGGATTTTGGCCGACGAGGTCGTGACGGCCGTGCTGGCCCCGCTGGCGGATGCGAAGAAGATCCCGGGCGTGCGGGCGGTCTTCGGCGAGAAGTACCCCGATCCGGTGCGCGTGATCGCCGTCGGCACGAGCGACCCGCTCACCCAGACCGGCCCGGACACGCCGGTGGAGTTCTGCGGCGGGACGCACCTCTCGCGGACCAGCCAGGCGGGCGTGTTCAAGATCCTGACCGAGGAGTCGGTGGCCAAGGGCGTGCGGCGGATCACCGCCGTCACCGGCAGCGAGGCCGTCGCCCGCTTCCAGCAGAGCGAAGCCCTGCTGCACCAGGCGGCCCTGGTCTTGCGGACGAGCCCCTCCGAGCTGCCCGAGCGGATCGCCGCCATGCAGAAGGAGATCAAGGAGCTTCGCAAGCGTCCAGCCGGAGGCGGCGCGGGCGAGGCCTTCCAGCCGCAGGTGAAGATCGACTCGCCGGACGGCGAGGTGCTGATCGGACGGCTGGACGCCCCGGTCGAGGCGATGCGGAGCGAATGCGATCGCCTGCGGCAAAAGGGAGCGGCCGCCATCTTCCTGGGCGGTGTGCAGGAAGACAAGGTAACGCTGGTGGCGATGGTGGCCGACGCCGTGGCCAAGAAGGGCTCGCTCAAGGCGGGCGACTGGGTGAAGGCGATCGCCCCGGTGGTCGGGGGCGGAGGCGGGGGCAAGCCCACGCTGGCCCAGGCGGGCGGCAAGCAGCCCGAGCAGCTCGCGGCGGCATTGGAGGCCGCTGAAGGATGGGTCCGCCAGCGCGTGTAGCGTGCTCGTAAGAGCATGGCACGAGGGCCGCCCTGCGGCCTGCCTGCCGGCAGGCAGGCTGTACCGTGACCGAAGGGTTGTTTTTGCTTGACAAATACGGTAGAGACTTCTACTGTCCGACGAAAATTTTGCGCTAGTGAGGCCGCGACAGGCGCGGCCGATCGGTCTGAAGACGAGCCAACTCCGGGTGACGGAGTTGGAGGAGCACAAAGATGTTACCGACACAGAAGCTGTCTCGCAGTCGTACGCGGACGCGCCGCAGCCACCACGCCAAGACGCCGGTGAACTACGCCGACTGCCCCAAGTGCAACGCCCCGAAGCTGCCCCACGCCGCATGCGACAACTGCGGCTACGTGCGTCCCGGACTGAGCCTGAAGGTCGAGAAAGAGAGCTAGTCCATGCGTATCGGCCTGGATGCCATGGGAGGCGACCACGCCCCGGTGGAAGAGGTGCGCGGCGCCTTGACCGCCCGAGAGCTGTTGGGCCCGGAGGACAAGATCGTCCTGGTCGGGCGGCGAGAGGCCATCCTGGAGCAATTGGCCGGCGCCGACGACTGGGAGCGGCAGATCGAGATCGTCCACGCCGAGCAGGTCGTCTCCATGGACGAACCGCCCGTCGAGGCCATGCGCAACAAGCCGGATTCCTCGATCGCCGTCCTGGCCCACCTGGCCGCCGAAAAGAAGGTCGACGCCTGTGTGTCGGCGGGCAACACCGGGGCGTGCGTGGCGGCCGCTCAGATGCGCCTGCGACGCCTGCCGGGGGTCCACCGCCCCGGCATCGCCGTCCTCACCCCCACGTTCCATGGGCCGGTCGTTCTCTGCGACGTCGGCGCCAACGTCCAGTGCCGCCCCCTCCATCTCTACCAGTATGGGATCATGGCCTCGGTCTACTCCCAGACCGTATGCGGGCGGACGAACCCCCGCGTGGCCATCCTCAGCATCGGTGAGGAAGACGCCAAGGGAAACAGCCTGGTCAAGCAGACCCGCGAGCTGTTCCTGGCCGACAAGCAGGTCAATTTCATCGGCAACGCCGAAGGCCGCGACCTCTTCGCCGGCGTCTGCGACGTGATGGTCTGCGATGGCTTTGTCGGCAACGTCGCCCTCAAGCTGGTCGAGGGCATGGCCGACGGCGTCATCCGCGGCATGATGAGCGAGATCGTCAAGAAGATGCCCCACCAGGCGCAGGAGATCCGCAACGCCCTGGCGGCCGTCCTGGGCAAATATGATTTCAACGAATACGGCGGGGCCCCCCTGCTGGGCGTCGGCGGAATCGTCATCATCTGCCACGGCGCCAGCAACTTCCGCGGGTTCTACAACGCCATCCGGGTGGCCATCGACTTCTCGAACCAACACGTCAACCAGCGCATCACCGAACTTCTGAACCGTCAGATTGGGGCTGCCAATGCCTAGGCTGCTGCGAGCTGCCGTCACCGGCATCGGCGCGTACGTGCCCGGGCGGGTGATGACCAACGCCGATTTCGAGAAGATCGTCGATACCTCCGACGAGTGGATCGTCCAGCGCACCGGCGTGCGGGAACGCCACATCGTCGGCGAGGGCGAGTCCACCGCCACGATGGCCACCGCCGCTGGGCGCCAAGCCATCCAGAAAGCCGGAGTCAAGCCCGAGCAACTCGACCTGATCATCGTCGCCACCGTCACTCCCGACATGATCCTGCCCGCCACCGCCTGCTTCGTTCAGCAGGAACTCGGCGCCACCAATGCCGCCGTCTTTGACGTCAGCGCCGCCTGCAGCGGGTTTCTCTACGCCCTCACCGTCGGCTGCCAGTTCGTCCAGACCGGCATGTACCGCCGCGTCCTGGTCATTGGCTCCGACGCCCTCAGCCGGTTCACCGACTACCAGGACCGCGGAAGCTGCATCCTCTTCGGCGACGCCGCCGGCGCCGTCGTCCTCGAACCCAGTGACGACGAGTCCCGCGGGATTCTCTACAACGTCATCCACGCCGACGGATCGGGCTGGGACTTCATCCACACCCCCGCGGGGGGCAGCCGAAACGTCGCCAGCGAGAAGACCGTCCGCGACCGCCTCCACTTCATCAAGATGCGCGGGCGCGACGTGTACAAGTTCGCCGTCGAGAAGATGCAGTGGCTCATCGGAAACTGCCTGGATTCCTGCAACCTTACCGTTGACCAAATCGACCTGGTCATCCCCCACCAGGTGAACATCCGCATCCTCCAGTCGGCGGCCGAGAAGTACAATTTCCCCATGGACAAGCTCTATGTGAACATTGACCGGTACGGCAATACTTCCGGGGCGTCCGTCCCGCTGGCCCTGGAAGAGGCCTACCGGATGGGCAAGATCGGCCCCGGCTCGACGGTGATGCTGATCGCTTTCGGGGCGGGTCTGACCTGGGCGGGATCGGTGTTGAAACTGTGAGCTCCATCGCTTTCCTATTTCCCGGACAAGGCGCCCAGCAGGTGGGCATGGGCCAGGACTTCTGTGCGGCCTTCCCCGCCAGCCGGCGCGTCTTTGACCTGGCCGAGCAAGCCGCGGGCCTGCCCCTCCAGCGCCTTTGCTTCAGCGGGCCCGAGGAAGACCTCGCCCGCACCGACGTCTGCCAGGTGGCGATCTTCACCGTCTCGGCCGCCATCCTCGCCGCCATGAACGAGGTCCTGGGCGCCGAGAAGCTCGCCAGGCTCCAGCCCGCCTACATGGCCGGCCTGAGCCTGGGCGAGTACACCGCTCTCTATGCCGCCGACGCCGTGGACCTGGCCCCGACCATCGCCCTGGTCCGCCGCCGCGGCCAACTCATGCAGCAGGCCGCGACCGCCGTTCCCTCCGGCATGGTCGCCCTCATCGGACTGGACGAACCCAAGGCCCGCGAACTGTGCGAGGCGGCCGCCCAGGGCCAGACGCTCGTCTGCGCCAACTTCAACTGCCCCGGGCAGATCGTCATCTCCGGGCAGATCGAGGCGTGCAAGCGGGCCGAGAGCCTCGCCAGGGACTTCGGCGCCTCCAATGCCGTGCTGCTCAAGGTCGCCGGCGCGTTCCACAGCGACATCATGCAGCCCGCGGCCCAGGAGTTGGGCAAGACCCTGGAAACCACCGTTTTCCGCCAGCCGCAGACGCCCGTGATCTCCAACGTCGACGGCCAGCCGTACGCGTCGCCCGAACAGGTCGCCCCCAAGCTGCTGGCCCAGCTCGTCAGCCCGGTCCGCTGGCAGCAGTCGATGGAGTTCCTGCTGGCCCAGGGCGTCGAGCGGTTCTATGAGATCGGCCCCGGACGTACGCTGGCCGGCATGATGCGACGCATCCACCGCAAGGCGGAGGTGGTGAGTCTCAATTCGGCTCAGGCGATGGAGAAGCTCGCGAGCCAACTGTGAAAGGACGAGCAATGGCGGACAAGGACAAAGTGGCAATCGTGACCGGGGCGGCCCGCGGCATCGGACGGGAGATCGTCCGCGAGTTGCTGGCATCCGGCATGACCGTGATCGCGGTGGACCTGCGGGAGGACCTGCTCCAGGAGTTGCCCGAGGCCCTGGGGCAACCCGGCGACAAGCTCGCCTGCCGCACCCTCGACGTGACCAACAGCGAGGGCTTTACCGCATTGGTCGACGACGTGGCCGAGAAGTTCGGGCGCGTGGACGTGCTGGTCAACAACGCCGGCATCACCCGCGACGGGCTGCTGATGCGGATGGACGACAAGGACTGGGACCTGGTGCTCAAGGTCAACCTCACCAGCGCCTTCTACGGCACGCGGGCGGCGGCCAAGCACATGGTCCGCCAGCGCGGCGGGTCGATCGTCAACATGGCCAGCTACAGCGGGGTGGAAGGCAACCGCGGTCAGGCCAACTACGCCGCCTCCAAGGCTGGCATGATCGGGCTGACCAAGACCACCGCCAAGGAACTGGCCTCCAAGAGCGTTCGCTGCAACGCGGTGGCGCCGGGCTTCATCCAGACCGAGATGACCGACGTGCTGCCCCAGCAGGCCAAGGACATGGCCCTGGAACAAATCCCCATGAAGCGATTCGGGCAGCCGGGCGATATCGCCCGCGCCGTCGCGTTCCTGGCCAGCGATGCGTCCGCCTATATCACCGGGCAGGTCCTCAGCGTGGACGGCGGAATGCACACATAATCTTGCGTGACGGCCGCAGATGGGCCTTGCGTGACCTCGGGGGTCACGCTATAGTACCGCGGCCTTGGATTGGGTTGGCTGCCAGGATGCAGCCGCAGAGAGAGAAAACCCCGATTTTTGGGAGGTCACGAAAGTGGCTGACGAAATTGAAGAGAAGGTCATTGACATCGTTGCCGAGCAGATGGGTGTAGACAAGAGCGAGATCACCCGAGAGACGTCCTTCGTCAACGACCTCAACGCCGACTCGCTGGACACGGTCGAGCTGGTGATGGAGTTCGAGGACGAGTTCGAGCTGTCCATCCCGGACGAGGAAGCCGAGAAGATCCAGACGGTCGGACAGGCGATTGACTATATCAAAGAGCACTCCAACAAGGCTTAAGCCGCACCACCGCCTTACAGGAGCTTGTGGATGGCCAAACGCCGCGTCGTACTGACGGGCCTGGGGACGGTCAATCCCCTGGCCCATACTGTCCCTGAGTTCTGGTCCGCGCTGATCGCCGGCAAGAGCGGCATCCGCGCGATCCGCCGCTTCGACACGACCGGCTATGCCAGCCGAATCGGCGGCGAGGTCCAGGACTGGGACTGTGTCCCCACCGACCGCCTTGACGCCCGAGAGAGCAAGCGGATGGACCGGTTCACCCAGTTCGCCGTCGCCTCCGGCATCGAGGCCGTCGCCGACAGCGGGATCGACTTCGAGAAGGAAGACCGCGAGCGCTGCGGCGTCATCGTCGGAAGCGGCATCGGCGGACTCAGCGAACTGGAAGAGCAGCACAAGCGCATGCTCGACAAGGGGCCCGGGCGGGTCAGCCCGTTCACCGTGCCCAAGCTGATGGCCAACGCCGCCGCCGGCAACCTCTCCATCCTCTACGGGCTGCGGGGCCCCAATTTCGCCGTCGTCACCGCCTGCGCGTCGGCCGCCAATTCCACCGGCGAGGCGTACCGCTCCATCCTCCGCGAGGAGACCGACGTGGTCATCACCGGCGGAAGCGAAGCCGCCCTGACGCCGATCGGACTGGCCAGTTTCTGCGCCCTCAAGGGCCTGTCCACCCGCAACGACCACCCCGAGATCGCCAGCCGCCCGTGGGACAAGGACCGCGACGGCTTCCTGCTGGCCGAGGGCGCCGGAGTGGTGGTCCTTGAAGAACTCGAACACGCCAAGGCCCGCGGCGCGAAGATCTACGCCGAACTCATCGGCTACGCCGCCAGCGCCGACGGCTACCACATCACCGCGCCCGACCCGGTGGGCAAGGGCGCGTCGATGGCCATGCGACTGGCCCTTCAGGACGCGGGCGTGGCCCCCGAGGACGTGCAGTACATCAACGCCCACGGCACGAGCACCGAGCTGGGCGACATCGCCGAAGCCCGCGCCGTCAAGCAGGTATTCGGCGACTGGGCCACCGGCGGGCTGATGGTCTCCTCGACCAAGAGCTCCACCGGCCACCTCCTGGGCGCCTCCGGCGGCGTGGAACTCATCGCCTCCGCCCTGACGATCAAGGAGGAGACCATCCCGGCCACCTTCAACCTGGACAACCCGGGCGAAGAGTGCGACCTCGACTTCGTGCCCAACACCCCCCGCCAGAAGAAGGTCAACGTGGTCCTCTCCAACAGCTTCGGCTTTGGCGGCCACAACGCCTGCCTCCTCCTGCGACGATTCGAGTAGTCACCCCGATCCGCCGCCCCGACGGCCGGACATTCAGATTCCGCAACCGAACCCCGCTCCCCGGAGCGGGGTTTTTGTTGCGCCCGGAAGATCGCGGCAGAACCCGTGCTCCAAGAGACCGATTTTGGTTTGACAACTTTCCGGCTTGCCACTATCTTGCGGGGTCTCACGGGAGACGGCCCGTCGGCCGTCTGTTCCTGCCGGCAGCGCCTGAGGCGGAGCTTACGACCCGGTGGGCCAAGAGCGATGTGCAACCAGGACAAGGAGAAGCTGAACCATGGGCATGAAGAAGTTCATCAACGACCCGAACGACCTGACCAAGGAACTGCTGGAAGGCTTCGCCATCGCGTGCGGCGACAAGATCAAGATCGTCTCGGACAAGATCGTGGTGCGGGCTGAACCCAAGAGCCCCGACAAGGTCGCCCTGGTGACCCTGGGCGGCGCGGGGCACGAGCCCGCCCTGAGCGGGTTCGTGGGCAAGGGGCTGCTGGACGCCAGCGTGGTCGGCGACATCTTCGCCGCCCCCGGCGGGCCCAAGGTCTTCGAGGCCCTCAAGATGTTCAACCGCCCCGCGGGCATCCTGTTCATCGTCCTCAATCACGCGGGCGACGTGCTCAACGGCAACCTGGCCATGAAGATGGCCGACAAGGAAGGCATCAAGTACAAGATGATCCTCACCCACGAGGACATCGCCCCCGGCGCCGATGCCCCGGCCGAGGACCGCCGCGGGCTGGTCGGCTGCTGCCCGCTGTACAAGATCGCCGGCGCGGCCGCCGAGGCGGGCAAGAGCCTCGAAGAGGTCTTCGCCATCGCCGAGCGGTTCAACAACAACATGGCCACCCTGGCCGTCGCCATGACCACCGCCACCCACCCCTCCAGCGGGCAGGCGATCTTCAACCTGGCCGACGACGAGATGGAGATCGGCATGGGCCAGCACGGGGAAGCCGGCACGGGCCCCTGCAAGATCATGACCGCCGACAAGACGGCCGAGGCCATGCTCAGCCGCCTCCTGCCGGCCATCAAGGCCAAGCAGGGCGACGAGTTGATGGTCCTGCTCAACGGCTCGGGCGCCACCACGCTGATGGAGCTGTACATCTTGATGCGGGGCGTCAAGAAGGTGGTCGACGCCAAGGGCATGAAGCTGGCCGCCCCGGTGGTCGGCGAGTGGTTGACGGTGCAGGAGATGGCCGGCTTCCAGATGTTCGTGGCCAAGTTGGACGCCGAACTGCTGAAGTACTGGAAGGCCCCGGCCGACAGCCCGGCGCTGACGGTGTGTTAGGATAGTAGCCTGTAGCAGGTAGCCAGTAGCCTGTTGATGAGGTCGGGTCGTCCTGGCTCACTGAAGTGACCAGGCCGTTTAACAACTGCGGGCGCCTGATCCGCGGACTACGGATTACGGGCTTCCGACTACGGGCTACTGACTACTGACTACTGATGCTTCTTTTGGAGATGTTGGAATGGCTGCAACGATCGGGTACGACGGCGTGACGAAGATGATCCTCAGCGCGATCGAGCAGATTCGCCAGAACCACCAGATGCTCTCGCAACTGGACTCGGCCACCGGCGACGGCGACCACGGGACGACGATGATGCGGACGATGAAGGCCGTCGAGGACGTCATCCGCCAGGACTCCAGCGGCGACCTGAACAAGATGCTGACCGATGTCGCCTGGGCCGTCATGAGCAGCGACGGCGGATCGACCAGCCCGCTGCTGGGATCGTTCTTCATGGGCATGGGCGAGGCGGTGGCCGGCAAGAGCGAACTGAGCTGCCCGGAGATGGTGGCCATGTTCGAAGAAGGCATCCGCCAGATGCACCAGAACAGCAAGGCCAAGGTGGGCGACAAGACGATGATGGACGCCCTGCTCCCCGCGGGCGAGGCCCTGCGTCAGAAGGCCGACGCGGACATCGGCGAGGCCCTGTCGGCCGCCGCCCAGGCCGCCGCCGACGGCGCCGCCAGCACCAAGGACCTCGTCGCCCGCTTCGGGCGGGCCCGCAACCTCGGCGAGCGAAGCCGCGGCACCCAGGACCCCGGGGCCACGTCAATCTCGCTGATCTTCCAGGGATTTCTCCAGGGCTATCAGGCCCAGTAGGCAAACTCACCGGCCGATCGGGCCGCGAAAGGACAACGAAGCACGTATGGCAGACACTGACAACATCAAAGACGGCAAGGATTTCGGCATCGGCGTCCCGCCGGCCAAGCAGGCGTTCTTTCTCAAGGGCATGGACCACGCCGACTGGGGCCTGAAGGATCGCATGGCCCGGATCTTCAACAAGACCTCGGGCAACACCGTGATGCTGGCGTTCGATCACGGTTACATCATGGGCCCCACCAGCGGCCTGGAGCGGATCGACCTGAGCATCGTGCCGCTGATCCCCTACGCCGACTGCCTCATGTGCACCCGCGGGGCGCTGCGGGCCATGGTCCCGCCCGACTCGGGCAAGCCCGTGTGCCTGCGCAGCTCGGCCGGCAGCACGATCCTCACCGAACTCAACGACGAGTGCATCCTGGACATCCAGGACATCCTCCGCGTCAACGCCTCGGCGGCGGCCGTCATGGTCTCCATCGGCGGGAAGTTCGAGGCCCTGACCATCCGCAACCTCACGACCATGTGCGACCTGGGCTACCGCTACGGCGTGCCGGTGATGGGCGTGACGGCGGTGGGCAAGGAGATGACCCGCGACGCCCGCTACTTCTCGATGGCCTCCCGCGTCTGCGCGGAGAACGGCGCGAGCATCGTCAAGACGTACTTCTGCGAGGGCTTCGAGAAGGTCGCCGCCTGCTGCCCGGTCCCGATCGTGATCGCGGGCGGCAAGAAGGTTCCCGAGGCCGAGGCCCTGGAGTTCGCCTACCAGGCGATCCAGAGCGGCGCCAACGGCGTGGACATGGGGCGAAACGTCTTCCAGTCCGACGCACCGGCCGCCATGATCCAGGCCATCCGCGCCGTCGTTCACCAGGGCGCCAAGCCCAAGGACGCCTTCGACCTGTTCAACACGCTGAAGAACCAGAAGTGATTTGTCCTTGGTGGCACCCCCAAGCGTCGTTTGCTTGGGGGTGGGGAGCGAAATCAGCCAAACCAGCGCGACACCCCCAAGCAGACAGCACGCTTGGGGGTGCCACCGTTTAGTGGACCATGGACCGAAACGAACTCGCCCGCGACCTGCTGGACCGAATCCGCCGCCAGATCCCGTTGACGGCGGCCATGGGGCTCGCGCGCCTGGAGATTCACGACGATCGCCTGGTGCTGGCCATGCCGCTGGGGCCCAACTCCAACGACAAGGGCACCGGTTTCGCCGGCAGCCTGTACTCGCTGTGCGTGCTGGCGTCGTGGGCGCTGGTGACGGAGACGCTCGAAGAGGCCGGCATCCGCGTGCCGGTGGTGGTGGCCTCCTCCAACACGGATTTCCGTCGCCCCATCATGATCGGCGAGATCGTCGCCGTCGCCCGCCTGGCCGGCGGCGCCACGCGCGAGACGCTCGTGAGCGAGTTCCGGGAAAAGGGCACGATCAAGCCGGCCGTCGAGGCCGTCGTCGAAGAAGGCGGCAAGATGTTCTGCCGGTTTGGGGCCACCTTCGTGGCGCGCAGATAGCCCGGATGGAACGGACGATCGTTGCATCGTCCATGCCTGTCGCGTTGTGGGGATGCACAATCCGCTGTTGGCGGCCATCGGCCGGGTGACCCAACGCTCTTAGATGCAAAGCAGGACGACCGTAAACACGATCCCGGCGCCCGCAATCCCAATGCCTCGCCGATACAGGGCTGTCCCGCTGGGGAACATCCAGAATGACGAGACGGCCAGGAAGACCACAAGCACGCCAAAGATCGTGGCAAACCAGTAGGTCAGACCGGAACTCATCGTCTTGTGCAGCTTGATGAACCGGTTCAGCGGGAAAACCGGTTCCTGTACGGTATACGCCGCGATGCCGCTGGCAGTGTTGTAAGTGCCTCCCTTGAAGTAGACGATGTCGCCTTCTGTCTTGGTTGTCGCGAGTCCTTTGATGCGAAGGGCTTCGCCGAGCTGCGCCGAGGGAATATGGGGTGGCAGCTTCTTCTCGATCCGAACGTCCCGGTTCAAAAAGGCGTGGTCTCTGTAGATCAGGATGACTCCACTGACGGCGTAGACGACCATGAGCCCGGCAATGAAGAAGCCGATATCACGATGCAAGACACGCATGTAGTGACGGAGAGTCCGTCCTTCTGGGGATTTCATCTGGGCCTTCTTTCCATGAACGAAAGCGAACCTGACTGTCTGTGAACGCACCGGCGGCGAACCCCGGCAGAAGAGAACGTGCCCCGACCATCAGGCCATGCAGCCGACGGACCATGCAGCCCAGCTACCATTGGTCTTGCTCCCTTCCTGGCTAAACGCCGGACACGGGCCGTTTATGCAAAAGTCGCGCCAACAGTCAATTCCCCTCCGATGGCTATGAATCCGCCCTGGCAAGCGTATATGCCGGCCCAGACCGCTCTCGTCCCCCTCGGTTGATGCACTTACTTTGTGCTGTGCGCCGGAAAAATGTGCAACTCGTGAGGGCAATGCGTCCAGGGACAGGGACGCCATTGGCACGGACGGGTTACGCCACTGTCTCCTCCAGGAACACCCTCGCCGCCTGGACCACCCCCTTCCGCTTCTCAGCCGATGATGTCCTTAACCTCTGCCAATGCCTGCTCGCGGCTGGTCAGCCGCTCGTCAAGCTGGGCATTATAAAGCCGACGCAGGATGATACCGATCTGCGGGCCCTCGCTCAGGCCCATCGCCTTGAGGTCCTCGCCCGTCACCAGCGGCGGCGGGGCGACCTGAGACGGGTCGATGGTCCTGATCCGCCGCGTCAGACGGCGGGCGTGGACCTGCCGGCCGGTCAGGCGATTCTCCTCCGCGCGCCAGATCGCGCGGAGGCAAATGAAGTTCTCGCCGGCCATCAGGCGTTTCAGGTCGGCCAGGGGCATCTGCTCAGCCTGGTCCCAGAGGTGCAGGTTCCGGCTGAACCAGCAGGCGGCCTGGCGGATGTCGTTGGAGCCCCCCCACCGCCGCGTCACATTCGCAATCGCCTTCTCGTCCAGCCCGCACAGCAGCGCCCCCAGGGCAAGCGTCAGGTCGCGCCGCCCAGGCAGGGCCTCCATGCGCGCCACGGCCGCCTGCCACGGGCTGTCGCCCTGAGCGAACAGGTCAGGCAGGAAGGCCCGCGCCAGGTTCAACTTGTGCAGCAGGCGCAGGGCGCTCGCGGCGGAGTCGCGCACGAGCATCTTGCCCAGTTCATCGAGGATCCGTTCGCCGCTGATCTCGACGATCCGCGGGGCCAGCTTTCGTATGGCCCGGCCGGTGGCCGGGTCCAGCGCGAAGCCCAGCCGCACCGCGAACCGCACCGCCCGCAACATGCGGAGGTAGTCCTCGCTGAACCGCTCATCCGGCGAGCCGATCGTCCGCACGACGCCCTTTCGCAGGTCCTTCTGCCCGCCGACGTAGTCGATGATCTCCCGGGCCTGCGGGTCGTAGAACATGCCGTTGATGGTGAAATCCCGGCGGCGGGCGTCCTCGCGGGGGCTGGTGAAGACCACTCCTTCGGGCCGCCGGCCGTCAGTATAGTCCAGGTCGCTGCGGAAGGTGGTGACCTCGACCTTTCGCGGGCCGATCATGACCATGGCCACGCCGAACTTGGCCCCGATGAGCAGAACGCGGCGAAAGAGCCTTCGGACCTGCTCGGGGCGCGCGTTGGTGGCGATGTCGTAGTCGCTGGATCGCTGACCCAGGAGCATGTCGCGGACGCACCCGCCGGCCAGCAGCGCCTGGAAACCCGCCTTGCGCAATCGGCGGAGCACCTGGAGTGCGGCGGCTTTGGTGGAGGTCTGGGCCATGGGGGGGATTGTAAAGCCCGGTCAGGTGCAGGTCACGGAGTTTCCGTCGCCTGAAAGGCCCTGGACAATCCCGATTTTTTTTGCGTGGTCCGGGAACGCGACTACAATGGTACGTGGAAAAAGGATACGTCCGCCCGTTATGCCGCGTCGTCGATCTTGTGATGAGATTCCCGACCGCATGCCTCGCGAGCGATCCACGAAGATGAATATCGGCCCTTGGGGCCCTTTCGGTCCGGACCCGGGAAAGACCAGACGCGGGTCGACGGTTGCCCAGCACAGGAGATCGAAGATGGGCAAGAAATTGTACGTGGGAAACCTTCCGTATACTACGCAGGATGCCGACCTGGAGCAGTTGTTTGCCCCGCACGGAACGGTGGAGAGCGCCCAAGTCATCATGGACAGGATGTCGGGCAGAAGCAAGGGCTTCGGATTCGTCGAGATGAGCACCGATGAGGAAGCGCAGGGGGCGATTGCGGCCCTGAACGGCCAGGACTTAGGCGGACGGGCCCTGACCGTCAACGAGGCCAAGCCTCGGGAGGACCGCGGTGGCGGCGGACGCGGACGTGGCGGCTATGGCGGTGGCGGCGGAGGACGTGACCGCTACTAAGCCCCCAAGCAGGACAAGTTGATCAGGCCGACCGGCCGGTGAAGAACATGGGTCCCGGCGTGGCATTGCCAAGCGCGATGTCCACGCCGGGCCCTTCTCTTTGCCCGCCCTGGCCGCGGAGTGGCCCGCCCGCAGAAGGAGCAGCTTTTTCAACGCCCTGCCAGGCGCCAGCGTTCGAGTTCCGATCGCACCTGGAGGCCGTCCTCGTCCAGGAACTCCAGCCGATAGTCCCCAATGCCCATCGCCCCCAGGCTTGCCGCCCGTGCCAGCAGCGAGCCGGGCTCGGCCGCGAACACCGTATTGCGGCAGTGCACGTCGGCGCGAACCGGGTGGTCCGCCCCGCGGTAGTCCCGCAGCGCCAATCGGCGCTCGCGACAGACGTGCCCGCACGTTCGTGACGTCGGCTGGCGAGCCAGGCGGGCCGCGAAAAGGCAGTGTGCGGTGTGGAACAACGGCACACGGCCCCACGCCAGCACCTCCAGCCGGCCCGGAGAGACTCGCCCCGCCAACTCAGCCAAGTCATCCGCCGCAAGGTCCAGGCTCACGGTGGTCCGCGCCAGGCCCGTCCGCACCAATTCCGCGACCGCCAGTTCGTTAACGGCGTTGAGCGAGAAGTCGCCCACCAGTTCGAACTCGCCCGCCTGCGGCCGCAGGAACTCCAACGCTTCGAGATTGCGGACCAGGATGCAGTCGGGCTGAGCGCCGGTGATCTGCCGCAAGGCAGCCCCATCGTTCGGTCCGGTGATCCGGGCTGTCGCCAGACCTGCCCGCAAGCCGGCGGCTCGGCACTCGGTCGCAAGCTGCGCCCACTGCGCCGTCGAGTCAAGCTCCACGTACACGCTGGCGACTGCGGCCGGCGCGCGTGAGGCGAACTCCACCACCGCCCGCACCTGCTCCGCCGATCGCGCCAGCACGTGAAGCCGTTTCCGCTCAGCCCGCCTGTCCGGCGGCAGTTCCCGGGCGGCCTCCGCCCGCAAGTCCGCCAGGACCTCCGGCTGGAATAGTTCTCGCCGCGCCTTCGCCCTGCGACGCTCCATCAACTCGGCCACCACCTCCCGCCGCAGCCGGTTCACGACGCTCCGTGGCGCCATCGCCCCTTTGCCCTCCACCTTCACCTCGCCCAGCACGAACGGCGCGTCGCCCAGCCGGTCCAGTTGCTCGCAAAGGCTCTCCGCCGTCAGCGCGTGGCGGGTCGCCGGCGAGAGGGGCTGGTCGCCCGTGGCCACCGCGGTGTTCCCCTCATCATCACTCGCCCTCAGCGTCAGCGCCTCGCCCGGGCGGGCCGTCGCGCACACGTCCAGCCGCGACGGCCGATGGACGCGGGAACGAGCGAAACTGATCTCCAACTCCCTTTCCAGGCGCGGGTCGTCCGTCCTGCGGACGACCGCACCGCAACGAACAGCCGACAGGTCCGCCTCGTTGGCGAAGGTCAGCAGCACCCGCCCCTTGGCCCCCAGCGGCCTGACGCCGTAGACGCGCCCGCCGCTCTCCTGTCCGCCCGCCGCCCCGCCTTCGAAGACCACGCCGTCGCCCGCGCGGATGAGATCTCCGGCCTGCCGTTCCCGCGTCGCCTCCACGTCCACCACCACGCCTCCGGAGTCTGACCGCACCACGACGCCGACGGCAGCGCCGCGACTCTTGGGCGACCGCCCGTCCACCAGATCGGTGTGATCGCCCCCGCGCAGGAATCCGTGCGTGAACCCGCGAGAGAAGCTCTGCTCGAGCGCCGCCTCCTGGCGCGACGTCAGCACGTTCAGCGGCGGAGCTTGCTCCGCGCGCACGCACGCGTCCAGCGCCGCACGGTACGCCTGCACGGCGGCGGCCACATAGTGCGGGCCCTTGAGCCGCCCTTCGATCTTCAGGGCCGACACCCCCGCCCGCACCAGTTCGCCGAGAAGGTCCCACGCCCGAAGGTCCTTGGGGCTCAGCACATACGGGCGGTCGTCACCCCGGAGCGGTTCTCCGTCCACCACCAGCCGGTACGGCATCCGGCAGGGCTGGGCGCATTGGCCGCGGTTGGCGCTGCGTCGTCCGCACAGAACCAGGCTGGCCAGGCATTGCCCGCTGTACGAGACGCACAGGGCCCCGTGAACGAACACCTCCACTTCGACGCCGCCCTCCCGGGCCAGCCGGGCCATCTGCTGAAGCGTCGTCTCGCGGGGCAGGATCACGCGCCGAATCCCCAGCCGCCTGGCCAACTCCAGGCTGCGCGGGCCGGTCAGCGTCATTTGCGTCGAGGCGTGCAGAGGCAGTTCCGGCGCCAGGCGGTGGATCAGCTTCGCCAGCCCCAGGTCCTGCACGATCACCGCGTCCACCCCGCAACGGGCGGCTCGGGCGGCCATCTCCGCCGCCCGGTCGAGTTCGGCCGGGAACAGCAGCGTGTTCATCGCCAGGTAGCCGCGAACGTTGTGATCGTGAAGGAAGTCCATCACCTCGCCCAGTTGGGCCGACGTGAAGTTCTCGGCCCGACGACGGGCGTTGAAGTCATCCAGGCCAAAGTAGACGGCGTCGGCGCCGTTGGCGACGGCGGCCTTCATTGCCGTCCACGCCCCAGCCGGGGCCAGCAGTTCGGGAGTGTGTCGGGTCTTGCTCACGTTGTTGTCGGCAGTCGTCCGCGCTCGTCCAGTGCACGGGCGTATTCTACCGCAGATCGTCAGCCGGGCATACGCCGCCAACGAGATTGACGTCGGCGGTGAACGCCCTGGAGGGCTCACTCGCCTGGCAAGGCCGCGACGGGTATCATGAGTGGCATGAGCAGAATCATCCTCTCCATCGCGTGTGCCGCCGGCCTGCTGGGCGGCTGTGAGAAGCCGGTTTCCTTTCCTGCTCTCTCGCTGGACGAAGCCGCCAAGGCGGCCGGCGCGTGGCAGGCGTTCGACACCAATGGAGACGGCAAGGCCGACTTCTTCCTGCTCGCCGACGCCACCGGACGGGTGGACCGCATCGCCTACGACCGCGACGGCGACCAGAAGGGCGACGAGATCGTCAACCTCGACCACCTCCGCGCCGCCCAGTGCCGCCACCTGGTGATCGTCCTCGACGGCTTCGGCCACGACGTGGTCAAGGCCTTCCGCGACGAGGGGCATTTTCGGATGTTCCACCCGCCCAGCCGCCTGATCACCGTCTACCCGTCCATGACCGACATGGCCATGGAGGAGATCTTCGACTCCGTTCCGTGCCCGGCGTACGAGGCCCTGTACTACGACCGCCGCCGCAACAAGCTGGCGGGCGGATCGCTCCCGTCGCGGCTGGCGGCTGACCGAAAGCCTCACCAAGCCGCGCGACGTGGTGTACGTCCGCTTCGGGCTGGTCACCTACGCCAGCTTCGCGACCAACCGCCCGGGCGAGCTGGCGGGCGACCTGGTCGACTGCCAGGGGGTCGAGCTGGCCAGCTACGCCCAGGGCGACGCCGTGGTCGTGCTGGCCGGCGGCAAGCAGAAAGCGATCGTGCGGCGCAAGGATGGGCGGTACCGCTATGAGGCGGTGAGCGGCGACCCGCTACGGATGAAGGAGATTGTCGGCAGGCTGGCCGACAAGGACGGGTTCTGCGGGGCGGAGGAGTTGCTGACCGCGACGGCCGGGCACGCGTACCCTGCCGCCCTGGAGCGGCTGCACCGCGCTCACTTCGCCCTGGTGCAGAACCCGCCCGACGTGGTGGCCAGCCTGGGCGACAGGTGGTACTCCGGCTCGCGGGCGTTCGGCGGGGCGGTGGAGATGGCCTCCACCCACGGCAGCCTCAACTACACCAACTCGGTCGCGTTCATCATGTCGACGGCCGGGCAACTGCCGGCGGTCATGCGGTCCAGAGAAGTGTCCCAAGCGATGAAGAAGGCGACCGGTCTGCCGTTCCCCAACAAGCGATAGCGCCAATCAGGCCGGAAGCCATGGAAGCCACGAGACAGGCTGTCTCATGACTCCCATCGCTTCCGAGCCGCCCCGGCTTCGCCTTTGTTTAGGCCGCGGCACGCCTCCGTCGCCGGATGTACCCGCCGGCCGACGCCAGGGCCATCGCCAGCAGCGTCAGGGTTCCGGGCTCGGGCACGGCCGTCAACTCGATGTCGTTGCCGTCGCCGCCCCCGTAGGTGATCCGCAGGCCCAGGACGCCGTTGTCCGGAGAGTAGAACAGGGCGCCCTCGCTCAGGTTGGTAAACGTACCGTCGATGGCGTTCTGCCCCTCGTTGGACAGGATCAGCCAGCGCCCGCCTTCCTGGATCGAGCCGAGCAGCACGTTGAGCGTTCCGCCGTCCAGGCTCACGTCCCCGTAAACCGTCAGCAGGTCGCTCATCGCGCCGTCCATCTCGATCTCCAGCGTCGCCGACGCGTCCTGGGCGTAATTGCCCCAGACGGTCGTCGTGCCGATCGAGTTGCCCGGGGCCAGCGTGCCCGTGCCCAGGTTGTCCAGGTCGAACGGCTGGGCGGACGTGCCGAAGGTGCCCACGGCCAGCCGGCCCGCGTTGAAATTGAAGGCCGCGATGTCCTGGGCGCTGTTTCCGTTGCCCGAGCCCTTCCGGATCGTGCCGGCGATCAGCGTCCCGCCGTCGAGGTTGAACGTACGCGGTGATCGTGCCCGCGTCAAACGTCAGCGTGCCGTTGCCGCTGCCGCCGCCGCTGTTCTGCTTGCCGATCCGCACCTGGTCCAGCGTGGCGTTCAGCGTCGCGCCGGTGGTGTCCAGCAGGCTGACGTTGTTGGTCCCCGTGCCATCGACGTTGATGCCGATGTCCAGGTCCGCCGCCGCGCCGCTCTTGCCGCCCAGCGTCAACGTTCCCCCCGACGCAACCGTTACCGTGCCCTTGGTCTTGCGATAACCGATTCGCAGCACGTCGGTCTCGACCGTGTTGGTCGAACCCCCGAACTGGATCGTGTTGTCCACAACCGAACCCCGGTCGGACGAATCCCCAACCACGATCGAGTTGGCCCGGATGCTGTTCGCGCCGGCGTTCGAGAGGATCAGATCGCCTTCCACCGTGCCTTCGCCGGTGGGGGCGCCCGAGATTGTCCCGATGAGCACCTGGTTGGCGTTTATGGTGACCCCGCTGGAGGCGAAGAAATCGGCCGTCGCCTGAAACGTCGGCGCCGGCGTGCCGCTGGCCGTACCGGTCCGCCGACCGATCATCACGTTCTCACTGCCCGAGCCGATGCTCACCGCCCCGGCGTCGACCGTCAGGGTGGCCGTGCCGCCGTTGGAGTCCATCAGGCCGACCGTCAGCGCGCCCACGGACAAACCGTCGGCCACCGTCATCGTGCCCTCGCGGAGTTCCAGCGTGGAAGCCCCGGCCCCGCTGACCACCCCGCCGCCCACGGTGACGGTGCCGTTGTACACACGCAACGTCGCCGTGTCGCCGGCCATGTCCGCCATGCGGATGCTGCCGGAAATGTCCAGCAGGTTGGCGGCGTCCGTGCCCAGGGTCACCGTCCCGGTGGGCTGGCCCGCTGAGGAGGCCAGGCTCCGCCCGATGTTCAGATCGCTCAGGTAAGCCGTCACCCGCCCGCCGCTCAGGTTCAGCGTGCCGGTGCTGTCCTTGCCGGTCCCGCCTTCCTTGTAGCCCACCCACAGGTCGGTCCGCTGGGTGTCACTGCCCAGGTCCAGCGTCGCCCCGCTCGGCAGCGTCACCGTACCGGTGCTCTTGTCCCCGCCGATCAGCCATGAATTGGCCAGCATCGACGTGGACGTCGTGCCCAGCGTCATCGAGCCCGTGTAGGTCGCCGTGCTCGGGCCGTCCACCCGCCCCACGATGATCTGGTCGGCATCGATGGCATTGACGGCCGCCAGTTTCAGCGAGCCGACGGCATTGCCGCTGCTGCCCGATCCGGAGGCGCCCGTCTCCACTCCGACGCGCACCGTGCTGAGGTAGGCGTTGAACTGGTCGCCGGCGGACAGGTCCATGTTCCCGTTGCTGCTGCCGCTGGTGTGCTGATACTTGTAGCCGACGTTCAGTTCCGTCCGACGCGAGTCGGAGCCCAGATTCAGCACGCCGCCCGCCGGCAGCGTCACCACGCCGGTGCCCTTGAGGCTGCCGACGGCGAACAGATCGGCCGCGATGGTGTTGGCTGCGCCCAGGTTGAGCGTGCCGGTGGTCGTCGAGATGTTGCCCGAGTCGATCCAGCCCACGACGATGCGGTTGGCGTCGATCGTGTTGCTGGGCGAGAGCGTCAGCGTGCCGGTCACGCTCCCGCCGCCTCCGCTGGCAGCACCAGCCGTCTGCCAGGCCACGATCAGGTTGTCCAGATAGGCGTCGAACGAACTCGCCCCCGACAAGTCCACCGTGCCCACCGTGTTGGCCGACGTGTTCACCGTCCGCTGGGCGACCAGCAGATCGGCCCGCCCGGTGGCCAGTTGGCCCACCGTCAGCGAACCGCCGGTGGCCGTATACGTGCCGGTCTGCTCCTGCGGGCCCACGAGCATGAGTTGCGAGACCGTCAGGTCGCCGCCGGTCTGGTTGACCGTGCCGGCGCCGCTGGCGCCGCCGATGTACAGCCGAGCCGCCTGCTGACCCGTCTGCGACAGCGTCGCGGTCAGCCCGCCGGCCACGTGGGCCGCCAGGCTCGAGGTCGGCACGCCGTTGTCCCAGTTGCCGGCCGTCTCCCACACGCCCGTGCCCGCGCCGTCGGTGAACTGCGTCACGTCCAGCGAGGCACTGTTGGCCAGCGCGTCCAGGGCTGCCGAGTTGAGCCCGGTGGACTGGCTGAACGCGATCCGGTCCAGCGTCAGCCCGTTCTCACGGTTGTCCAGGCTGAAGGTGACGAACGAGGCGCCGGCGTCGCCAGCGCTGACCGTGTAGTTGACACCGGTATTCAGCCAGCCGTAGTTTCCCTCGACGTAGGTGGAGGAGAAGCCGGAAACGATGTTCGTGTCCCCGGCGGGCGGGAGTTGGTTGAAGCCGTTGGGACGATAGAACGAGTCCTCGTTGCCATAGTTGGTAGGCGCCGTCCCCGACTCGTACATGCTGTACCGCACGTACATCCGGTACGTGCCGCCCTGGTCAAACTTGATCTGGTAGGTGACGGTGCTCCCGTGCCCGCTGATCCCATAGTCCGCCAGCAGCGCCTCGCCGCCGGAGACGTTGGAGCCGGCCGGAATGACGTCGTTGCCCACCGGGGAACTGATGGGCGAGGCCGTGCTGACCACGATCCAGTCGGTCGTGCCGGAGTTGTGGGTAATGGAGGTGAAGTCCTCCGCCTCCAAGGCGACAAAGTTGCCGCCCGTGCCCTGGTGGATGGTGCCCGCCAGGCCGGCAGCGCACAGGCTCACCAGAGAGACAAAAACAACAACAGCGCGACAGGTTTTCGTTCGCTTCATAGCCGTATCCTCTCCAGAAGATGGGGACATTTCTCTGACTAGAGTATACGGCCGATCGCCCGTAGCGCCAACCCTCGTTTTGACGCCTTTTCGGCCAGAGAACCCCCGCCGCCCCAAGCCCACGGAGGGCTCTCCGTGGGCGTTGCGCAATGGCTATCCCAGTGCCTGGAGCGACGCTTCCGCCGCCTCGTACTGGGCCTGGTAGTCGGCCAGGCGCTGGCGCTCCTTGGCGACAACATCGGCCGGGGCCTTGCTGACGAACCGCTCGTTGTTGAGCTTGGACTCGATTGACGCGATGCCCTTGGCCAGTTGCTCGCGTTGCTTGCGGAGGCGGGCGATCTCGGCGTCGCGATCGATGATGTCCAGCACGTACATGCGGATGGAGCCGCTGGCGACGGAGGCGGCCGTCTTGGGCGGGACGATGGGCCCGCTCTGCACGTTCAGCCGGGCGATCTGGGCCTGCGAACACAGCAGGCCGGCGTTGTCGGCCACCAGTTGGGCGTGCGCCCCGGCGGCCTCGGCCTCCACGTCCACCTTGCGAGAGGGCGGCACGTTGTGCTGCGTGCGAACGTTGCGGATCTGGCGGACCAGGTCGGTCAACAGGACGAACCGCTCGTCCGCGCTGGGGCAGATGAGCGAGGCGTCGGCCTGGGGCCAGGCCGCCGCCACCAGCAAGGGCTCGGCCTGTTCCTCGCCCGGGCCGCGAACGGGGGCGATCTCGTTGAGCCGCTGCCACAAGGCCTCGGTGATGAACGGGGCGATCGGGTGCAGCATCCGCAGGATCACGTCCAGGCAGTGGGCCAGGATGGCCTTGGGCGCCGGCTCGCCCGCGTTGATGCGGCTCTTGGCGATCTCGACGTACCAGTCGCAGAACTCGTCCCACGTGAAGTGGTAGAGCGTGTCGGCCAGCTCGTTGAAGCGGAACTCCTCCAGGGCCCGCGTCACGTCGCGGACGGTCTGCTGGAGGCGGCTGAGGATCCACGCGTCGGCCAGGTCTTTGGTCGGGTGGATCTCGCTCCAGGCGGGGCTGCCCTCGATGTTCATCATGACGAACCGCGAGGCGTTCCACAGCTTGTTGCAGAAGTTGCGCCCGATGTCGAACTTGGGGCTGGTGTTCACGCGGCGCCCGTCGGGCAGGGTCATCGCCTCGACCGGCATGCGGACGTCCTGGGTCTGGCTGGTCATAGCCGCCAGGGTGTAGCGCATGGCGTCGGCGCCGTGGCTGTCGATGATGTCCAGCGGGTCGATCCCGTTGCCCAAGCTCTTGGACATCTTGCGCCCCAGCCCGTCCTGGATCATGGCGTGGATGAACACGTCGCTGAAGGGGATGTCGCCCGCGCAGTACTGGCCCATCATGACCATGCGGCTGACCCACAGCGTGATGATCTCGCGAGCCGTGCAGAGCACGTCGCCGGGGTAGAACTTCTTCAACTCCGGCGTCGGCTCAGGCCAGCCCAGCGTGCTGAACGGCCAGAGGGCGGAGGAGAACCAGGTGTCGAGGACGTCGCCGTCGCGGACGAAGCCGCAGCCTTCGATCCACTTGCTTGCGGGCATCTCGACAAGCCGCAGCCCGTGGTCGCCAAGGGTCTGGCGGTCGAAACTGGACCAACTCTCGTCCGCCTTCAACTGTGCAGCCGCGGCCTCGCTCAGCGCTTTTCGCACCGTTTCGCTTGCTTGCTCCCAGCTCGTGTTCTCCTTGGGAAGCAGGGCGCTGACGACCTCTGTCGGGTCTTCGAGACAGACGTAGCATTTCAGGAACTCAGATTCGTCCACCAGGTTCCGCAGCCTGGCCCAGCCCTCGTAGTCGTCGAAGCCGCGGCAAACTAGCGTCTCCCCGTTCTCCCGCATCACCTGGATCGTCGCGCGACATTGCGCTATGCTCACAAGGAAAGCATCCAGCCGCTTGCCTTCCTTGGACCACACCGGTATCTGGTGCCCCCACCAGAGCTGCCGGCTGATGGGCCAGTCGCGGAGGTTCTCCAGCCAGGTACGATAGGTGGCTGCATATCGCTCGGGCGTGAACTGGAGCCGCCCGTCCAGCAGCGGGGCCAGAGCCAGCCCGGCCAGCGAGTTCACCGGCACGTCGGTGCCCTTCAGGTACGCCACGCCGTCCTTCTGCTCCACCAGATCCGCATGAGTCGAAACCCAATCGTCAATCGGCAATCGACAATCGACAATCGGCTGTTTCACGGCCACGTACCACTGATCGCTCAGATACGGCTCGATCGGGACGTGGCTGCGGTAGGAGTGTCCGACCTGGTGGTCGTAGGGGCGGACGTCCTCGAGGAGGTCTTCCTTGCGGAACCACTCGACGATGGCCTCGCGGGCCTCGAAGCGGTCCATGCCGACGAACGGCTCGGCGTCGGTCCCGCTGGCGTCGTCCCAGCCGTGGCGGTCGCTGATGGTCCCATCCGGGGCCATCACGTTCACCATCGCCAGCCCGTGCCGCTGCCCGATGGCGTAGTCGTCGGGATCGTGGGCGGGCGTGACCTTCAGGAAACCCGTCGAGAACTTCGCCTTCTCGTCGTCGCTCTCGGGATCGGGCAGCACGACGTGGGTGTCGGCCACGATCGGAATGAGCCTGCCCACCAGCGGCAGACGCACCCGCTTGCCCACCAGGTATTTCGCCCGCGGGTCGGCCGGGTTCATCGCGACGGCGGTGTCGCCCAGCATCGTCTCCGGCCTCGTGGTGGCCACGGTGATATGGGTGACGGTCTCATACTCCGTGGCACGGGCATCTTGCCCGTGCGTCGCATGGCCCTCCGGGCCATGCAGTTCTGTTCGCCCAACCCATGGCCAGTCTTTCAGGTTTGCACTGACAGGATTGCCGAGAACGTAATTGACCGAATGGTTGAAATCCTCTTCATCGCGGATCAGATGGTCGTAGTACTCCTCCTGCCAGAACTGCCCCGTTCGGTCCAGTATCGTATTTGCCTGCTTGGCCGTGAATGACTTCCATGAATGCAGGATCTCGGAAAGCTTGTTCTCACCCAGTGGGGCCACAACAACATGCACGTGGTTCGGCATGATACACCACGCGATGAGTTCGTAGCGATCCCGGGCGAAATGGAACAGCGCATCGTGGACAATTCCCGCAACCTGCGGGTTGCGAAGTTCACACTTTCCCTGCCCGGAGTTCAGGAATGAGTCAACGCGCTGCGAATAAAGATAGTGAAGTTCTTTGCGTTCCTGGTATGTCAATTCGCGCCCTTGTTGCTTTGCCCGCTGCACAATAATCTCTCGCTCCCGTGCCCATGCCTCCAGGACATGCTTGGGCAGGGAATCGGCAAGACGGAACGTGACGGCATAGGTTCCGCCCACTTTCTCCCAGTGAGGCAGATACGCCCCCGTTCGTCTGGCGACTCCGGACTCGCCCGAGACACCTTGATCCCCAGGCTCCACGGGCGAGACGCCCGTGAGACGCGGGATGTGCGCCGCCTCTTCCAGCGGGTACTTCAAGTACCAGAAGCTCCCCTTGACGGTCTCGTGCTCGACCTCGTCGTCGGCCAGCACGGTCTGGGTAGCCGGGTCCCAGTTGACCAGCCGCTTGCCGCGGTAGATGAGCCCGTCGGCGAAGAGCTTGAAGAACGTAGCCCGCACGGCCCGGGCGCAGATCTCGTCCATGGTGAAGCGGGTGCGGTCCCAGTCGCACGAGCAGCCCATGAGCTGGAGCTGGTTGAGGATGCGGGCCTCGTACTCGTCCTTCCAGGCCTGGACGCGCTGGACGAACGCCTCGCGGGTGAAGTCGGTGCGGCGCTTCTTCTCCTCGGTGAGGATCCGCTTCTCGACGACGGTCTGGGTGGCGATGCCCGCGTGGTCGGTCCCGGGCATCCACAGGGCCGCCCGCCCGGCCATCCGCCGGTAGCGCACCAGGATGTCTTGCAGCGTGTTGTTCAGGGCATGCCCCAGGTGCAGAGCCGCCGTCACGTTGGGCGGCGGGATCACGATGCAGTATGACGGCCTGGGATCGGCCGGATCGCCGCGAAAACTCCCAGCCTGCTCCCACGTCTGGTAGGCTGGGCCTTCAATCTGTTTGGGCTCGTATGTCTTTGCCAATTCCATTGTTCTGTTCTCAGTAGCCAGTAGTCGGTAGCCGGCAGTCGGCATCCCGGGTTCGTTCGCAGCGGAAGAGGACGCCTCGGGCGCTCCCGCCTCGCCTTTTCGCGCCGTCTACTCTCCCGCCGCCTGCGAATTCAGGATCTTATACTCCATCGCGTCCACCAGGGCCAGCCAGGACGCGTCGATGATATTCGTGCTCACGCCCACGCTGCCGAAGTACGACTGCCCCCGCGCGGCGTCGTGCCAGTCGATCAGGACGCGGACGCGGGCGGCCGTCTCCGCCGCGGTGTTCACCACGCGGACCTTGTAGTCGGCCAGGTGCAGGTCGTCCACGCATGGGTACTGCGTGCGCAGAGCGGCCTTGAGCGAACGGTGCAGCGAGTCGACCGGGCCGTCGCCCTCGGCCACCCGATGCTCGACCGTTCCGCCCAGCGTGAGCTTCACCGTGGCCTCGGTGACCGCCTGGCTGTCGCTCTGCTTGAGGATGATGCAGCGGTAGTGGTCCAGGTCCCACAGGCCGCTCCGTCCGCCGGCGAGCGTGGGGTACCACTGACCGTCCAGGACGCGGCGGATAAGCATCTCGAAACTGGCCTCGGCCGCCTCGAACTGGTAGCCCTCGCTCTCCAGCCGAGTCAGCTCGTCCAGGATGCGCTTCTGGGCGGCACGGTCGTCCTTCAGGCCGAATTTGGCCGGGGCCTTGGCCGCGATGTTCGACACGCCTGACAGTTCGCTGACCAGGATCCGCCGGGCATTGCCGATCCGCTCGGGGTCCATGTGCTCGTAGGTGACCGCGTTTCGCTGGATGGCGTGCACGTGCATGCCGCCCTTGTGGGCGAAGGCCGCCGAACCCACGAACGGCTGGGTCTCGTGCAGGTTCAGGTTGGCGATCTCGTAGACGTAGCGGCTGGTTTCGGTCAGACGCTTGAGCGAGTCCTCCCGCAGGCACTGGTAGCCGTACTTGACCGCCAGGTTGGGGATCACGGCCGTCAGGTCGGCGTTGCCGCACCGCTCGCCGATCCCGTTGATCGTGCCCTGCACGTGGAGAGCGCCGTGTCGAACAGCCATCAGCGTGTTGGCCACCGCCAGGGCACAATCGTTATGGCAGTGGATGCCGATGCGGACGCCGGGGAACTCCCTGGTCGCGCGGCGCACGGCATGGGCTACGTGGGCCAGCGTCGAGCCGCCGTTGGTGTCGCACAGGACCAGCGTGGTCGCACCGGCCTGCGCTGCCGCCCGCAGCACCGACAGGGCGTAGTCCGGATTGGCCTGGTAGCCGTCGAAGAAGTGCTCGGCGTCGAACACGACCTCGCGCCCCTCGCCGGCCAGCAGGGCCAGCGACTCGTGCACCATGTCCAGGTTCTCCTGCTCGCTGGCCCGCAGCACCTCGCGGACGTGCAGGTCCCACGTCTTGCCCACGACCGTGGTCACGGGCGCGTGCGAGTCCAGCAGGGCCCGCAGCCCGGCGTCCTGGTCCGCCTTCACGCCGCGGCGGCGCGTCATCCCGAAGGCGGCGATCTTCGAGCGGGCGATGTCGCGATGGGCCACCTCGGCGAAGAACGCCTCGTCTTTGGGGTTGCTCATCGGGTAACCGCCCTCGACGTAGTCCACCCCCAGGCGGTCCAACGACTCGGCGATCAGGAGCTTGTCCTCCAGCGACAGGCTGACCCCCTCGCCCTGCGTGCCGTCACGCAATGTCGTGTCGTACACATATACCTTGGTTGACTCGGTCGTGCTCATCTCTTCACCGCGATCTCTGCCGGCGTCGGCCGATCCGCCGCCCGGCCAAATAGAAACAGCCCTGGGAACTTGGGCCTCAGGGCTGGGAAGGTGAACGTCGTTCGACGCCGCCCTAAGGCACGCAACGTACGGCTACGGCTACGATGATGCTGGCGCGGGTTCGGCAGCCCCTCGCCCGGGAGGGTCGGCCGATCGTCAGGTTGTCCTGAGCATCCCGCATCGTAACCTCGTTCGCTGCGCGCCTCGCAACGGGCGGCATATGGTAGCAGTGTATTATATCGGCCGACCGGATGCGGTCAATTGCATTTGATTGCGGCGACACGCCAGATTGCCCGAGACGGCAACGAGGACGGGAGGATCGCTCTGGCCATCAGGCGCCTTCCTCCTTATCATGCCTGTGGCGATGCCGCAGCAAGGAGCGTACAGATGCCGACACCGATCACCCGCCGCCGTTTCCTCCAAGCCGCAACCGCCTGCGCCGCCGCGCCGGCCGCCGCCGCACTGGCCCAGGCCAGGCCCCCGCGCCGGCCCAACATCGTGTTCATCCTGGCCGACGACCTCGGCTGGATGGACACCGCCGTCTACGGCAGCCAATATTACCAGACGCCCAACATCGACCGCCTGGCCGCTCGCGGCACGCGCTTCACCAACGCCTACGCCGCCAACCCGCTCTGCTCGCCCACCCGTTCGAGCATCATGACCGGCAAGTATCCCGGGCGGATCCGCCTGACCGTCCCGGCTGGGCACATGCCGCCCGAACCGGACAGCCTGCCCTGGCTGCCCGCCGCCGCGCCACCCTGGCACAAGGTCCGCACGCCGCGAAGCCGACACTTCATGCCACTCGACGAGTACACCCTTGCCGAGGCCCTGAAGGACGCCGGCTACGCGACCGCCTTCATCGGCAAATGGCACCTGGGCCACCAGGACTACTGGCCCAAGCGTCAGGGATTCGACGTCAACATCGCCGGAGGGCATTACCCCGGCCCGCCCAGCTACTTCTCGCCCTATCGCATCCAGACGCTGACCGACGGACCCAAGGGCGAGTACCTCGCCGACCGTCTCACCGACGAGGCCGTCCGCTATCTCCAGCAGCGAAAGGGCAACGATCAGCCCTTCTTCCTGTGCCTGTGGCACTACTCCGTCCACGCCCCGTTCCAGGCGCGGCCCGATCTGGTCGAGCCGTACCGCTCGCGCAAAGACCCTCGCGGCAAGCAGGACTGCCCCACGATGGGCGGCATGATCGCCAGCCTCGACGCATCCGTCGGCCGGGTGCTCGACGAACTGGACAAGCTGGGCCTCGCCGACGACACCCTCATCGTCTTCACCTCCGACAACGGCGGAAACATGTACGACCGCGTCGAAGGCGCCACGCCCACCAATAACGCGCCGTTGCGAAACGGCAAGGGCAACCTGTACGAGGGCGGCGTGCGCGAGCCGGCCGTCGTCATCTGGCCCGGCGTGACCAGACCCGGCAGCGTTTGCGAGGAGGCGATCAGTTCCATCGACTACTACCCCACGCTGTTGGAGATCGCCGGCGCCAAGACCCAGCCCGGGCAGATCGTCGACGGCGAGAGCATCGCGCCCGTCCTGCGGGGACAGGGCAGGATGCGGCGCCGAGAGATTTACTGCTACTTCCCGCACTATATCCCGGCCACGGGCAACTATCCCGGCGCGTCGATCCGCCAGGGCGACTGGAAGCTCTACCGCTTCTTCGGCGAGGGAGACGACCGAACCGACAAGCACGAACTGTACAACCTCAAAGACGACCTCTCCGAGACGGCCGACCTGGCCGCCAGGATGCCCGACAAGGTCCGCGAACTGGACGCCCTGTTGAGCGCCCACCTCAAGGCGATCGACGCGATCATTCCGGTGCCCAACCCCGCCTACGACCCCAAGGCCCCCGACGCGATGAAAGGCGACAAGCCGCGCGCCAGGCCCAAACCCGTCAAGGGCTGGCAGCCGGGCGGAACGTGCACGCTGCAGGCCGGCGAAGGCGTGCTGATCGTCAACAGCACCGGCGGCGACCCGCACTTGCACACGACCGCCGTCGGCCAGGCCGCCGGGCCCGCCGTCGCCAGGATTCGCATGCGCCTGGCGGGGCGAGGCCAAGGCCAGTTCTACTGGATCACCCCGGCCGCCCCAAACTACGCCCGCGAGCGGACCGTCTTCTTCGACCTCCAGCACGACAACCAGTGGCACGACTACCAGGCGAAGCTGCCCGTCGAGGGCAGGATCACCGGCCTGCGCCTCGACCCGGGCTCCGCACCCGGCCGCATCGAGATCCAGTGGATCCGCATGGAGAAGGAAGACGGCACGCTCCTGCGAGAGTGGAAGTTCTGAGGCCGCCCGCCTCTGGTCATCGCTTGACCGCCTTCCGCCGGTGACATAGAGTGGCTCCAGCGTGTGTTGTCGCACGGGAGCCACTCCATGTTCAAGAACGCTCGCGTCACTCTCGCCGTCCTCTTCGTTCTGCTCGCCTGTTGCGCCGTTCGGGCGGATGACGGGGTCTTCCTGCGGTTCAAACTGGTCGAGCCGGCTGACCGGGCGTGCTTCGTCCGCCTGGGCGGGTACATCCACAACGAGCCGTGGTACCTGCCCAAGGCCGTCCTGCCGGCCGGGGCCGACAAGGATAAGACCGCCCGCGTCCAGGGCGGGCAATGGTCGCCCTGGCTGGACCTCAAGACCCACGCGGGCAAGCTGCTGCACGGGCGGCTGAACCGTTCGGGCGGGGTGGCGGAGTTTCCGTGCGTGACGGCGGCGTTTGTGCTGGACCCGGCGATGCCCGTGAAGCCGCAGGCGGCGCCGAAGCAGCCGCCACCCGGATGCAAGGCGATCGTCGAGTTGGCGACGGCGGCCCGGGAGTCCGCCGTGGTCAAGCGGATGGAGGAGACGTTCGACGGCGGCGAGATGTGCTTCCTCGTCTCGCCCACGCTCGCCAAGGACAGGGACGACCTGGAGACGCTCTCGCAGATGGAGGCGCGGCACCTCGCCTGGGCTCGCGCGGCCGGCGGGGGCAAGCGGGTCTCGCCCAAGGACCTGGTCGTGCAGACCAGCTTCTGGCGGGCCACGATGAACGGGGCCGAGGTGCTCCACCTGCTGGGTTTCAACGTCGTCGGCAACCAGACGCCCGCGGTGCACGAGAAATATCCGCACCTGCGCCGCCCGGGCCACGCCTGGGTGGACATCGGACCGGCAGTCACGCAAGAACAGGCCGACAAGCGGCTGGCCGACCAGGCCAAGCGCCACAAGGAACCGCTGGACGACAATGTGCCCTTCAACTTCAGCGACGAGGTCTCAGCCGGACGGATCGGCAAGAACCCAGCCGCCCTCGCGCACTTCCGCGCGTGGCTGGCCGAGCGCAAGATCGCGCCCGCGGACCTGGGCGTGTCGCGACTCGACCAGGTCGAGCCCATCGAGACCCCGCCCGAGTTGGCCGAGCGTGAGAAGGCCAACGCCCCGGCCGCCAGGCGGGTCTTCTACTACACGTCTCGCTTTCGCCAGCAGGCCGGCACGCAACGCCTGACCTGGCACACGCAGGCGTTCCGCAAGCACTTCACCGGCGGCGGGCGGACGTCCACGCTGGTCGCCGACCACCCGTATTTCGGCGGGACGGGGCTGGGCATGGGCATGCATCAGCCCAACACCACCTGGGGCGGCTGGCCGCTCGCCCTGGACTGGTTCGACATCGCCCGATCCGGCGCGGTCGACTGGGCGGGCATCGAGGACTGGATGGGCCTGCAGTACATGTACGGGCCGAACTACACGTGGGAAGGCTTCCAGCTCATGGGCTTCCAGGCCGCAATCTTCCGCAGCGCCAGCCGCGGACGAATGCCCATCCAGGCGTGGATCACCCCCAGCGACGAGACGAACCTGCGACTCAAGTCCGCCTCCGCCCTGTGCCAGGGCGCCAAGCACTTCTTCTACTGGACCTACGGGCCCACGTGCTTCGGCACGGAGAACTACTGGTCGGACCTCCGCGGCGAGTACGACGGCATCGCGAAGTTCGCCCGCCACCTGGCCTTCGCCGAACACGTCATCTCGCCGGGCGCGATGCGAAAGACGCGCCTGGCAATGCTCTACAGCCTCTCCAGCGATCTGTGGCAACCGTACGGCTACATCCACATGCTGGAGCGGCGGGCGACGTACCTGTCACTGGTGCACGACCAGTACCTCGTGGACTTCCTGACCGAGCAGGACGTCGAGGCGGGCCGGCTGGCCGACTATGACGTGCTCTATGTGACCGACCCGTGCGTGAGCCGCGCCGCCGCCGGGGCGATCAAGAAGTGGACGCACGCCGGCGGCACGCTCTACGGTTCGTGCGGGGCAGCCAGCCGGGACGAGTTCAACGAACCCTCCGACGTGCTGGCCGGGACATTCGGGATTGACTCCAAGGTCGAAGCGGCCGTCCAGGAAGGCGAGTACCGCGTCCGCGGGCGGCTCAACGACATGAAGTACATGGACGAGGTCCGGATTTCGGGACCGTTTGCCCCCGAGGCTGCCGAACGGCAAGCCCTGGCGACGGCTCCATCCACACTCGGCTGCCTGGGTGTCAGAATCAAGATGACCCCCGCCGATGGCATCAAGGTGGTCGGCACGTTCAAGGACGGGTCACCCGCCGTCGTCTCCAACGCCCCCGGCCGCGGGCGGGCTGTCTACTACGCCGCCTGCCCCGGCCTGTCGTATCTCAAGGACGCCAGGTTCGTCCCCGCCGAATTGAAGGAACAGTACCCGCCCCTCCATCGCCGTCTCATCAACGCTTCCGCCGCCGGCCTGCTTCGACCCGTGGAGTTGTCGCACCCGGTGGTGGAAGCCGGCGTCTACGACGCGCCCGCCGGCACCGCGCTCGTGCTGGCCAACTTCACCTACAAGCCCATCGACAAGCTCACCGTCCGCCTCGCCCTGCCCCGGGCGCCCAGATCCGTCCGATCGGCCGAGCATGGAGAGATCAGATTCCAGATCGAAGACCCGACGGCCCGTGAACAAGCCGCCGGACTGCAAGCCGCAGTGCGCTTCAGTGTATTGCTGAACATGGAAGATGCTCTGGTGTTGGACTGAACAGCCGGTGTGCGGCCTACCGGATGAGGGCCTGCGCCACCTCTAAGACAGGAATAGCAACGGACGGCAAGAGTGCGTAGAAAACCCATCCCTTATTCCGCTCTCCCCTTCTGTGCGCAACGAGCATGCGAACAGAAACCAGGATATCGATACAAATAGCCGCCCAAAGCCTGTTCTCCGTCTTTTCGGGCCAGGGAAAGACAAGGAACTGCAAAATCGCCCCTATGGCGAGCCCTGTGACAACAGCACGGAAGTTCCAGAGAGCTGGTTGCGAAGGTCCGGTTCTCATGGCGAGCCTTTACTGCAATAGACCATTGATTTCAAGAGAGAATTGCCCTTAGCATCTGTAATCCATTCATCAGGCAATCGTCTTCACAGTCTAGAAGGAGACCCATCTTGGCTACAACCACTCGCAGAGCGTTCCTTCAGCAGTCCGCCACCCTGGCGGCGGGGGCGGCGGTCGCGTCGTCGGCCCGGGCGGCGGAGAATGACAAGATCGTCCTGGGCGTGATCGGCCCGGGCGGGATGGGGTCCAACCTGCTCGCCTCGTTCGCCTCCATGGGCGACGTGGTGGTCTCGCACGTCTGCGACGTGGACGCCAGGCGGATGGCCGCCGCGGCCAAGCGGTTGCGGGACAAGACGGGCAAGGACCCCAAGGCCGTCAAGGACATGCGCCGCATCTTCGACGACAAGTCCGTCGACGCCGTGGTGATCGCCACGCCCGACCACTGGCACGCCCCGGCCACCATCCTCGCCTGCGACGCGGGCAAGCACGTCTACGTCGAGAAGCCCTGCTCGCACAACCTCCGCGAGGGGCGGCTCATGGTGGAGGCGGCCCGGCGGAACAAGCGGATCGTCCAGGTGGGCATGCAGAGCCGCTCGGCTGACTATCTCGCCGAGGGCATCGAACTGCTCAAGAGCGGGGCGATCGGCGAGGTCCTGGTGGCCAAGGTCTGGAACAGCCAACTCCGCGCCAACATCGGACACAAGCAGCCTTCCCAGCCCCCGGAGCACCTGGACTACGACCTGTGGGTCGGCCCGTCGCCCATGGTGCCCTACCGGTCAAACATGCTTCCTTCGAGCTGGCGGTGGTTCCGCAACTTCGGCACGGGCGACATGGGCAACGACGGCGTGCACGACCTGGACCTGGCCCGCTGGGGCCTGGGCGTCGAGGTCCAGCCGACCCGCGTGGCGGCCCTGGGAGGCAAGTACTTCTTCGACGACGACCAGGAATTCCCCGACACGCAGACGGTGGCCTTCGAGTACGACCTGGGCGACGGGAAGAAGAAGCAGCTCATCTATGAACAGCGGATCTGGTCGCCGTACTTCCAGCAGGGGGCCGAGAACGGCGACGCCTTCTACGGAACCAAGGGCTACATGCTCCTGGCCAAGCACGCCGGGTGGCAGCTCTTCGGCCCGCGCGACAAACCGCTCCAGAAGCTCGACGGGCGGCTGGACGGCACGCCCCACCACCGCAACTTCCTCGAGTGCATCCGCAGCGGCAAGCAGCCCAACGCCGACGTCGAGATCGGCCACCTGTCGGCCTCGCTGACGCACCTGGGCAACATCGCCACGCAGACCGGGCGGACGCTCACCCTGGACCCCAGGACCGAGCGGATCATCAAGGACGACCAGTCCGACCACATGCTCCGCCGCCAGTACCGCGACCACTGGGCCGTGCCGAAGAATGCGTAGTCCCGGCCGAGTGGAAGGACCAGTACCCGGCCCTCAAGACTCGGACCAGGCAAGAAGGGCTCCGGAACGAGGGCAGGTGCAATTCCGGGGCTGGGCGCTACAATACGAAGAAACCGGCCCGACAACGAAGCAGGACGGGCTATCTGTGAGAACTCCGGTTGGAGAGTGAGATGAGAATACAGGTCTCGGTCGTTCGCGCGGCATTTCTGCTGGGTGTGGGGATCGTACTTGGCGCCAGCGCGTCGGGTGTGGCTTTGGCGGCCGAAGGGGAATCGGTCCAGCCCACGATGACACTGTGGTACACCCAGCCCGCTGACAACTGGGAGAGGGAGGCCCTGCCGATCGGAAACGGGCGGCTGGGCGCGATGATCTTCGGCGGCGTCGGTCACGATCGGATCGCGTTGAACGAGGAGACGGTGTGGTCCGGCTCGCGGACCGATAACGACAAGCCCGACGCGGCCAAGAATCTGCCGGAGATCCGGCGGCTTCTCCTGGCGGGCAAGAACGTCGAGGCGGAGGAACTGGTCAACCAGACCTTCACCTGCCAGGGAGCGGGTTCCGGACGGGGGCGCGGCTCGCGAGTGCCGTTCGGCTGCTACCAGGCGTTGGGCGACCTGCACATCGTCTGGAAGAGCGACGCCGAAGCCGTCTCCCTGAACGAGTGGAAGTGGTCGGTTATGGACACGGGCCAAGACAAGGATCCCAGAAAGCAATACCAGCAGGCCCGGGAGCGGATCGCCGAGGCCGTCAAGGTGGACGCGGACGAGCAGGGTTGGAAGGACTACGTCCTTGCCGACGGCAAAGTCGCCCGCGGCGGCTACGAGATCCAGACGGGCGAGTGGGTCGTCGCACGCCATCATCTGAAGCTGACGAAGGACCAGTTGGCCGGCCTGGGCGTGCTCCGGGTGGGCGCGGAGGCAAGGAACGGGGCGGTCTACGTCAACGGGCAGGAGGTCGCCCGGCTTCCCGGCTGGCAGGCCATCCCCAACGCCCAGTGCGTATGCGACGTCAGCGCCCACCTCAAGCCGGGCGAGAACGTGGTGGCGATCGTGATTCACCGTTACCGCCAGAGAGGCCAACTGCCCTTGTCGGTGGTCCTGGACCCCCGCGAGGACTGCCAGGAGTACCGGCGCAGCCTGAACCTCCGCGACGCCGTCGCGGCCGTGCGGTTCAAGCGCGACGGCGTGACGTACACGCGCGAGGCCTTCGCCAGCGCGCCGGACCAGGTGATGGTGTTCCGCTACTCGTCCGACCGGCCCGGGCGCATTTCGTTCACCGCCGCGATGGATCGCATGGAGCGGTTCGAGACGGCGCCGGACGGCCCGGCCGGGCTCGTGATGACGGGCAAGCTCAACAGCGGCGCCGAGGGCGTCGAAGGGCTGACCTACGTCGCCCGCCTGCGCGCGATAACCAGGGGCGGCAAAGTCTCGGTGGAGGGCGGCAAGCTGCGGATCGAATCCGCCGACGACGCGGTGCTGCTGGTAGCCGCGGGAACGAACTACCAGGGCTTCGCCGGTCGCCGCACGGGCGACCCGCTCCGGGCGACCAGCGAAGACATCGCCAAAGCGTCGGCCAGACCGTACGGCGCCCTGCGGGCCGCAAGCGTCGCGGACCATCGCGGGTACTTCGACCGCGTGAGCATTGCGCTGGACGACGGCAAGACCGAAAGCCGCAAGGCCGCCGAACTGCCCACCGACCAGCGGCTGGAGGCGCTGGCCAAGGGCCAGGCGGACCCGGCGATGGCGGCGCTGTATTTCAACTTCGGGCGATATCTGCTGATCAGCAGCTCGCGCCCGGGCGACATGCCCGCCAATCTCCAGGGCCTCTGGGCCGAGGGCATCCAGACGCCGTGGAACTGCGACTATCACCTGGACATCAATGTTCAGATGAACTACTGGCCGGCGGAGGTGTGCGGACTGGGCGACTGCCACATGCCGCTGCTGAAGCTCATCGAGTCGCTCCAGGGGCCCGGAGCCAGCACCGCCAAGGCGTATTACGGCGCCGGCGGGTGGGTGGCCCACGTGATCACCAACGTCTGGGGCTTCACCGCGCCCGGCGAGCAGGCATCGTGGGGCGCCACGGCGAGCGGCTCGGCCTGGCTGTGCGAGCACCTCTGGACTCACTACGCCTACACCGGCGACAAGAGCTATCTCCAGTGGGCGTATCCGATCATGAAAGGTTCGGCGGAGTTCTACCTGGGCATGCTCATCGCCGAGCCGACCCACGGCTGGCTCGTGACGGCGCCCTCCAACTCGCCGGAGAACGCGTTCAAGCTGCCCGACGGCCGGACCGCCCGCGTCTGCATGGGCCCGACGATGGACATGCAGATTCTCCGCGAGCTGTTCGGCAACTGCATCGAGGCGTCGAAGGTCCTCGACGTCGATGACGCCTTCCGCACGCGCCTGGTCGAGGCCCGCGCCAAGCTGGCGCCCACTCGCGTCGGCAAACACGGACAGATCATGGAATGGCTGGCGGATTACGACGAGGTCGAGCCGCATCACCGCCACGTCTCGTGCCTGTACGGGCTGTTTCCGTACGATGAGATCACACCCGAGGGCACGCCCAAGCTGGCCGAGGCGGCGCGGGTCACGCTCGAGCGGCGCGGCGACGCCAGCACCGGCTGGTCCATGGCGTGGAAGGCCAACTTCTGGGCCCGCCTGCACGACGGCAATCACGCGCATCGCCTGCTGACGCTGCTGGTCACGCGCGGCGGGACGAACCTGTTCTGCCTGCATCCGCCGTTCCAGATCGACGGCAACTTCGGCGGCACGTCGGCCGTCGCCCACATGCTCCTCCAGAGCCATGGCGGCGTGATTCGCCTGCTGCCGGCCCTGCCGGACGCCTGGCCGAACGGCAAGGTGACGGGCCTGCGCGCCCGCGGCGGCTGCCAGGTGGATTTCGAATGGGCCGACGGAAAAGTCACCAACTACCGCATCCGCTCCAATCCGCCACGCGAGGTCACGGTTCGCGTGAACGGCGAAACCAAGACCGTCCGGTCGCAGGAGTCTCAAGACCAGCCGTGATGACCGTGCGACCTGCCCACGCAGGGCGGGGACAAGGCGATCGCGGCTCGAAGGTCCGGGCTGCCTGGTGAATGGCAGTTCGGGAAGCGGCGGGCGAGCTACTCTTTCGCCGCGGTCTTGCAGATGAGGGTCCCGGTGGGGTTCAGCTCCGCCGCGCCGCGCGCGGCCCGCCGGGCCTGGGCTCGTTGTACTCCTGCCGCGCCGGCGCACGTCAAGGCCTGTAGCGGGCACCCCTACCGCGCCTTGAGCTCAATGACCTCCACTTCCTTCTCGCTCGCCGCCAGCGGCATGAACAGCAGTCGCGGCGGGCTGCCCGCGATGGCGGCCAGAAAATGCGACCGATCCGGCGAGGGGGCGAAATTGCACAGGGTGGAATCGGCCGGGGCAGTGTACCGGTAGACCACTTGTCTCCTGGCCAACTCGCCCTGACCCGGGCCGGGCGGAGAGTATCGAACCAGGGCGATTACGGGGCGCTCGGCCGGGGCGGTCGTGGCGGCGGCCGCGGTGGTTGCGGTGGGTTTGCTGGAGGGCGCCGTGGTCGGATCTGGCGGATCTTCCTGTTCGACCGTCCAGACCGCGTTCCGCCCGACCAGCGGCGTGCCGAAAGGGAGGTCCTCGCACACGATCACCCACAGCAGCAACCCCGTCTGCGTGTCGAAGACGGGAAACGTGTTGCCGCGTTCGCCTGGCATGAAGAGCAGAATGGCCTTTCCGTCCGGGCTGACGCGGGCGTAGCGAACGCGCGCACGCGGATCGATCTGCGCCTTTTCGATCTCCTGGCGCGGAATCGTCGCAGAGACCTTCGAGTCCGGACCGACCACCTCCAGTCCCCGCTCCACCTCGCGCAGCCACCAGAAGTCTCCCGCGCCCACGGGTTTCTTCAGCGACAGCGTCTCTTGTCTCTTCAACTCAGGCAAAGAGTACACGTCGTAGCGGTCGCCGCAAGGAACCAGCAGGCACTTCCGCCCTCCGCGCGAGACGGGGACCACCTGCGCAAGCCTGCCCGCCAGGTCGGGTGGAGCCGGACTGAGCTTGCCTGTTCTGGGATCGAATCGGGTGCAGACGGGACGCTGCTGAGGCACGGCCCACTCGACCAGCACCAAGTCCTCAACGATCCGGACATATCGCGGGCGCAAGTCCGAACCGTGCCAGAGCGTGCGCTTGGTCCGCACGTCGTACGTGCAGAAGCTCTCGTAGTTCCGCCCCTGGCGAAAGGTCGCAAGGATCAGGTTGCCCCCGTCAAGGTAGGCAGGCGTACCGTCGGGCAGGCAGCCCAACAAGCCCGTCGCTATCAAGACCAGCACCGGCAGGAGACTACGCCAGAGGGCCAGGCGGTGTGCGGTGTCGCTCATATCGCACCGTCCTCGTTCCGGGGGAGACTGCCGGATTGTACCGCGCTTTCACTGACGGCAAAACGATGATCCAGCCGATCCTTGCCGAGGAGAAACAACCCAGGCTATATTGGCGTCAGGCAGGTCCTGCCGGGCCATGCCGCCGGGAGCCGGAATATGAAGCTGACACGTCGGATCGAGCGGGTCGCGATTACCGCGGGAGTTCTCTGCCTCGCGTTGACGCCCGCCATCGCGCGGGCCGCGCCGCAGAACCTCGCCCCCCAGGCCCGCATCACCGCCAACTCGGAGTTCAGCCAGTCGTTCCTGGCCCGCTTCGTGGCCGACGGGCGAATCGCCGAACTCGGCGGCAACAACGACGACGGCAACGCATGGGCCGTCAGGGGCCAGACCCACAGAGACGGCGCCGAACTGACGTTCGAGTGGCCGCACGCGGTCGAGGTCGCACAGGTGGTCTACTACAGCCGCTCCTCGCACGCCGTCGAGGGCTGGAAGGACTATGAGCTGTACGTGGACGACCAGCCCGCCCCCGTGGCGCGGGGGCAGTTGCTGTCCGGTCACGGGCCGCAATCGATCGTCCTGCCCGCGCCGGTCAAGCTGCGCAAGCTCCGCTTGCGGTTCACCAGTTCGTTCGGCGGGGCCAACCCCGGGGCCTCCGAGGTGCAGGTCTGGTCGCAGAAGCAGGACGACAAGGCGCTGGGACGATTCATCCCGCTGCCCCCCTACCGGATGGACAAGGGCGGTCCGCTGCCGCCCACGGCCCCGCCCGTCTCGCGCTCGCCCGAGTTGGAGGCCCGTGCCCGCCGCGGCGAGCTGGGCTTCGACCGCCTCATCGTCATCCATCGTCACGAGGTGAACCCCTCGCACGTGTATACCTACCACGCCGAGGGCTTCCGCCCGGGCGGCGGGCTGTACGTCTGCAACCTGGCCGACGGAAAGATGACGCGCCTGGTGGACGCGGGCGGCGGCGAGATCATCGACTGCGAACTGTCGTACGACGCCCGCGAGATCCTCTTCAGTTGGAAGAAGGGCGGACGCGACCAGAGCCGTTACGGACCAGCCGACCGGGCGGCCGAGCAAACGTACCACGTCTACCGCGTCCGCGTGGACGGCACGGGCCTGACCCAGTTGACCCACGGGGACATCAACAACTTCAACGCCTGCTGGCTGCCGGACGGCGGGATCGCGTTCCTGAGCGACCAGAAGGAGGCGTACGCCTACTGCTTCACCACCACCTCGCCCATCCTGCACCGAATGGATCGCGACGGCGGCAACGTGCGGAGGCTGTCGGCCAGCTACCTCAACGACTTCACGCCGGCCGTGCTGAACGACGGGCGAATCATCTATTCGCGATGGGAGTACGTCGACCGCCCCGCCTGCCCGATCCAGAGCCTGTGGGCGATCAACCCCGACGGCACGGGAGTCTCGGGCTTCTACGGCAACCGCGTGCTCGAGCCGGGCACGTTCATGGAGGCCCGGCCGATCCCCGGCGGCGACCGGGTGCTGTGCATGCTGACCAGCCACAACGGCTCATGCCGCGGGGCCATCGGCATCATCGACCCCGCCCTGGGGGCCAACTCGCAGGAGGCGCTGCGCAACGTCACGCCGGAGGTCCCTATCGGCCGGGTGGACCGCGGCAACGGCAACGCCCTGATCAACCGCGGGCCGTACCTCAACCCGTTCCCGCTGGACGAGAAGTACTACCTCGTCTCGCGACGCGGCACGGTGCTGGTGCGCGACTATGACGCGACGGAAGAGGCCGCGCTGCTGGGGCCGCAGGACTCCATGGGCTACTTCAGCCCCCAGCCGCTCCGCCCGCGGGCCCGCCCGCCGGTGATCTCCTCGTCCCTGCCCCCGCGCGAACAGGCCCAGCCCTGGGCGACGGTCCTGCTCCAGGACGTCTACGCCGGGCTCGAGCCGACGATTAGGCGCGGCGAGATCAAGCAGATCGCCGTCGTCCAGGAGGTCGAGAAGGCCCAGCGGATCCCGCTGCTGGACCGTGTGCCCACCGGGCACGGCTACGCCGCCAACTCCGCCTTCGGCTTCCAGTTCCCGCTGGTCAGTTGCGGGGCCACCTACGCCGCCAAGCGGCTGTGGGGTTACGCGGAGGTGGCCGAGGACGGCTCGGCCTGCTTCAAGGTGCCCACGGGCCTGCCGTTGTACTTCCTGGCCCTGGACGCCGAGGGGCGGGCCGTTCAGCGGATGCGGAGCTTTACGCACTTCATGCCCGGCGAGGCGCAAAGCTGCGTCGGCTGCCACGCCGACCGCAACTATGCCGCCGCCCGCGCCCTGCCCCGTCCGCCGGCGGGTGTCCAGCCGGCTGACCTCCGGAAGCCCGAGTGGGGGCTGATGAACTTCAACTTCCACGACATCGTCCAGCCGGTCCTGGACAAGCACTGCGTCAAGTGCCACAACGCCCGCTCGCACCCCAAGGACGTGGACCTCAGCGGCGACAAGACGGACTTCTTCAACGTGGCCTACGACGTGCTCGCCCGCACCGGCACCGACGGGCAGTGGCGGCCCGAGGTGCACGGCGGCCGCCAGTGCGAGCCCACCTACGTCCGCTGGATCGCCACCATCAACGGGGCTGAGGCCAACGTGCTCCAGATCGCCCCGCGCGCCTGGGGCGCTGCGCCCAGCAAGCTCACCCAGATCGTCCTGTCGGGCCACCCGGACAAGGACGGCAAGCCGCGCGTGCAGATGGACGCGGCCTCGCGCCGCCGCCTGATGGCCTGGATGGACCTCAACGTGCCCTACTACGGCATCACCCGCACGAACTACGGCGACCGCATGGGTTGCCGCCGCCTCCTGCCGGCGGAACTGGACGGCGTGCTCCAGCAGGTGGCCCAGCGACGCTGCGCCTCCTGCCACGGCAAGGAGAAGAGCGGGCGGGTCAAGATCCCGCGAACGTTCTACACCCGCATCACCAACCCCCAGGACAACAGCTTCCTGCTGGCCCCGCTGACCAAGGCCGCCGGCGGGACCGAGGCGTGCGGCAAGGGCATCTTCACCTCCACCGACGACGCGGACTACAAGGCGATCCTGGCGGTCTTCGAGCCGACGCTCAAGATGCTCCAGACCCGCCCCCGCATGGACTTCCCCGGCGCAATGGACGCGTTCACCTGCCCGGACCTCCAGGCGGCGCAGCGCTGACGGCGCACCCCACGCTTGGACCGCATCCGAATGTCGCTTCAGCCAAGCCCCGGTCAGTGACAAATCGCCAGGAGGCGCGAGGAAAGTGCGAGACGCAGCTCCACGATTAACCCTTGACCCTCCCCGCCCGGAAGGCTTTACTGAAGCTTGCATGTGACGGGCGGCGGGGCCGCGGCTGGTGGGTTGTCTCCTCTCTATCGCTGCGGCATTCTCGTCGAGAGCCCCGCCGGCCCTTGGGGCATATCCCGCACGGTCAATGACGTGTCTGTGCTTCCTGCGTTTACAGAAAGGAGCTTGTCATGCCCGACACCGGGTTCACCCCCGTGCGTCGCACGGCCTGGATCGTTGCCGGCGGGACCGGCGTCGCCGTCATCCTGTCGCTTGCGATCATCCTGCCGCTGTCGTTGGACGATCGCCAACCGTCGCCCGGCCGGTCGGACCCGGCCACCCCCGACGCGGAAAGGAAGCCGCTGCCGCCGTGGCTCTCGCAGGCGGACCTGGCGGCGGGCACCCCCATCGCCATCGACTGCGGCGAGGGGGACGCGGCATCGCTTCGCGGGACGACCATCGAGAACCTCGACGCCCTGCCTCCTCTGAGCGACGGCGGGCGGGCCGTGGCGGCCGGATGGTTCGAGCCCGAAGGCGCCCGCTTCCCGCAAGGGGCGCGGGTCACCTGGCCGCTTCGCGAGGGCCTTTTCCCCGGCGCGAAACTCTGGATTGTCGCGTGGGACGAGCAGACCGGCCAATGGCGAGGCACGGGCCAGCAGGCGAACGTCGAGGCGTCCGGGCGGGCGGCGTCGGGCGTGCTGTTCCACTGCTCGGTCGCGGGCTTGTCCATGTTCCGTCCCGAGAACATGGAGACCGCCGCGCCCGTCGAGTCGCCGCAGGCGGAGCCGCCCGGGCGGGAGAGCGACCCCTGCGGGGGCTACGACCGCCAGCAGCTTCACCAGGTGCAGCAGCGGCTGGCCCGCGAGATGCGGCAGTTCGCCAGCGACCGCGGTGCCCTCGGCCTCACCGTCGCCGGGAGCGACAAGCAGGCGATGAAGGGCAACGGCCTGGTCGAGTTCGACATTCAATTCCACACCCCTCAGGCGACCCTGGTCAGCCTGCACGTGATCCTCCACCACCCGGACCGCGCCCGTCCCAACGAGTTGACCGACTGGGCCGATGCGATGCGGGCCGACCAGGAACAGGCCGCCGAAGTGTCATGGACCGCCCCCCCCGGCACCCAGGGCGCCATGTTCACCCACCAGCCGCGGATGAAGGACATGTACAAGGACTGGTCGACGGTCTCGGCGGAGGGGCGTTGGCGACGTGGAGACTGGATCGTCACGCTCATGGTTGCCCGCACAACCGGCACTTGGGTCACGAACAAGAACACGGGGTTCATCGAGGAGCAGTTCCCCCGCGGGCAGGAGCGCGTGACGGGCCTGAGCGAGGAGCAGGTAACGGCATTTGCGGAAAGCTGCGCCTCCGCCGCGAAGAAGCTGGCCGGGCCGGTCGAACGGATGGTGGACGGCCTGGCCGAGATGCTGGGCGAGGAGTTGGACTTGGCGGCCTCGGTCCGGCGCACGCTCAAGTCGGGCCAGCAGGTCGCCGGACCGGGGGCCGAGGGCTTGGCGGCGAACGTGCAGAAGATCCTGGACGCGTCGCTGACCCAGCGCGGCTGCCGGGTCATCGCGGACACCCTGCTGGCCCACCGCGACAGCGGACAGCTTCCGGATTTCTACGAGCGGCTGTTCGTCAAGGGACGGACGGACGCCTCCAGCCTCATGTTCGGCCCGTTCCCCTGGAGCCGCGACAAGCTGCGAGCGCGAATGGAAGCGCGGCTTGCGCAGGACGACCTATTCATCCGCTACCTTCGCCGCCGCGACCGCCTGGAAGACTACAACCAGAAACGCCAGGCCAAAATCACCGCAGAGTTCCGCGACTGTTTCGTGGACCTCTCCCTGGCGGCGATCGGGGCGATCCATCCGCCGACCCTGGGTGTCTGGGCGACGGCGGCCTCGGCGGTCAAGTCGCTGATCGCCGACATCGAGAACAACGACACCGAGGCCATTCGGGGCCTGCCTAACACGAAGAAGTTCATCCTCCAGCAGTGGGCCGGGCTGGGCAAGTACCCC
>Ga0209606_1000590_pt1 | contig 52920 bp, 39 predicted proteins | sample AD_UKC057_MetaG_FD_184412 | JGI IMG/M metagenome (GOLD analysis project Ga0209606, IMG submission 184412) | Active sludge microbial communities of municipal wastewater-treating anaerobic digesters from USA - AD_UKC057_MetaG (SPAdes) (version 2) | ecosystem: Engineered > Bioreactor > Anaerobic >... | reverse complement strand
GGCGTTGGGTAGTCGAATCGGCTGTGCCATGCTCCAAAAACAGCATGGCGGGCAAAGGTTGTCCAGCTTTTTCTAACGCTCCTTCCAACCCGCATTAAGGCTTACTGCTTTTCTTGAATCAGCCGTGCCGCGCTCTCCCCGGCTTTGCAGGAGAAGGGCGCAGGTTGGATTAGACCAGGTGCTCTGCCGCCGCCCACCGGACGGCCTGCTGAATCAATTCAGGGGCTGTCCGCAGCTTCAGTTTCCGCTTGATGGCCTGGCGGTGCGTTTCCACCGTTTTCACGCTCAGGCTCAGACGCTGGCCGATTTGCCGGGTGGACAATCCCTCGCCGATCAACTGAAACACCTCGAACTCGCGATCGCTGAGCCCCCCGGGCGTCGCGGCGCCGACACCGGCGCCGTGGCGGCCAAGAGCCTCCAGCAAGGCCGCCGAAATATCTCTGCTGACATAGACTCGCCCCTGCAACACCTCTCGAATCGCCTCCAGCAGCTTCTCCCCGCCCTGGTTCTTCATGATATAGCCCCTTGCGCCGGACCGAAGCACGCGCTCGGCATAAATGCCTTCGTCATGCATAGACATGACAAGCACGGGGATTTTCGGATATTGCGCCTGCAGGTCCTTGATGAATTCGAGTCCGCTCCGGCCAGGCATTGTGATATCCGCCAGTACCAGATCGGGCGGGGCGGACTTGATGGCCGCCAGTGCCGCCTGTGCGGTCTCGGCCTCGCCGCATACCAGCAGGTCCGGTTCGGCGTTGATCAGTTGAGTCAATCCGTAGCGCGTGATCGGGTGGTCATCGAGGATGAGTAGCTTCCTCCGACCTTTGCCGGTCCGCTGGTGTGTTGTCGTTTTCATTTTGTGCTCCTTGATTGCCGGGTCAACAGCGCCTCCGGCAGGGTGCACACCACGCGCGTCCCGCCGCCGGGGAGAGGTTCGGCTGACAGGGTTCCGCCGATGACTTCGGCGCGGTAGCGCATGATCCGCAGCCCCATGCCGGTTCTCTTGCGGGGCTTCCGGGGGAGGCCCACACCATTGTCGGTGACGGCCAGGGCAGCCGCGTTGGCGCTGGCGGTCAGGTTAATCTCGATGCGCCCTGCCTTGCCATGCTTGAGGGCGTTGCTGACCGCTTCTTGCGCAATGCGGTACAAGTGGATCGCCACGGCCTGGTCGGTGACGAGCACGGGCGGATCACAGCAGCAGCGACAGTCACAACCGAAGACCTTGCGGGTGCCCGCCGCCAACTCGCGCAAGGCGTCCGTCAACCCCTCCGCCTCGAGGCGGACCGGCGAAAGGCCCCGGGCCAACTCGCGGCTCTGAGTCATTGCGCGCCGGACCATCCGGGCGATCTCCCTGGCCCTGGCCGTTGCGGCGGCACCCCTGGCCGCCAGGTCCTTCGCCAGCCGCAGGCTGAGAAACTCGATCCCCGCCAATTGCTGGCATAAGTCATCGTGCAGGTCTTGACCCAGCCGGCGTTGTTCCCGCTCGCTGGCGGCCAGGATTTCGTGCTCCAATTCCACGCGGCGCGTGATGTCCCGCGTGAACCAGCGCGAATAAACCAGCCGTTGCTGTTCCCACAGTCCGTTGGCGTCAATCAGGACCTCCCTTTGGGGGCCGTCCTTATGGCGCAGCCGGGCGCGGTAATCTCGCACGGTCTGTCCCTTCGCCAGGCAATTGAGCAAATTGGCGGCCGACTCCGCATCCGCGTGCAACTCGGAGACATGCCGCCCAAAAACCTCCGCACCGGTGCGGCCAACCATCTCTAATTCAGCCTGGTTGACCCGTCGGATGCGCCCGTCGGGCCCCACCCAGAGCAGGCCCAGGGGCGATTCCGTGAAGAAGTCCGACAACTCCTGTTCCCGCCGGCGCAGGACTTGCTCGGCCTGTTTGCGCGCGGTGATGTCCCGGATGATGCCGCAAACCAGAGCCCGGCCGTTGAGCGTGAAGGTGCTGGCGGAGATTTCCACCGGAAAGGTGGTTCCATCCTTCTTCTTGTGGTAGCGCAGCGGGATGCGGGGCGCCACGCCGGCCAGCGCAAGCTGGATGGCCGCTTCCGAGTCCTCCGGCTCGACCGTGATCGCCGCGTGCTCAAGGCCAATAAACTCTTCCCGCGAGTAACCGTAAAGCCGCAGCGCCGCCTCATTGACCTCCACGAACTGCCGCGTCGCCCCATCTAACACATACGCCGCATCCGAAATGGTCTCGAAGAGCCGGCGGTGTTCTTCTCCGCGCTCTGTCAGCGTCTGGTGAGCGGCTGCAAGTTCGGCTGTGCGTTCCTGCACGCGCCGCTCCAGGGTCTCCCACACCTGCCGCAACGCCGCCTCAGCCCGCTCCCGCTCCGTGATGTCGGTGAACATCCCCAGAAACCCGGCTGGCTGGCCCGATTCGTCCCAGAAGACGCTGGCCGACGCCAGCGCCCGCCGCTCGCCGCCGTCTTTGCGGCGAAGGCGCTCCTCGATCACCTGGCCGGCTGGAGCCTGCCGAAACGCGGCGAAATGCCGCCGCACCGTCTCGATGTCCTCCTCGAAGACGAAATCGAAGACGGGCCGGCCGGTCATTTCCTCCGGGGTTGCCCCCAGCATCTGTGCCATTTGTCGGTTCACAAAGGTCGTCACCCCCCGCAAATTGCACATCCAAACGCCGGCGTGGGTCGTCTCAATCATCCGGCGGCAGCATTCCTCGCTTTGCCGCAGCGCCGCCTCAACGCGCTCTTGCTCGTTGGTATGGGGCGCGTGGTGATGCCCGGTCATCGCTCCGGTCCTCTATTGCGCGCTCCGCCCCGTTCCCTTCGCCCACCAGGTCCGCCCGCTGCCAGACCGGTCAACGGATACACGCCCCGACCACCCGCCGCCCCGCACCCCGGAGCCGGGCCAGGTAATTGCTGGCCAACCAGTGACTGAAACACTCGCCTGACCACGACGGCAGCATAGCATCGCCGCCGGACCTTTCCAGCCCAAATCACGACCTATGCGCGCTTGCCCAAGTTGGAATTGAATTGCCAGGAAGCTGATCTCCACGCCACAATTAACCTGACGATTAAGGCGTCTGAGAATGCCGCGCCGACAATGGGCGAAACGAGGAACGTGAAGGGAAGAGTGCCGCTGGCGATTGCCCGGTTGGCGAGGGCGGCCTGGTCTGGTTGCGCGGCTGACGCCGAAGCTGCTTACGACAATCACTGCGTTCACCACATGATGCTTATACGCATCGTTCTGATTCTGCTGGCCTGGGGCTGGCTCGGATGGCCGCCCGCTTGGGCTGCGGTGAGCCCTCCCGACGACCTATGCCTGGGGTGCCACGAGGACGACACCTATGCCGTGACCGATGCCGCCGGCAATGTGGCCTCCACGTCCCCGGACGCAGCCAAGCCGGCCGCCTCCGTTCATGCGACCAACACCTGCACCAGTTGCCACGCGGACATCACGGCGGAGCATCCCGACAACAATGTTGCGGTGCAGCCAGTTGACTGCAGCCAGTGTCACGGGCCGGCAGCCGAAGGGTATCGTGCCGGTGTGCATGGTTCGGCGCTCGCCAGGGGACAAGACAAAGCCGCGACGTGCGCTGATTGCCACGGCGCCCACAATATTCTGCCACTCACAGCCCCAGCCTCTCCTCTGCATTCTGCCCGGCAGGCAAAGACCTGCGGGGCATGTCATGACCAGGCGGCCAGGGACGTGGAAGAAAGCAGCCACGGCAAGGCCCTCGCCGCCGGCAACCGGGATGCCCCCGCCTGCGCCGATTGCCATTCAGAACACAAGACCGACGCGCCGGGCCGCCACTCGGCGGCAAGGGCCGGGGTCGAAATCTGCGGCCGCTGCCATGCCTCGGAACGCCTGAATGCCCGTTACCGGCTGCCCCTGGACCGCGTAGAGACTTTCCTGGACAGCTACCACGGGCTGGCGATTCAGCATGGTTCGACAGTGGCGGCCAACTGCGCAAGCTGCCACGGCGCTCACCGAATCCTGCCCTCCACCGATCCACGATCGAGCATTCACAAGACCAACCTCGTTGTGACTTGCGGCAAGTGTCATCCGGGCGCGACCGACAACTTCGCCCGCGGCAAGGTGCACGTGGACGCAGCGGCGGCAGGCACCGGCGCCAGCACGGGCGAGCAGATCAACCGCTGGGTGCGGCGCATTTACGTGGTCCTGATCGCCGGCGTCATTGGCCTGATGCTCGCTCATAACCTCCTGCTCTTCGGCAGGAAGGTCTGGGCCCGTTACCGCGCCGCCGACCTCACTGTCCCGCGCATGAGCCGCTCTCAGCGCTTACAGCATTTGGTGCTGACCGTCAGCTTCATTGTGCTGGCCTTGACGGGCTTCGCGTTGAAGTTCCCGGATTCCATGCTCGCCAGGGCTTTGGGGTCCAGCGAGGTGTTCCGGAGCGCGGCTCACCGCGTAGCCGGCGTGGTGCTGCTGCTGGTCGCGGCCTATCACGTGATCTACCTCCTCACCACCCGCGAGGGGCGGCAACTGGCCAAAGACTTCCTGCCGGTACGGCAGGACCTGAAAGACCTGATGGCCAGCGCGAGGCATTTGACGGGCCTTGGCACCGCCCAGCCAAAGATCGGCCGATTCGGCTACGTGGAGAAGGTGGAGTATTGGGGGGTGGTGTGGGGCACGATCATCATGGGGGCAACCGGCCTGATGGTCTGGGGCAAAATGGAGGTCACCAGGTTCATGCCGCGTTGGGCAGTGGACGTCGCCCTGACCATTCACTACTACGAGGCGATCCTGGCCTGCCTGACAATTGTGGTTTGGCATTTCTATCACGTGATCTTTGACCCGGACGTGTATCCGCTCAACTGGGCTTGCTGGAAGGGCAAAGTCTCCAGGCGCTGGCAGGAAGAACACCATCCGCCCGAACCCTCGCCGCAGCCCGGCGCCACTCCGGCCGCGGGCGGAGAAAGCCCCCCGGGTCAGCAAGCCGCGGTTTCCAGAACCCGGCCGGAGGATTCATCGCCCCCTTCTTTTTGACTCGCCAACCGAGCGCCCGGCTGGCAGTGTGTCAGGAACGCCGCTTAAACAGGCAAACAACAAGTGGCAGCCGGCCTTGGGCGCCCAACGCGCACTGAGACGCATTAGAAGAAAAGAACATAGTTATGGCTACGAAACGATTGGTTGAGAAAGATCCAAAGCTCAAGAAGGACGATTTGATTGTAATTGGCGGCGGCGGGGGGTTCATTGGCGGGGCGCTGGCGCGCTACTTCCACAACAAGGGCTTCACGCGCATCCGGGCAGCCGACAAGAAGCCGCTCCCGGACTGGTACCAGCGCGTGCCGGGGGTCGAATGCCTCAACCTGGACCTGAGCTATGAAGACAACTGCCGGCGCCTTTGCGAAGGGGCGGTCGAGGTTTACAACCTGGCGGCGGACATGGGCGGCATGGGTTTCATCGAACGGTTCCGCGTCGAATGCCTGCGCAGCGTGCTGATCAACACCCACATGATCGAGTCGGCGTACCGCGCGGGCGCGCGCCGGTATTTCTTCTCCTCCTCCGCCTGCGCCTACAACATCACATTGCAGCAGGACCCGAATGTGCGCGCCCTCAAGGAGTCAGACGCCTACCCGGCTATGGCTGAGCGAGGCTACGGCTGGGAGAAGCTAATCTCCGAGATGTTCTGCGAGGAGTATTGGGTCGAGCGCGGGATGAAGACCGCCATTGCGCGGTTCCATAACGTCTATGGTCCCTGGGGCACCTGGGATGGCGGACGCGAGAAAGCGCCCGCCGCCATCTGCCGCAAGGTCATTGCCGCGGTTGACAGTGGCAAGCACACGATCAACATCTGGGGCGACGGCACCCCGACCCGCAGCTTCATGTATATTGATGACTGCGTGAAAGGCATTGACATGATCATGCACTGCGACGCGCTCATCGCCACCCCCATCAACCTCGGCACCAGCGAACTGGTAACCGTCAATGAACTGGTATCGAAGATCGAGAAGATCGCGGGCATCAAGCTCAAACGGGAATATGACCTGACCGCGCCGCGGGGCGTGGCGGGCCGCAACAGCGACAACACTTTCATCAAGAAGATGCTCCACTGGGAGCCCAACACGCCTTTGGACAAGGGCCTGCGCGAGACTTATAAGTGGATCAAGACGCAGTACCTGGCCCGAAAGGCCGGCAAGCGGGTGGTGGACTAAACTGACCGGATCGCAGGTCTGACCCACGGCCCCCTGCCGCCAGGTTGGCGTCTCCGTCGGTGGGGACCGGCAGGCGCAGGGGCGCTCTGTTTCATGCCCGGCTTCCGCAGGAGATGAATCTCCTTAACTTGGCCGGGACGATGCGCGCTGTCTCTTGGGTTTGCCGCCGCAACAGCAGATCCGCCTGACGCGGGGCAGACGTGTCCTGTCCTGAGACAGCCTTCAGGGGGTGCATACTCCCCGAACCTCCCGTCTCCCCCTGCCCCCTGGCTTCGGTTACGGGCCGGTCGTTATGTCAGTTTCTGGCGCGATCGGATTTGGTGCGGCGCAGATCCCCATACCCACGCCAGAGCATCCCTCCGCACGGCAGTTTCCTCCGTGGCACCAAACTGGCTACCAATGTCTCTCGAAACAGCATCCCCGGGGGGATGCGCAGAACAGGACAAAAGCATGAGTCTTAATCAGTTGCCCATTAACCTTTTTGACGTGGTGTTAATCATCGTGCTGGGGATTGGCCTTTATGAGGGTCGGAAACACGGCATGTCCGAGGAGTTGCTGCGCTTGCTTAAGTGGCTGGCCATCGTCTTTGGGTGTGCGGTCATCTATGAGCCAGTCGGGCAGATGTTGGGGCAGTTTACCAGCCTCTTTGGGCGGTTGTCGTGCTACGTGCTGGCGTATGTGGGCGGCGCTTTGCTCGTCGTGCTGCTATTTGCCGGGATCAAGCGCCTCCTGGGCGGCAAGCTGTTGGGGAGCGATGCGTTCGGGCGCGCGGAGTATTATCTGGGCATGGGCTCGGGGGTGGTGCGGCTGACCTGCATTCTGCTGGCCGCGCTGGCGCTCTTGAATGCCCGCTATTTCAGCCCAACCGAAGTCAGGGCCATGGAGCAGTTCCAGGATGAAGTCTATGGCAGTAACTTCTTCCCCACGCTCCACACGGTGCAGGCATCGGTTTTTGACAAGTCGCTTACCGGCCCGTGGATCAAGCGATATCTGGGCTTCTTGTTCATCAAGCCGACCGAGCCAGAAAACAAGCAGCTTCATCAGCGGGAAGTCTTTATTCCCTGAGGCCCGGGCAGTTTGTGAAAGCCCGCCGGGGCGTGTCTGCCGCCCGCCCGCCCTCGGCCGGTCGCAGCCTTCAAAAAGGCTTGACTCCCGTTCGCATCCCTGGCGTGTTGACCAGGCGCGGCCCATCCGGACCGTGGAAAGAGCTTTACACTCTGAACCATCGCGCCTAGAATTGGGCTTGAGTATTAAATGAAGGACTGATTAGCTGGATTTGAAAGTATGGAAGCGAAAGCGAGAACGATTGATGGATTCAAGCTGCACGAGCGGGACACCGGTTCGGCGGATGTGCAAATCGCGCTGCTCACGCAGCGCATCAACCATCTGACCGACCATTTGCAGAACAATGTGAAGGACCACAGCTCTCGCCGCGGACTGCTGATGATGGTCGCCCAGCGCCGGCGCCTGCTCGATTATCTGCGCACCATTGACGTAAATCGCTACCAGGCCGTCACCAAGAAGCTCAAACTGCGCAAATAGTTGCGCCTCCGGCGGCCTGTTCTCCGATGGTTCACAATGGATAGGCGGGCACCGGATAACTTGATTCAACCGGGCTGGCAAACGCGAACAGCCCGGCTGGCACTCTTAACCCTCGCGTAATAGAAAGCTCCGTCGCCCCGGGTGATTTCGTTCAGTCCCGAACGTCTTCGGGATTCACTGAAGTTCCTCGGCGGCAATGGAGAGTAACACAATATGTCAGAGAAAGTCATTGCCCCTGTCGGGGACAAGCAGCTCGTTATTGAAACGGGGAAACTCGCCAAGCAAGCCGATGGCGCGGTAAGCGTCCAACTCGGCGAGACCATTGTCATCGTTGCGGCCGTCGCCGCCACCAAGGCCAAACCCGGCCAGGAGTTCTTTCCGCTAACCGTGGACTACCGGGAAAAGGCGGCTGCGGCCGGCAAGTTCCCAGGCGGCTATTTCAAACGGGAAGGCCGCCCCACCGAGAAGGAAATCCTCACCTCGCGCCTCATTGACCGGCCGATCCGGCCGCTCTTCCCCAAGGGCTGGTACAACGAAGTCCAGGTCCAAAGCATCGTCCTGAGCGCCGACGGCGACAATGACCCGGACATGCTGGCGGTCGTCGGCGCCTCGACCGCCCTGATGGTCAGCGATATTCCCTGGGCCGGCCCGATCGGAGCGGTGCGCGTCGGACGCGTCAACGGCCAGTTTGTCGCCAACCCCACACACGGCCAGATGCTCGAAAGCGACCTGGACCTGGTCTATGTCGGCAACGAGACCGACCTGGTTATGTATGAGGGCTCGTCCAAGGAAATCAGCGAGGCGGACTTCAACGCCGCGCTCAAGTTCGGACACGAGGCTATTCAGCCGGCGATTACCGCGCAGAAGGAACTTGCCGCCCGCGCTGGCAGGCCCAAACGCCAGATCACTCTCAACGTCGTGCCCGAAGAGGTCCTCAAGGAAGCAAAAACGCTGGCCGGCGACCGCATCATCTCGGCGCTGCTGACGCCAGGAAAGCTGGCTCGCGAAGCTGCCGTCGCTGCCATCACGGAAGAAGTCGGCAAGAAGCTGGTCGAGAAGTTCGGCGAGGAGAAGGTCACTGACTTCGTCCTCAAAGATGCCTTCTATTATATCCAGAAGGAAGCGGTCCGCGGCTTGATCATGCAGCAGGGCAAGCGCCTCGATGGACGCGACTTTGACACCGTCCGGCCCATCGTCAGCGAAGTGGGCCTGCTGCCGCGGGCGCACGGCTCGGCAATGTTTCAACGGGGGGAAACCCAGGCCGTCACGCTCTGCACGCTGGGCACCGGCGAAGACGCCCAGGAGTTCGATGCCTATACCGGCGGCGCCACCGAGAAGAAGTTCATCCTGCATTACAACTTTCCGAACTTCTCCGTCGGCGAGACCGGGCGCATTAGCGGGCCGGGCCGGCGCGAGATTGGCCATGGCGCCCTGGCCGAGCGCTCGCTGGAGCCGATGGTGCCCGTTCAGACTTACCCTTACTCCATCCGCGTCACCAGTGAGATCATGGAATCGAATGGCTCCTCGTCTATGGCTTCGGTCTGCGGCGGGTGCCTCGCGTTGATGGACGCGGGCGTGCCGCTCACCCGCCCTGTGGCCGGCATCAGCGTCGGCCTGTGCACCGAGCACGACGCCCAGGGCAAGCTTGCAGCTTACAAGCTGCTTACCGACATCATCGGCTGGGAAGACGCCTTCTGCGACATGGACTGCAAGATCGCCGGCACTGAGAAGGGCATCACCGGCTTCCAGCTTGACCTCAAGCTGCCCGGCATTCCCCACAGCCTGATGACCGAGGCCGTGGAAAAGGCGCGCGTGGCGCGCATGCACGTGCTGGCCGAGATGGCCAAGACGCTGGCCGCCCCGCGGTCTGAGATCAGCAAGTACGCGCCGCGCATCACAACCCTGAAGATCAACCCTGAGAAGATCGGCCTGCTGATCGGTCCCGGCGGCAAGAACATCAAGAAGCTGGTCGAAGAATCCGGCTGCGAAATCAACATTGAAGACGACGGCACCGTCAACATCTACTCGGTCTCTGCCGACGGGATGAAGATCGCCGTGGATGCCATCCAGGGCATGACCGCCGAAGCCGAGATCGGCAAACTCTATCGCGGCAAGGTTGTCACCATCAAGGAATTCGGCGCTTTCGTCGAGTTCCTGCCCGGCAAGGACGGCCTGGTGCACATCAGCGAGTTGGCCAACTTCCGCGTCAAGCAAGTCGAGGACATCGTCAAGATGGGCGACGAGATCTGGGTCAAATGCCTCGGCGTGGACGAAAAGGGCCGCGTGCGCCTCTCCCGCCGCGCTGCCATGGCCGAACGCGACCAGCAAATGGGCGGTGCTCCCGCCGAAGGCGCCCCCGCCGGCGAAGGCGGCCAGCCCACCCAAAGCGCCGACCAAGGCCAGCCTCGTGAAGACGGCGAGCCCGGCGGCGGGCGGGGCGATCACCGCGGCGGCGACCGTGGCGAACGTCGAGGGGGCGACCGCGGATCACGTCGAGACCGCGGCGGCCGACACGGCCGGCCCGACCGGCGATAATTGCCGCCCGAACCCGCCCACACAGGCGGGACGCCGACATGCCTGTCCGTCCCCGTGCTCAGGCACGGGGACGACGCGCAAGCCAAAGCGACGCACAGGAGTAGCGCCAACGCCCGAAGGGGCCGCTGGCTCTTGCCCTGCGAATCCGCGGCAGCAGGCTTCCATCATCCCCCCGGAAGAAGGGTCAATGGCGCCGGAGAATGAGCCGGTGATCCACTCGCCGGGTCTGGTGGTACTCCAACGGCGGCAGGTCTGTGATTGTAGGGGACTCGGTTTCGTTGAGGACCCCCTTGGCCAGTGCCTGCAACGCGCGCCAGCGCGGCCATTCAAGATCCGGAGCGTGGGCAATCTGCCGCAGCAGGCTGCGCCATTCGATGATCACGCGGTCAATGTCCCCTGCCCCAAGCACGTCGGTGATCCAGGTCTCTTTGTTCGCGGGGTTCCGATGCACCGAGGCGACGATCTGCTCGGCACCCGCACCGTACTTGGGCGGCACGCCGTTTTCGAGGTAGCCGGGGATGGATTGGAGTCCATACCTCTCGTGGCACACAATGCCCAACCGCCCACCCCAGCGATTAAGGTCATCGCCGGCGAAGCGAAAGCCGGCGTCCAGGTTCGCGAGGTCGTAGATCAACTCATCCAGCGGATAGGTTTCATCTTCGAGCGCCGCAGCGATCGCCAGGCCGTCACCCTGGGTGAAGACACTGACCACCTGGCCGCGAAGCGTGGGCACTCCTGAGGCATCTACCAGCCCCAACCGGCGCCAGAGCAGCGCGACCCCGGTGCTGGTGGGCAGTTGGCGGCACACGGCAACGAGCGAGCATCGGGCGCAATCAGCGGACAGGACGTCGCGCTCGACCGGCTTCCAAATGGCGACACCGTACCGGTCCACCGGCACGCGCAAAGGCAGGTCGGCAATGCTGACCAGGGCGAGGATGCGCTGGCCCTGGTCCTGGAGCGCAACGACCGGCGTGCGCTGCTGCGCCAACCGCTCCTTCACCAGCGGGACAAGCTCCTCCTCCCACGCCGCGGCCGGCACCTGGCGCACGGGCCAATTGGTCAGGCGGCGAATCCATTTAGCGAGCAGGACGCGGTCGTGGCTCAGGCGATCGGCGATGGTCAAGGAGCGGCCATAGACCTTGCCTTGCTCGCCCTCCGAGAGAACACACAGGCTGCCCGTGCCAACCTTCTCCAGCGCAGCAGGAACGGAGAGAACCGATTGCCAATGGGCAACCTCCAAGGGCGAATCCGGAGGGGTCGCCGGCACGGCGCTGCCTGGCGTCTGGCGATTGGCCACCGGCGCGGCGCGAATGTCTCGCAGCGGCACCGGCACGGGGGCGGGATAGCTTTCCCACTCCCCCCGGCTGTTTTGCATCTCGCGAACGCGCTTGCGAACATGCCGCGCCCGCTCCGCATCCGTGCGCAGGCCGCAGGGCGCATCCGGGTGTTTCAAGGATTCCTCCACGCCAAGGACGATAGGCTTGACCGTAAACAACCGCTCCTGAGCGCGAACAGCTTCGCGGAAAGGGTTGCGGCCCTGCCGGTCGGCGGCAATCATCAGGCCAAGCAAGGCCGACCAGTCCACCGCGCCGCTACGCGAGAGGTGGCACGGGTGCGAATCCAGCAGGCGCAGTTCATTGGCGGTGATCAGGACGAAGCCCGTCTCATCGAGGCCACGCCGGCCGGCGCGGCCAAACATCTGCAACAGTTCATCCGGCTTGATGAGTTGCTCCGCTTCGTCGCGGCGGTAAGACTCGGCAGCCAGCGCGACGCTGCGCAGGGAAAAATTGACGCCCGCGGCCAGGCCCATGGTGGCGACCACCACTCGCAGTTGTCCGGCCTTGGCCAGGGGTTCGACGACGCCGGCTCGCGCCCCGTAGCTCAAGCCACTGTGATGATAGGTGACACGACTCTTGAGCAACTTGGCCAGGTGTTCGCCGACCAGGAGCTTCTGCCCGGCGCTGAGTTGGAGCGGGTTGGGCGTTGGCAGTTGCCGCGCCAACTCGTTGGCCATCGTTTCGGCAGCCTGCCGGCGCGGCGCAAAGATCAGGATCGGCCCCAGGTCTTCGGCCAGCGCCTTGGCCACCAGCCGCGGCCAGTAGCCGCGGATCTCGCTCGGAACGTGGTAGCTCAGGCTGTTGGCATGGACCTCTTCCTGGGGGACGGGGCGTTGGTCGTGGCGAACCAGGAGGGCCTGCCGGCCGAGTCGCTGCAGCCATTTGACCACATCCTGCGGGTTGCCAACACTGCCGCTGAGCAGCAGCAACTGCGTTTGTGGGGGAGCCAGTGCAATGGCCAACTCATAGTTCAGGCCGCGGTCAAGGTCGCTGAGCATCTGGTATTCATCCACCACCAGCAGAGCCGGGCCGCCCCCCCGGATCAAACGGTTCTTCTGCGTCTCCAGCGTAGCCACCACGACCGGCGCGCTCAAGTTCTCCGCCAGATCGCCCGTGGCAATCCCCACGTCCCATCCCAGCCCCCGCCACTCTGCCAGCTTGTCGTTAGCCAGCGCACGCGTCGGCACGGTGTAGATGGCCTGCCCGCGATTCTTGCCCTGGTTGGACCAAAGCTCGAAGATCAGCGTCTTCCCGGCGCCAGTCGGTGCCTGGACGACCACATCCTTGCCTTCTCGCAGGGCCGCGACCGCCTGCTGTTGCCAGAGGTCGGGGACCAGGACCTGATTGAGGGCCGGCAGTTCTATCGGTCGTCCAAGGAACGTTGGCACATCTAAAGGATACCTGACTTTGCCAGTTCGGAAACCTGGAAAACACAGCCAAGGCATCGGGCTGGCTGCCAAGCGGCGTTGTCAGGCACTGAGCCGGCAGCCACCTTAACCACCTGCGAGCCGATGCGGACTGCGAGCAGCCCTGGCATCTAATCCTCTCGCGCAGGCCCTCGCTCGCCTGATAACAGGTTTGACTTGCTTAGTTGGCAATCTTAGAGTTTGCGCACATGTTTGCCGTTGACTCCAAAGCGGTCTGTGCTCCAACTGCTGATGCGTTCCATGCTGAACTGCCCAGTGATTGGAAACAGATCATCAGCCCAGTCGAGCCTTTCCTCGCTGCGGTGGGTCATCGGCTGACCCAGCAAGTCGCTGCGTTCGCCCCCCACATTTCCCGCTACGCAGACTACGCGCTCAATGCCCAGGGCAAACACTTGCGGGCAGCGCTGGTGGCCCTGACTGCCAGAACGCTGGGCAAGGTCACTGACGCGCACGTGACGGTGGCGGTAATCATCGAATTGGTCCACCTGGCCACACTGGTTCATGACGACGTGATTGATGAGGCCGAGATCCGCCGCGGGCAACCCACGCTGGCGGCTAACTGGAGCAACGAGATCGCCGTCTTGTTCGGGGACTGCCTTTTTGCCCACGCCCTGAAGCTGGCGGCGGAGTTTCCGACCCCCGAGGTTTGCCGCGCGGTGGCGACCGCCACCAATACAGTGTGCTCAGGCGAACTCCTGCAGATTCAGCACCGGCAGGATTTCCACATCGGCCGCACGGGGTACTTTAAGGTGTTGGAGATGAAGACCGCGGAGCTTTTCGCTCTGTCGTGCGATTTGAGTGCCAAATTGAGCGCCACGGGAGCGGAGCAGCAGGCGGCGCTGCGCCGTTTTGGCCTGGCGTTTGGCACCGCCTACCAGGTGTACGATGACTGCGTGGATTTGTTCGGCTCGGAAGCATTAGCCGGCAAGGACCTGGGCAAGGACTTGGACAAAGGCAAACTGACCCTGCCGGTGCTTCTCGTCTGGGAACGCGCAAGTGCGGCAGACCGCGAGTGTTTGCGCGGCCTGGTCAGCGAATGGCGGGCCGACTCAATCAACCGCCTGTGGGACCTGCTCGTAAGGTACCAGGCCCCCAGGGCGTCCCTCGATATCTTCCATCAGCATCTCGAAACGGCGCGGCAGGCCTTGCGGGCGCTGCCGGCCTCGCACAGCCGCGGCGGTTTGCTGGCTCTCACTGATTACCTGGCGCAGCAGGCCGACCGGTTGGCGTTGGCCCCTGTGCGCAGTCCATAGTTATGACTGAGCCTGCAAGTCACAAGGTGCCCAAGCCCCCAAGTGACCCTGCTGCCAGCCGACCGACAGCACCGGAACTATACCCGGTTCAGGAAATGGACCTGGTGAAACGGGCGCGCCGGGGCGACTTGACCGCTTATGACGAGTTGGTCCGCCGCTACCAGGAGCGCATTTACGCCACCATATACCACATGACCTCTAATCATGAGGACGCCAATGACCTGGCCCAGGAGACCTTCATAAAGGCCTTCCAGGTCCTGCGATCATTCCGGGGCGGTTCCAGCTTTTACACCTGGGTTTACCGCATCGCGGTCAACAAGACCATTAACTTCCTCAAGCAGCGCAAGAACAAGGCCCAGATGAGCCTTGACGATCTGGACTTCAATGCGGAGCATAATCCTGACCTTGTCGCGCTGATTTCCGAGAAAACGCCCCGGCGCGAGGCCAGCCTGTCGGAATTGCAGGAAAAATTGAACGCCGCTATGCAGAAGCTGTCAGAAAGCCATAGATTGGTAGTCACGCTGCACGATGTGCAGGGCCTATCACATGAAGAGATCGCAAAGATTATGAACAGCAATATCGGCACGGTGCGGTCCCGTCTATTCTACGCCCGGCAGCAGTTACAGGCACTTTTGGCCGATTATTTAGGTTGAGTATGCGTCAGGACACCCAAGACTTTAAGCAGTTGCGCAGGTTGCTGGCCATCAAGCGGCATGAGCAGCCGCCGCCCGGCTACTTCCGGGACTTCTCCCAGCAGGTAATCATCCGCATCCAAGCCGGGGAAAGTGGCGAGCAGGCCGCTTTCGTCGAGCGACTCCTCTGGGAAGCCCCCTGGTTAAAGCGATTTTGGGAGGCCCTTGAAGCCAAGCCAATCCTCGCCGGCGTCGTCGGGGTTGCCCTTTGTGGTTTACTGATTACGGGCATGGTGTACTCGGATAGAGCCGAAGTGCCGCAAGTGGCCCTGCTGCCGACACCCGACCAGATGGCCGCCGTTTCGGCTCAAACTACTAACGCGGTGGCTGACCATCCCCTCCTGGCCAGGCCGGGCGCGCTCGCCCAGGACTCAAGCACCAGCCCCCTGGCGGCCATGCCAGCCGAAGCCCCTATTCTGGGTGACATCACAAAGCTCCGCGCGCAGCCCGTCAGCTTTACCTTTCCGAGCGGGAATTGACCGGCGGGATTAGTCTTCCCGGTCAAACACTATCCCCAGCCCTTCACCGACAACCGTCATACGGTCACCCTCGACGGCGGCGTCGAGTTGCTCGTTTCTGCTTCCCCCGGACAGGGTGAGTTGGTACTTGCCGTCCAGCTTCTTCCAATCGCCTTTGAGGGTCTGCGGCCCGCTGGAGGGGACAGTCCCGGGGGCGGGCAGCTTCAACGGCGGAACCTCTCTCAGAATCGCCTGGTTATCGGTCATAGCCACAAAACTGGTCTTGGCAAAAACCGCCAGCATCCATCGCCGCCAGGTCTGCATTTCCTTGGACGAAATGTTCGGCTTGGCCTTCCGGAACAGGGCCATCGTCGCGTTCCCGTTGAAGAGCCAGCGTCCGAGAATCCTCTCCGGGTCGTACTTCGGGGATTTGCGGGTGTCCAGAAAGATGGGCAAATCCTTGAGATCAGGCACGACGGTGGCCCAGATCAGCCGCAGCAATTCGGGGTTCTGCAGCACGGCTTGCGCCTTGCCATGCTCGATCACCGTCATGATCGGCGCCCGCCCCAACAGCAATTCGCTGAAGTGCGAGTCGCTGGCCATGTCCTGGAACTCCGGACGTTCCGCCAAGCCCAGGAAGGCCGGGTAACGAGCCAGCCGCGCCTGGCTCAGCGGGTTGTTGTAGATCAAGCCCGCCAGGTCGGCTGAGTCGTACCACACCTGCGGCATCGGGTTAAAGGCCCAGGCCACCTTGGCAAACCCGGTAGCCTGGAGGTCCTGGCCCAGCCGGGTGACCATTCTCATTAACTTCGGGTCTTTACCTTCCGTCGCCATCTGGAAAGTCCAGTAGCTCAACGGATAGATCACCACCGAAATCAAGATCAGGTAAACCGCTCCGTTGAGCAGCCCCAGGCACAACCCAACCCGCCGATTCAACCGTTCCCAAAGCGCCAGCCGCAAGTCGCCGGCATGATACTTGAAATAGACATCCACTTTCTGGTGCACCATGTAGCCCGCAACCTTGAAGAGGATCGAAACCACCAAGAACACGACGACCGGCGCCAGCAGCCACGCCAACGGGGGCGTCTTCAATCCAAGCGTCACCAGCAGGGGCTTGACCAGTTTCCCCAGGGGGCCGGCCAGCAACGCGCCCACCAGAATCCCGATGAAAGCACACGCAACCCGAACGGCGCCCTGCCGGTATCCAATCCCGGCCAGCGACGCCAGCAGCACCAATGCAAGAAGCCAGAACATCATACGATTGAATTAAAGTGGTCCTGCCGAAAAAAGCACGAACAAAATAAGGGCGGGCATCCTCGCCCCAGCCCATCCCGGAACCCATCCGGGACTTGAGACTCTGCCGATTCTCTCCTATCAGTATCTTGTATGCAATTGGACCGGTTTACCATCAAGTCACAAGAAGCGCTCCAAAATGCGCAGCACATTGCCCGCGAGCATTCGCATCAGGAAGTGGATGGCGAGCACCTGCTGCTGGCCATGATTGGCCAGGCGGAAAGCCTCATCCCCGATTTGCTCGAGAAAATCGGCGCCGCCCCATCCCAGCTCAAGCCGGAGTTGCAGGCTGAACTTGCCCGCCGTCACAAGGTTCAGGGCGTCAGCTCGCTGGACGTGTTCCTGAGCCCGAACCTGAAAAAGGCGCTCGATGCGGCCCAGGCCGAGGCCAGCAAGCTCAAGGACGACTACATCAGCACCGAGCACCTGCTGCTCGGCCTGCTCGACGAGGCCGGGCCGTCTTTGAAGAAGATATTCCAGACGCACAGCCTCAAGCGCGACATCGTCTTGCGGGCACTCGCCGATTTGCGCGGGAACCAGCGGGTGACTGACGCCAATCCCGAAGACAAGTTCCAGGCGCTCGAAAAGTATGGCCGCGACCTGACCGCCCTGGCGCGCCAGGGCAAGATTGACCCGGTCATCGGGCGCGACGACGAAATCCGCCGCGTGATGCAGGTGCTGACCCGGCGCACCAAAAACAACCCGGTCCTCATCGGCGAGCCCGGCGTTGGCAAAACCGCCATCGCCGAAGGCCTGGCGCGGCGCATCATCAGCGGCGACGTGCCCGAGACCCTCAAGAACAAGCGCCTCGTCGCCATGGACCTGAGCGCCATGATCGCCGGCGCCAAGTATCGAGGCGAGTTCGAGGACCGGCTCAAGGCTTTCCTCAAGGAGATCGTTGCCAACGAGGGGAAGATCATCCTGTTCATTGACGAGCTGCACACCCTTGTCGGCGCGGGCGCGGCGGAGGGAGCGACCGACGCGGCGAACATCATGAAGCCGCAGCTCGCCCGCGGGGAACTTCGGGCCATCGGCGCGACCACCCTTGACGAGTACCGCAAGCACATCGAGAAGGACCCGGCCCTGGAACGGCGCTTCCAGCCCGTGCTGGTGTCCGAGCCAAGCGTCGAGGCGACCATCGCCATTCTGCGCGGCCTCAAGGAGCGCTACGAGGTCCACCACGGCGTGCGCATCCAGGACGGCGCCCTGGTGGCGGCGGCGACGCTCTCGCACCGCTACATCGCCGACCGTTTCCTGCCGGACAAAGCGATTGACCTGATTGACGAGGCGGCCTCCCGCCTGCGCATGGAGCTGGACTCGATGCCGACCGAGATTGACCAACTGGAGCGCCAAATCCAGCAACTGGAGATCGAGCAGAGCGCGCTCAGGAAGGAAAAGGACGAAGCCTCACGCGAACGGCTCAAACGGCTGGAGAAGGACCTTGCCAACCTGAAGGAGCAGTCCAAGCAGCTTAAGGCCCAATGGCAGAACGAAAAGGCGGCCATCAACGCCGTCAGCATCGTCAACAGCCAAATCGAGCAGGCAAAGCTGGAGCTGGAACAGGCCCAGCGCCGCAACGATCTCAACCTCGCCGCCCAAATCCAGTACGGCAAACTGCCGGAGCTGCAGAAGAAACTCACCGCGGCGGAGAAGGCTCTGCACGCGAAACCCCAGGGGCAACGCCTGCTCACCCAGGAAGTAACCGAAGAAGACATCGCCAAAGTCGTCGCCTCATGGACCGGCATCCCCGTCTCGCGCATGCTCGAGGGCGAACGCGAGAAGCTGGTCAGGATGGAAGAGCGGCTCGAGCAGCGGGTCGTCGGTCAGACAGAGGCCCTCCAGGCCGTCGCCAACGCCGTCCGCCGGTCGCGCAGCGGACTCCAGGAGCCCAACCGCCCCATCGGCTCGTTCATCTTCCTCGGCCCCACCGGCGTCGGCAAGACCGAGACCGCCCGCGCGCTGGCTGAGTTCCTGTTCGACGACGAGAACGCCATGACGCGCATTGACATGAGCGAATACATGGAGAAGCACACCGTCGCGCGCCTCATCGGCGCGCCGCCCGGCTACGTCGGCTACGAGGAAGGCGGCCAGCTCAGCGAAGCCATCCGCCGCCGCCCCTACAGCGTGGTCCTGTTCGACGAGATCGAGAAGGCCCACCACGACGTCTTCAACGTGCTCCTGCAAGTGCTGGACGACGGCCGCCTCACCGACGGCCAGGGCCACACCGTGGACTTCCGCAACGCCATTATCATCATGACCAGCAACATCGGCTCGCCCGTCATTCAGGAGTTCTATGCGAGTGCGGAACACGGAACACGGAGCGCGGAATCCGCAACTCCACACTCCGCACTCCGCACTCCGCATTCAGAAGCCGAGCTGGAACGCCTGGTGAAACTGGAGCTCAAGGCCCACTTCCGCCCGGAGTTCCTCAACCGCGTGGACGACATCATCATCTTCCACAACCTGGACGAGAAACACCTGGCGCGCATCGTCGAGATTCAGCTCCAGCGCCTCGAGAAGCGCCTGGCACAGCAGCAACTCAGCATCGAAGTGGACCGCGCGGCGAAGCAACTCCTGGCCAAGGAAGGCTTCGACCCGCAATTCGGCGCCCGCCCCCTCAAGCGCACCATCCAGGAGTTGCTGCTCGACCCGCTGGCCACCAAGCTGCTGGTCGGCGAGTTCAAGCCCGGCGACCGCATCAAAGTCGTCGCCCAAACCGGAGCCCTGGCGTTCGAGAAGAAATAGCCCACGCCCGTGAACCCCGGGAGGGCGAGGGTCCCCGCGAGCCCAAGCTTGAAGGGGTCCTATGATTGTGACAGTGCCCGAATAGGTGTTTAGCCGGACTCCTCCGTCCGAGCTGCCCAACGGAAAACTAAGCCGGAGTTCCCGCCCCGAGGTCCGCCAAACGGAAGGCTCTCAGCCTTCCGCAGAAAACTACTGTTCCCTATTGATGGCACGGGCTTGATAGGTACTGGGCTGGTCAGTAGACTTTTCGGCAAAGTCCTTGCCTGCGGCAGCGGCTGTGCTTAACAAGAAACTGACAAAATGACTAAGCATAGACGGTTATTCTCGCCACGCATTATGCCGCCACCACTCGCGACGCTGAAACTGGTATCGGAGGAGTTCCTCGCGCGATGCGCTAACCTTGACTAAGTACTTCGGCCCTATTCCCACCGGAACACAGGACGGGTCGCGCTGAGAACCGTCATCCCCCGATTCCGCCTTGAAAATGGTCCAAGCTGCCCACCGCGCCGGGTCATCCTCGATGAATGCATCCATCCATGCGGACACTTCGTGGCGTCCATTGGACGCCAGCTCTTCCTTGTCCCAAAAACGAAGGAACATGATCTGGCGGTTGGTCGTCGCATTGAAGACGCCATCCAGTATCTCCGACGCCTGGCGCCTGGTTAAGTCGGCAGGGCGGGAGTTCGTTAATTTCTCAATCAGGTCAAGCTGCGCTGCCGTTGCGGGCTGGCTGTAGTACTGTGCTTTGCGTGCTTCAATGATCTGGCTGCGAAACTCCTTAGGCAGGACTCGTTCAATCGCAAGTTGCACTTCCCAAACTTCCTGTTCACTGATGACACCGTCAGCGCAAATCTGCAGCATTACGTCAATCAAGTATTTTACACCGGCAATTTCGAGCCTGTTGTGGTTGTTCAGCCACTCCGTAAGCGCCTGAAGTTCCTCGTATTCCAAAGCCCCGTCGGAGGCAATTTTCACCAATAACTCAGCAAGCTCCTGGATCTCGGGCATCTTCATCTCCGCCCGCGTCAGCGTCACCCGCAACCCCCTCTTGTTTTCAGGGCTTGGTGTGAATGTGTGGTTGCAGGAATCGCAGGAGGTGGGGGTGCAAGTGTCTTTATCATCCACCAGCATCAGCCTCCCGCATTTTGGACAATGTTGCAGCATAGACTTGGATACTCCTATAGCTTTTGCCAGCCGCCATATCAACGACAAGGTGAGCGGCGGCGCGAATGACTAAGGGGCATAGGCACCGCCAAGAGCTCAACTCCAACCCTAACCCGCCGTCTGCTCCACCGTCTTGCCGACGCCTCTACCATAAGCCAAAGGGGGCATGAGGACTAAGCCACAACACATCCGCGACGTGTCTGCCCAGAAGCATAGTTGTCAGGACGACCCAAAGGTCGAGCGGGACGCGCACGAGATACGACCGGGGATGTGGCAGGAAGAAACCCGCCCACGCTGTGGCAGCCAAAGTCACCGAAGTGACCAGCCCTTGCGGAGTCTGATAGCCGCAAGCGCAACACTTGCTCCAGACGCCCAACGCAAACACCGACAACAGGGCAGTCGCCACACCCCAAGCGGCCCAAATATACTTCACGTGCGGTGCTCTCGTCATGGCACCAACTCGACTAACGCAAAGCTGACCGATGACGAGGAGCGCGCCAGCGACGCTCGAATTGGAACATGCGGCTGCTCGCGTTACTCGTCATTCGGTCGAGCGCCAAGTTAGACTGCGTCGTTCTCATCTCAACCTGGCGGAGCGGACTCCGGAATAACGGGCGAGCCACAGTAAATATGCTGCGGACAAAACACAAAGCGCCGCCAGCCCAATGCAGAGAATCCAATCATAAATGTGAAGAGTCCAATCACGAGAAGGACGCGGAAAGCATCTGCTGACAGAGGCTAATCCACCCAACAAAACGATTGCGGAAACATACAACGCCCACCCACGACGTAAAAGAATCCCCGCAGCCAGCAGAATCGCAAAGGCGCCTCCTGCGGCAGCGATAGGAAACCAAAATAAAATGTGGTCCTCGTGGGGCGCAAAGAAATCACCAACTAACTCCGCGAGAAGATAGGAGAGTGCCCCGATGTGGAGTGGCCAAGTAAGCAACAAAGCGGCGACCACGAAATATGTGCCGATGCGCTGTCTCATGGGAGTGGTCTAACTATGTTTGTACATTGAGTCAATTCAATGATAATGAATAAAAGCGGCTAAAACATTGAATTGACCTGATACTCCACACCAATAGCAGACGAACAAAAGGTATGGAGATGCACAGGCCAGGTCAATATCAAACAGCAGCCCCTCCAGCGCCGATGGTGGGGCGGCAGGACCTGATTACGCCCAATCCTAAGCTGAACCTGCTGGAGCAGGTCCGCGAGATCATGCGGCTCAAGTACTACGCCATCCGCACCGAGACCTCCTACTGCGACTGGATCCGGCGCTACGTGTAGTTCCACAAGATGCGGTCGCGGGCGGACTTGGAGCCGGCGGAGGAGAAGATGGAGTTGTTCCTGAGCGACTTGGCGACCACGGGACACGTGGCCGTTTCCACCCAAAACCAGGCGATCAACGCTCTGTTGTTCCTCTACGGGGAGGGGCTGCGCTGGGAGTCGGGAGGGGGGAAACGTCGAACACTGAACGTCGAACATCGAACACTAAACCGAAAGGAGGGAGGAGCAGGATGAAGGGAGACTACGCCCTGGAGGATCGGCTGCTGGAATACTCCGCGAGAATCCTTCGACTGGTGGAACGGGTGCCCGATAGCCGGGCAGTTCGAGGTTGGATGTTCGGTGTTGGATGTTCGACGTTCCTCTTCCAACGGCAGCAGCGCCACGCCACCGCGCACGGCCAAACCCCATCGTTTTCGGCCAACCGCTCCAGCAACTGCTGGGGCACAACGATGTGTCCACGACGATGATTTACACGCATGTGCTGCACCAAGGCGGCAGCGGGATGAAGAGCCCGCTCGATTGCCTGCAGGAAGTTAGCGCTTGATGTCACGTGCCCTTGGGGCAACCCTTACCCCAAGGCTGCGGAGGCATGGCGGCCTGGGTGGCGGGTCCGTGTCGGGCCTGCCGCCAGGCAGCACTCCCAGCCGGTATGAGAAAGGTATTCGTCTATGAAACTCTTAGCCACACCCCGCACCGGCAGTCTTGGCCGGGAAACCTTCTACCAATCGCCCTTTGGCTTGTGCGCCAGGGAACGCACGGTGCCCAGCGACAAGCCGTCCAACCGCAAGGCGGCGGCCCGGTCCCATTTCGGCGTTTCCTCCCGCGAGTGGGGCGTTAAGCTCACCGAAGCGCAGCGACAGCGCTGGAACACCGCCGCCCTCAACGTCCCCAGCCAGCCCTGGATGGGCCAGTATTCGCACCTGAGCGGTCAGCAATTCTGCGTCCAGGTCAACAGCACCCTGCGTTGCATCGGCCAAGCGCCGGTGCTCGAACCGCCCGCCCCGGTCGTGTTCGCCCCCAGCCCCGTCACCGGGCTGGAGATCGTCAACGACGCGGAAGAAGGCGTCCGGCTGTTGCTGAACGTCGGGACGGTCAATGAAGACATCATGGTGTTTGGGCAGCCCCCGTGCAGTGCGGGCCGGATGAAACACCGTCGGGTCTATTACCTGGGCCTGTTGGGACCGGCCAGCAATGGCCAAAGCGACATCACAGCACTCTACACGGCCCGGTTTGGGCAGCCGACCCCGGGTCAGAAGGTATTCATCGTCACCAGCCAGACGAAGAACGGCTGGAAAGGGGTGGATAGCATGTTCAGCGCCATAGTCCCGCCGCCGCCTGAGTCGAAGAACCAGCAAGTAACTGAGAAGAAGAAAGTTACAAAAGCGAAGTCTTCGGCAGCCCCGGAGTCCGCCACCGCCCGTGTCCAAGTCTCTTCTTCGTTACCTCGAAGCGTGTACAAGGGGAGTACACGGGATGCACGAGGGGAGCACAAGAGGCTGAAGCGTGTGCACCCGGTGAGCATCCCTTGTACACCCGTTGTACACGGCCTATTGGCGGCGTTGCGGCGGCTGGGCGGGCTGTGGCGGATCGGGACGGCCGGGGCGAGCGCCTGTTGAGAGCGCGACCGGCCTGCGAGCGGGGTTGAGGCCATTTGGCGGGCGCAACCGGTCGCTGCCGCCGGGGGCGAATCGCGCCAAGCCGGCGGGGAGCCAAGTGGCCTTAGCCCGGACATTCCAGACCTGCACGGCCGGAGCGCGGGCATCTTGCCGCTTACAGACTCCAAACGGGCTAAGCGGGCAAGATGCCCGCGCTCCGGTCTGTGGGTATCTCGTGCCGGGTGTGGAACACCCCGGTTAGAGGCTGTTCCGCAAATGCCCTAACCCGGATGTTTTCCGATGGGAACGGCAACCGTGCGCCGCGTGAGGGCACATGGCCTACAGGGACGCAGGCACTTGCCCGGCGCAGGAGCCGAGAATCGCCCTGATCCGAAAAGCTGAGAATACCCGAACCTTTTGGCTGGCCACCGGATCGAGGCGTGGCGTAGAGTACATCGTCCTATGCGTTGCAGGTTCCTGATCTGGCTCCTTTTGAGCTCGATGCTGTTTGTCCCGGCCGCCTGTGTCGGCCCACGGGACAAGCAGCAGGCAGAGGAGCCGACCGGGCCGCGCAGGGCAAATGCGGAAACAACAACGCACCAGGCGGCAATCGCCGTTACGCCGGCGCTCGCTTCCACGTTGGCGGACCCGGCGTCCCCTCAAGAAGCGCCCCGAACCATCGCGCCGTCTCCGAGACCTCACGCCATACGGGGCACGAGCGATCGTTCACTGCGCCTGACGAATACCACGGCGCCGATCAGCCAGCTTGTCCGCCGCCCTTCGGCTTTGCTGCTCGAGAACGCACTGCTCGACACGGCTCAGCCGCTTGCCCTGCCGATTCCCGATCACCTGCGCGTTTCGGGCGACCCCGGCGCCTATGTTGTCCAGTCCCGGGCGCCGCTGAATGATGCCTTCCGCGCCCGCCTGCGGGGCGCCGGGGCGGCCATCGTCGCCTACATTCCCAATCAGGCGTACCTGGTCGGCGCGTCGCCAGCCGTTGCGCAGCGGCTGCAAACCGATTCCCAGGTCCAGGCTGTCCTGCCTTACGAACCCTACTTCAAACTCAAGGCGCCGCTGTTGGCGCTGGCCATCGAACAGCAAGCCTTGCCCGAGTCCCAAGCCCTCAACCTGACGATCTTCCCGGATTGCGCGGGCGCGGTGCTCGACCAGTTGCGAGACCTCGGCGTGGAGGTGAGTGGCGATGGATCTTCGCCTTTTGGGCCGGTGCTCAGAGTGCGCGCCCGGAGTGCCGCCCAACCGGCCGGCGCAGCCGACCTTTTGCCCACTCTCGCGCGGCTTGCCGGCGTGCAGCAAGTGGAGCTGGCGCGCGCCCGTGTCATGGCGAACGACCTGAGCCGGGCACAGGTTGCCGCGGCCGCCGACACGACCGCCCCGGTCAACTACCTTGGCTTGACCGGCACCAATGTCGTGGTCAGCGTCGCCGATTCGGGCGTGGACACAAATCACCCCGACCTGCAAGGGCGGATTTTTTGGGATGTGCCGACGAGTGGGGTTGACTCGAATGGCCACGGCACGCATGTCGCCGGCATTATCGCCGGCAGCGGTCTGCAGTCTCACACTGTCACCCAGGCCAGCGGGTCGGCCATGCCCGCCACGAACCTCCAATTCCGCGGCCAGGCCCCCGCGGCAAGAGTGCTGGCCCTGGCCGCCGATCCCGGGCCGGCTTCGGATTGCTATCTGCAACAGACCGCCGCCCGCAACGACGCTTTCATCTCGAACAATAGCTGGCACTACGCCGACGCTCCCAGCTACGACCTGGCCGCGGCCCGCTATGACGCCGCCGTCCGCGACGCGCTGCCGGGAGTGTCCGGGGCGCACCCGATGTTGTTTGTCTTCGGCGCCGGCAACACTGGCAATGCCAGCGAGGACGGCTCGGGCGGCAACGCGGATTCGATCCAATCGCCTGCCACCGCCAAGAATGTGATTACGGTAGCTGCCGTTGACCAGGCGCGAATGATCACCGAGCAAGCCTGGCAATGCACAACCGTCAATGAAACGAACCTCTGCCAGACCAACTCGCCCTGGCTGGGACTGACCTTCACCAACAACGTCGTCGCGGCGTTCTCCAGCCGCGGCAACGTGGGCGTCGGCGTCGAAGGCACGTTTGGCCGCATCAAACCCGATATCGCCGCCCCCGGCACGTTCGTTGTCTCCGCCCGCTCGACGCAATGGGACCAGGAGGCCTACTACGGGCCGCCGGGCGCCTCCAACAACTATTCCACCGTGTTCAGCAATCTGAACGAGACGCTCGGGCCTTTCTACCGGTACGAATCGGGGACCAGCCTCGCCGCGGCCAGGGTTTCAGGAAGCCTGGCACTTATGCACGAGTTCTTCCAACGCCTGGGCCGCACCAACAGTCCCGCGCTGATGAAGGCACTGCTGATCAACGGCGCGCGCCCGCTTGCCGCGCCCGGCGCCTTCCCGCCGCACACGCCGACCAACGCGTCAGGATGGGGCCTGGTCAACCTCACCAACAGCCTGCCGCCCGCTCTCTCCAACACCTTCGCCGGCGTCGCCGCCCCCCTGCACGTCTTCGACCAGGACCCGACCAACGCCCTGGCCACCGGCCAGAGCCACACCCGCTTCATCTCGCTCTCGCCCCAGGCGACCAATGCCCCGCTGCGCGTCACGCTGGTTTGGACCGATCCCCCGGGCAACCCCGCCGCCGGCCTGAAACTCGTGAATGATCTGGACCTGGTCGTCACCAACCTGGGCACGGGCGAGGTGTTTTTGGGCAACGACATTCCGCCAGGCGGCAGCTCCAACCAGGCGTGGAACACAGCCCTCCCGCCTAACGCGGACATGGTGAACAATGTTGAAAACGTCTTCCTCTATCCGCAGTTCGGCGGCAGCTACTCCGTAACGGTCGCGGCCCGGGCCGTGAACGTCAACGCCGTCACTGCCCGGGCCAATGATGTGGCGCAGGATTACGCGCTGGTGATCGCCAGCGGAGACGGCGCGGAAGCGGGCGCCCTAGCGCTCACCGAGGCGCCCATCGCGTCCGTCAATTCCGCCAGCGTGACGTTGGTGACCAATGGATTTGGGCCGAGCCAGGGCATTTCGGGCGGGCTTCTGTTGAATCAGCGGGTGGGCGCCATGGGACCGTTGGCCGACGGCGACACCATTCCCTGGCCTGGCGGCACCAACGGCGTAATCGCCGCCGGCCTGACCAACCAATGGCGCTTCTATGTCCTGACCAACGACCAGAACTACCTTCATGCCGCCTTTGTGACCTTCATGGCCGCGGACCTTTCGCTGCCGTCGGCCAGCCTCAATCAAACAAACCTGGGCGGCGCCGCCCAAGCGGAGGCGGACATTGACCTTTACGTCTCCACCAATCCCGCGCTGACCAACCTGGACACCGCCGCCCTTGAGGCGGCCGACAAGGCCATTGGCCGCTGCGGCACGCACGCGGTTGTTTTCAGCAATGTCGAGCCTGGCGCCCTTTATTACGTCGGCGTCAAGGCGGAAGGCCAACAGGCCGCCGAATACGCCTTCATGGGCGTATTCAGTCAACTGCCCTTCGGGGAGCAGGACGGGAGCGGCAACTGGCTCCTGCGCGGCATCAACCTGCCTGCCGTAATTCCGGATGGGGTCGCGGCCCGGCCGGGCGTCACCAACGTGGTTGCCATTGCCCCGGCGCCGGTAGCGGTCCGGCGCGTCGTCGTCACCGCTGAACTCTGGCATGAAGGCGTGACCAACCTTCTCGGCACGCTCCGGCATGGCCGGAAATCCGCCGTGCTGCACAATCATTCCCTGCCCCCGGGAGAGCCGGTGCCGGGTGAGTACGACTGGGTCTATGAGGACAATGGCGAAGGCGATATTCCCGGCGCTCGCCCCACCGACAGCCCGGGCAGCTTGCGCAATTTCATCGGCGAGCAGGGCATGGGGGTTTGGCTGCTGACCCTCGCCGACAACGCACCCGGCCAGACCGGCCTGGTCCAGAACCTGACTATCCGTCTTGACCCGCAGAACGCGGCCACCGGCACACCACATGACGTGTCCACCAATGCCTTCGCCTACGACTTTCTGGAGATTCCCATCGGCGCCACCAACCTGACACTCTGCCTGTACAACGATACACCTGAGCGATTGCCCCTGGAGGTTTACCTTCGACAGGGCGGCGTGCCCACCCAAATGGAGTTTGATCGCCGGCTGTTGGCCGATACGGCGGCCGAATGCTGGACCTTCAACCCTTCGACGCTGCCGCCGCTGGTTCCTGGCCGCTACTACATCGGCGTCTTCAATCCGAACGCGCTCACGCAGTCCATCCGCCTTGAGAGCAGCGTGGGCGTTGATCCCGGCGGCGTCGAGCCATTCATCTGCACGGCCGCCGGCCCGACCTCCCTCCCGGACGATGCGCTGACCAACGCCAGCCTGTTTGTGTCCGACAACCGGCCCATCGCCGCGGTCGAAGTGGGACTGCTGGCGACGAACCACTCGCGCGTCTCCGACATGGCGTTCACTCTGATCAGCCCCGCCGGCACGCGCGTGCTGTTGTTCGACGGGCGCGGCGGAGCCACTGCCGGCGAACTGGGCGGGGTTGTGCTCCGCACTAATGATTACCCCACCATTGATTCAGGCAACTACAACGCCGACAGGACCAACCTGTTCGTGGGTTACAACCCGGGCATCCTGACGATAGACTACGAATTCTACGTTGCTCCCGACACCTTGCATGTCTATTACGGCAGCGAGTTGATCTACCAAAGCGGGCTGGTCAGCGACAACAATTGCGTCTCGATCCCCTTCGGCCCGGGCGTTCAGACAAACATCGCCACGGAGATTGTCATCGTCATAAATGAAGGGACCAACGATGACACCAATTCGCTCTGGACATACACCGCCACAGTGGCCAGTTGGGGCCCCGGCTATGTTGTGTTCACTGAAAACACGAACCGGGCGCGGGTGCCGATCAAGTTTGCGTCGCCTCCATTCCAGCCGGACGAGACGAGCTGGGATTTCTACTGCCTGCCCGAGCAACCGCTTGGCGCACTGGTTGGCGAAAGCGCCTACGGCACCTGGCAACTGGAAATGTGGGACACCCGGGCCGGAGCCGGCTCCCCCGCGCCGGAACTGGCCAGTTGGCAGTTGCGCATCGTTTTCCAGAACACGGGGCCGGTGCCCATCGAGTTGCCCCACGGAATAGCCCGCGCCAACACCATTCCGCCCGGCGAAGTGGCGCCCTTCGTCGTCGAGACACCCGCCTGGGCCACCAGGGCGACCAATCTGCTCGTCCAGGCGTCCGGGCCTGTAAACGTGTTGTTGAACCAGGACCTCCCGCCTACCGGCACCAACGCCGGCGATGTCACCCTGCTCTCGGAGGCAACCGCGGGAGTTCGCACGCTGGACACCGGCGGGCTGCCCCCGCTGGTTCCCGGGGCGCGCTATTATCTCGGCCTCCACAACCCGGGACCGGACGATGTCACCGCCGCCCTGGAGGTGGACTTCGATATCATCTCCCTGGCCAACGGCGCGCCGTGCAACGCAACTCACTCCGGCAACACGCTGCCGCAATACTTCTCCTACGATGTTGCCTCCAACGCAACCGCCGTCTCGTTCCAACTCCTGAACCCCGGCGGCGACTTGAACCTGGTCGCCCGGCGTGGCAGCGTCCTGCCGACGCTGGCCAGCTTCGACTACGGCAGCTTTAATGCCGGCACGAACAGCGAAGGCATCATCCTCTTTCCCAACTCCGCACCCGTCGCGCTCGCGCCCGGGCGCTGGCATCTCGGGGTTTTCAATGCCGACCTGACAAGCGTCGCATACACCATGCTGGCGACCGAATACACAAATGTCTTCCCGAATATCGTCACGTTGAGCAACGGGGATGCCTGGCACGGCAGCAACTCCGGAACGGAAGATGCCATTGATTACTACCGCTTTGTTGTCTCGACGAATGCGGTGCGGGCCCAATTCGAGATCACCGGCCCCACCGCCGACATGACCCTGGTCGCGCGCCGGGGGCTGCCGCTGCCCAACGCGGCTGATTATGATTACCACAGCGCCAACGCCGGGCTGAATGACGAGTTGATCACGCTCTTTGACTCCTCGAGCCCCGTTTCACTGACGTCAGGGGATTGGTTTATTTCCGCCGTCAATGTCTCCGGCGTGCCCGCCGACTATGCCATTACCGCGACCGAATTCCCGGCCTACGGCCTGGATATTCGCATCACGGAATGCCAGGCCTTCTACGACAACTTCTGCCTCTACTGGACTGCAATGCGCGGCATCCACTACTACGTCGAGGGCAAGACCGAGATCAACAGCACCAACTGGACGGTGGTTTCCCCGACCTTAACCGCGGAAGGGGACACGGCACTGTATTGCGTGCCGTTGCCTTCGCCATACCGCTTTTTCCGCATCGGCGAGGGGCTCGTCATTACGCATTACCCTGCGCCTGTTCCTATCTACTGTATAGCCACTGGAGCCGACGGCGTGCGCTTGCAGTGGGCGGCGCCCGCCACCAGCCAATTCCAGGTGCAGTGGACTCCTTCCCTCACGCCGCCGGGCTGGATCCCCTTTGCCGATGTCCTCACCTCGACCAACGGAGAATTCGAATTCCTTGACGACGGCTCGCAAACGGGCGGCCTGTCCACCGAGCGCTATTACCGCCTTCAGCAATTGCCTTGAGGTCCTGCTGCCTGCGATGCGCCGGCCCGGTTCGCGCCCGGCAGTAACCGGACCGGATGCAGAGCCGCGACGCGGAATTCATGAGGGGCGATAGCCAGCGATTGAGATCGGCTGGTGCTTTGGCCCGGAAACCGGCGTGCCCGCCCTCAATTGAGCGGGACGCCCTGGCGGATGTAGGTAGGCACGTCGAGGTCTTCGCCCTTGTGGATGGTGGGCTCGCTCTTGTCAAACCGGCCCTTGGAGACGATCTCCAGCGGCAACTGGGCCTGCCGCATTCTTGAGGCGCTCTTGCGCTGGCGCAAACCACCGCCGCGTTGCCGTGCCAGGAGCTGCTCGACCTGCTCGAGCGGCAGCTCGGGCGCCGGCGGCACGAATCGCGATCCGGTGCGTCCTTCCGTCAAGGGGGGGAGCAGTTGCTGGCCCGGTTCCTCGCGGCTGCCCGGGGGCCCGGCAATGGCCTCGCGTTCCGGGTGCTTGCGCGCGGCAACCAGCGTGATGGCCAGGCGATCCTTGAAAGCCTCATCTATGGCGGCGCCCATGATCACCTGTGCGCGCTCGCACTGGCGATTGATCTGCTCCATCACGCGGTTCACTTCGGCCATTGTCAGGTCCGCCCCGCCCGTCACGCTCACCAACACCGCCTCGGACTCGCCCAGCAACTGGCCGCCGTCGAGCATGGGATGGGCCAGCAGTTTGTCCATCACCTCGCGGGACCGCGTCGGCCCCATCGCCTCGGCGATGGCGAGCGTGCTTTCGGCGTGGCGATCCTGAATCAGCGCGGCCAGTTCGGTGAAGTGGATTTCAATCAGTCCCTGATGGCGGAGCAGCCGCCAGACGCCGTGCACGCCGGCGGCGAGGAAGTTGTTGATGATCTTAAAGGTCTCGAGCACGCTGGTGTTTTCATCAATCAGCTTGAAGACCTTCTGGTTGGGCAGACAGATGGCGCCATCGGCGGCGGCCTTGAACTGGGCCAACCCATGCTGCGCCACGCGCTGCCGGCGGTGGCCTTCGCAATCGAAGGGCATCGCCACAAAGCCCAACACCAACGCGCCCGCCTCCTTCGCCGCGCGGGCCGCCACCGGCCCGATGCCCGTGCCCGCGCCGCCGCCGAGGCCGGCCAATACGAAGGCCATGTCCGTTCCCTCGAAAAGCGATTTGAGCTTCGGGAACTGCTCCTCGGCCAGCGCGCGCCCGCGTTCGGGGTCGCCCCCGGTACCGAGCCCGCGCAGGAGCGGAGTTTCGAGGAGAATCTGCTTCGTCGCGCGGCAGGCGGCCAGCGCGCGGGCATCCGTGTCAACCGCCGCGAAGTCCGCTCCGGGCAGGCCGTTCTTGAGCATCAACTCCATCAGGTTGATGCCCGCGCCCCCAACGCCAATGATCTTGACGGCCGGGGTTTGGCTGGCTGTTGCTGCCGCCGCTTCGTTCTGTGCCTTTGTGATCATGGGGATTCTCTGGGATGGTTAAGGGCGCCGGAAGAGCTGCCCGAAGGTATTCTTGAGACCGCCGGTCAGAGAGGATTTGCCGCCGCGCTTGCGCTGTGTGAAGGAGCCGAACTTGACCAGTCCGATTGCGGTGGCGAATTCCGGCTGGTTGAGGGCGGACTTGAGGCCGCTGATTGAATTGGTCTGGCCGAGGGTGGCGGGCATCTGGAGGACTTGCTCGGCCAGCCGGGTGATCTGTGGAATGTGCGCCCCGCCGCCGCAGAGGAACACCCCCGCCCGCAGGTAATCCAGGACGCCCGCCTGTTCGAGGTCCTGGCCGATGAGCTGGAATATCTCCTCCAGCCGCAGCGACATGACGCGGCGCAGGTGTTCGAGATTGACGGTCTTGTGCGCCAGGCCGTGCTCGTTCGGAAGGGTGAACGTCTGCCCCTTGTCGCCCGGTTCTACAAAGCTGGAGCCGTGCTCGATCTTGAGCTGTTCAGCGCGGCTGAGCGACACCTTCAAGCCATACGCCAGGTCGTTCGAGACATGATCGCCGCCAACTGCCAGCACGCCGGTATGCTTGATGATGCCATTGGCGCAGACGACGTAATCGGCGGTCCCGCCCCCGATGTCAATGACCAGCGAGCCGAGTTCCTTCTGCTCGGAGGTCAGCAAGGCCAGCGAGGCGGCCAGCCCATTGAAGACGATGTCGTCCACCTCCAGTTGCAGCCCTTTGACCGTGCGAATGGCATTCTGCAGCCGGTTGCGGTTTCCATGCACGACATGGACATCCACCTCGAGGCGCGAGCTCAGCATGCCGACCGGGTCGGTGATGCCATCCTGGCCGTCCACGATGAAATGCTGGCGAATGGCGTGGAGGACGTGGTTCTCGGCCGGGAGGTTGATGGCTTTGGCGTTGCGGATCACGTCCTGCACGTCGTCTTTGGTAATCTCGCGATCGGCGGAGGCTACCGGGTAAACGCCGCGGTTGTTGAAGCCCCGCAAGTGGCCGCCTGTCACTCCCAGGTAAACACTGCGAATCTCGACGTCGGCCATTTTCTCCGCTTCCACAATCGCGCAGCGCACGTCTTCCTCAGCCAGCGCCACGTCGGCAATCTCGCCTTTGCGGACGCCGCGCGAGCAGGCCTGGCCGAGGCCGACGATATTGAGGCCGCCGTCGGCGGCGAGGTCGCCAACCACGGCGCAGACTTTGGAGGTGCCAACTTCCAGACCAACGATGATAGAGGAGCCGCTAAACATGCTTCTTCCTGGGACGTAAGGGTTTGGCTGGCCTCCGGGCAACAGGCGGAACCGCCGCTGCCTCAAACCAGCGAAGTGGAACATTGTTGCTGACGGCAAGATCGAGCGCCGCGATCGTGTTGGTCGTCTGCCCGCTCAGCTCGAAAATGGCATGCCAGCGCCGCAGTTGATGCCTGAGTTCGGTCAGGGCGAATGTCACCTGGCTCCCCTGCCCCGTCGTGGCCACCAGCACTTCCGGGGCCGAAACATCCACGCGTTTCAAGTCCACCAGCCCGGCCATCGGCGATTCTTTGAAGGCCTCGATCAGCCGCAGGGCGGCCTGCACCTGGGGCGCGTTGATGAAGCGGCCGGGCTGGAGCTCGACGGGGGCGACGCCACCAATCACCGGCAGCGCCTCATCGGCCGGGTTGGCCGGCACGGCCCGCTGGCGCGGTTCCAGCGGCAACATGACATGGCCCGCCGCGTCAAGGTGGTACACCACCACCGCGCCTGCCGCGCCCGGGCGCACGATTGGGAGGTTGACCTGCGCGACGGGCTTGCGCTCAGTAATGCGGATGCACACGGTACCAGGCAGGGTTCGCTCGATAGAGACTCGCTGAACCAGCGGCACCATCTCCAGGTCCCGCTTGACCCGCGCCAGATCGAGCGCCAGCAGGTTCTCTCCCATTCTTACCCCCGCCCAGAGGCGCAATTGGTCCACTGCGATATCGCCGTCAGTCTCGACGTTGATTCGCCGGATGGCAAACGCCTGGTTCTTATAGACGAGCCGATCGAGCGCCCAATCCCAGCCGCGATAGAGCAGATACAGCCCAAAGACTGTGCTAAAGACGGCGCCCAGCAAGAGCGCCGTGAAACGCGTCCGGGCGGCGCGAACCTGGCTGGAGCGCAGTCTTACCTCCAGCACCTGCTCGCGCCCCAGGCGCCGGTTTCTTGGTTTACGTTTGAACCACATGTTTTCGTTTGAGTGCCAGTTCCACCATTCGCTGGCAAAGCCGGGGGTAGGTGATGCCGGCGGCGGCGGCAGCTTTGGGCAAGAGACTGGTCTCGGTCATGCCCGGCAACGTGTTCACTTCCAGAACCACCATCTCCCCGCTTGGCTGCACAATCACATCCACGCGCGAATAATCCCGACCGCCAATCGCTTTGAAGGCGCCCATTCCCGCCGCCTGGATCCGGGCGGTCGTCTCCGCGTCAAAGGGGGCCGGGCAGAAGTAATCGGTGGTGCCTTCGCTGTACTTGGTCTGGTAGTCGTAGATGCCGGTCTTTGGCCGCACTTCAACCACCGGCAGCGGCTCGTCTGCGAGTATGCCGACAGTGCATTCGCGGCCGGAGATCTTCTCCTCCAGAAGCACGCGCGAATCGTGCCGCATGGCTTCCGCCAGCGCCTTGCTCCAATCGGAGACTCGTTCGACGAACTGCAGTCCAACGCTGGAGCCCTGGCGGGCCGGCTTGAGGACCACTGGCGGATCCCAGCCCATCGGCCAGCTTGCGGTGGGCGACTCGACCAGCAAAAACCGCGCGGTCGGAACCCCCGCCGCCACACACCGCTGTTTGGTCAGATACTTGTCAAAGCCGATGCGGCTCGCCTCCGGGTCGCACCCCGTGTAGGCCACGCCCAGTTCCTCCAACCGGCGTTGCACTGTGCCGTCCTCTCCATAGGTGCCATGCAGCGCCAGAAAGACCACCTCCGTCGCTTCGGGCAGTTTCCATTCCGGGTTCTGCGGATCCAACTCGCTGACGTGATGGCCCAGAGACCGGAGCGCCTTGACGACCTGAGCCCCGGACCGCAGCGAGACTTCGCGTTCGGCGCTGGTTCCGCCAAACATTACCGTGATGTTGAGCTTTGTTAGTGCGGGATTCATTCTCCTACCACTTCTACTTCCATCTCCAAATCAATAGCGCGCTCAGCCCGGACGCGCCGCCTGATAACCTCGATCAGCTCCAACATGTCGCCCGCCGTGGCGCCCCCTCCGTTCACAATGAAATTGGCGTGCTCAGCCGCAACCACCGCCCCCCCCACGCGCATCCCCTTCAAGCCCAGCTCGTCAATCAGTTGGCCCGCGGACAGAGAGGTGGGGTTCTTGAAGATGCACCCGGCGCTCGGCGCCGCCGGCTGAGACTGCCATCGCTTCTGGTTATACTCGTTCATGCGCTGGCCAATAGCCTCGCTCGATCCGGGATGGCCGCGCAGCACCGCCGAGAGGGCAATCTGCGTTTTGAGCAACGGGCAGCCGCGGTACTGGGGTTCAAGGTCCCGGCCCATCCGCTCATACACCTGCCCGTCGAGACCCATCAGCCGAACGGATTCGACCAGGTCGAACATCGAGCCGCCCATTGAGCCGGCATTCATGCGCAGGGCGCCGCCGACGCTGCCGGGAATGCCATCCAGGAACTCCAGCCCGGCCAGGCTGTGTCGCCGGGCGGTCGCCGAGACCATCTTTACTCTTGCACCCGCTCCGCAGTTCAGGCGATCCCCCTCCACGGTTACCCGGCTGAAATGTGCGTGTGAGAGGCAAATCACAGCGCCGCGAAAGCCGCCGTCTTTCACCAGCAGGTTCGAGCCGCGCCCGAGAATGAACATCGGCCAGGCGTGCTCACGACAGCAGGCCACAACTTCCTTCAGGTCCGAGTCCGAAGCGGGCTCGACATACAGGTCCGCCGGGCCGCCGACGCGCAGCGTCGTGTGTTTGGCCAACGGCTCGTCGCAACGGATGACGGTCTCCGGCGAGACGCGCCGGGCCAGTTCATCCGCTGCCTGCTTCCCGCCTCGCGGCATCGTCCCGGGAATCGCCTCGCGCGATTTCAAGCAATCCTCCCTGCTGGCAATGGCATGTTACGACAATCGGCCATACGAATTGGCCGGTCCTCAGGCGGATCCGAGGGTCTCCGATTAGCCTCGGGACCCGCCACGCCGGAGTCTTGCCTGGCGGGTATGGCCTGATCAGCATAGCGGTGTGTGCCTGCTTCGGCCCCCACGGCAACGAGTATGGCGCTGGCAATCTGTTCCGCCGCGCGGGGCGCATGCCATCGGGCCAGGGCGCCCCGCATCTTCTCCCGCACCGCTGGTTTGTGAATCAGATCCGACAGCAGTTGCCCGAGCAGGTCCGGCGAGGCAGTCCTCTCCTCGAGCAAACAGGCGGCGCCGGAGGATTCAAACGCGCGGGCATTGTGAAACTGATGGTTATCCGTAGCCGCCGGATACGGGATGAGCACCGCCGGCACGCGCATGGCCGCAAGTTCGGCCAGCGAGGATGCGCCGGCCCGGCCAACTGCTGCCGTCGCCGCCCCGAGTGCAACATGCATCTCGGCGAGAAAGGGGCGGACAATTGCCCTTAACTGAAGATCCGCGTAGGCCCGGGCCACCTTCTGCGCGTCGCTGGAGCCGGTCAAATGCAGCCACTGCCAATCGGGCGCGCGGGCCTTCAGGATCGGCAGGGATTGCATCATCAGCTCGTTAATCCCCCTGGCGCCCTGGCTGCCGCCCATCACCAGCAGGACGGGCCGCGCGGGGTCGAGGCCCAGTTTGGCTCGGCAAGCTGAGGGCTCGCGGACCTCGAAACATGAGCGCACCGGCGTGCCTGTCACGGTCAGGTTATGATTGGGCAAGCGGCCCGCAGCCTCAGGGAACCCTACAAACGCGCCGTGCACAACCCGCGCCAGCCATCGGTTGGCACGGCCCGGGATCGCATTGGATTCATGGATGAACGCACGCGCTCCGACCATTCTTGCGGCCAGAATCGGCGGCGCGCTTGTGAATCCGCCCATCGCGAGAGCCGCCTGCGGCCGGCGCGATTTGAACAACTTTGTGGTGCTTCGGTAGGATCGAATAAAGCTCCGAAGGAACTCCCAGCCCCTTCCGCGTGTCAGGCCGACGGCCGGCAAGGTGATGATCTCCATGCCGGAGACTCCTTCAGCCGCTTGCCGATCAACATCCTTGGGGGAAATAAACAGCATTGCAGCGCAGCCGCGCCGCACCAGCTCGCCCGCTACGGCCAAGCCGGGGAAAAGATGTCCACCTGTCCCGCCGCAGGCGATGGCGATTTGGACCGGGGGGGAGGTTGCAGGGGTCATGGCACGGGCTGGGCGCCTCGGGCAAATGGATTTGCCAGGTCGCCCACTGTCAACACGCTTCGCATGGCCGGATCCGGCTCGCTCGCCCGCTGCGCAATGCTGAGCAGCAGCCCCACGCAGATCAACATCGTTAAGAGGCTGGAACCGCCGTAGCTGATGAACGGCAGTGGCAAGCCCTTGTTGGGCAGCGCGCTTGTCACCACGCCGAGGTTGATAAAAGCCTGCAGGCCAATCAGGAACGTTATCCCTGAGGCAAGAAGCATCCCGAATGTGTCCGCTGACCTCCTCGCGATGTGAACCCCACAAAAGATGATTGCCACGAACGCCGCCACCACCAGCAAGGTTGCAGTCAGCCCGAGTTCCTCCCCGATGATGGAGAAGATGAAGTCCGTATGGTGCTCCGGCACAAAGCCCAGCTTCTGGCGGCCATCACCCAGGCCTTTGCCCGTGAGGCCGCCGCTACCGAGCGCCACCATCGCCTGGTAAGCCTGCAAGCCCGTGTCCCGCCGGGTTTCCTCGACGTGCAGCCAGGAGTAGATGCGCCCGGAACGCATCGGATTATGGTAGATGAATAATCCCACTCCGAGCGCAGCCGCAAGGACAGGCGGCAGAAAATACCTGAGGCGAATACCCGAAACCAGCAGCACAAGGCCGCTCACGGCGGCGAGCACCAGCGCGTTGCCCACATCCGGCTCCAGGAAGATCAACACCACGGGTATTCCAATCAACACCCCGGGAATGAGAATCCCCCGCTTCCATAGGGGCATCTGGCGCCGGTAGTATTCACCGTACCAGGCCAGGGCAATCAGGAGGGCAAGCTTGGCAAACTCGGAGGGCTGGAACCGCATGCCCCCGAGTTTGAACCAACGCCGCGCGCCGTTGACCTTCGCGCCGAAGTGCTCGTCAAGAACCAGCGCCAGCAGCACCACCGCAATGCCCAGCGGCACCCACCAGATTTTCTTGAGGCGGCGATAATCCAACAACGCCGCCGCCAGGCAGGCTGCCAGGCCAAGCGCGCACCACACCGACTGCATGGTCAAATAACGCGTGCCCACCTGCGCCATGCTCGAGCTGTAGAGCATCACCATCCCCAGCGCCAGCAGCGCGGCAACGCATGAAATCAGAATGGTGACGGCCACTTTCATTTGCCGAAAGGAGCGCCCGGGGCCGGCGGGTAGCGGCCGGATGCGCTTCGAGATTCCTACGCTCCGGGCGGCAGCGCCGGCAGCGGAGCGGAAGGAGCCGGCGGCACCGTTTCAACGGGCGCAACTGGCGCAACCGGCGGCGCGAGGGCCTGCACCGGAATCCGCAACTTCTGGCCGACCTTGATGCTGGTGGTCTTGAGGTTGTTTGCGGCGCTGATCGCTTTCGGCGTCGTGCCGAACTGCCGGGCGATGCGGATGAGGGTATCTCCGGATTTCACCGTGTACATCTGCTCGCCGGATCCAATTCCAGTCTCGGCTGGCAATGTCACGGCCGCTGCTGATGCCGCAGCGGGGGCGGGCGCAGGGATGCGAATCTTCTGCCCAATCTGCAGCTTCGTCGGCTCAATGCCGGGATTGGCCTCCATGATCGCTCTTACAGAGACATGGTGGTTCCTGGCAATTCTCTCGAGGTAATCTCCCTTGACAACGGAGTACTCGGCGGCTTCGGCGGGAACCACCGGCGGGGGCGCGGGCGGGGGCGGTTCCGGCACCACCGGAGCGGTGACCGCCACTGGCGGTGCGCTGGTTTCAGGGAGAGGAGGGGGAGGTTCAACGAAGGCCGGCATCTCGTTGGTTTCAACCACCTCCTCGGGGAGCACAGGCTCCCTTGATTGGCCGCAACCTTGCATGAGCAAGGCCATCAGGCCGATACCGTGGATGGCCAGGACAAAGAAAACCGCGATCTTAACGCGGCCTCCTCCCCTGTTCTTCTGCTCCAGAGCGGAGCCTAGTGGAATGAGTGGATTTTGGTTGTTCATTTTGGGGTGGCGCTCTTGCGCCTGTTTATTGAGGTGTTGCTTGTTTGTTCGTTTCGCCCCGGGGGGGTTCGCTCAGAAAACCCCAGAGCAAGATTCGTGTTTGTTTCGCTTTGTCTCACTGCTGCGCTGTCGCTCTTCTGCCGTCTATCTTGGGGGTGTCACAATAGGCACCCCTACATATTGATTTAACTGCCTGGCAAAGGACTTCACTGCGGTGTTGATGGTTTCGAAACTCAGCCCGGCTCGAACAAGCCGGTGAAAGCAAAATTACGTCGCCTGAAGTCGCACTGTTCGCCGCTTCGGTTAATGCTTCTAGCAACGAACCGACTGCCATGCAAGGAGTAAAAACATTCCACGCAGCCCGCACTCTCGTGCTCGGCGCACCCGCGGAGGACGGGCAAACCGCCGGGCGGGGGCGGTCGAAATGAGCCGCCCAGACTTGGCTGTTCTTGCGTTTGCGCATGTTAACGGATCTTTAAGGTGCTCAACGCCAGCAGCGCGCAAAGCACGCCCAGTATGTAGAATCGCATGACGACCTGTGATTCGTACCACCCTTTCTTCTCAAAGTGGTGGTGAATGGGCGCCATTAGGAATAAGCGCGCCCCCGTTCCATAACGCCGTTTCGTGTAACGATACCAGCCGGTTTGCAGAATCACCGAGACTGCTTCGATCACGAACACCCCCCCGGCGATGATTAGCACCAGAGGCTGATGGATCAAAACCGCGACGATGCCGAGCGCACCGCCCAGCGCCAGGGAGCCAGTATCGCCCATGAATACCCGTGCGGGATGGCAATTGAACCACAGGAAGCCCAGGCCGGCTCCAATCATGGCAGCGCAAAACACTGTCAACTCGCCCGCCCCGACCACGTGCGGGATCTGCAGATACGCGGAAGCAGTCCGGTGCCCTGAGAGGTAGGTCAGAACCAGAAAGGTGAATGAGACGATCAGGGTGCAGCCGATCGCCAACCCGTCGAGCCCGTCAGTCAAATTCACCGCGTTAGAGCTGCCCACTATGGTCAGAACCGCCAGCACGAGCCCAACGAGACCCGCGCCGGTCAGTACCGGATACTTGCAGAATGGCACCATGATCTCCGTGACCAGCCTCTGAGTTGACGGGAGATTCCATAGATACAGCCCGATGAACAAGGCCAGCGCGGTTTGCACCCCGAGCTTGACACAGGATCTAACGCCGCGGCTGCTCTGCTGGCTGATCTTGGCGTAGTCGTCATAAAACCCCAGACCAGCCAGCACGACGACTGAAAGGAGCGTCAACTGCACAAGTGTGTTCCACTGCGCCCAGAGCAGCGTGGTCAGGTTCAATGCGATGATGATCAGAATCCCTCCCATGGTGGGCGTGCCCTTCTTGCTCAACAGCCGAGCGGCCAGGCCGCCGCCCGCTTCGGCCTTGTCCGAGTATTCCTGTCCAAACTTCAACTGCTTAAGCCAGGCGATGATCTTTGGCCCCAGCCACCAGCTCAGGATCAGGGCGGTCAACGCCGCCCCGGCGCTGCGGAAGGTAATGTAGCGAAAGAGCCGCAGGGCAGAGAGCCGATCGGCCCACTCGGTCCCGGCTGACCAGGACAGCAGGTATTGGCTCAGATAATAGAACATTTAATTCCCTCTCACAGCTTGGCGGCTCCGCAACAGGTCCCCAATCCGCTCCAACCGCGCAGCGCGGGAGGCCTTCAAAAGCACCACGTCGCCGCGCTTGACAAAACTGCTCACTGCGGCTGCCGCGGTTTCCACGTCCGCAAACTCAAAGACCCGGTTGAGGCCGGCGCCCCGCGCGGCACGGGCCATTACCGGCGCCATCGTGCCAACGGCAAACAACTGGCCAACGCCCATCTCCGCCGCGCGCCTGCCGACCTCTTCATGCGCCGCCTGACTGTGGGACCCGAGTTCGGCCATATCGCCAAGCACCGCCACCCGTCGGCCCTCGCAGGGCAACTCTTGCAGCGTTTGCAGCGCCGCCTCCATCGAATCGGCATTCGCGTTGTAGGAGTCGTCGAGCACGCTCAAGCCGCCGGATTCCCACAGTTCCAAACGCATCCTGGGCGGCCGGCAATCCGCCACTCCCCGGGCGGCAGCCTCGCGGTCCAGCCCCAATTCGGCCCCGACCGCTATGGCAAACAGCGCGTTCACAACCTGGTGGCGGCCAAGTAAGGCAATCCGATACTCGCCGGCGAAGTCCGGACGCGGCGCTTCCACGACGAACTTCACTCCGCGCTTGTCGAGATGCAGGTCTCGCGCTCGCCAATCGTTGCCCGCCGCCAGGCCCACCCGCACCACCTGCGCGCGCGCGCGCTCGGCAAGGCGCGGCGCCCATTCGCCGTCTCCGTTGATAAAGAGCTTGCCTGCCGCCGGCAACAATTCAGCCAGCCAGCCTTCTTCTCGAACCACACCCCCCAGGTCCCCGAAGAACTCCAGATGTTCACGGCCAATGCAGGTGATCAAGCCACAGTCCGGCCGGATCATTCTCACTAACGGCGCCAACTCGCCCGGGTGATTGCTCCCGGCTTCCAGCACCGCCGCTTGATGCGACCGGTCCAGGCGCAGCAATGTCAGCGGCACGCCTATGTCATTGTTGAAACTCGCCTCGCTCCAGAGCGTGGGGAACTTCTGCCGCACCACGGCCGCCACGAGTTCCTTCGTGGTGGTCTTTCCGTTTGACCCGCCAATGGCCACCACCGGCAGCGAAAAATCTTCCCTGTACCGTGCGGCCAACCGGCCGAGGGCTTTGCGGGTGTCCTCGACTGCGATCACCGGGCAGCCGCACCCGCCTGCCGGCAATCGCTTGCGCTCGGCCACGGCCGCGCTGGCCCCTTTCGTAGCCGCTTGCTGCAGGTAATCGTGTCCGTCGAATCGGGCGCCCCGCAGCGCAAAGAACAGGTCGCCCGCCTGCGCCTGGCGTGAATCTGTGCAAACGCGATGAACCTGCGTTTCGGGAGAACCACCCAACTGGTCCCCGGCGCAAGCCGCGGCAATGTATCCTAATGAGCGAGGTTCCATGGACAGCCCTGCTCCCGTCCAGCAGCGCGCCCGGCCACTGGTCAACTCGAGGCCAGGTTGACCGATGCCCGCGACCGCCGAGTCGTGCTGGCGGGCATTGGTTTCCCGGCGTCCATCACTTCCAGCGCCCCTTCCTCTGCCCGGCCAGCCCGCCAGCCGGGCCTTGGCTCGGGCCGGCTTGGCCTTTGGCCCGCGCGGCCATCGTTGCCAATGGCCGCCACAAACAGGTGGTGCGGAATTAACGGTAGCGAATTCATATTATCAATTGTTGTTAGGTTGCGTTCACCGAGAACGGGCGGCTGCCGTCTTGAAAGAGCGATTGTCTATTGAGGTGGTGAGGGTGCCGGTGCCCGACGGCGCTTCGCCGTCTTCTGGACGAATACTCAGATAGCCCGCCAACCGCTCGGCGATTTGCCTGAACACCGGGGCGGCAATTTGCCCGCCGTAATAGCCTTGTTTGGGTTCATCCATCATGACGGAAATGCAAACCTCAGGATGGTCGGCCGGGAAGAAACCGATGAACGACGCGAAATACTTGCCCGGAATATAACCGCTTGGTCCGCCAGACTTCTGGGCTGTCCCGGTCTTGCCTGCCACGGTGTAATGTTCCAGGGCCGCTTTCGCCCCCGTGCCGTCGGGCGCCACGACGGCCTTGAGCGCTTTGACCATCTGCCGCGCAGCCGATTCACTAATGACCTGCCGGACGCGCTGCGGCGGATACTTGGTGACCACGTTGTGGTCGCGGTCCTCAAGCCGATCCACGAGCATCGGCCGCATCAGCACGCCTTTGTTGGCAATCGCGCACATGGCCATCGTCATCTGCAGCCCGGTAACGGCAACGCCGTGGCCCATTGGAATCTGGGCGATCGAGACCTTGCTCCAGTTCTTAACCGGATGCACAATGCCCGCAACCTCCCCCGGCAAAGGCAGGCTGGTCCGTGCGCCGAAACCGAAGGCGCGGACGTAATCGTGCAGCCGGTTCTCCCCCAACTCGATGCCGATCTTGGCCGCGCCGATATTTGACGACTTGGCGATAATGTCCTCCACCGAAAGCACGCCGTAGGATTCATGGTCGTGAAGGACCCGCCCCGCGAAATGGAAACGGCCGTGCTCGCAATCAAAGGAGTGGTTCAACTGCACAACTCTCTCGTTGAGCGCACCCGAAACCGCCACAATCTTGAAGGTAGATCCCGGCTCGGCCACATCGCTTATGATCCGATTGCGCCGGGCGTCAAGCGACGCGGCACCCGGATTATTGGGGTCGTAGTTGGGCAGCGTCGCCATGGCCAGAATCTCGCCCGTGCTCGGACGAACCACGAGCCCCGAAACGCTCACCGGCGAGTGCTTCTCCATTGCCTCGGCCAGCGCTGACTCGACGATGTGCTGAACCATCGAATCAAGGGTCAGCACCAGGTTAAATCCGTTGCGTGGCTCCACATCCTGTTCCCGCAGTGAAACCAGTTCACGCCCCGGCCGGTCCGTCTCAGTCACACGCCAACCACGCACGCCGGCCAGTTTCGAGTCGAAAGCCCGCTCGAGGCCATCCTTGCCGGAAGTCTCCAGCAACCGCTTGCCGTCAACCTCACATTCGTCCATCCCGACAAAGCCCAGAGCATGCGCCGCCAGGGCATGACTGGGATAGACCCGCAGTTGATCGTCCAGTCGCTCGGCATAGATCGCTGCGCGGCGCAGGTCGCGGTAAAACGCCCGTTCGAGCCGGGGCAGCTTCTTCTCGTCCAGCCCAAAGGAGAGGTTGGTCATGGCCGCTTGAATCTTCTGCCAGGTTTCGAGTTGAACCTTGCGTTTAAGCACCACGTAGCGGTTGGTAGTGAGGCCGCCCTTTTCGTTGCGCCCCACGCGCTGCTTCAGGCGCTCCATCAGATCGGCTTCGCTCACCTGCAGCAGCGGCGCCACCGCGCGAGCCACCTCCGCCTGGCGATTGCCGACCAACACCGGATCCGCGCACACCGTCTTCACAAACACGCTTGTCGCCAGGAGGTTGCCCCTGGCGTCCAAAATATCGCCCCGGCGGGGTTCCAGGAGAAACTCCCGGCGCGTATTGCGCCGGGCTTTGGTGCTGAGCTCGTCATAACGCAGCACCTGCAAATCAATGAGCCGGTACGCCAGCGCGGCAAAAGCCACGCCGAGCATCAGCGCCAGCGTTGCCAGCCTTCTGTATTGTAGTTGTCTCGCCATCTCAAGTCCCCGGCTCGGTCAATTCACTTGCTGCTCCAAAGTCACCGCGCGCCCGCGGCGATCGGTTCCTCATCCGACAGCGTCACGGGCGGCGGTAAATTGCTTTCAGTTCATTCCGTCTTCCCCTGATCCCATCCATCAAGTCTGCCGCCCGCCCGCGGCGATCGGTTCCTCATCCGACGGCGTCGCAGGCGGCGGCAAAATTCTCACTTTGTTCGCTCAGCCGTTGGGCTCGCTTCGGGCCAGGCGCGGCGCGGCATACTGCCTCTCGCCTTCCACGCGATGCCAATCGTCCGCGGGTTCGGCCAGGGGCCAGATCTGCGAGGGTTGCGGCGGCACCAAACCCAAGCCCAATTCCTGAATGCGCCTTTCCAGGAACTGCGGCGAACGCATCGTCCCGAGCTGCCTCACCAGCTTGTCGCTTTGGTGCTGCAGTTCATCCAGGCGCGCCTCGTATCGGTTGATTTGCCGGCCGAGCTGGGAAATCTGGTCTTTTTGCCAGACGTAACCCAGGGCCGAGCCGCCAATCAGCGAACAAAACAGGAACACCTTTAGCGGCGGCCCAAACCGGATTGCCGCCGACTGATATTTTCGATTCCGCGCCATATCATCGTGAGCTTCAGACTATTTCCGCATCACTCTTCATCCAGCTTCTCCATCACCCGCAACTGCGCGCTGCGACTGCGCGGGTTGGCCGCGATTTCCGCCGCGCCGGGCCGGATCGCCTTGCGGTTCACCCACCGCAATTCGGGGGCGCGCGGCTTGCGCAACTCCGGAACATCCACTTTTCCGGTGAATGTGTAATCCCGCGCCCGCACGCGCCCGAAATCCTTCACCATGCGATCTTCCAGCGAGTGAAACGTGATGACCGCCAATCGTCCGCCAGGCTTCAGAACCCGCAGCGCTCCCGCCAACCCCTGTTGCAAAGAACCAACTTCGTCATTCACAGCCATTCGGATGGCTTGAAACACCCGGGTGGCCGGATGTGTCTTTCTACCGCAACGCGGTGCCAATCGCTCGATCAGTTCCGCCAACTGCCGCGTTGTCTCGAACGGCCGCCGTTCGCGCTCCTGCGCTATCGCGCGCGCGAACTGCCGCGCCCTCCGTTCGTCGCCCAGTTCCCAAAAGATCTTCGCCAGCTCTTCCGAGGTTGCTTCGTTCACGAGCCGGGCCGCGGTCTCGGCCTGCCGCTGATCCATCCGCATATCCAACGGCCCTTCCTGCTGAAAGCTGAATCCGCGCCCGGCCTCGTCCAGTTGCGGCGAACTGACCCCTAAGTCCAGCAACACCCCATCGCAGCTCCCCGGCGGAATCCACTCCGCCAACCTCGCGAAATCTGCCCGGCGGAGCTCGAACCGGCCGCCAAACCCGGCCAGCCTTTGCCCCGCCGCTTCAACGGCCGCGCCATCGCGATCGCACGCAAATAACCATCCCGTCGGCGAACTCGCGGCCAATATGGCTGCCGCGTGTCCAGCTCCACCGATGGTGCCGTCCACGTACCGACCGCCGGGCGATGGCCTCAATGCGGCCAGCACTTCCGCCACCATCACTGGTCTGTGCGTGTACTCTGGCACCTCTCATCGGCTTTCATCACATTACCGCTTGCACGCCTGCAGGAACCGGGGCGTCACACCCCAGGCGCTCTCCGCGCCGGCGCCAGGCTCCGCTGCCGATGGCGCCGGGGTTCCCTTGGGTCTTGCGGGAACAACTTCCACATCCGCCTGGCTCAAATCGTTTCGCATTACCTTGACCCTGTCCAAAGACAGCTCTCCCTGCACCGGTGGCTTGCCCAAATGCGCCATGGCCGGTTTCGCTGTCGCGCGGCGCGGACGCGCAATCAGCTCGCTTGCCTTGCGCTTCCACCCGCTCCACACCATGGCCATCCGCCGCCAAACCTCTGGTGCAGAAGACCACACGCCGGTCTTCGGCGGCACACTCCTGGCTCCCGCATCCTGCTGGCTGGCAGGGGCCGGGCTCGACTCCGCCTCTCGTTTGCTGGCAAATGGATTCCGCGCCGGCGCGAACTGAGGCAACAACCGTTGGGTGGTCAGCCGGTAACGGCTTTCGGTGTCTCGCACGCTCACCAAACTCCTGCCGGCAGTCAACAATCGCAGCAAACTCATAAATCCACTCTCTAATCCATCAGCCTGAATGCTTCCGTGGCCATGATGGAGTCGGAAGCCCGCACCTTCACGCAACGATCAGGACTCCAAATCTCAAAACGGTCGAGCAGCCCAAGCAGAATCGCCTCATCCCTGATCCCTGCCGCCCTGGCCATCCCTTCCGGCAGACAGATTCGCCCAGCCTTGTCGAGCGTCACCTGCACAGACTCGCTGCCAATGAACCGCTTCAGAACAACCTTGTTCGGATCCCCAACTGGCATCGCCTCAATGTCCCGCATCAGCTTGGCCATTTGCTGCGGCGGCAGCACCCTCAGGCACGCGCCTTCCTTCGCTTTTGGCCAGAGCATCAGAGTCAACTCAGTGCCCGATTCCGCCGGCCGCCACTTTGCCGGGATCTGCACACGCCGCTTCTCATCCACTCCGTGGCGATACACGAAGTTGTAAACAGTCGGCTGCGTTGTCTCGTTCAGTTCCATCTTATTAACAGCACTGCAATCCCTTGCTAGTGCCCCACTACGCCCCCTTTTTATACACTTCCCCCCACCCTGTCAACACCTTACCCCACTTATTTATTAAAAAGTTATTCACAACTTTCTGGTGGTCGTGAACGCACTTTGCGACTTCTCCAAAACCTAGCAAACACTGGGCAGAATGCAAGTCCGCATTTTCTGTGCCTCAAGGCGGTCATTCGCAAAGTCTGCGGCGACCGCATGCGTTGATCTTGCGCGCCGTCTCTGGTTAGGGATTTGCCTTCTTGTCACTCCGGCGTAATGGAACAATGCTCTCGCCAGATGCGGACTAAGGACTTTGAGTTTGAGCTGCCGCCGGAGCTGATTGCCCAGGAGCCTGCGCCTGAGCGCGATCAGTCGCGTCTGCTGGTCCTGCATCGTGACTCCGGCCGCGTCGAACATCGCCGTTTTCCAGACTTGACCGAGTATCTGAATCCGGGCGACGCGCTGGTGCTCAACAACTCGCGCGTGATCCCGGCCCGCCTCCGCGGCGTGAATGCCCACACCGGTGGCCAGTTTGAGGTGCTGCTGCTGGAGGAGAACGCAGTCAACGACTGGTGGGCCATGCTGCGACCAGGTAAACGGGCGCGCGTGGGGACGCAGATCAATCTCCAGGATGCGCGGGCGCAGCCAAGCGGCATGCAAGCCGTCGTGCTCGAAACCAATGATGAGGGCCATCGCCGCTTGCGCTTCTCGGGCGCGCCCAACCTCGCCGAGCGGCTGGATGCGCTGGGCGAGGTCCCCTTGCCTCCCTACATCGTCCGGCCCGACGGTTCCCGCATGGGGCAGGACCGTGAGCGATACCAAACGGTCTTTGCGCGGCTCGGCGGCTCGGTCGCGGCCCCAACGGCGGGATTGCATTTCACCAAAGCGCTGCTGGCGGAAATCGCCGCGCGCGGCACGCAAGTTTGTTTTCTCACACTGCACGTGGGACTCGGCACCTTCGCGCCCGTGAAGGCCGAGACCCTGGCCGCGCACCCGATGCACGAGGAACGCTACGAACTGAGCACAGAAGCCGCCCGCACCATCAACCACGCCAGGACGGCTGGGCGCCGGGTCATCGCGGTCGGCACCACATCCCTCCGCGTGCTGGAGGCGCTGGCCGCGCAATCCGCAGGCGTGTCCACAAGCCGCGGCGAGCCGACGCCGGCATTCCTTGCCGCCGGCCGCGGCCGGACGCGCATCTTCATCTACCCGCCCTACGACTTCCGGATCGCCGACGCGCTGCTCACCAACTTCCACCTGCCGCGCTCGACTCTCCTCATGCTCGTCAGCGCCTTCGCCGCGCCAGACAGCACGCGGGGGCGCGATCTGATTCTGTCCGCCTACGCTGAAGCCATCCGCGAACGCTATCGCTTCTTCAGCTACGGCGATGCGATGCTCATCTTATGAAGAAAACGGCCTCAGCCCGGCAGCCCGCCGCCTCCCTGCCTTTTGTGCTTGTGAACATGGCCATGACGGCGGATGGCAAGATCGCCACGGCCAATCGCGCCGTCTCTTCGTTCAGCAGCCGGCGCGACCAGCGGCACCTGCTCGAACTGCGCGCCACAGCCGACGCCGTAATGGCCGGCGCGCGCACCGTGGACTTGAATCCCGTCAACCTGGGGCCGGGACCGGCGCGCTACCGCCTCCTGCGCCGACGGCGCGGCCTGGCCGAGTTCAACCTGCGCATCATCGTCAGCCGCACCGGCAGCGTGAACCCGAAGGCCCGCATCTTTCAGCGCGCCTTCTCGCCGATCATCATCCTCACCACGCGCCGCGCGACAGCCCGCCGGCTCAAACGGCTGCGCGCGGTTGCCGCCGAAGTCAAAATCTGCGGCGCCAAAGAGATCAACTTCCGCGCCGCCCTTGGCTGGCTGCGCCGGGCCTGGGGCGTCAAGCGGCTTTTATGCGAGGGCGGCGGCGAACTCAACGACGCCCTCTTCCGCGCCGGCCTGGTAAACGAACTGCACCTCACGGTCTGCCCGAAGATCTTCGGCGGCCGCAATGCCCCCACCATTGCCGACGGCCTGGGCCTGGGCGCCCTGCCCCGGGCAGTAGCGCTGGAGTGCCAGTCTGCCCGGCGGCACGGCAGCGAGATGTTCCTGGTCTATCGGCAGCGTCAGCCGCAAGCCCGGGCGTTCGGCCAAACGCCTCCCAGGGGACGCATTGAGCGATAGGTCGGCCGGACGGCTGCTGCCGGGACGCGAGCCAAGCAGCGCTTGCATTTGGCTCATTCGGCGGCATGTTAAGCTAATCCGAGGCGCTTCGGCGAGGGCCGGCAGCGCCCGACTGTCTTAACGATCAACCAGATGCGATTATATGGCCTTGAAGAATGCTCCTGACTTGACTCAACGTCCGCCCCGCAGCCCGCGGGTGCGGCTGGGCGGCTACGTGATTCTGCCGCGCATGCTGGACAAGGGCCGGGCGGCGCTTGCCGGCAAGAACGGCGAATACAACTACGCCTGTCCAGTGGACCAGAGGTTCCTGACCTTCGCCGGTGTTGATCCTGCAGCGCTCAAGAAACAACTGGCCGCAGGCAAGAGCGACGGCGAAGTGCTCCTGTGGATTCAGAAGAACGCGAAGCACCAGCGCACGGAGGCGGAAATTGCCGCATGGTCGGCCCTCCAGGAACAACGCGCGCCCTCCGACACCGGCTCGCGCGGCTTCTTCCATGAGCTGCATGGCAAGATCGCGCCCAAGCGGGAAGACATCTCGACCTGGTTCGATTTGCTGGACCTGGATGACTACGTAAGCTTCGGCGGCAAGGCGTAGCCAATTAGAGAAGCTGCCCGGCTCGGCGGAGGCCGCCCTCGGCCAGCGCGCCGCGGCGCGCTGCGAACTGTGCGTCCGATCGCGGCGCTAGGCCATCTTGTAGGGCTGGATCGAGTCGAGGCGATGGCGATGGACGACCTGGTGGACCTCGAACTCGACTTCATCGCCGACTTTGTGTCCGATCAACGCCTGGGCCACGGGCGAGAGATAGCTCACGATGTTTTTCTCCGGCTCGGAGTCCCACGCGCCTAGAATGGTAAAGCACTCGGGCTGGTTGGTCGCCAGGTCGGTCGCATGCACCACGGTGCCCGCGCCGGCGACGTCCGCGCGCACCCCGGCGAAATCCGTGCCGCGCGCGCGCACCAGTTCGGCCTCCAGGTCGGTCTTGCGCCGCATGAGCAACTTCTGCATTTCCTTGGCCGCCTTGTACTCGTGGTTTTCGCTGAGGTCGCCGTAGCTGCGGGCGATGGCGATCTCCTTGGAATTGGCGGGTATCTTCTTCTCGACCAGCTCGTGGTACTCGTTCTTGCGCCGCTCGAGGCTCTCCCAGGAGACCACCAGCGTGGCTTCCTGCCGGGTTTGTTCGCCTGAGATCAGGGATTGCATCGCCGGGTAGCTCTTGACGATGCGCGCCAGCAGCGACCGCTTGTCCATATCCTCGAAGGACGGCGAAAGCTGCAGCGCCCGGACGAGGTCCTTGATAACCTCGAAGTCCGCCGAGCCGATCAACTCCACGAGGAGACTCTGGTCGTCCACGATGAAGTCCCGCAGCCGGTTGGAGCGCCGCTCGTTGAACTGGTCGCGCTCCATTGCGGTAAGCATGGCACGGAAGACTTCCGGCCCGAGGATGTCCGCAAACGAGTCATTGCGCTCTCTGGCCAGCCAAAGCAGCAGCTCGCTGCTGGCACTGTGCTGGCTGATAAGCCGCGCCAGGGTCTCTTTAAGGTGCGCGAGGTGTTCATTCTGAACCAGGAACCCGGCCACCTCGCGGCAGGTCTTGGCCGAAACTGTATTCAACGCCAGCCGCAGCGCATCCAGCCAGTGGTCCGGCTTTGCGGCTTTGAACGATTCGAGTGCGCGGCGGTGCCTGGTGGCGGGGAGCGCCTCCAGCAGCTCGCCCAACTGCAGCGGCTGGGACCAGATAGCCTGGGGGGTGTTTTCCCCTTCGGCAGGCGGCGCTTCCGTTGCCTCCCGGATGTCGTCCCGCACAAAGATCGCTTCGAGCGCCACGGCTGGCTGGGTGCGCAGGTGGCTGCCAATTTCGGTATTGAGCGCGGCGACGATTTCCGCGCCGGCGGCCCCCTTGTCGGTCAAGTCACCCGCATTCTTGAGCACCTCGCCGGCGGCAGTGATGTGGGCCTTCAAACCCTTGGCTGCCTGGAATGCCGCCATGAGCCGTTGCTGCAGCGAAACCTCCTGCTCCTGATAGATGATAGGGTCGGTCTTCTTGAGGGGCACCTGGAAATGGCCGTCTCTCTTGAGCTCGCGACGGGCCGCCTCCCACCACTTCGGCCAATCTGCGCCGATGACCTCCGGCACAAGCGCCTTCTGGATCTGGTCCACCGTGGCCTTCCCGCCGAAGCTGGTTACCACCAGCTTGACCAGCTCCGAATGCTGGGTAGCAGCCATTTTCCGCAGGTTATCCGGGTCCGAGGCCTTGAGCGCCAGGATATGGTCCTTGGGAATGGGCTTGAGCGATTCGGCGGCGAAGGCTAAGTCCATGCTATGGCCGGTCTTATTGTCGAAATCAATCGTGAAGCGGCCAAAGACGGGGTCCAGCGTCTTGATGCGTCCGAACCCCCAGCTCCGATGCATGCAAAAGCCAGTGTCGGTCAATTGCACCAGGGCTCCAATGTGGTGCCGCTCCAGTTTGCCCGCCGCCGCCATTTTCTCGAATTCTTCTCTCATATAGTATGTTAACACTCGCTTCCCTCGAGCAGAACCACTTAATTAAACGCCGTGCACGGCGAAAAACCAAGACAAATTGCATTACGCCTCCTCCAACGGGCCGCGGGTGGCGATTTTATTGAGCATCGCCTTGCCGGGGCGCTGGCCCAAAACCCGCTTTCCGCCGCTGACCGTCACCTCTGCCAGGAACTGACTTACGGCGTCGTCCGCTGGCAGGGAACTCTCGACTGGCTAATCGCGCGCAAGACCGATGCCCGCGAGCTCAAGCCTGCCCTGCGAACCCTGCTGCGGCTCGGCCTCTACCAGATCTTCTGGCTCGAACGCATCCCCAACCACGCTGCTGTTCACGAGACCGTCGAACTGGCCAAGCAAAGCCGCCTCCACGCCCAGGCCGGATTCATCAATGCCGTCCTGCGCGGCTATTTGCGTGAGCTTGACGCCACCCGCCGCCTGCTGGCCGAACTCAAGACGCAGCAACCCCACCTCGGCCATTCCCACCCGGAATGGCTGGCGGCGCGCTGGCAGAAACGATGGGGCCCGGACCAAGCGGCGCAACTGATGGAATGGAATAACACCCCCCCGAAGACCTTTGCCCGCGTCAACACCTTGAAAACCGATGCCGGCAAACTCCTCACCCAGTGGCGCGACGAGGGGGTGGACTATGACTTTGTCCGCCGGGAATGGCTGGAAGAAAACCTGGTTTTCGAGCTCAAGTCGCACCCGGTGCTGACCCGGCTGCCCAGTTTCCAGCAGGGTTGGTTCTACGTGCAGGACCCCAGCACGCTGCTGGCGGTGCGCGAACTGGATCCGCAGCCCGGCGAGAGCGTCCTTGACCTCTGCGCCGCACCGGGCGGGAAACTGGCCGCCCTCGCCCAACTCATGCGCAACGAGGGCCGCCTGCTCGCCCACGACACCACCGCCGAACGCCTGGAACTGATCCATCAGAACTGCGCCCGCCTGGGCGTCTCCTGCGTCCAGACACTGCTGCCCTCCAGCCTCCAGTCTCAACCCGCGGCCCGGTTTGACCGCATCCTCCTGGATGCCCCGTGCTCCAATACCGGCGTGATGCGGCGCCGAGTGGACTTGCGCTGGCGCATTCGCCCGGAAGAACTTGCCCGATTGCGCGCGGTGCAACTGCAACTGCTGCGCCAGGCAGCCCAACAACTGCGGCCAGGCGGCACGCTGGTCTATAGCACCTGCAGCCTCGAACCGGAGGAGAACACCGACGTGCTGAACGAGTTTTTGAGCAGCCATGCCAGTTTCAAACTGGAGCGGACGCGTGAACTGCTGCCCTTTGTGGATAACGTGGATGGAACCTACGTGGCCCGGTTATCCCAAGGTCCGTAGCCGTTGCCTCCCCGTCCCGATACCGTAGTACCTCTAACCCGGGGTTAGAGGTACTACGGTATTGGGACGGGGGGAGGATGGTGGGGAGAGGGTGGGAGAGGTCCGGTCCTGAAATAGATTGTCACCTTGTATGGCAAAGCGATTAGGACAGAACTCTGGAATTCGGTATAGCGAAGCCTTCAAGATGGCCCTGGTGCGGGAGGTGGAAGAGCAGGATCTGCCCTTT
>Ga0209606_1000582_pt1 | contig 53343 bp, 30 predicted proteins | sample AD_UKC057_MetaG_FD_184412 | JGI IMG/M metagenome (GOLD analysis project Ga0209606, IMG submission 184412) | Active sludge microbial communities of municipal wastewater-treating anaerobic digesters from USA - AD_UKC057_MetaG (SPAdes) (version 2) | ecosystem: Engineered > Bioreactor > Anaerobic >... | reverse complement strand
AGCCAGCCTGTTCATGAACAGGGCCACGACTGCATTTTCGGCATCAGAGCTGACGGCCATGCCTTCAGGCAATACCACTCCCCATACCTGCTTCATTACCGTGAGTACCGCAACGGTCTCCTTCCTGATGCCCGCCTCTTCCGCCGCATCAGCCAGCCCGGAGGTCAGAATCTGTTTGCCGTACCGCACCAGCAACAGGTATATGTCCGTCCAGAGTCTCAACTGAAACTCCCCCTTTATCTCATGCTTGTATATGTGGTTTACCAGGGCGAGGAATGCCGTCATCGGGGGGAGGATACGGAATGTTCCGGCACCGGGGGTGCCCGTGCTGAGTGCGCCGCCGGGGGTGCCCGCTTCGCTGCTGAGTGCAGTGTCAGGGAAGCCCACTCCGCTGCTGGTTATAGGACTGGATTCTGCATCACCGATCAACCCGGGCCTGGCTCCTGTGCCATTGCCTGGAGCGCCAGACTCGCTGCTGGCTACGGCACCTGGGGTGCCCGTACCGCTGTTGACTGCCGCATCAGTTCCACTACTGACTCCAACGCCATCCTCTGACTCACGGGTCACAGCAGCAGTGCGGCCAGGTTCCCGGTCAACCCCGGTAATAATTACCGAGTCCCTTATCGCCCTTTCCACCATCTCTTCGCCCTCCGGGCCGAAAAGCCTGTAATGCAGATCAACAGAGATGCCCCCGCGATGCAATTCAGGCAGGTGATTGCCAAGGTCAAGGATAATATGCCGGTATAGCGGCGATTTCAGGGACATCGACCTGAATCCGTCCCTGATGAGTATATCCCTGGCTCTCAGGGCATCAGCAGGTGCGACAAGCAGATCGGCATCGCTCATCTGACGCAATCCTTTCGAACCGTAAACAGTATGTTCAAGAGCAAGGCCCTTAAGTAGTACCACCTTTATGCCCTCGCGTTCCAGGAGAGCAGTTACCCGGGCAGCAGCCTCAGTAATCCATGATACGCGGGCTATCGATTTAAACCTCAACCCCTCCAGAATAGTCCTCTCCGCCTTCGGCACCTCACCGGCATGCCCCAGATCAGACAAATTCTGCCAGATCAGCGCTGCCACGCCATGTCTGACAGCCAATCCGGCAAATTGTTTCCACTCATCAAACAACCTTATCTCCTCTGCAATAAGCCTCTTTTGCTCAGCAGAGAAATCCATCCTGCTCAGCAGCAGCAGCAGATTTACTGCCCTCCGACGCCCGTCGCTGCCTTTTACCGGTATCTCATTCCCTCTCCCGGTCATCTGTACATTGATTTCTGCCTGGTGAACATGGTAAAATACCTGCCTTCCGCAGCCATAAGCTCTTCATGCGTTCCTGTCTCCACTATTCTCCCGCCATCAAGCACGATGATCCTGTCGGCATCACGTACATTAGAGAGCCTGTGGCTGATGAAGATGCATGTCCTGCCTCCTGTTATCCGTGAGAGGTCAGAGAATATCTCGTATTCAGCATCGGCATCCAGTGACGAGGAAGGCTCATCAAGTATCAGAACGGGCGATTTGCGGTAGAGAGCCCTGGCAATAGCTATCTTTTGCCACTCGCCCCAGCTGAGTTCCCGTCCTCCTTCGGTATGATGCCCGAGCATGGTGTCATAGCCTTCCGGGAGCGCTTCCAGTAGCCTGTCTATTCCTGCCGCGGCAGCAGCTCTCTGCACATCAGCCATGCTTCCCCGTTCCTCGGTTTCCTTTCCCGCCTTACTGGCGGTTGGCATTACCGCACTCCCGGCTTCATCACTACAGTTGTTCATGCCGGACCCCTCTTTCACCCGTGATCTAAACTGCTGACTTTCAACTGCTGACTGCCGGCTCTCTCCAAGCCTTATGTTATCACCTGCGCTCAGGTAATAGAGCATGAAATTCTGAAACACCACCGAGAAAAGCTTCCGGTATGACCGGGGTTCAATAGCCGAAGCATCGGCGCCATTAATCATAATCTGTCCCTTGTCAGGCTCATACAGCCTGCATAGCAGCTTAACCAGCGTGCTCTTCCCCGATCCGTTTGGTCCCACTATCGCCACCTTCTCTCCACGGCCAATCCTGACAGTCACATCCTGAATCGCAGGCCGCGCAGCCCCCGGGTAAGTAAAAGTCACCTTCTCTGCGGCAATCTCCCTGAATGATTCGTGATCCGGCGCCTCGCCGTCACCCTCCGTCTCTGGCCTGAGATCAAGGAAGCTGAACAGATCAGTCAGGAAAAGCCTGTTCTCGTTAATTCCGGAATAACCGGTGACAGTATCACGGAGGTAAACCAGTGCCTGCCGGAATGCCACGAGATACATCGCCAGCTCGCCTGCAGTGATGGAAGAGTTGAGGTACCGCGACGTTGCATAGATCAATACACCGGCAAAAGCCAGCACCTTGAGCAGCGAGGCGAGGCTTTCGGGAAGGATGTTTTTCCTTACCGTCTCTAGCTCCGGCTCCTTTGATGCCCTGAAGTGCTTCCGGAAGAGCCTGTCAAAGTATCCTCCGATGTCAAAGAGCTTTACCTCCCTGGCCGGTTTCTCGCCTGTGAGCAGCCAGCTGAAGTATGACGCCTGCCGCGAATCTGCCGTCGCCCTCTTGCGCGCCTCCCAGAGCCTCGAGGAGTTTCGGGCCCTGACCAGCAGGAAGGGGATGAATATAACCACCATGATCAGCAGCGGGATCAGCCCGAAATTCCTCAGAACATAAATCATTGCGATGAAAGAGATCACCCCGCGCATCAACAGGATGAAGTCTGACACCAGTGCTGCCGGCCTCCATGAAATGTCCCTTGCAGCCCGCTCCAGCCTGTCATGGAACAGCGGGTCCTCGAAATACTTCAGTCCAAGCCTGCCGGCATGATTATGTATCAGTGATGAGATATGTCCCTCAACCAGACAGGAGTGCCGCCTGGTAATATAGTTTCCGGCATAGGAGAGCAGATCGTCAGCCAGGAGGGCGATGGCCACGGCAGTTATTAGCCATATAAGTGATACCGGCACACTGCCGCTCCAGGGGAGGTTCCCGGTATCGGCGGCAGCCTCGGCAGCGGTTTCCGCTAATGTCCCCAAACCGTCAGAGTCTGAGACTGCTTCCACTCCCGGCGCCTCACTGAAAGTCTCCGAGACTGTCTCCATTCCCGGTGTCAAACCGGTAGCATCTATCACCTGGTCAACAAAGTAACGCAGCAGGAACAGAGCCACCAGTGGCAATAATGCTCTGATGATAAGAATAATAACGCTTATTACCGTCTCTTTCGCAGAGCTCTCTGCCAGAAGGCCAAGAGCACGCCTTATTGTGTTCTTTTCCGGTTGCATCCGATAGTGATATACACAAATATAGCAAGAAGAGTCATTCCAATCAGGCAGGACCGAAACTTATAAATATAAACATGACATCACCAATAGAATGAGTTTTCTTACTTTTGCAACAATTCAGCCTTTTGAGAGTTTAATAATAGATAGGGTAAAGCTGATTTTTTGGAGAGACAATGTATCATAAGACTAGGGGTTTAACATGAAAAAAATAGTGCTACTTTCTGTCCTGGCTGTCATTCAGTTCTTGCCGGTAACTGCACAATTACAGGGTGATGGAAGTATGGGCAATCCTTACAAAGGGACCCTGCAGGGCGCATTCACCATCTCTGGCACCAAATATTTCAGCGGGATAATTATTGTTAATAACGAACAGCTTACCATCGCCCCGGGAACGACACTCATTGCTGCCACCAGCACCTCCGGGATACTTGTCACTAATACCGGCCAGCTCAACGCTCAGGGAAACGCGACAAACAGGATACTGATTACTTCCGACAGTGACCTTGACGGCATTATTGGCGAGCCAACGGACACATGGGGCAATATCACCATTATATCCTCAGGGGTAAGCAACATCAGCTACTGTACCATTGAGAACGGCAGGCGGTTATCGGCCAGGATCGGTTACTACGGGGGCGGACTCTATCTGGGAACATCCTCTGTCACCGTCACCAGCACCACCATCCGGAACTGCATTGCCGGTTACGGTGGAGGAATAATAGTTGCAGGAACCACCTCGCCCGTGATATCGGGTTGTATCATAACCGGAAACACCGCTGTTGAACAGGGAGGCGCCATCTACGTTGCCGGAGGCTCTTCACCGGTAATCACAAACACCATTATTTACAACAACAGCTCCCACTCAACCTCACGAGGCGGAGGATCAGTAGCCTCGATATTCAGTTCACCAATAATTATAAACTCCACCATAGTCTATAGTTCTTCTCCTGCAGCTGACGGCAAATCAATTTACCTCGAGAACTCACCCGATGCGAAAATACTAAATACCATCATCTGGGGAAGCTCAGACAATATCAGCCTTTCCGGCACTCCGTCATCGGTCATTGAGTACTGTGCCATCGAAGGAACTTCTCTGGAAGGGTGCCTGACCCTGAACAGTTCCAACACTGACCCGCAGGGTCCAAACTTCACAGACCCGGAAAGCGGCGATTTTACAATTGCTTTTATCTCTCCCTGCCGCGACAGCGGAACCGACAGCTACCCCGGAGTTACCATACCTCTGACTGACTATGCCGGCAGCCGGCGGATCGGACAAACCGATATAGGAGCCTATGAGATCAGGTACAGCAGGTGGATGGGAAGGAATACCGACTGGTACCGGGGACTGAACTGGGACTGGGGAGTGCTCCCGGGAACCACCAACGTAATCATCCCGGCAGGAGCGGCAAATTATCCAACTATTGCACCCGGCCCCTCCTTTACCCTGAACGCAGGACTGATAATGATTATAGAACCTGGTGCAAGGGCAACCCTCTCCTCGCTGACCAACAACGGCACCCTTGTTCTGCAGGCTGATGCCAATGGCTACGCGACACTTATAACCGGAAGCTATTCAGGTGCCGGCGGCAATGCAAACATTGAACACTACCTGACGTCAGGTCCTGACGGCGACTGGTGGCACTATATTGCCTCACCCGCAACAGTATCAAAAACAGTCTTTACCGATATTGAGCCCGAGATGCTGGTGCGATATGACGAAACCAAAGTGGTGACTGATGTCTCTGACGGCTGGCAATGGCATGACGGGTACTCCGGAACCACCCCCTTCAGCAACCTGACCGTGAATGAGGGCTACGACGTAAGCGTTGCTGAAGACGTGACCATGACCTACCGCAACCTCAAGTCTCTTACCACCTCCATAGGCAGGATAGACCTTCCGTTCAGCGGCTCGGGAGGAGACACCACAATATATGGCTATTCCCTCCTGGGAAATTCGCTGACATGCGGCATCAACTGGGATCTGATCACCTACTCACATGACCATAAATACATCAGGCACGCATATTACCTCAGAACTGCCTCCGGCGAAGAGGCTTCTTATGTAAATGGTGTGGGAACGAACGGCGCCACAGCACATATAGCGCCGCTGCAGGGATTCTTCGTGCGTACCCGCGCAACAGGAACATACATCACCATCCCTGACAACGCCCGCGAGCACAACGCCGCCCCCAGGTTCAAATCAGCGGAACAAATCCCCCTTATAAGGCTGCAGCTTTCATCAGACACACAGACCGATGAAACGGTGGTGAGGTTTGATCGGGAAGCAACCACCGGTTTCGACGGGTTTCTTGATGCATCCAAACCATTCAGCCACGTAAAGGGACACATAAAAATCTATTCTGAAGCGGAGGGGGAGAACTACTCCATCAACACCATGCCATGGCCCTCGCGTAAGACATCAATACCACTTACCCTTGAAATCCACGAGGCAGGGACATACAAGATACGCGGCATCCAGTACCGGACCTTCACCGGATACACAGTTGTTCTGACTGACAGGCTTAAGGGGAGCAGGATAAGCCTCGAAGGAAAAGCAGCATACTCTTTCACGGCAGCAGAGGGAACAATCTCTGGACGTTTCGCCCTTGAGATCATCCCGGAAGGGAGGAAGGCCATTATCGCCGCAAGTGAAGAAAACAAATCAGAGGTAACAGAGGATAAATCCCTTAAGATTTACAGCGCCCCGGGCAGGATATGCATCCTCCCGCAGGGAAGCGGATGGGACGGCAACGCCGGCAAGATCAGGATGTTCGATATTACCGGCAGGATTGTATACATATCAGACAATGAGCATCTCTATGCCGGAGAGCTTATGGAGATAGAGGCGCCCAATAGCGGAGGCCTGCTGATTGTGGAGGTAGTGACAGGAGAAAAGAGGTACCTCGAGAAAATAGTATTGGCCAAATGACCGTTATTGTGAATAAGGGAGTATATCTGCAAGCTTATAAATGTTCAATGGTATCAAGAATCTAACAGGTTGTATTTGAGACGCGAGAGTAAATATTCAATGGGGAAGAAGAAGAGAAGGTATGTCAGGCCGGAAGTAATCAGGATTGAGCTTGACAACTCCATCTCGCTGGTCATGATGACCACTGCCCCGCCGCATCCTCCGGGCAGGAGAAGAAGAGGTACGGGTGACAGCCAGCCTGACAGTCCGTTTTCATCACCATTCTCAGACAAACCATTCAGTTAAATATGCAGGTAACGCCGGGCACGATGCCCGGCGCTATCATTTCCCGTATTGATATCCGAATTCATACACGTATCGCCGGGTCTGAGACCCGGCGCCATCCCCCCCCATATCGATTATTCCCATTCATACACGTATGCCCCATATTGATAATCCGAATATATGCACGTACCGACAGGTCTCAGACCTGTCGCTACATACCCCCATACACATATTCTGCATGGGGGGGGATATCATCATGACCGCATTGATAATCCGTATATATACAGGCAGCGCCGGGCATCGGAGCCCGGCGCTGCCATATTCCATCCGCACAATCCGCATCAATGCAGCAGCGTGATATCTCCCGCCTTCTTGAACGGCCTGCCGTTGGCATACTTGCCCTCCACGAGCCATACATAGACTCCCTGCTGGCATAGCTTGCCCTTGTAGTAACCGTTCCAAGGCTTGTTGATTTCATACGTCTCGAAGATCAGTGTACCCCACCTGTTGAAGATCTGCATGTGATACTCAAGCACCGTCTCCCTGATGGGCGGGAAGAAGAACTGATCCATGGCATCGCCGCTGTGCGGCAACTCATCTATCTCTATCGGCCCGTCAAGGTTAGGCTTGAATACAGTGGCAAAGATCAGGTCACCGAAAGGCTCAACAGTCACTGCCGGCGACATCACATAGGTGTCATAGCATCCGTTCGCCGAGTAGGCGTGAAGTGTTATGTCATAAATACCTTCAGTGGTGTACCTGTGGAACGGTTCACGCAGATGCGATGTGTCACCGTCACCAAACTCCCAGATAAAGGTATCGCCGCCCTCAGTGAGGTTGAAGAGCCTTATTTGCTCGTCGTTCACATATACCTTGGTAGGTGATACGTCGAAGTATGCCCTTGGCGAAGGATAGACATGAACAATCTGCGACTTGCTATCATGTCCGCCCGGACCGGTTACAGTCAGCGTAACCTGGTAGGTCCCCGGCTGCATGTAGGTATACTCCGGATTAATGGCGTTCGAGGTATGCCCATCGCCAAAGTCCCAGTAATAGGTTGTGGCATAGAGCGAGGTGTTGTTGACCGAAATTCTCCACGGCTGACAGCCTGACGGTATAGAGTCAAAGTCAGCTATCGGAGGTGCCGGAAGCACCCTCACAGTATGCACCACATCCTCTGTACAGATACCGTTACTCACGGTCAGACTTACATTGAAGTCGCCCGGTGCGGCATAGGTATGAACCGGTGACATATCTGCCGAGGTATGACCGTCATCGAAGTCCCACTGCCAGGTCCAGTTACCGGCGTTGGTATTGTTCGTGAAGGTAACCGTGGCATCCGGGAATACCTGCGAGGCCGGGACGGCTGTGAAGGCCGGCACCGGTGTCGGATACACCACCACGGGCAGCGTTGTCTCGCTGATGCATCCGAAGAACGATTCGGTTCTCAGGGTGACATTGTACGTGACCGGTGTGGTTTCGTTAATATAATAGGTGTGGCTTATCACATTGGAGCCTGTCTCCTGGAATCCGTCGCCGAAGTCCCAGTAATACCTGAAGGCGCCGGGCAGGAGCGAGAACATGATACTCTCACCCGAACAAATGGTGTCATCACTGACTACGAAGTCAGAGAGAATCTCCGGGTAAACGGTGATATTCTGCTCCATTGATGAGACGCACCCGTTGGCCGAAGTAACCTCCAGCCTGACCGTACGGTAATCCAGGGCCGGACCTGCATTAGTGTAGATGTGAGACGGATTCTCTTCCGCAGAAGTGTCGCCATCGCCGAAGTCCCACAGCAGCGAGGTGTACCCTGTTGAGCCATTGGTGAAATTCACGATAAGCGGCTGGCATCCCGATGGATTATCAACGGTGAACATTGCAACGGGCTTCTCTACCTCTATCACCAGGGTGTCAAGTCCGACGCATCCCTTGCTGTCGGTGACCTGGTAGACAAGCCTGTAATAGCCTGCCATAGAGGTGTTGAACACCGGGTTCTCTATGTTGTACTGACTCAGCGGTCCTACATCGCCAAACCACCTGTGGGAGGTGTATGTGCCCGAGCCTCCTGACGGGTTACCGTGCAGCTGTGTGGGTACGCCACCACAGACAAGCAGGGTGTCAACAGGTTCTATCTGTGCCGCAGGCCACTCGTTGACCGTCAGCAGTGCCTCACGGGTATAGTAGAGCCCGCACGGACCTGTGATCTCAAGCCTGTAGAGCCAGCCATTCATTGCTGTGGTGGTGCTCATGATAACCAGTTGAGGTGTCTGAGTGCCCTGGTAGAGGGCTCCGTCGCTCAGGTTGTTCCAGCCGCTGCCCTGGTTGACCTGCCATACCGTGGTCTCTCCGGCGCCGGTGTTAAACACCTGCGAGAAGAAGATCGCTCCGGCCTGATCACACACCTCGACGTCAACCGGCTCAGATATTATCGAAGGCTCCATGTAAACCCTCAGAGGAGCAAATGAGCTGGTGACAGGAGGCTGACAGGTACCTGAAACAACCACCCTGATCAGGTAACCGTTCATCGACAGATCAAGGTTACTGATGGTAAGATCGGGTGTGGTGGTTCCTGAATAGGTTCCATTATCTGTCACATTGACGAAGCCTGAGCCGCTGTTCACCTGCCACTGATAGGTCACTGCAGTTCCTGCAGCCACCACACTGAAAGTGGCGCTTCCACCGGGGCATCCCCTGAACTCATCGGGATGATCGGAGAGCTCCGGTGCAGTGTAAACGGTAAGTACGGCCTCATCCGAGATCAGGTCTGCCGAACAGTCGCTGCCGATGACCACCCTGTACCGGGTGCCATCCATGGTGCGCGACGGACCGAAGACCATCAGAGTGGGTGTGTTCGCTCCTATATATAAACCTGTGTTGTCAAGATCATTCCATACGCTGCCGTCGTATACCTGCCACTGGTAGGTCAGGTTGGCTCCGTCGGCAAGCGCCGTAAAGCTTGCGGTCATGAACTCGCATATTGCCGAGTCTGCCGGCTGCGTGTTGATGATAGTCTCAATCGAGACATCAAGCTGCACTGTCTGCGAGATCGCCTTCGGCGCGCAAGTGCCTTCAATCTCAACGCGGTAACGATAGTTGTCATAGGTGCGCGGAACACTGGTCAGGGTCAGGGTGTTGGAAGTGGCGCCTGTATAGACTCCACCGTCAGTGATGGCGCTGAAGCCCGAACCGGTATCAACATACCACTGGTAGTCAAGTCCTGTGCCCTGTGCCGATACGGTGAACGAGGTGCTGGTGTTCTCGCATATAGCAGAAGCAACAGGCTGTGCCAGTATCTCAGGCGCCGTATTGACGGTAAGAAGTGCGGCTGACGAGGTGTCGGGAGGTGTGCATGTTCCTGATACGATAACCCTGAACATGTCTCCGCTCATCACCCTGTTGGTACCGTTGACCTTCAGGTTCATCGTGGAGACGCCGAAGTAAGTTGAGGTCTCCGTCAGGTTATTCCATGTACTGCCACCATCGGTGCTGCGTTGCCACCTGTAGGTTGCACCTGTGGTCACGCCGGCATCTACGATAAAGTCAGCTATCAAGTATTCGCAGATGATAACATCATCAGGCTGGTCAACAATCTCAGGCAACTCATTGACTGTCAGGAAGGCAGGCAGCGAGGTCACACTTGACCCGCAACTGCTGCTGACAATAGCCCTGTAGGCTGTATTGTTGTCAGCCGAGGCCACTGCGGCAATGGTGTATGCAGAAGTTGTCTCGCCTGGTATCGGCGCCCAGGTGGTGCCTCCGTCAAGGCTGCGCTCCCACTGGTATGACGGATTGGTCGTCAGGCCGGCATCAACGGTAAAGGTTGCCGTCTCGTCCTCGCAGAGGATGAGACTGACAGGATGCTGTACAATCTCAGCCTGGCGGGTCACCGTAAGAGTGACAGGATCTGACTCAACATACGGTGTGCAGGTACCTGAAACCCTTACCCTGTACTGGTATCCTGACATCATCTCCAGCGTACTTACAACGGTCAGCGTTGCAGTGTTGGCGCCCTGGTAGCGGGCTCCGGTGGCCGGAGTCCAGCCGGAACCGGTATTCACATACCACTGGTAAACCGGGTTGGTGGTGACGCCTGCATCTACTGTGAAGGTTGCATCTTCGCCCGAGCATAATGTGACATCAGCAGGCTGAACAACAATCTCAGGCTTCTCATTGACCGTGAGTGTCACTATGTCTGACAGTACAGGCACAGGACAGTCACCCGAGATCTCAACCTGGTACCGGTAGCCGTTCATTGCACTGGCTGCCGTCACACTGAGTGTGGCTGCAGTCTCACCCGGCATGATTGTCATGCCTGATCCGGTGTCAGTAAACCACCGGTACTGCGGATTGGTGGTGCCTCCGGCGTCGGTGACAAAGGTTGCCACATCATCCTCGCAGACGGTCAGGCTGACCGGCTGGACGGCAATCTCCGGAACCGTCTTTATCTCAATGGTTGCCGAGCCGGTAAGGTCAGCATGAGGCGCCGCAACGGTACACCCGTTGTTATCAGTCACCGAAGTGATTGTATAGGTAGTGGTGACCGTCGGGTTGACCGTTATCGGATCACCGCTGGTATAGTTGTTTACTGTTGTTCCGTCGCTGAGGACCACCGTGAAGGGTGTCGCGCCGGTAGTGATTGTAACGGTCACCGTGGCGTCGTCACCCGGACAGACAAAGCCTGATCCGGCAATGGATGCCACCGGCAGCGGATTGACAGTCACAACAACATTATTACTGTATGCCGGGTCACATGCTGCCGAGTTGACACGGCGGCGGAAGTGTGTAGTCTGCAGTATGCCTGCTGGCGGATCGTATGATGCCAGGGTTGCGCCGGGCACACTACTCCAGCTGCTGCCGCCATCAAGACTGTATTCCCACTGGAAGAGTATCGTTGCCGGCCCGCCGTCAGGTGCCGTCACCTCATTGAGAGGCGCCGGGTTGCCCAGGTAACAGACCTCCTGATCGCCATCAATGGATCCCGGCGTCAGCTCGGGCGGCTGAGTAATAAGTATCGTAGCCTGTGCAGTGCAGCCGTTGTCATCAACAACCTGCACCGTGACTTCGCCTGCGGCCCCTCCCGTAAATGAAGCAGAGGTTGCGGTGATATTAACTGTTGCTCCTGCACTGTTTGTAACTACACTCAGCAGATATGGAGAGGTACCGCCTGACACTGAGAATGAACCGGTAGCTGTGGCATCGCCATAGCATGCAAGCAGAACATCCGGGGTCTTGCCAAGGGTCAGCACGGCCGGCTCAAGAAGCACAACGCTGGTAGTTGATGTACAGTTGTTGGCGTCAGTGACAATGACCGTGTATGTACCGGCAACCAGTCCTGAAATATCTTCAGTGTCAGCAGTGTAGCCTGCCGGGCCGCTCCAGGCAATGGTATAGGGAGCCTCGCCACCGGTGACATCCAGGTCTATGGCGCCGTCAGATTCCCCGTTGCAGGTGATATTGTACCCGCCGTTATAGACAACCGGTGTGGTTGTCAGCGCTATCGGAGGCATAACGGTGATAGTTATCTGATCACTGGCCGTACAACCGTTCCTGTCAGTGATGGTGACAGTGTAGGTGGTGGTGGCTGCAGGCTTGGCAACAGGACTCTTCACATTGGTGTAGTTGAGCCCGGCTGCAGGCGTCCAGTTGTAGGTATAGTCACCCGAGGTCAGCAGTTCACCGCCGGCGCCCGTGGCTGTCAGGTTAGCAACAGATGTCGGGCATGTGCCTATTATTTCGTCATCTGCCGTTGCAGTGACAGTAAGATCAGGAGCAACATTGACCTGTACCTGTGCCGTGGTGGTACAACCATTGGCATCGGTAACAGTGACGGTGTAGAGTGTGGAGACAGCAGGCTTGGCAACAGGATTGGCCTTTGTGGCGTCATCCAGTGTGCCTTCATTGTCCCACAGGTAAGTATATCCTCCTTCACCGCCGCTGACCGTGGTGCTCAGGTGAGCAACAGAGGTCTGGCAGGCGCCTATCGGGTCATCATCCACAGCTGCCGTAGCAGTAAGCGGCGGAGCGACGTTAATGGTGACGCTCGCAGTAACGGTACATCCGTTAGCGTCGGTGACGGTGACGGTGTAGGTGGTGTTGACTGCAGGCTTGGCAACAGGATTCTTCGTTGTCGCACCGGTAAGGCTGGCTACCGGATCCCAGCTGTAGATGTACGGCAGCTCGCCGCCCGTGACACTGACATCAAGGGTGGTGGTTGATCCATCGCAATCGCCAATCAGATAATCCGTTGCGGTGGCAACAGCTGCCAGCGGAGGACGAACCTCTATTGTAATGGTATTGACAGCAGTACAGCCATTGGCGTCGGTTACGGTAACGGTGTAGGTGGTTGTCGATTCCGGTTTGGCTACCGGATTCGGGATATTGGTTGCACTCAGGCCGGCCGTGGGAGCCCAGCTCCATGTGTAACCACCTCCTGCAAGCTCCTCACCTCCGGTGGCGGTGGCAGTAATCTGTGCCCGTGATGTGGAACAGGTGCTAAGGATATAATCATCAGCCATTGCCGTAACACCCAGTTCATCAGCAACCGTGATGGTTATATCATCGGTTGCCTCACAGCCGTTGGCATCCCTGACGGTGACGGTGTAGGTGGTGGTGACTGCAGGCTTGGCAATCGGGTTGCTCAGGTTCGGGTTGTTAAGGCCCGTTACCGGCGACCAGCTATAGGTGTATCCCGGCTCGCCACCGGTAACTGTAACGCTGAGGTTAGACCTGGAGGTTGAACATGTTCCGATGATCAGATCATCAGCCGCGGCTACAGCAACGAGTTCGGGAAGAACTGTGACTGTTACGGATGCGGTTGTCTCACAGCTGTTGTTGTCAGTAATCGTCACAGTGTAGGTGGTGGTGGCTGCAGGCTTGGCCGTCGGGTTCTTTATCGCAGGATCATTCAAATCGTCAACAGGCTGCCAGCTGTAGGTGTAGCCCGGTTCGCCGCCGTTGACAATCACATCCAGCGTAGTCCGCGAGTCCTGACAGGTGCCTATGTTCGGATCACTCACCGTGGCCGTGGCGGTCAGCTCAGGAGCCACCGTGATGGTCAGCGAAGAGGTGGCCGTACACCCGTTGTTGTCAGTGACAAGAACGGTATAGGTGGTTGTCACTGTAGGCTTGGCAACCGGGTTGGCTATATCCACAGCGCTGAGCTCGGTGGGAGGCGACCATAGATAAGTATATCCCGGCTCTCCGCCTGAAGCCGTTGCAGTGAGCGCTGCAACGGATGTGTTGCATGTGCCTATGTTATAATCATCAGCAGCCACAGTGACATTGAGTACCGGTGCAACAACAATCTCTATACTGGCAGTTGTCTTACAACCATTGGCATCAGTGACGGTGACAGTATAAATGGTAGTTGCTGATGGCTTGGCTGTTGGTGTCTTGCTGTTTGGATCACTGAGTCCTGCTACGGGAGCCCAGAGATAGGTGTACCCCGGTTCGCCGCCTGTGGCGGTCACATCAAGATGAGCCACCGAGGTGGGACAGGTGCCGATGTTGGTGTCATCAGCAGAAGCCACAGCGGTAAGATCGGGCGCCACGTTGACGGTAACCATTGCCGTATCCGTACATTGGTTGTTGTCAGTGACAGTGACCGTGTAGGTGGTTGTTACTGCCGGATCAGCCACAGGCGTCTGTATTGAAGGATTATCAAGCCCTTCCACAGGCTGCCAGCTGTATGTATAACCCGGCTCTCCTCCGAGGGCCACCGCATTGAGGGTGGTATTTGACGTCGGGCAGGTGCCTATCAGCGGATCAGCTGCCGAGGCGGTTACAGTGAGCGGTGAAACAACATTAATCGTGATATCCCTGGATATGGTGCAGCCGTTCTGGTCAGTAACCGTCAGGGTGTACGTGGTGGTCGCATCCGGTTTCGCCGTCGGGTTGGGATCAATGTCACTGCTCAGTCCTTCTGCCGGGGTCCAGAGGTATGTGTATCCCGGTTCGCCGCCACCAACGGTGGAGGTGATATGTGCCACTGATTCGGAACAGGTGCCTATTGAACTGTCATCAACGGCAAGTGTCAGCGTGAGTGCCGGACGTACGGTGATGGTGATGTCAGATGTTGCAGTACAGCCGTTGGCGTCAGTGACAGTGACGGTGTAGGTAGTGGTCACGGCCGGTTTCGCCGTCGGCGTTTTGATATTGTTGTCGTCAAGGCCGGTGAGCGGAGTCCACTTGTAGGTGTAGTCTCCTTCGCCGCCGGTGACGGTTGCATCAAGGTGTGATACGGATGTCTCACAGGTACCGATGAAGAGGTCATCAGCAGATGCCGTGACGGCAAGCTCAGGCGCCACATTGACCGTGATGGTAGCCTGGTCAGTACACCCATTGGCATCGGTGACTGTGACTGTATAGACGGTTGTTGATGCAGGCTTGGCTGTCGGGTTAGCGACATCCACAGCACTGAGCCCGGTGGCAGGCGACCAGAGATATGCGTAGCCTCCCTCGCCGCCGGTAGCGGTTGCCGTGAGATGAGCCACCGAACCGTCACAGGTACCGATAAGGTCGTCATCCACGGCGGCGGTCACGTCAAGTGGCGGAGCCACGTTGACGGTGACGCTGGCCGTAGCCGTGCAGCCATTGGCGTCAGTGACAGTGACAGTGTATGTAGTATTGGCTGCCGGCGAGGCCATCGGCTCCCATACAGCCGGGTCACTCAGGTCTGTAACAGGCAGCCAGCTGAAGCTGTAGGGAGCCTCGCCGCCGTTGACGGTAACATGAAGCTGAGTCTCTGATCCCGGACAATCACCGATGAGGTTGTCATCAGCAAAGGCCACTGCCGTAAGTACCGGGGCAACATTTACAGTTACCGAAGCGGTCTTGATACAACCGTGGTCGTCAGTGACAGTAACGGTGTAGGTGGTTGTCGATGCCGGTGATGCAACAGGATTGGCAATTGTTGTTGATGTCAGGCCTGCTGCGGGCGACCAGCTGTAGAGATAGCCGCCGGCAGGCTCAACACCGCCGGTAACGGTTGCATTGAGCTGTGCCGATGAGCAGGTTCCGATAAGATCGTCATCTGTCGTGGCGGTAACAGAAAGCGCTTCCGGCTGGGTAAGGGTCCATGACCTTAGCAGCTGGCATCCATTGGCGTCAGTGACGGTGACCTCGTAGGTCCCTGCCGTCAGCGCACCCTGGTTCGGGGCGCCGGCAACGATGCCGCTGCCTCCGGCGGAGACAGTCCATGCATATATATAAGGTGCAGTGCCTCCGGTAACAGATGTGATGATGGTTCCGTTGTTGCCACCGAAGCAGCTGATGTTTGTGGTTGTGGCTGTCAGGTTCAGGGCCGGCGGCTCGGTAACGATTATCGTAGCCTCGGCGGTACAGCCATGCGCATCAATGACCTGAACGGTGATGGTTCCGCCACCGGCATCAGTAACGGCTACCGAGGTCGCTGAAGGCGTCAGCGTGGCCCCTGCCGTGTTCACCAGCGTGTTGAACGTATATGGAGCAGTTCCTCCGGCGGCAGTGAAGCTGCCGGCTCCGGTGGGATCACCGTTGCAGAGAAGAACCATATTTCCTGTTGAAGAGAGCGTCAGCACATCAGGCTGATAGACCGTGGCCTGCCCGCTGGCAACACAACCGTCACTGCTGGTGACTATCACATTGTAGAGACCAGCTTTTATACCGGTGATGTCCTCGGTACCTGCGGTGAATCCGTCAGGACCAAGCCATGAGAAGCTGTTCGTGGCAGAGCCTGTCACTGTAAGATCAATGGCTCCGCTGTTGTCACCGTTGCACTGGAGGTCGGTGACGGCAAACGCCAGCACGGGCTGTGCGTGAATGGTTACCGTGGCACTGCCTGAAAGGGTGCCTTCACAACCGTGGTTGTCCTCCATCGAGACCAGCGTGTAGGTTACCGCTGCCGAAGGAGTGACAGTGAAGGTATAGGTGTTGGTCGGGTGACCGGTTACTGTAACAGGTGTTGTGCCATCAGTATAGACAAAGGTATAGGGTGCTGCTCCTGTAAGAGAGATGGTCAGTGTAGCACTCTGTCCGGCACAGACGGCAGTTGTTCCGCTCAGTGTTGCGGAAGGCACGGGCCAGTATGATACCGTTGCATTGCCGACACCCGTGTTGGTACAGTCATTGTTGTCAGTGACACTGGTAATGGTATAGTTACCTGCAGCCGCAGCATGCAATGTATACGGGCTGGCAGTTATGCCGCTGATCTCGGGCTGGTCAACACCATTGATGGCATAGACCACTCTCCACGGTGCTGCGCCTGTCAGCGCGATGTTCACAGGATGGGTATCCTCAACACACACGGTGCCGCTGTTGCTGATGATCGCCGTAGGCAGAGCCCTGACAGTCACTGCAAGAGGATTATGATTGGTGACACACCCTGCCGCATTTACCTCTCGTACGGAGATATTTCCGCTGACGGTGCCAAAGGTTACAGTGATTGATGCAGCAGAGGGATCGCCTATCAGGGCTGCTCCCGCCGGGAGTGACCAGGTGTAGACCGATCCGGGATGATCAGGGACCGAATAGACAACGGTCTCCAGGGCACATACTATATCAGATCCTATAATATCCGACTGCGGCGAGGGAGCCATCACATCCACATCGAACGACCCGGCAGGACCCGCACAGCCAAAGCTGTTGGTCTCGATGACGGTGATGGTACCGCTTCCCGCCGTAGCGGCTGCAGTGATGATGATAGCCGAGTTGGCGTCTATCACTATATTTCCCACTGAAGCCGGAACAGTCCATGCGTAAGAAGAGCCGGCTGTCGCGGGAACGCTATAGATTACACTTGTCTGGTTCGTGCAGAGTATAGTATCACCCGTTATCACCGGTGCTACAGGTTCCGGATTGATGGTTATTACCACATCAACAGGCGTACCGGCGCATCCGAATGAGCTGTACGGGGTGACGGTATAGGTTGCAGTAATGGGATCAGTACCGTAATTCTCAAATGTATCTGTTATATGCGGTGTGCCTGCCGGGTCAGCAGCAACATTGGTGCCTGCCGTACCCTGTGTGGTCCCGTCAGACATAACGGGAAGAGGCCAGCTGAAGGTGCTTCCTGCAGGCGTGTTTGCCGGCAGAAGCCTTATCTCAAGTGAAGATGCCACATTGGAGCAAACCGTCTGACGCTGGTTGGGGACTATCACCGGCTGTGGCCTGATGGTGACAACAACATCAACCCAGTCGCCGATACAGGTAGCTCCGAACACCGGCCTTACACGATAGATGACAGTCCTGTTCTGACCGGTCTCATTGGTGAAGCGGTCATTGGCCAGGTAATTGACATCTGCGATGCTGTCTGCAGCAATGGCATTGCCGGCATCTGCCACCAGACCCGCCTGGGCAGTGATGGAGGCAATGTCATATGAGTCTGCAGGTGATGATGTGGACGCAACTGCAAGCACCAGCTCCGTGGGAACAGCGCTGCAGGCGAACTTGTCAAGATCGGCAAGCACAGGCTGAGACCCTACGGTCACAACAATTGTTTTAGCCACCCCCGTGCAACCCTGATATACCGGAGTAACCGTATATGTGGCCGTTTCAGCCAGTCCGGAGGTATTGACAAAGTTATCAGTCATATTAGCCGATGATGGGCTCGTTCTGGCCGTACCTCCTGTGAGGCCGCCCGAGAGAATCGGAGCAGGCCATGTAAATGTTACGTTATCACCAGGATTAGTGAAGTTATCAAGAAGTATGTGATGGTTGAGTGACTCGCCCGAGCAGACGCCGGCCGACTGATCCGAGATCACCGGCTCAGGCTTGATATTGACCACAACGTCCTGAGCGTTACTGCAGCCATTGGCAGTGAGTGTATACCGGTAGGTGACCTGGATGATTGCAGAGGTGAGGTTGCGAAGAACCTGGCTTATACCGTCTGTCCCGGTTGTTGGCGCGGTGGTGGTAATACCGGGTGCATCCTGCCTCTCCCAGCTAAAGGTAGTACCTGCCGTCAGAGAGGTCGGCGTATAGGTAAATGCAATATTGCTGCACACATCTGATGGTGTGAGCGTGCTACTCAGCACCGGGGTGGGGTTGACGGTAACCGTAACCGTAAAGGTCTGACCCGTACAGGTACCTGACTGTGGCGTTACTGTATAAGTAGCCGTGGCAAAAGCGCTTGTAGTGTTGGTCAGTGTCTGACTGATGCTCGTCTGACCGGTCGACTGTGCGCTGCCTCCAGTAATCGAGCCTGCAGGTGATATTGCCGGTGTACTCCAGGTATAGGTAGTACCGGAAGGAACTATTTCTGAGCCTCCATTTGCAGGGGTGACTGTAAAGGTGCCTCCGCTGCAGATTGAAGCCGTCTTATTGGATATCGAAGGAACAGGATTTACTGTAACCGTAACAGTAAAGGTCGGACCCGTACAGCTACCTGACTGTGGCGTTACTGCATAAGTAGCCGTGGCAGAAGCATTCGTGGTATTGGTCAGTGTCTGACTGATGCTCGTCTGACCGGTCGACTGTGCGCTGCCTCCAGTAATCGAGCCTGCAGGTGATATTGCCGGTGTACTCCAGGTATAGGTAGTGCCCGAAGGAACAATATCTGAGCCTCCATTTGCAGGGGTGACCGTAAAGGTACTGCCACTGCAGATTGTTGCACTCATACCAGATATCGAAGGAACAGGATTTACTGTAACCGTAACAGTAAAGGTCGGACCCGTACAGCTACCTGACTGTGGCGTTACTGTATAAGTAGCCGTGGCAGAAGCATTCGTGGTATTGATCAGTGCCTGACTGATGCTCGTCTGACCGGTCGACTGTGCGCTGCCTCCAGTAATCGAGCCTGCAGGTGATATTGCCGGTGTACTCCAGGTATAGGTAGTACCGGAAGGAACTATTTCTGAGCCTCCATTTGCAGGGGTGACTGTAAAGGTGCCTCCGCTGCAGATTGAAGCCGTCTTATTGGATATCGAAGGAACAGGATTTACTGTAACCGTAACAGTAAAGGTCGGACCAGTACAGGTGCCTGACTGTGGCGTCACTGTATAAGTAGCTGTAGCAGAAGCATTCGTGGTATTGATCAGTGCCTGACTGATGCTCGTCTGACCGGTCGACTGTGCGCTGCCTCCAGTGATCGAGCCTGCAGGTGATATTGCCGGTGTACCCCAGGTATAGGTAGTGCCCGAAGGAACTATTTCTGAGCCTCCATTTGCAGGGGTGACCGTAAAAGTACTGCCACTGCAGATTGTTGCACTCATACCAGATATCGAAGGAACAGGATTTACTGTAACCGTAACAGTAAAGGTCGGACCAGTACAGCTACCTGACTGTGGCGTTACTGTATAAGTAGCCGTGGCAGAAGCATTCGTGGTATTGGTCAGTGCCTGACTGATGCTCGTCTGACCGGTCGACTGTGCGCTGCCTCCAGTGATCGAGCCTGCAGGTGATATTGCCGGTGTACTCCAGGTATAGGTAGTACCGGAAGGAACTATTTCTGAGCCTCCATTTGCAGGGGTGACCGTAAAGGTGCCTCCGCTGCAAATTGAAGCCGTCTTATCAGATATCCTGGCAACCGGGTTGACAATGACCTGCCTTGTGACTGGCGGTCCGACACAATAAGTTGGTGCCGGCCCTTTGGGAGTAATAGTGTATGTTACAGTTATTGGTAAATAACTTTCGTGTTCAAGATTTTGTTCGATAACGGTCCCCATTCCGCCAGTCCCTCCTGCAGGAGCCTTGCCGGTCGTCCATGTTGTTGCAGGAGCAGATGACACCGTCCACTCATAAGTAGAATTCGCTACTGTAGACCTGAGAGCAATATCGGTAGTTCCGTTGCTGCATATCTCCGGAGCATCGTTCGTTGTACCGCTCGCACTGGGGATCTCGTTGATGCTGAATGAATATGCCGGTGGCAGTCCGCCTGCCGGAACAGGATTACCGCATGCATCAATAACAGAAGTAAGATTATAAGTATAAGTCCCCACAGGAAGCTGTCCAAGGTCAATGCTGCCACCAGAAGTAAGGTCGGGGTAGGTTACACCATTAATTACAATATCATAAGGAGACACTCCATCAGTCACGGTGACTGTGAGTGAACTTGTTGATCCGACACATGCATCACCTGATCCGGTAAGAGTTGCTGAGACCGGTGTGGAACCTACTGTAATCGTGATCGGATTTCCCAGGCTTGCCGGCACACAAAGGTTGTTATCCGTGACTGAAGTCAGTGTGATGGTTGTGCTGCCTGCCGGGTACGGACCTACAGTAATGCTGGTTCCGCTTACATAATTATTAATAGTGTGATCAGAACCGTCATTCCATACAATAGTATACGGACTTGTTCCGCCCGTCAGAGCAACCGAAATGGTGGTTGTCGCTCCGGCACAGATGTTATGGGTTTCTATTAGTTGTGCAAGGGTAAACTCCGGGTTTACATTGATTGTATAGGATCCGAAGATGATATCGCATCCGGTGCCATCCTTTATTGCATGAATCTGGAATGTGGTTGCTGCTGTCAGGTTTGGAGTGGTGAGAGTAATTGTGCCTCCGTTCCCCTGAACAAATGAGCCGTCTGTCTCTCCGGTTCTGAGATAATACTTTACATCTGCCTCGGTTCCGGTAATCCGTAACTGACCAGGCGTATTGTAGCAGACCGGATTCTTTAATATTGTCACATTGCCAGTCAGGTCGATGGGATTCCGGTTGCGGGTTATAGTTACGGTGCTGCTGCTGTTTGAGCATATTCCGAGAGCACTGGATATAGTCCACCTGAAGGTATTGACTCCGTAGCCCAGGCCCGTGACGGCAGATGTGGGATTATTGGGTTCTGCCACGGTACCTGATCCGCTTATGAGCATCCAGGTCCCTGTGCCTCCATTTGTGGCTGCATTAGCGGCCATCACGGTACTGCTGGTTTCGCAGAATGTTTGCGGCAGTCCGGCATTTGCTGCTGCCGGGGAAACATCTCTCCTTATAGTATATACTGCAGATGCGGAATCGCAACCTCCATGAGTTGAAAAGACAGACCATCTGAATTGATTGTCACCCTGCCACAGCCCTGACACGGTTGATGTCGGACTGGTAATGGTTGTGATTGTCGGTTCGGTCTGTGCCGTGACCTGTCTTACAACAATATCATCAAAAAAATAATATTCATTTGGATTATCATTTCTGCATCTGATAATTATCCTGAGATTGTTACCAGAGAGATTGGTTACAGAAGCAGTCAAATTTCCAAAATCATCATTGAGATTGCCATTGGTTGTAAAGAAGGTTTCTGGTCCGCCGTCGATACTGTAGTATACTCTTATATAGTCATCGTTTTCCAAGGTGCCTGTCTCCTGGAGATTGACACTTACCTTCACAGGAGATACAGAGGCAATAGGTATGGAACTTGACCGCCATACTGCTTCGGCATCAAGATCCCTTCCCACCATTCTGTTGTTTTCAACCCGGAAATAGGTATCAGCGTCGGGAGTGATACCTGAAGTTGACCATTGTACTCCTGAAGTGGCATACTGCGGACTCTCAGAAAAAGTCTCCTGCCATACCAGGTTATTTATGAATGTCCATTCGCCAAAGGTACCTGAAGCAGGTGAGTTACCAGCAAGGCTGGCGCTGGTATTATTGCATATCTCCTGAATGGGACCCACGGTGGCAACGGGCATACGGTCAATCCACAGGGTTTTTGTGTCTGTAACAGTCGCGCAGGGTGAATTACCCTCTGCCCTCAGAGTGAGGGTAACCGTAGCATTAGCCTCACCAGGACCAGGTGTATAGGTCGGTGTGAGTGTCCCCTGGCCTGCAGTAATCGCACCTGTGCCATTCTCTGTCCAGGTCAGAGTAGCATAATTTGATGCTGTCGCATCATTTACGGTATAAGCAGTACCCTGACATATTGCAGCATCGGCTCCTGCGTAAACCTGTGGAGCCCTGACGATTGTCAGAACCAGTTCATCAGAGACTGCCGGACATGGTCCGGTTGGATTATTGGTTGTCAATGTGAGAGTTACACTCCCTGATGAAATATCAGCAGCACTTGGAGTATATGTTGTAGACAGTCCGGTTGCATTTCCAAAGCTGCCTGTACCTGAGGTGGTCCAGGTGGCAGAAGAGGCAGAACCGCCTATGGTTCCGGCCAATGAAGCCGGTGTATTGGAGCATATATTCTGATCCGGACCTGCATTCACTGTAGCGGGCTGGCCGATGGTGACACTTATTGGATCTGACAGAGGCCCCGGGCAATAAGTCGGAGCAACACCAAAAGCCCGAACTGTATACGTTCCTGAATGTGCTATTTGTGACAGGACTAAAGTACTCGACGTTGCCCCCGAAATAGCAGTTCCATTCCTGTACCACTGATATGAAGAGACTACAGGGGGCGAATTTGGATCCGCCGTGAGGGTTACTGACTGAATGCCGTCATAACAAAAATCGGAACCGGTTCGGGTCACTGTTGGGGTGTTTGGTATGGGGTTGATTGTCAGAACCACCTCTTCTGCCGGACCCGGGCAATTGCCTGTGTTGCCTGATATCTCCCTCACATAATAAGTATATGTATTTACAGCTGAAACGGAAGGAGTATAAGTGTTGCCTGTAGCTACCTCATGAGTCAATGCAGCATCATCATACCAATGAAGCACTCCCGGATTTGGAGCGCCATTCCGGACTGCAGTGAGTGTGGTCGACCCGCCGAAGCATATAAACACATCCGGAGCTGTAGGTAATGGAGGCGATTCAATGAGGCGGAGCCTCGAAAATTCAGTAACAGCATCAAGATGAGTGAAGGGATTACCCCCGTCCCACGGATTGCAGGGTCCCCAGTTGCGAAGAGTGACATCAAAAACGTCATTGGCCTTATCATTCACAAAATCTCCCGTGTGATAAATAGGGTAAGTTTGCGCCATCGGGGTGATCAGTAGCCTTGTAAAGAAATCCCACTCATATTGGATTACAGGACCTTCAAAAAAACCTGAAGGCGTTGTATAACCGCCGGGATTAGGTGTCCCGTCGGGGTTCACATACCAGGTACCAGTTATCGCTACACCATCATTATCAGTTACCTGAACCATGGTTCCGTTTACATCAATAAAGACATTCGGAATCCCGGCGGTGGTATGAGTACCATAGACCCACTGAACATGACGGTCATAAATGTTCGGAAGGTCCGGTTCTACAGGGAGCTGACAATCAAAAACCGTTGCATCCTCAAAAATAAATGCAGTAATATCATCTCCTACACAGAACAGTGTTCTTGGGTCATCTACCGGAGGGTCAATGCCAAGATTTCCGGTTCCCTGAGGTGGGGTTCCGTTATCCCTTTTATAGTTTGGCAGCTGTATAACGACCTGATTGACTGTTACATACAGATTGGGTTGAAGTGTGCCGGTATTATACAGATAAGGATAAATCCCGACATCCCAGGTACAGTTGCTGGTATTGTCAGGATATCCGGCATATGCTTCAACCGACCTGAAAATTCCTGATCCGGTTCCCCCAACCTCGGTATAGAAGGCGAGGGTACGGGGAAATGCATTCGGATATTCCCAGAGTATCCATATTTTGGGCAGGGCATAATGTATACTATTGCGATAACGCCTGCTCATTATAATATTTGACTCAACCTGCACATCAAGAACAGGTGAACAAATGTCACTTGGCGGAAGCTCTCCGTAGAGGCCGTTTGTAAAATCAGCAGCTATTGCTATGTAATTGTTTACTGCCTGGACATTTGTGAAATTTGGTTCCACCCCACCTGTTAGAGACATACTGCCAACAGCAGGATTATAGGATACAAGAACACTGTTCCTGTTTGCATAGGTTATGGATGAAGGAAGTGAAATCCTCAGAAAATTACCTGAAGGAACCGGATTGCCAACCATTACAACATTTGCACCCCCGACAGTAATTGTCCAGCCTGCAGAAGTTCCGGCAGCAGTTACCGCCCGGTCAAACTCAATAATGAGGGTTTGCTGCATCTCATCTGTAAATGTGATCGGATATTTGTTGCCAGCAGCATTGACCGGAATCAGGTATGACTGACCTGTCACTACATTCAGGGAAAGTAGACCGAGAATAAAAATTAACAGAATTCGAGTACTGAACTTTCCAAATGATTTCTTATTTGCTTGATAACCTTCTATTTCCATGGTGGAGCTCTTTTCTTAACAATGCAGGTTCAAATATTCTTTCTTCAAGACATTAAAAACATACAAAAGGGTTGCATCATCTGCTGATGTAACCCAATAATTCAACAAGTAGCTATTTAGAAACGAAATAATCCCCGGAAATAATATATCAGCGATGATATATTTTATCAAAAATCAATGAATTGAGGAAATAATCATTCGAAATATTTAGTGTTTCGAAAAAAAGCCTTGACCGGGTTTTTTAAATTCTGCAATATCAGCTCAGAAAACCACTCCAAAATGTCATCACTCCATCTTTGCGGATGGGTGTTTATAATCACTCCTGACGGGAGAACACGGGAGAGTGCCATTTCAATTATCTCATCTGTTTTCCTTATTCTGAACTTTCCCCTGAGCTGAAGGCCTTTTGCAGTCATGTCCATAAGACTTCCCCTGACCGGCCTGACCTTCCAGTCATCATAACTGCCGATGGCCATTCTTTCACCCGCCGTGAGTCCCCTGTCACGCATGACTGACCTGTCACTATTCCAACTTCTTCCGGTATCAGTCAGATAGAGAACCGCTGACACATCCACATCAAAATAAGGTTCGCAAACAATTCCTTCAGAGCGGTAATCATAGTACTTCCACAACAACCTGTTGTCAACGGCAGATAGCGGACTGCCATGCATTGAAATCACCCTGATCGGCGCAATTCCTCTTAAATCCGCTAGATTGATCCGAAACCTGCTGAAAGCAGCTTCAACCAATGACAGATCAACAAATCCTCTTACGGCAGCTCTCCGCCCCGCAACAACCGAAAGATCTTCATAATGATAAGCAATTTCGTGACCTAAAGCTGCAATCGCCGATATTGTCTGATAAGGCAGAGGACCTCCGGGTGCCCTGAAATGATAACTTGCCCTTATCCCCTCATCAGCCTCTGCCCTGGCCATATCAAGGGCATTCTCCGGCCTTTTGTCAACATCATGTCTTAAAACAACGAAACTTTTGTAACCATCTTCCGGGAGATCACTGAAGCCAGTGAACGGAATGCTGCATCCTTTCAGCGCTGTAAGAAGTTTCCGATATTTCCTTAGCGTAAAGTCCATCTGTTGCAACAGCTAAACCAGATTCTCTTTCCTGTGATGATTATGCCCGCAAGACGGGTAATTCTCAATGAAACTGACGAGAAAAGCAGTAGGATCAATCATGTCGGAAAGGAACCGCTCCCTCTTCTTAATCCAACGTTGCTTCAGGTCAGCCATCCCAAGAAGTTCCTCTGCCTTTTTCAGCATCAGAATAAACTCCTCGGGCTGAAAGGCATAACAAAGATCATATTTGTCTTCCAGCATATTTGGAACTGAAAGCTTATGTGCGAATGAATTGCATTTCAAAGCCGGGGTCCCCAGTATAGCTGCTTCAGATGTCATTGTCTGGCTGTCACCAACAAACATTGTCGCGAAACTTAAAAGGTGATGTATTAGTTCCGGAGCTATGCGCAACTGCCATTTTTCCAGCTCAGGCTCGATGGTGCGTTCCGTGGTGATATAAACATTTCCGTAATGCTCGAGCATCCTGACAAACCGGAGTTTCTGTTCCAGGGTGATCCATCTTTCTCCTTTGTCATGATAGGCTTTCCCTGAAACGAACCTCGCAATGAAATAAGGTTTTGATAAATCAATTCCTGCCTTTTCAGCTACTGACGGATCAGGGGTGAATCGTGAAGGATGGAGATAAAAGAGCTCGTGAGTACCTGCGTAAACAACATCACGGCGGTGTTTCCTCTGGTGAGCCAGTGCGGAGGGCGAAAGTACTGTGTCAGCAAAAGGATGGGCAAAAAGGGAAAAAAGCCTGACAGCAGCTGCATCATCATCGTCAAGCAAAATCGATTTCATCCTGTGAAAGAGCGATGCGTGAGCAATCGTGATCGAAGATCCGACAGCAATGTCAATTTTCCTGTCCTGCGCTATCTTCCATAACCTGTAGTTGTACCTTGCCTGCGAAAAGCCCTTGAGGAGAAGGGAATCATACTTGCGCCCCAGGGGTAGCCATGATATACCATAGGCATCCAGAAGCTTTTGAGCATTGGGAATCTCCTTTACTGTGACAGTCACTTCATGCCCCCTGGATTTAAGGATCGAGATTGCATTTCTCAGCAGATGAACCTGCCCGGGATGCCCTATATCAAAAAGCAGATTCATTTCCTGCCACTATTGTCATGATTTCCTGAAAGCTTTGCTATCACTGTTCTCCCGGCATACACCTGCTCGCCTTCCCTGACCAGTATCTCACTGTTGCGCGGAAGTATCATATCGAGCTGTGAACCCCACCTGATCTTGCCTATTATTTCTCCCCTCTTCACCGGATCACCGACATTTGCAGTCACAATACATCTCCTCACACCCCTGGCAGCAATTTGCACTATCCCGGTCTTTATTCCATCAGCCCTTTCAATAATTACCGTATTGCGCTCATTCGTTACCGTAGAAGAGGGAGTGTTAAGCCCTATGGCCGTACCCGGCGTATGCTTAATGAATGTAATCTTCCCATCAAGGGGTGAGCGGTTCATGTGCACATCAAAAAGTGTCATTGCAATCCCGATAAGATAACATGGCCTTTCCAGGAGATCTGTTTTGGTAATCTCACTCAGTTCAGCAATCCGCATCTTCTTAACGGTCACAGGCATCTGATTGACCTCCAGCTCTTTGATATATATCACCCTACCGTCGGCAGCTGATACCAGATCATCCGGCCCACCAGGAATAATCCTCGACGGATTTCTGAAAAACCGGTAGAAAAAGAGTAACACAAAAAGGATAAGTATTATGAACCCACTGACAAATGGAACCACCACCCAAAATGGAATGGGTAGAATCCGGTGAACCAGGATGGTGAGAATGGATCCGGCCGATCCCAGTAAAAGGTTGTCAGTATAAAGGTACTTCTTGTTGAAGCCCCCCTTTGCCACCCAGAAAACAAAGATAGCGGATGACAACAGGAAGCATGCGAGAATTATTATTATCTGTTCCATTATAAGTAAAGTAATTTACCTTCTTTTACGTGCAATATAAAACGAAAGCAACACTAAGGCAAAGGAAGGGATAATATCACGCCAGGAAAAAACCGCTGGTATACGCTTTCCTTTAAAGGATGTAAAATACTCTCCGGGCTTCATCCTGCCTGAGAACATTGCCCCAAGGCTGAACCAAGTATCAGTCAGGTAGTTAATCCATTTTACACCTTTTACATAATCATCCGGAAAAGTGTTCTCCAATCCATTGACGTACCTGTAAGCCATGAGGGCATAATCCACTCCGCATGCCTTTGCAAGTCCAACCCACAGCCAGGTGCGGGCATTAATCTCAATCAGCTTATAATTATTGTCTGTAGGATCCCTGATATATTCAACCTCACATATTCCGCAGTAATTGAGCTTTCTGATAAGCCTGGTTGTTGATTCAAGACACTCCTCGCACTCAATGCTCTCCGCATATGTGGCTGTACCAAATCGCCATGGATGTTCCCTCAGCTTCCTCCCGGCCCACCAGCAACGAATCTCGCCATCGGTACAGAAAGCCGTGAATGAGACAGTCCGGTTTGTGCCATCAAATGAGATCACCGTCTGAGTCAAGGTTTTATCCGGTCCAATTACCCTGTCAATATGGCTCAATTGTTCCCGTAGTTCTTCTGTCGTCTCTGCCATCAGGGCCTTTGCCTTCATGGCCTTGAAGAATGACAGCCCGAACCGGCCCCTGGTTATCACCGGGAACTTGAGATCAGCAGGGATTTTCTCATCTGTACGGTTAAAATAAAACGTGGTTGGTATTGCAACACCCAATTCAGTGGCCATATCAAGTAGATTCTTCTTATTGTAAATCAGGTCAATGACATCCGTTCCTGGTGTTATCAACTTGAATACTGAACCCAACGCATCCCTGTTCCTTGCAATCGTATAGACTGCATGATCATTCGAAGGGAGCAGCAACCATCCTTCCAACCCCTCCCTGCGGGCAAGGTCAAGAAGAAAAAGTGCCAGATCATCTGAGTCAAACGGGGGTGAATAAAAAAACCCGGTGCAATACCGGGAGTACCTTGCCAGGCAGTTGGTCATGTCAACCACAACTACCGGGATACCTGCCTCACCGAGAGCCCGGGTGTTTGATAAACCCTGTACATGACCCTCAATAATGACAGCGCCATATGTCATCTCTTTCAACTCTGATTTTTTACCCGTCATCATATTTGCTGAATCTCGTCCCGTTTTTTGCCATTCTTTCAGGTTGTGAAATTACAGAATTATACATTTCAATCAGCCTCCTGGCGACGGAAGGTGAATCAAGCTGTAGTTCGAACAAACGTTCTCTCGCACGGATCTCGCACTTACAGTCAAGAGCCATTGCCACCATATCAGCAATTTCAGCCGTATCAAAAGAGGTTATATAATACCCCTCCAGGCCTTGTGTGTTTTCGCGGACATCTCCAACATCAGTGCTTACAACAGGCAGATTACAGGCCATGGCCTCCTTGACTGAGTTTACCGACCCTTCCCACAGTGATGTGAGCAAAAGAAGATCAGCCGCATTGTAATAAAGGGCCATTGCTTCATGAGGTATCCCATGAACCGGCAATAAAACCGTATCATCGCGACCCAATCTGGAAACAGCCTCCCGGGCAAGCGAATAGTTCTTTTCCTCCCTGGCGGGATCTGCTACAAAGAGCACTATCCTTTTGCCGGCAAGCCCAAGCTGTTCCTTCGCCTTACTTTTGTCACCCGGAGCAAAAAGGCAGGTATCCACCCCGTTGGGGATGATTAGAATTTTACCTGCCCGCAGACGGGCTTTCATTTCTCTGGTCTTTACAATTACCATTGCCCAGCGGAAACGACTGAATAATCTGGTAAGATAAAGCAGCAGCGGCATACCCATTACATCGCTACCGGTGAGGGAAACCACCATCCTGTGCCTTCCAGCGAGAGAGACAGCAAAAGCCGTCAGGCTGTAATGGGCATGAATAACGTCATACCCTTCGTTTTTTATCTTCCTCCTGATCAGAGGAATTGACCTGAGATACCCTGATAATCCTCTGCCCTTTATGAAAAAGAAGTCCACCTCATGGCCAAGAGTCCTGAGAGTGTCTGCCTGGTGAACGGGATTCTTCACAGGCAGGACATCACTTCGGCCAGGTTTTACGGAATCGCGGCTATTGCCGCTAAGAACAAAGAGTATTTTCAAATGTCTCATTTTCATTGTCTGATAAGCCCAAGAGCATGTTCAAGCCTCAGGTCATAACAGGCATTGCTCGCAAAATCACCCGCTTCAAAGACCCACTTTTGACCCAGGAACCTGTAACGGCCAGCAACCGAGTCAACAAGCATCTGGTAAGGGTCAGACTGCCCGAAGAAGCATTGTATCTCGTTAACCAGGTATTGCCCGTCACGCTCGAACAGATCAATCGAAACCGAAGATAATCCTGTTCTCTCTGTTGTCTCCCTGATGAATTCCAGTAAGGAGACAGGAACAGGATCATAACCCTTCATGAGAGTACCGCTTGACTTGTTATTACGGGCTAATTTCTTGTGGGCAAAGTACGAATCTCCTATCCTGACACACCTCCATTCAAATTCATGTGGCACGAACTCCTGGAAAATTACAAACCCACGCTGCGGATTCAGGTAAGATGCTCTGTATTCTCCCATCCTCTTCTTCACAAATCCCCTTATGGTAAATGCCCTGATGAGCTTACCGGCAATTGAGCCTTTACGGAGCTTGGGGCCTGTCCTTACTCCGACTCCCTTGCCGAAGGCATTGTGGATGTAATCATACAACTCCTTTTTATCATGGATAAATCTTACCCCGTTTCCAGATGCGCCAATATTTGTCTTCGCAACAAGCGGGAGCCTGACCCCTGACCCGGCATACTCCATTGCCTCTTTCCTGTCAAAGAAAACACGTGTCTGAGGATAAGGTATATTATTGATGTTGAGCCAGTCACTCAGGAACCGCTTATTCTCGTAAATGAGCACTTCGTTCAGCGATGGGTAAACCGGTACTCCTGCATAGTTGTAAAGGATATGAGCCCTTTCATCATATAGCCGCTTGAATAACTCTGTACGGCCAGGAGGGCGAAGTAACACCAGGTCATAATTCTTCATGTGGAATCTCTCCAGCCAGTCAGAAGCAGTAATGTCAATAACCTCCGCCTCAACTTCACCCTGTCGCCTGTTGCAAGCCTCCACCCATGGCAGGTGATCATCGGCCGCCTCATTTCGGAATATTACAATCCTCTTTCTCATCCTTTATCCCTGTACATTATATGGAACGCTACAATGGCTGAATACTTATGCAAATCCTTCTCCTGGAGGGGAAATTCAAGTCCATCCAATCCCCGGACTGCCCTTTCAAGATCATAATAACGACCTGCCGGCGACCTGCCTGAACGTGCCTCTTCCAGTTCTCCGGCCAGAAAGTCTACATACTCCTTCCCGTAGGAAAAGGAGGGCGGATATTTAATACGGTCATTCAGATACCTGTATCCCTTGACCAGACTCCATGCCAGCGGTCCTCTGAGATATTCCCTGATGTTGTACGTTCCTCGCTTGCCGAAGGGTACAGTGTCAAGTTCCGGGCAGAGAATATGCTGAACGCCCATGTTGATTCTGAATAACGAATGCCTTCGGAAAGGATTCATTGTTGTGGCATCACGGAAAAGAAAACTGTCCCTGCTGCGAAAAAGAAGCTCAATGAAATCTGTATCCAGAAAAACAGGAGCCGGATAATTCCAAAATTCTGAAGCGAGTGTTATATCCTGGGAATGGTGTGGCACCCCTATCTCAAATAACCCATGGAATTCCCTCATTTCAGGTGAAAGACCCTTGTCAGTACAGGCAAGTTCCCTGACTCTCTCTCTGACCTCTGCCAAAAGTTCCTGAACCGGGGTGATGAAGTATTCCCTCAGTCTTTCTGCCATAAGCTCCTCCACCGTATACCCGTCCCACAGTTTCCGGAGAAAACCGGTAAAAATCAGGTCGTCATAATAGATCCCCATCAACAACTCACCACCCATGTAACCGGCGTAAAAGAGAGAGTCACTGCCTGACTGTTCCGCTGTTACGATGAATGCATGCCGCCTATGGCTACGGTGAATGCTGATCTCAGGATTACCTGCCCCGGTAATGTTGACTGCCTCATTTTTAAACCACTCCCTATCATCCGGCGGAGCCGTAATTGTATGTCTGATACCGGCGGCATGAGCAACAATAGAGGCATATACGGCATCCCGTGAAAGGCTGTTTCCATAGGTAATAGCATCAGGTTTAATACCTGCTCCAAGCAGCGCTGCAAGAATCGTCCTGCTGTCCTTTCCACCCGTCAGGGTGATCAATGTCGACTCCGGTTTTAGAAAATCATTGAGATTGACGACATTATTACGGAATGCTGCAGCAAACTCCTCCAGGGAAATATCATAGGCCGCCTGACTCAACCCCATCAGATATTCCGGTGAATAATAACGTGTATGTGTGATAGTACCACCTTCCAGCTTGAAGTAATCACCTCCGATAGTCTTGAAGATATCCTTGTAAACTGTGTACCGCCCCGGTACCCGGTGAAACAATGCCTGCATTGACAGGGAGGCTTTATCGGGTATCAGCTCAATCCCGGCCCAGGCCAGCAGACTGACAGTGTTTGAAACCATGAACTGCCCCCCCTGAGAGGAATAGAAAGACCTGAAAAGACCGAAGCGGTCAAAGTAAAGCTCAACGCATCCGGCTTTAAGGATAATTACGACGAATATTCCCTTGATATAACCAGTAAATGAACTTCCGTGATTGCTGTAAAGGTGCGAGACAAGTTCATGCTGACTCATGCCACAGTATTGTTTAAAAACATCATTACGTGGGATAATATAGCCACCGATGAAGATACCGGTATCACCTTCATGCCGGTATCCGTTCCCATAATAGGAGAGCACATATTCACCGCACCTGACGGTTTGGGTACTGGCTCCTCCGGGCTTCGCTAAAGCACCAGAACCAGCATTCCCTGTCATCCGGGAGGTATCATCCCCGAAATCACGATATAGAATAAACCTGTTCATAGGGTCATGGCTGTTGCCTTAACAACCGGCCAACTTTCCTGAAATTCCGAAACTGGAACAACCGGGCCAGCGGATTCATATAATATCCAAAAAAATACTCATATATCCTGCTGAGCACCTTCTCATGGAACCTTAGCATTGCAGAGAAATAATTGTTTTTCTCCCTGATGCGGTTCAGTCTCAGCAGACGATCATTTCGCTTCATGATATCCTTACTGCCAGCTACTATATAATTGCCTTTGAGTTCGTGAGTTGCAACAGCCTCCAGCAGTCTGCGGTTTGGGTCTGTAAAGAATAGCGCTGAATGCTTTGTCCTTCGGAAAAGTGCGTACATTTTTCCGTTTTTTTCAAAGTCTCCAAAAGCCAGACTACCCAAACCGTAGAAGACCTGCGTTGAACCAATAATTTCAAAAGCCTGTAGGGTATGGGAGTGATGGCCCATGATAATATCAGCACCCTCTTCTGCTATTTTTTCTGCCGTCTTCCTCTGCCATGGTTCATGGAAGAATGAGTAGTCAGTTCCCCAGTGTATACTGACAACGACAATCTCTGCCCTGGCCTTCAGATTTCTGACTTCTGCCATAGCATGAGCCAGGTCAAATGAGTTTAGGAAGAGGTCGGGATACGCTTCTCTGCCCGGGTTTGTGGAACTGTGATTATAGGATGCGAAAGCCACCCTTTTCCCTGCCACCGTGAATATAACCGGGGCAGCCTGCTCCTCAGTCAGCCCTGCGCCGGAATGGTAGATGCCAGCATCGTCAAGCAGCCTGATCGTATTGGCCAAACCTTCCCTGCCACAATCGAGGATATGATTGTTGGCCAGGGAGACACATATTACATTTAATCTCCTGAGCAGATCTGAAGTAACCTCATGATCAGCATACAGGAATGCTTTTTTTGAACTGTTTTTTTCGTCAGCTTTCACAGGCGCCTCAAGGTTTGCAATGAGTCCATCGCATCCGGAGAGTATATCCTCCAACCACCTGAATCTTTCACCATTGGCTTCACTACTGCTGCTTATCAGCCCGCTGAAAGCGATATCTCCTGCCAGCGCAAGTCTCATAATCAGCTTTTTCCGGTTAAGACGACTGATCGGCTCCAGTTTACTACGGGGCCTTTATCCTGCAGGTACCCCTTCATTGTACCAATAAATGCACCCCAGAAAAGGAAGATCAGGCTTCTCAGCTCAATGGCATAAACGGTTCCTGATACTGAAAGCACAAGCTGCACTACCAGCAAGACCCAGAATACCGCATTCATCTCCCGGAATAGGATATGGTTCCGAAGCAGCCTGTAATACTTGTTTTTTTCCTTAATAATCCTGTAGAAAAGATAGAACCACAAAAACAATCCTATAAGCCCTGAACCGTTAAGAATAATCATGTAATCAGTATGCAACATCCTTGAGGTATCGAAATAGAGCCTGTCATTGAAAACCTCTGAGCCAACCAGTTTATGTTTGAAAGACCCGGCTGACCAGGCACTGAAAACAGTCTCTGTCTCACTCAGACGACCCTCCGTCTCAATGGTCTCCTCTGTCAGTTCAACCCTCTCCTCCCTGGCTTCGAATCTTGACATAAAAAGGTCGGCAAATCCCTGGAACATAACCACGATTAATAAAAGTGAAACTGAGGTGATTACTGCTGTCCTCAGAAGCAAGCTGAACTTTTGTTTCACTGCGAGATATGTAACTACTCCGGCAGCTGCTGAGATAAGCACCGACCGTTTAATTCCAACAATGGCAATGAGAAAGGCCACGATGTACAGAATGAAAACAATCCGCCTGTATTTCCTAATGAAAAGCATGGTCACAGGAAGCATGAATACCAGGATAAGAATATTCTTGGTGATGTTGACCCTTCCAGCTCCGAAATAAAAGGTTTCATCCAGATAATCAGAAGTACCCAGTTGAAATATGTTGACGATGATAATATTGAGGATATGCAGTCCCAGGGTGAACAGAAGTACCTTCAGCAGTATCTCAAGCCGTGCAATGGACTTTATGTAATAGTACCCTATCGGCATCATAATGACTCCAAGGAGAAACTTCAGGTAGAGAGTTCCCGATGTAAACCTGTCAGTGGAGAAAAGGGCGAGAAGAAAATAATAGCCCAGGTAATAGAGCGTAAACCTTGATAAGCTATCGTTCGGATGCCGGGTAAACATGAACCATGCTGCAAAAAGGCCGATAATAAGCGCCCTGAGGTTGCCGATATTTAGTATATCCGAACTGAAATATTCAGTGGTGTTTGAGGCAATGGCATTAATTACGGGGATCGCCATTACAAAATAAAACTGCCATGTATAACGGATTCTTCTATTCACCTGCAAGGAATGAAATCAGTTTTTCGTACTCTGAAGCCCGGTTCTTCCACAAGAATCCGCTCACATGTTCCTTTGCCGGATAAACGGGATTCATTGTTATTAACTTTCCTATGGCATCGGTGATTGCCTCTGCCTTATTGATTGCGGTTATTATATGACTTAAACCATGCGCTTTCGTCAGACGTACTGCTTCGCGCTTCTGCCTAGTACCAGGTTTACCATGTATCAGCTCAAGTACATGAATGCTAAATACTCCAGCCAGGTAGTCTATGATTTCAAAAAAGTGTATTGGTTGTGCTCCTGTTCTTGAATATGATCTTATGACGAACAGTACGCTACTGGCAGTCGTTGGGTTACCTGACTTTTATAAATGATGCCATAAGTGGCTCACCCGCAATGATTATCACCATATAGTATGTACCTGCACCAAGTGATGAAATGTCAAGGTCGTCAGACTGACTACCCACAGGATACCTCCTGACAAGTGTGCCGTTATGGTCGTAAAGGCTGATATCACTGTAGGTGGAAACCCCTTCAGGCATTATCACTCTTATTGAATTCGAGGCGGGATTGGGGTAGAGCGTCAGGCCATTATTTCGCCTCTTACCATTACTCCTGACGTTATTCCCGTCATCCTGACCGTCAGTCAGGCATTCACATCTTCCCGGTACTGCACCTACATGGAACAGCCTGACAGCAACCCTGACAGGAACAATCATTGTACGGCCTCTGAAACATATTGGAATTTCCTTATCAAGAATAAAAGAGCGAAAATACCTGGTCTTACCTGCATGAACCCAGGATCCGTTGGTCCATGTATCTGTCAGATAAGACTCCAGGTTTCCGTATCTATTATATGAATATCTCCGCCTCTCAAGGTTGACCAAGTCATACGTCCGGATCTGCGGGTTATATTTCAATGTCTGCCTGACCCTGACGTCAACCATGTTAGCTTCGTTATATTCGAAAAGATCAGCCCAGAAAATAACTCCGTCAGCAATCCTCTGCTCATTGCGCTCAATAAGTCTTCCCTGGGTGTCATAAATATAGTTCTTATATGAAAAATCAGTCCAGATCCCTGGTGTATACATCATCTGTCTAAGGTATGTACGGATTACATTCTGATCATCATAATTGTAAATATGCTGCTGATAGGGAATCCAAAGACTGCCGTCGAAACGTGAAAACACCTCCCTTTCAAGCCGCCTGTCAGGCCTGTAATAATAATTTGTCCGTGACCGGTCATGGAATTCATTTCCATCCCATTCCTGTAAAACATATTTTACCTTGAAGGATGGCTCGTAGAAGAGGTAGTTCTGCCTGTTTACCGGTTCTCTTGATGGAAGGGCAAGCTTGTCAATGACCGGATATTCTGAAACGCCGTCAAAATGATATATAAAAACCTCCACTGGATCATACGTATCAGTCTGACCCACCCTGAGATAATTTATAACCGAATCAATCTTCTGAAGAACAACAGGCTCACAATCGACATCCACCTGTCCGATTGCCGGCAATGCCAGGATTAGCAAAAATAACATTATAATTTTATTCCTCATTTTCTGATCGTTGTGTTTATTATCTTAAACGAAGAAGCTTCGATTTTGTTCTTTTATGATTGGTTTAAAGATTATCAGTACTTCTTTTAGCTTCCTCAGATTTACTTTCTTACTGTAAAGTACAAATAACGGGTAACTCACCCTGGCAATCTTATAAATAATTCTATTACCTATCCTACAGATACCGGTCCAGCCAGGGTACCTTTTCTGTTATTATATTTCTAATTTCGATATAGCCCTCCAGTCTGAAAAAGCGGCCAAACACCACGGCCAGGATAAGCATCATCAAAACTTGCATCGAAAAAACTACATAAGGTGGAAGATCGGGAATAAACTTTAGTAAGAGCAGGCATAATGATGCAAGCAATGCTACCAGAAACGATGGCATGACATCACGAAGCTGATCTGCAGTCGGATAATAAATAAGCCTGCCAGAATAATAGCTATTCAGGAAAGATGAAACAAGTGAGTGCAGAACCATTCCAATGAGTAACGCCCTGATCCCCAGAAATATTCCAAGCATTATGACGGGTATTGCTAACAGTTTCTTTACTATCTCCAGTTTCAATAACAGGTCAGATCGGCCCTTTATGCTCAGGATATTCATGTTAAGGACTTGGAGGGGATATAATGCTGCCGCAAGGCACAGCAACTGGAGATACTCTACTGAAGGGAGCCACTTTTCCCCGATAAGTGTCAGTATCATTGGTCTCGCCATTGCTGTCATTCCCAACATCAGGAAAAAAGTGATATACATAGTGCCATTGAGAAGCTTCCTGTACCCCTCCCTGAGTCTTGTGTTTTCATCCTGCACAAGGCTCAGCACCGGGTAACTGACCCGCTGCACCGTATTTGTCAGGTTCCTCGATGCAAGCCGGCTGAACTGATCAGCCCTGGTGAAGAAACCAAGCTGGGAGGCAGAGTAGAATTTACCGATAATGAGCAGGAAAATATTATTGTATAACGTATCTATAAGATTCGAGATAAGCAGCTTTGAGCCAAAGGAGAAAAGCGAGCGAAACGACTCCCGACTGAATCTGACAAACGGAACCCAACGGTTGGTATACCAAAGCATAACGGCCCTGATCAGGCTCCTGATAATGCTTCTCCACACAAGACTCCATACACCAAAACCCGTCAGCGCCATTATGATGGCCGCCACTCCGGATACGACAGACGCAGTCAGGCTCACCTTCATATGCATCCTGAAGTTTATGTTTTTTGTCAGCTGTGTTCGCTGAACAATGCCGAATGCATTAATTAGGATAGTGATCGCTAGAACTCTCTCTATATCAACCAACTCGGGACGACCATAGAACCCGGCTACTGCAGGAGCGGTAAGCCATAATATAGCGAAGATGACAGCACTGGCAATGAGATTGAAGTAAAATGCCGTTGAGTAATCGGCTTCACTGGCATCCTTCTTGCGTATCAGCGCATCACCAAACCCGCCGTCAGAAATACTCTGGCTGATGGAGACGAATACCGTAATCATCCCTATCAGCCCGAACTCCTCAGGCGACAGTATCCTGGCCAGTATAATCCCTGCAATAAACTGCGACAGCTGCGTTGACATACTGTCGGAAAAACTCCAGAACATTCCGGAGACAGCCTTTTGCTTTAATCCTTTTGAGGCCAATTGATGCTGATTGTGGTATGACACTCCCTCTTGCGTGACATACTCTTCCTTGGAATTTTAGAATCCTCCGGTTCGTCAGTCACACAGTATCTGTGCCTAACGTACTGTATATGTGATTGGTAGGCCATGAGCGGCCTATGCGGTTGTGCCCGTCTGCACAAATATAAGAAAGAACATCCGTCGAGTCCTGTTAAGAAACTCAGAGGTTATCAACATACCACTCAACAGCCCGTTTCAATCCCTCACTGAAACGGACCATGGGCTTGTAACCAAGCAGCCTCACTGCCTTGCCAATGCTGGCCATGCTGTGGGGGATGTCACCAGCACGGTTTGGACCGTGCAGCGGATTCACATCTGCAATCTTCGGATCCTTCTCTGCAAGATAACCCCTGAGCATAGATGTCATCTCATTGAGATTCACCGAGTCGCCACAGGCAACATTATATGCCTGATTTATGGCGGCAGGATTCTCCGCGGTGGCTGCCAGGTTGTTGGCCAGCACCACATTGTCTATGTAAGTGAAGTCACGCGAGTTGCTGCCATCGCCATTGATGACCGGCGACTCATACTTCATGAAGGCCATGGTGAACTTCGGGATGACGGCTGCATAGGGACCGTTGGGGTCCTGCCTGCGGCCGAAGACATTGAAATAACGAAGTCCGATTGTCTCCATCCCGTAAAGGCTGCCAAACACACGCGCGTACTCTTCGTTTACCAGTTTGGTAATTGCATAGGGCGAAAGCACCTTCCCGGTACGTTCCTCTACCTTGGGAAGTTCGGGGGAGTCACCGTAAACCGATGAACTGGAGGCATATACGAAGCGCTGTATCCCCGCGTCGCGGGTGGCGATCAGCATGTTCAGGAAACCATTTATGTTGACCGCGTTTGTTGTTGCCGGATCGGCAATGCTTCTGGGCACACTGCCGAGAGCTGCCTGATGCAGCACCACGTCAACACCTTTCACGGCCTTATGGCATGTCTCAATGTCACGGATATCACCATCAATCAGTTTGAACTTCGGATTGCCCCTGAGGTCGCTGATGTTTTCCCTTTTCCCCGTGGCGAAATTGTCGAGACAGATTACTTCGTTGCCTCTCTCCAGAAGGTCATGGCAGATTGATGATCCGATAAATCCGGCCCCGCCGGTCACCAGCACGCGTTTTTCAGTAAGTAGGTTCATTTAACTAAGAATTTCGCAAGTTTATGAAAACAGCTCGCAGAGCTTACAGAATTGTAAACGCAATTTCCTGTAAAAAAATTGGCTGAATGCCTTTAAGCTTTATAAAATGATATATTTATTTAAACACAATCTTCAAAACCACCAGCTCCGGCATTCTCTTCCCTTCGCTTCTGGCCGGCACCCATTGCGGTCCGTCCAGCAGCAACCTGTAAACCTCATATGTGAATGCCTGACCGGGTGAACTTACGGCCTTCAGGTCGGTAATTGTGCTGTCTGCCTGAACCGTAAATGAAACCACAACCTCCTGCCGCACCACAGGTAAAACTCCTTCGGGATACTTCAGGTTCCGGGCAACCCACTCCCTGTATCTCTCCCAGCCACCCAGAGGAGAGGGTGCCAGGCTGATAATTGTATCCGCCCTGCCGGCTTCTGTCTTAGCCTTATCACTGGCTCCCGCAACCGTTCTTGTCTTCACGGCTTCTGCCCTGGCCTGATCACGGACTTCCGCAACCGTTCTTGTCTTCATGGCTTCTGCCCTGGCCTGCGGAATTTCTTCCTGCAGAGCCTCCACTACCTTCTGGTACTCAGTAACCGGTAATACAACAACCTGTTCATCAGCTACTTCTAAATCCTCAATAATTTCCCCGGCTAAAATAAAGATTTCATCCGTCGCATCTGTCTCTATTTCGTGCTCTGCTATCTCTGCAATCGCAGGCCTGGCATGTGCATAACTCATATTCCCTGCAGGCATGGCAGATTCATATCCCCTTTTCTCTATCGGTTCGGCCATGGCAATCAGGGCTGTGTCGGTGATAACCTCCCCGGCCGGCGCCGCATGTTCTTTGTCTGCAACGACAGCTTCTTTCTTTCCGGGTACTCTCTCTGCCAGCTGTGAGTCAGAGAGCGGCCGCTTTCTTAACAGGGTCACCAGCAGGGCTGAGCCGACAAGCAGGATGACCATTGCGGCTGCAGCCGATAGCCATATTGCACGTGGACGGGCAATGCGCCGCCCCATCCGCGCCTTCAGCTCACGGAGATCAGCCTCGGCCTCCTCACAGCTGAGCTGCCCGAGGCCTTCCCCGGCCTCCTCCTCAAACTCATCGCGTGGAATCAGTATTCTTTTGTCCCTTTTCATCTCCTTCCTCATTGTCCTTCAAAACTCCAAACTTTAAAACCTCCATACCTGCAAAAGTCCATAGCTCCAAACTTTCAAACCATCAGACCTGTTAATCCAGCAAACCTCCATGCCTGTAAACCTCCAAACCTTCAGACCCGCCAACCTTCAAACCTCCGTACTTTCAGAGCTGTAAACCTTCAACTCTGCAAACCTCCAGGTCATCAGACTTTCATACTTTCCATGCATATCTTCAGGTTCCTCTTCCCATTCTGTATATACGATTTAACTTTCATCTCGTCTACACCCAGCCTCTCACTTATCTGCCGGTAGCTGCACCCCTCGTAAAAGAACAGCCTGATGCAGTTCCTCTGCTCCTCTCTGAGCCGTTCAATGCACTCCTCAAGTCTCTTCATACCATCCTCCCCGCCGGGGTCGTCCGTCTCACCCCCCTCATCGTCTCCCATAGGATGCATACCTGAAGTATTTTCCATAAAAAAGAGCGGGTCATTCATCATTGCTTCAGCATGAGCCGCCTCGCTCTTCCGGCTCCTCAACAGCATCAGGCAATGATTCTTCGTGACCACGTAAAGCCATATCCTGAAGTTGCTGATCTCCTGCTGCTGCGGCAACACCGTCACCAGCTTCTCAAAGATGTTCATCACCTCATCCTTTGCCCACTCTCTCTCCTCCAGGTATTTGAGGCATACGCCGAAGACCAGGTTCATGTATCGCTCATACAACTGCCCTGCCAGCCTGATGTCACCCTCATCGCGGTAACACTTCAGGAGCTCCTCGTCGCTCCCCGTCTCAATTTTTCTTCTCAGGAATACCGGCCGCATTCAAATCCGTTTTCGGCAGTTGTCAATCAGAGTATAAACTTACGAAAATCACCCGGTTTTTATCAGCCGGGATAGATCTGATAGGTCAGTTTTGACCGGAACAACCGGAGAAAGAATAAGGGTAGCCCGAAGGGGCCGATGAAATGTCTTTCAGGTCTCTATGGACTTTATCCGTGTAGCCGGCAAAATGGAACCAGCCACCCGACGGTGCTGATAAAAAGTCTCTCCGGATTTTTATCGAATCTGCCAGGGCCGGCCGGCAACCAGGAAATACCCACACGCCAGAACCGATATATAATCTTTCCGGACCTCTATAGACTCTGCCAGGGGCGATCAGCAACCAGCCCCACCCGCCGGAGCCGCCAGAAAAATTTTCACAAACTTTTATGGAATCTGCCCGGCCGCTGCATCCTTACCACAGAATCACAAATCAAAGAACCATGAGAACAATCGCATCAGTAATCGCATTCCTGCTCTTAACTGCAGCAGGACCAACAACACAGATCCTCATTCAGGGCACAGTGACCGACAGCTCCGGCAACCCCCTCAGCGGGGTTTATGTTATGATCGAGGGAACAAAAAACAGCGTCATAACCGGCACCGACGGCTCATACTCCATCAACGCCGGCCTGGAGGCGAAAGTCCTTGTCTTCTGCCTCCGGGGAATGAAAGAAGTTAAGGAACCGATAATGGGAAGAACCATTATTAATGTGGTACTCGAACCGGAGAACGCGGATATCACCGCCATGAACAGGCAAACCGGGAAGGAGAAAAAAACAGACCAGACCGGGGAAGAATGTATTGTCATGGAGGATGAGGTATACGAATACTTAATGGAAGTTGTTTATGACCAGGATTATGCCGCCCGGGCAGGAAGAAACATGAAATCATCATACTACCATCTGCCCCCTGCTGTGCAGAACACCGAGTCATACGCCGGTATCAGCGAGAACGGTTACCGCGATCCGCTGCGCGAGCCTTACTCCACCTTCTCTATCGATGTCGACAACGCCTCTTATTCAAATGTGCGCCGTTTCATCAACCTCGGGCAGAAGGTACCCGCCGATGCCGTTCGTATCGAGGAGATGATCAACTACTTCCGCTATGACTACCCGAAGCCATCCGGCGAACACCCGTTCTCACTCTATACCGAGACAGGTATCTGCCCCTGGAACAGCAATCACTACCTTCTCCACGTTGGACTCAGGGGAAAGGATATCGACAAGAGCGAACTGCCGCCCTCGAATCTTGTATTCCTTATAGATGTATCAGGATCGATGGATTACCCGAACAAGCTCCCCCTCCTGAAATCTGCTTTCGGACTCCTTGTCAATGAACTCAGGGAAGAGGATCGTGTGGCAATAGTCGTTTATGCCGGCGCTGCCGGAGTGGTGCTAGAGTCAACCCCCGGCAACAGAAAGGAGACCATCATGGAAGCCATTGACCGCCTGAATGCCGGTGGCTCCACCGCCGGCGGCGCAGGCCTGATACTGGCCTATAAAATTGCTGAAAAGAATTTTATCAGTGGTGGCAACAACCGCATCATCCTTGCAACCGACGGCGACTTCAACGTCGGGGTTTCCGACAATAAGTCGATGCAACAGCTGGTGGAGGAGAAGCGCGGCCTCGGCATCTACATGACTGTCCTCGGATTCGGGATGGGAAACATCAAGGACGACAAGATGGAGATCATCGCCGATAAGGGCAACGGGAACTACGCCTATATAGACAACATTCAGGAGGCACGGCGCATACTGGTGCAGGAGTTCGGAGGCACGCTCTTCACCATAGCGAAGGATGTAAAGTTCCAGATTGAGTTCAACCCGGAATATGTCAAGGCATACCGCCTCGTGGGGTACGAGAACAGGTTGCTGGCCGACCAGGATTTCAATGACGACACAAAGGATGCCGGTGAGATGGGAGCAGGGCACACCGTGACAGCCCTGTATGAGATCATCCCTGCGGGATCTGAAGAAACCGGCCTCCCCACAATTGACCCGCTGAGGTACCAGAGCAATGGCGGAGCACGCAAGGCTGACGGAGCACGCCAGAACGGTGAAATACGCAAGACTGAGGAATCACGCCAGACCGGCGAAGCACACCAGGCTGACGGAGCACGCAAGTCGCTCAGGAATACTCACCGCGAGCTCTGCAACATCAAGCTCCGTTACAAGGACCCGGATGCCCTGACCAGCAAGCTCTTCAGCAAAATGGTTGGCACTGAAATAAAAAAGGCCGGTGAAACCACCGACCGGTTCAGGTTCTCAGCTGCCGTGGCAGAGTTCGGAATGATACTTCGTAACAGCAAGTATAAGGGAAACGCCACCACTGCTGATGTTATCTCACTGGCCACCGGCGCACGGGGTGCTGACCCCGACGGCTACCGGGCTGAGTTCATCCGCCTCGTCCGGTCAGCAAGATAAGCCGCATACTCTTCAACGCCCTCAGTCAGAATATTACCACTGATCGTCAGAGCCTATTGCAGATCCTGAGTATTACCACTGACCTTCAGACCCTATTGCAGGTCGTCCGCATAGGTTTTCTTGCGGTAAAAGCGCGAAACGTCGAAGTAAATATCCTTCTTCGTTTCGCCTTTTGGCACAATAGTGACCACATCATAGGGATTGCCGTTGTTGTCGACAATCATCTGGCTCAGTATCTGTGCATTGGGGTACTTGCGGTCAATGTAGATATATTCGGCTCTGACCGAACCCACTATCACTGCCTTTTCAAACGACGATCCGTCGCGGCCCTGCGATGAATCGATGTATGATGCCGCACATCCGGCCATCATAACCGCCAGCACCACCGTCATTAAATAAACTGCTGCTCTTTTCATCATGATAAAATTCTGATTTTAATGGTACTATGGAACCCACATGACTCAAAACCAATTAAACTGGTGTTTCTGTATTTGACAGATGCGGGTTTCATATTACACTTCCATATGTTCTGCGAATAATTATTTTCCTTATAATCCTGTTTTACAATACTTTATCGCCTCCGGCGAATATTACAGCGTAGCGTTTACGGCATTGAAAAAGAACGTTACAAATATAATATTCTCTTGCAGGGGATTAACTATAAATTTTCCAAATACCACTGATACATCCTCCCGGCACCCTCTTTCAGCGAAGGGGGATTAACTATAAATTGTCCAAATACCATTGATACATCTTCGCGGCGCCCTCTCTCAGCGATGTGGCATGCCTGAATCCCAGGCTGTGCAGCTTCGATGAATCGAGAAATTTCCTCGGTGTGCCGTCAGGCTTGCTTGTGTCAAAGACCAGCTCTCCCCCGAACCCCGTTGTCTCTTTCAGCAACAAAGATAAATCCTTAATTGTTATCTCCTCGCCGGTTCCGATATTGATATGTGTATTGCGCACCTCGGTCGTTCCGGCAGGAACCAGGTCCCTGAACGAGATCTTCTCCATGATGAAGACGGTTGCATCGGCCATGTCACCGCTGTACATGAACTCGCGGAACGGTTTGCCCGTTCCCCAGACAGAAACTATAGTCTGCGAGCCCTTTTTGTGTATCCCCTGTTTTTCAAGCAGCGCCATTATTTCTGTCTCTGGCTCGCTACCATTCAAACCGTCAACAGGCCTTCTGGCCAGATCGGCCCTGATGCCGGCAAAGTCACCATTACCCAGCAACTTGCCGAGATGAATCCGTCTCATAAGCGACGGCATCACATGACCACCGGTAAGATTAAAGTTGTCATTGGGTCCATAGAGGTTGGTGGGCATCACTGCTATGAAGTCAGTGCCATATCGCAGGTTGTACGCTTCGCACATCTTCAGTCCTGCGATCTTGGCTATGGCATACGGCTCGTTGGTGTACTCCAGCGGCGAGGTTAGCAGATGCTCCTCTTTCATCGGCTGGGGGCAATCGCGCGGGTAGATGCAGCTGCTTCCCAGGAATACCAGCTTCTTTACGCCATTCAGATAGGCCGCATGTATTACATTGGCCTCTATCATCAGGTTCTCATAGATGAACTCTGCCCTGAGGGTGTTGTTGGCCATGATGCCTCCTACCTTGGCTGCACAAAGTATCACTGCCTCCGGTTTTTCGGCAGCAAAAAATGCTTCTGTATCCTCCTGCCGGCGCAGATCGAGCTCGCTGAACGACCGTCCGATAATATTGGTATATCCCTTCCTTTTCAGCGCTGCCGTTATCGCCGAACCAACCAGTCCCAGGTGCCCGGCCACATATACTTTGGAACTCCTGTCTAACATCTTTTTACAAATCTTTAAACCCTGCAGGCTTCCGCAAACACCATGTTACATTATTGTCTGTTGCCTGCTTCCGGCAAAATATCTACTCAAAATAATTCGGAGTATAGAAGCCGCCCTTCTTCAGATATACCTCCTTCTTCACCAGCTTCACGTCTCCCTCCATCATGTCGGTTATCAGGGCCGCCAGGTCATACCGCGGCTTCCAGCCCAGCTTTGTGCGCGCTTTCGTGGCATCACCAATCAGCAGGTCAACCTCTGTGGGACGGAAATACTTCTTGTCGACACCCACAATCTCCCTCTTCTCCCTCATCTTGATCCTTATCCCTTCGAGGTACTCGGCCCCCACGAGATTTATGAAACGCTTCTCATCCATGCTGACCACATATCCCTTCTCATCAACCCCTTCACCCTTGAAGATGACCTCCAGCCCCAGCTCTGCCGCAGCCAGTTTGATGAAATCGCGTATTGTCGTTGTTATCCCCGTGGCAATCACGTAGTCCGACGGCTCATCCTGCTGCAGTATCAGGTACATCGCCCTGATATAATCTTTTGCATGGCCCCAGTCGCGTTTGCCCGAGAGGTTCCCCATGTACATCTTATCCTGCACCCCCATTGCTATGCGGCTCAACGCCCGGGTCACCTTCCTTGTGACAAATGTCTCTCCGCGGATAGGTGACTCATGGTTGAAGAGTATCCCGTTGCTTGCGTGCATTTTATAGGCCTCGCGATAGTTGACGGTTATCCAGTATGCGTAGAGTTTGGCCACGCCATACGGTGAACGGGGATAGAACGGAGTGGTCTCGCGTTGCGGAATCTCCTGCACCAGGCCGAAGAGCTCCGAGGTGGATGCCTGGTAGATACGCGACTTCTTCGTCAGCCCCAGCAGCCTGATTGCCTCGAGCAACCGCAGAGTGCCTATGCCGTCGGCATTGGCGGTATATTCGGGTGTATCGAAGCTCACCTTGACATGGCTCATTGCCGCGAGGTTGTATATCTCATCGGGCTGCACCTCCTGCACGATGCGCGTGAGGTTCATCGAGTCGGTCATATCGCCGTAGTGCAGTATGAAATTGCGCTGCTCCAGGTGCGGATCCTGGTAGATATGGTCTATTCTCTCGGTGTTAAACATCGATGCACGGCGCTTGATGCCGTGTACCGTGTATCCCTTTTTCAGGAGGTATTCGCTCAGGTATGCGCCGTCCTGCCCGGTCACGCCGGTGATCAATGCTACTTTCGACATATTGTTTTTCGTGTAAAATTACTACAATCCATGGATATTAAAAGCTTCCCGCTGACATGCCAGCCGGCGATGCCGCCCGGCCCTGCAGGCTTAGTCACTCTCAATCAGGCTACAACGGACCCTTCTTCCCGAAAACATACCGTAACCCGAGGTGCAGTCCGTAATGGCTGTGATTGAGCTTGTTATCATCACGATCAATATCTATCTCAGTGTCATCAAGTTGCTCCAGCCGGTCCTCGCCGTCAACCTCGTATGAAGTGATCTCGCCGGAGGTGATTCCGTAGTTGTTGAAAACAGTCACAAAGTCGAACACAACCATCAGATTCTGACTCAACGACCAGCTCATTCCCAGCCCGGCCTGCAGCCCCGTATGCATCCTGCCCCGGAACACCTGCTTCGCCTTTACATCATGCGGGACAAGAGAGAACCCCTCAACGTAATAATCGGTTGTGGATACCCTGTGATTCACCATCGTCTTCATGAAGTTCGGCCCCAGGCTGAACGAGGCGGCAAGCCTCTCTGTCCGCACGGTGTATCCCGCCTTTGGCGCGATCTGCAAAACAGGGCTGCTGTTTTCTATCTCCCCGAAGAATCCGACAAAGGAGAAGTGATCCGGTTCCCGGAAGTCGATCTCCTCTATCGATGCGCTGTTCCGCGTCAGCAGCCCCTTCTTCGCGTCAAGCTCAATAAAGAACCTGTCCCAAAGGCAGTATCCTGCCGTCAGCCCGGCATAGAGCCCCTGCCCGTAACGGAGCTTCATCGTATAAACCGATTTCTGGTTATCATTTACAAGCACCGTACTCATCACTTCCGGGTTGCTGTTAAAGGCATACCCGACCGAGGGCTGGAGATAAAACTGTCCGTAGGAGCGCAAAGCGAAGAAGACAAGGAGTAATATGAGAGTCAGTCGTTTCATTTCCAGGGAGTTATTTTGATTCCAATGCCTGCTGCGAGGCTGTTTGATCTGAGAGTCTCCCTCAGCCGGGTGTCGGGTGAGTTGGGATCAGTCATGCCATAAGGGTCTGTACTGATATTGGTGATCTCATCCCGATAAACAAATTCCTTCTGATAAGTCATAAAATCCTCAGCCGGGATTAGTGTGGATGACACCAGGTGAGCCCTGTCAGGCTTGTAGTAGTACGAGCTTGTGATGCCGGCCTCTGCAAAAAGGCTTAATTTCCGTGAGAGGGCATAGCAGAACTCCAGGCCAAAGCCCCAGGAGAAAAGGGGAGCCCGGTCAAATTCAAACCTGCGGCGGTCATTGTCAGTTATTGTTGTTACCCTGAGGTCAGCTGCCCCTATGCCGGAAAAGGCATAGATGTTCAGTGACGTTTTATTGACAGTTTTGCCGAACACTATTGCCGGCATGACGCTCAGGCTCCGGAAATCCCATTCGGTCTCTCCGTTCATCAGGTCTCTGCCGGCAGCTTCGAACTGTTTCCGGGTATTGGCAAATCCGGAGAGTCTCAGCTCCACCGCGAGGAGGTCATTGACCTCGTAACCTGCCGCAGCGCCGAGGTTGACGCCGGAGGCGACGGAGAATTCAGGGTCAATGAGGTTTGCATTCCGATATGTGAAACCTGTCCCTGTAGATACCCTCACCCAGTGTGTCAGGTAATCAGGCATCTGCTCTCTGGAGACGGAAAAGCTATATCCGGGAAACAGTTTAAAGTATACTCCCTGGGAAAAAGCCAGTCCGCCCGTTATCAGCTGTAACAGGAAAATGATCAGGAGTCTGTTCATGGCACTGAAGTTCAATCTTTCAAATAATATGTTAAAGATAGTACTTGCTTTCTGAAATTGTTACAGTTCCTGACAGCCTGACGGCTGTCGGGACAGGCTTCCGGCAGCCCGGGGATGATAAGGACAGATTCTGCGGGCCAATTCTCGTGACAGTAATCTGAAATGAGCAAGGGGTGACAATAGAAATCATAATTTGACATTGAGTGATTTTTCAGAAAGGAAGGCTCGAATCTCCTCTTCGAGAACAGCAGTGTTGACAAAATCAACTGGTTCAGAATAGTCAATATCATCGAAATAGTTGAGTTGAGCCCTGAAAAGTTTTTCTGAGAACAATTGGTCAAATATTTCTGATGCCCTCGCTGAGATCTGGTCTATTGAGAAATAATATTTCAGTATGAAATAGAGATCAACATAGTCCTTCCACTTTGAGCGCCTGCCGAGTGCATAGGCTTTCATTGCAGCAAGATCTATCAATTCAGGTATCTTAATTATATTGTCGAATTTCCTCTTCGGTACAATATGAAAAGGATACTCTAAAAATGTCATTTTGACATCACCCACAGTAACATTCATCTGGCTCGCTTCCCTCCAAATCACTTCGTAGGGCAATCGCAAGTCTGCTATTTTATCGATATTCTTTTTATGGTTGACAGAAGAGAATTTGAAAAGATCAAAATCAATCGACCGACGATGACCAATATACAAGGCTACAGCTGTACCACCCGCAAGATAATACTCCCTGCCGAACTGCCTGATCAATGGTAGCAATTCCTTCTGTTTTTCTGAAAGGATCTCCTTATGCATATTTTTTGAACAGAAGTGAGAAGTAGTGGTAAATCTGAGGATAATAGTTCAGTTCTTGCCTGCCCTTTGCACTAAAGAATACCCTGGCAACCTCCTTCATACCCATCAGCCTGATAAGTTTTCTGACGTCATCCATTGAGCCGTAATTCAGAATTGTCTCCACCAGAAGGGCGGGAGTGATATCCTCCTTTTTATCCTCGGGAACAGACCAGAACAGGCTGCTTTTCTGCCTTATAAACGCCTTTATTTCCGGACTATACATACTCAATGGCTATACCCAAATATAGTTAAAATCACCCGTTTATCCAACCATTTTTGCCCGTTGCTGCCCACTGCCGACAGAAACTGCCAAATGATAATGCCCACTGCCGGCTGATACTGCCAGATAATAGTATTGGCTGCCAGCTTCCAGCCTCTCAGGCAGTTCTTTCCCTGCGAATGCGAATCTTTATCGCATTCTCAACCGGCTTCTCCGATACCAATGCCAGGTACCCTCCGCCGCCGGCGCCTGCCAGCTTCCAGCCTCTCAGACAGTTCTTTTCCTGCGGATACGGATCTTTATCGCATTCTCAACAGGCTTCTCCGATACCAATGCCAGGTACCCTCCACCGCCGGCACCTGCCAGCTTCCAGCCCAGCGCCTGATTGCGGTAATGCTCAATAGTCTCACTCACCACAGCGCTCTTCATCAGCGGGAACATCGCCACCTGCGCCTCGAAGGAAGCACGGTAAAACTTCCCGAACGCGCTGATATCCCTCTTTAGCAGAGCTTCCCACACCCCGTCTGCCGCCTCTGCCAGTGCACGTGCCCCCTCAACGGAAATATTCGTCTGATCCAGAACATTGAAGTCGCCGGCACGCGGAGGCAGTGTTATAAACCACAGGTGCTCTTCAATGAAGTCGAGCACCTCCGGGTCATGCACGGGCGTGATCTTCTCCGGCCAGTAATCGCCGGAAGGATAATCGAGTCTGTTCAGCCCGGGAAAGACTATGCCAATAGCATCCTGTGAGCCGCTGACGTAAGCCGTCCCGGGCGGATTCTCCAGGCAGAAAAGCGTACGTGCCAGCAGGTGAGGATCACCCTCGGGAATATCTGTATGCCACAGCTCTATGGCCTTTCTGCGGGTTGAACTCGACATCCCGCTGCGGTCATTGAACTCCAGGTCAGGCTCGATAGAAATCGTCAGCACCGCGCCCGGCCAGTGTTTCGAGACATAAGGCTGGTCAAGCCATCCGCCTGCCAGGTCGAGCCGGTATGGTATACGGCACTCGCCGCGCAGCGCGGTGGTTGACCGTGGCGGCAGCCCCGCTACCGGAACACGTTTGCTTACAATCAGCTCAACCCCCAGCTCATCGCAGAGCCGCTTCTTGTCGGGGGTATAGCCATCCTCATTGACAAAGAAAATATCAGGCTTCAGCCTGCGAAGCTCATCTTCAAAATCGAGTAACCCCGATCCCTGATTGATCCATGCCTCCTTCACAAAGCGCAGCGAACTGATCATGTATAGTCTCTCGCGCTCACCGTTGATTGTTCTCCGTCCCTTCAGATCATTTATAGTGCGGTCTGAACCTACGCCCACGTAGAGGTCGCCATGCGTGGCTGCCTCCTCGAAGAAGGCCACATGACCCGAATGGAGCAGGTCAAAACACCCGCTGACAAATACTTTCTTAGGCATTCACAATTCTGAATTCCCGTTTCAGCACCTCTGCAATCCTTGCACGACCGTCAGCATCAATGTTCGAGCCGCTCGGCAGGCAGAGGCCATTCTCAAACAGCTTCTCCGAGGTACCGTTGACATAGGCCGGGCATCCGACGAAGACGGGCTGCAGGTGCATCGGCTTCCAGAGGGGGCGCGACTCAATACCTGCCGCCTCAAACGCAAGGCGAAGCTTCTCACGGTCTGTTCCCGCCACGGCGGGATCTATCACAATGCATGTCAGCCAGAAGTTGGAACAGAAATCCGGAGAAGGTTCCGACTGGAAAGTGACACCCGGCACATCCTTCAGCAGCTCGCGGTACCAGGCGTTGAACTCGCGATGCTGTTTTATGCGGAGATCAAGCACCTCGAGCTGTCCGCGTCCCACGCCTGCCACCACATTGCTCATGCGGTAGTTGTACCCGATGACGCTGTGCTGGTAGTGTGGTGCCGGGTCACGAGCCTGTGTGGCAAGGAAACGTGCACGCTCAATCAATGAAGCATCATCCGAGAGCAGTGCCCCGCCGCCGCTGGAGGTGATTATCTTGTTGCCGTTGAACGACAGAATACCGAACCTGCTGTTGCACCCCACACGTCTGCCCATATACTCTGAGCCCAGCGCCTCGGCAGCATCCTCAACCACAGGAATGCCATACCTGTCTGCCACAGCCATTATCTCCTTCATCCTGGCCGGCATCCCGTACAGATGCACCACCACAATCGCCTTAATCCTACCCCCTCCCCCCTTTCCACTTTTATCTTTCAACTTTTCACTTTTATCTTTCCACTTTTCATTCTCAACTTTCAACTTTCTACTTACCTCTTTTATAGCCTGTTCAAGCAATTCCGGATCCATATTCCACGTTCCCGGCTCGCTGTCAACCAGCACCGGCGTGGCCCCCAGGTAAGCTATCGGGTTGACTGTTGCGGAGAAGGTGAATGACGTGCCAATCACATAATCACCCGGTTTCACGCCGAGCAGAACCAGCGCGAGGTGAATTGCCGCCGTTCCCGAGGAGAGAGCAGCAACATGCTTCGCCCCTGTGGCAAGGCTGAGCTCACGCTCGAAAGCATCAACATTCGGCCCGAGCGGAGCAACCCAGTTCGAGTCAAATGCCTCCTTCACATACTTCATCTCCCCGCCCCCCATGTGCGGACTGCACAGATAAATCTTTTTCGTCATACCAACTCAAATAATCAACTCTATATAGGAAACTCTTTACAGAGTCCTGACAGTATGACCGGAGTCTCTTTTTTTTCAGCAAACAATGTGGACATGCTTTATTCCTACATTTATTTCCCGCTTTATCACCTTATCATTTTTTGTTGTTATAACCATAAAAAGAAATGATTTTTTATGTTTTTATGGTTATAGGCCTAAGAAACCATCGACTCTTAAGAGGTCCTGTTTTTGCCTGTTATTTTGCGGACATTCAGATACCATTGATATCTGAAAGGAACTCATGATAAATTATCCGGATTAATCACTTCAAACGATTTTACCGGATATGCATTGGTAAAAGTCTTTGAAAGAGCCGCCTTCTTTTCAGGATTCCATTTGAACTCATAAGCCCGGAACACTCCTCCCACTTCTTCGATGTAATCTATTTCCTGTTGCCGGGTTGTTCTCCAGAAAAAGGCCTCTGGCCTTGCCTCCATGTTCGAAGTAAATTTAACCCGTTCACTGATCAGGTAATTCTCCCAGAGAGCGCCGGTATCCACCCTTGACCGCAGAGGAAGGAAGTTGCCAAGTATCGCATTTCTTATGCCGTTATCATAGAAACAAATCTTCTTTCCCTTCCTGATCTCATTCCTCACATTCCTGCTCAATGCAGATAACCTGAAAACAATTTAAGCCTTCTCCAGAAGATCAATGTACCTCTCAACCGTCCCCTGATCAGAACCACAGATCTGTGCAACCTCATTGAAAGAGACCTCACTGCCAACCTGCAGGGCAAGTGCTTTTACGGTTTTTTTCAAGCTGGACAGGTTTTTGATACCGCCAATGGCCAGGATATCTTTAAAAAGATAATCTGAGGTTAACTCTTTCAGAATCCTTTTCTCACGACCCTGATTAACCACTACGTCAGGATATGACCCGTATATCAGCCTTTGTTCCAGGGTTCTCCTTTCTTCCAGGAAACCATTGTGTTTTGACAGTTCCCCGAAAGAAAAAGGATATAAATAAAATTCATACTTCCGGTCTGTCTTGCACCGTATAAAACAATCGTTTTATTTTGAAACAAATGCTCCAGTAATACTATTTCGAGATATCATTCAACTATATATTAATCCCAAACAAACATTATTTTTTCCGG
>Ga0209606_1000580_pt1 | contig 53458 bp, 38 predicted proteins | sample AD_UKC057_MetaG_FD_184412 | JGI IMG/M metagenome (GOLD analysis project Ga0209606, IMG submission 184412) | Active sludge microbial communities of municipal wastewater-treating anaerobic digesters from USA - AD_UKC057_MetaG (SPAdes) (version 2) | ecosystem: Engineered > Bioreactor > Anaerobic >... | reverse complement strand
CTATAAACAGGTCTTACTTTTTCATCAGTCATTCCTTCCTCATACCATTTAATTTCCGACTTTCTTTGAATATCCTTTGCATAGTCTTCTTTTCCCGGTATTGGGGTGGTGTCTTTTATATCAAATGCTTCTGTGAATTCAAAACTATGTCCACCAAAACGTCCACGAAGTGTAACGTTCAACTTATCCTTTTCACCAATTGTTAATTCATCATAAGATTTTTTTCCAAGCTGCCTAACATATCTATCAGTTATTTCAGCTTTTTGGTCTTTAGAATACGGTGTTATTGCAGATTTACTTGGTGAACGAACAATAACTGGTTTTGCATCTTTATTAACAGTCCTGTTATATTGTGCCCATCTTGGCTTACTCATAACAAATTTCGCATTTGGATTCTGAAGCCAGATTAAAATTGAATTAATAAAGCTATATGGGTGTCCCTGTGCATTTTTAAATGCAAGAATAATACGCATAGTTTCTTTATATTCCTCATCGCTGTCAAGATTAACGAGTTTTTCTTTGAAACCCAATAATTTATCCTGAATTTCTTCTTTCGATTGTGGTGTAATACCACCTTCGCCAGATGCAGTTGTTTCAGCAGCACTTACGTCAGAAATTAATGCATCAAGTGATGCAACCAATGACGATTGACTTTCTTCTGGCGATGCTTTTTCCAACCCATGAATTTCTTTCAATGCTGGTTCAATAAATTTTGCATACACGTTTCTCCACTGGTCTTCAGTGCTACCAATCCACCAAAACCAAAATCCCATCCTGTGTGCGGGGAAAATGTTTCTGAATTTCGGACTTAAACTCCATTCAGCACCGTGTTTTCTTAAAATATCCTTATATTTAAAAGTTTCCTTATTTTCAGGTTTACTTGGGTCAATAAATAGAATATACTTTCCAGTTAAAGTTTTACCCTTACTTGCTTTAAATGCCTCATTAATCATGTTTCATCACCATTAACAATAAAGTTATTTTCTTCGATGTTTTCAACATTTTCACTCATAATAACATCGAAATTTGCTTTTAGTTCCTGTTCTTGAAGTGCTTGTTTATACTCCATGCCAGTCCCCATTTTTTCTGCAAGCTCCATTGCAGTAATGTGCTTTGCTTGTTTAATTTCTTTCATTATAAATACTATTTACAGTTTATAAATCCTATCCGGTTGATTCTATGAATTTTATTTCTTTTATTGGTATTTTATCAGGACTTGCATGCGATTTTGAACGTGCTCTGTGCGTGTAAACAAAGAAACCATCTTTATCTGCACCCATACTAACACCATCAAATGATTTTCCTTCAACTTTAGGTATTCTCAACCCATTAACAACGCCACCCTCATGATAAGTCGAGCCACCCGCAAGATATTTAAGAATTTCTTCTTTCATTTCTTTACCTATTGACTTTGACCTCATTAATGACTCTTTAGTTACTTGATAATCAGATTTTGTTTTACTTTCACTCAATACTTCTCTATCGGTAAGTGCCCAATATAATTGACGCTTCAATTTTTCATCGTGAGTGAAATCTTCATAGTTGTTTTGTATAAATTCCAATACAGATGCTTCAGAAGGGTCTCTATATCCCGGTTTTCCACCTTGATTATTCCATTCGTCATACTTTTGAACAAAAAAATCAACACCCACTTGTTCACCATTGACATCCCAAGTATCTTTGGGGGAGTCGGGATTTAATTTATCGTATGAAAATTCATTAAGCATCATTGTTTCGCCATCAGAACCCCTATGCCCCTTCCACGTATATACTAACTTATCGCCACGTAAAACTCTTTCTTTTTCAAAAGGTTTAACATATTTTTTCCCCTCACCCTTTTTAACGTATGCAATCGTGATGTGCGCACGATATTCCGGGAATTTAGTTGTGTTAGGCAATTGCCTCATAATTCCATTCAATTTAGTTAATTCAGGTGAATTAACATCAAATTTAACCACATCAAATTCAGGATTTTCAAATACTGATATTCCTTTGATTCTAACTTCAATAGGTTTCATTGGCATATTTTCTTTGAAAAGTTTAAACACTTCCTCTGATGTTACTTCATCATGAAAACCATATAATATGGTTAAATGTGGTTCTTTTTCAATACCATAATCGTTGCCAACTGTGTATATATCTTCTGGTTTAATAACCGATGTTATTTTTTCCCATATTGGCACATCAAGAAATAGCATCAAACAGCCATACTCAATGCGCTCACTTGTTTCTTCTTTAATCATCTTACCATTTTGACCCGTCAAAGCTAATAAATCTTCACGATTATTCCTAATTTTACCAGAATAAACCTTTAATAGCATTGATTTTAACATATCACCAATAGCTTTACCCTCTAAACCAAGTTGCATTAAATCATTACCATTTACCGCCAATTCACCAAGACCTTTAGGATATTTACCTGTAAGCAATTCTTGTGCTGCAGTCTTAATTACATTTGGAATGATTTGGCTTTGCAGTGTTTGTGGAGAAAGAGCATACATGTTCGAAGCAACTGCTCTTGCTTCAACCATATTGGTCGCCTCACCGCTATCAAATGCCATTTGCAACGCCTTAATTTCCTTATATGTATCAATGTCACCCCTCAATTTATTCTTATAAAATTCTGCTGGATTCGGAACGAGATTGTGTGATAATAACCACACAAATTCTCCCATAGTTTTAGCGTTCTCCCAAATATTTTGCCCCATTAATAAACCAGCATCTTTACCAAAGATATTTTTGAGCAATCCAGTCTGTTTCAATAAAAACGCACCTGTGAATTTATCACCCTTCTTTACAATTTTATCAAATTCAGTTAAAATACGCTCTGCAGGAATTTCTCTTATTCTACCAGCAGTATTTTGAATCATTTTCATTGTTTCAGGTTCAATTTTAAAACCAAAACGACTTGCAAATTGCACGGCACGTAACATTCTAAGCGGGTCATCACTAAATGCTTCGGGATTAACCACACGAATGGTTTTATTTTGAAGGTCTTTTTGCCCACCATACGGGTCAACAATGTTTCCGTCAATATCTTTAGCTATTGCATTAATTGTGAAATCCCTGCGTTCCAAATCTTTTTCAATTGGTAACGCATGGTCTGATGTCACATCAAATCCTTTGTGTCCACCCTCACCGCTCGGTTTTTCAGTTCTCGGTATTGCAATATCAATTTCCTCAGTAGCACCTTTCGGTTTAAACTTCAAAATGCCAAACGATTTGCCAACGGCATCTACTCGTCCATACTTTGAAAGTATTTGTTCAAGTTTGTCCATTGGAACACCCGTGATAAGTACATCTAAATCTTTAGATTCCTTACCCAAAAATTCATCACGTACCGCACCACCAACACTAAATATTTTACCACCAAGTTGCTGAATTTCTTCCTTAAATGGAAGTTGCTGTAATGACATTAATTCAGCTTCGCTTAAATTAAATTTATTTTCTGGACTAACATTAGCTACATAGTCTGACCACATATCTGAATATATATCAACAGAAATTGTTTTTTCTTTATTTAAATATGCCTGTGCCACACGATGATAACCATCTTCAACCAAGAAAGTCTTATTGGTGATATTATAAAACACCAATACTGGCTCATTTGTTTGAGACGGTCTGCCTTGCTTAATATCCTGTATTGCGCCAAACATTCCACGCTTACTTACCGTTAAATCCTGCAATGGAAAATCTGAAACATGAATTGGTTCATCTTTGAATACACCACGATTTAATTGATTATAATCTAAGTTTTCAGCCAAATCATCATAATCATCCGGTGAAGGTTCTGGAAGAACTGGTATTTTGTTACCATATTTTCTGCGAACATATTCCTCAATTGTTTCTTCTTTATATCCTAACAATCTTCCAACATAACGTGCTTCATCGGCAGATTTATCATTAAGATAACCACCGTGACTTCTGGCAAAATCATATAACTTCTTACCCTTATCGGCATCACGATAAATAACGCACATTAACGTACCCTGTGTCGTTATTCTTACGGGCATAACTCCCAACCCATACTTTTGGATTTTACCCATATTACCTTTTGTCATTTCAATAAAAGCAACATCACGTTTACCATTCAACAATGTTTTTAAAGCACCTTTATCGGTAAACGCTTCCTTTGCATCAATTTCTTCACTGATATAATCCATAAGTTTCATTTTGCCTTCAGTATCACGGGTATTAAATCTTAAATGTTCTTTTGCGGGATTTTCCCATTCCAAATATATGGTATAATATCCATATTTTACCATATCTGCAAAAAATTTTTTAAATACCCCCACAACCCTTTCTTTAGTGAAACCATTAATATTTAAATCTCCACGAAATTGTTGCGAATAATATTCATAAGTTACTCTAACCCAGCCATCTTCTAACGCTTTATTAAAAACTCTCTCGATGTCCCATCCATACGGTTCGTTTTTATATTGCGTTAGAATATAGCCAGCATGTTTCAATTTTGGCACTTGTATTAATCTATCATCCGGTGAAATCCAACCCCAAAAATCTTTATTGAATGAAACACGTTCTTCATTTAATGAATTTCTTTTGGTGAAAACCAGATATCCACCATCGCCATCCTCTGCAATAACCTCACCAGTTAAATCAAACTCGCTAATATCAGAAAAATCAGGCTCGTTTGAATACCTTTTTGCATCTTCAAATGTCTTCGTAACCCAAATAATATTTCTTGCAGGATATTTGTCAAGTTCAGCCAATTTTTCATCAGTAATATGCGCAAAATCATCAACATTTTCTAATTCATCTCTCTCATATCTAACAACATCACCAGCAGTTTTACCACCAATCATTAAATAAGATTCAACACGATATGCTTTACCAGAAAATATTTCGTTTTCATTAACAAAATTATATATAACGTCTTCAACTATTTTGCTTAATTCCAAATTACGAATATCGCCCTGATTACATGCAGCACTGGTATTACCCAAACCACCTAATTGACATTTCTTTTTTACTGCAACTGCTTGTGCCCCCGGCATCCACGCTTTTTTTCTTCCCTCATCAACAACAAATTCGTCCTTAGTTGCATCGCTTGCATGATGATATTCCAAATCCTCATTTGTTGTTGGAATATTATTGTCTGTCAATGGCGAAGTATCGTTCTGATTATATACGGGGAATTCATCTTGACCCAATGCATTATCTGTTGAAAATTTTGAAGTCCCATCTTCAGGCAGATAAATTACATTATTTCCAATGTTAGGTTCTGTGACACCAAAATAACCACCATAATCAAAATATTTTAACACACCATCTTTATATCCAAGATTTCCTTTTTCAACATAATCGGTTGATTTAATTCCAAATTGAATTAATTCATTTCTGATATTGAGTAATCCCATGAGATAGTTATACGCCTCTTTCCTAACTTGTTCTGATATGTTGGCTTCTGGGTTGCCAGTTAAAATTTTATTTGCTGCATCAACAATAAATTCTTGATTAAACTTATTGGGTTTAATTAAAATAAATAAAATTTCATGAAATTCGTTACCATTTGGTTTAATTATATTAATAATGTTTTCAAGTTCAGAAAATCTTGATTTGGGTTTATCTTGAATATTTTCTTGAATTATTGCAAATGCTGATAATTGTTTTTCGTTTTCAGTATCAACAATTTTATATAAACCAAATACTTTTGCAAGATATTGAGGCTTTGCCCTGATTAATTTTGATGCAGCATCTGCTTCACCAACATCGGTTGTTAGCTTAAATATTCTTTCATTATCAATTTCATATGCAATTCCATTTGCGCCCTTACCAAGATATTTACCAATACGAATGTTAAGTTTTCCTGCAGCAGCGTTTGCCATTTTTCCGGCATATTCCATATTATTTGGAATATGCCATTGTAATGAATCTGATTTTGTAAAAACATTTTCATTAACCACACCAGTGCCGTCACTAACACCATAGGGTGTCCATGCCCACATTCCATATCTTACTTCTTCAGTATTACCAATATCTGAAAGGAAATCATCATTACCACTGGCATCACCAAAATATTCGTAAAGTTTATAATTTGCCATCTGAATTTATAGTATATTCATAAATACAAACTTAACGATAAAAATGGAATAAAAAAAGGGTAATTCTTATTACCCTTTAGCTTGTTTGTTTCTTGCTTGAATTTCTTTGATTACTTCAATCACCAACCCTTTTATCATTTCTTTATTCTCATGCAGTACTTCTTTTATCCTTTCCACCGCATACATTTCAATGATAGTATCTCTAAAAGCTTCTTGAATTATTGGTTCTAAGCTTTCTGCAAGATAGCCATTCACCGCTTTTTTAATATTTTCATTAATAAACGTTTCATTAATCTGGACTGGTTGTTGTGCATATCCCTGTGGGGGTTGATTTCTCATCGGTGCACCAACTGTTGGAGCATTTATATATTGCTGCATTGATTCAGCCAATGTCTGATTTTTAGATTGAAAATCACGATACATCTGGTCATCTCTTTCAGGCATCATGTCAACTTCAGCTATTTCATTAATAGCTTGTGGATGCTGTGGTGCTTGTCTTGGCACTGTACGTGGAGCGTTCATTTTCGGTGTTTCGCCTTTCTTTTCAGCCACCTTAATGTCAACAGTTTTAACTAAATTTGTTGACGCAGTTTCTCTGCCTGAACGATACGCTTCAAGTAAGCCGTTTAAGAAAACATCTCTTGGTGCAACACCAGCACCAACATTTTCACCCAAAGAAGAAGGTGTCATGTTTCTTTGCTTTTTACGAGTATTAATTTCGTCTTTGAGCTTATTTAAATTAGGTTTTTCTGCCATTTTATAAAATTTTATTAATTTTTATAATAAATACTCTATTGTTTGAAAAAAGTCTTTCTTTCAAACGGAATTGTCGGTAATTCTGTCTCTTTTACAACACTTTTATTTAATTCACCCTGTGTTTTATTTAAAGTGTCTTTAAAGAATCTGTCATCGGCAGGTGCAGTTCCTTTTACAAGTGTATCATACAAGTTAGGCAAACTACCAACAATTGCAGTATCTGGAATTCTTTCTCTGTCTTTATCTTTTATATCAATCAACTGGAAATTATTTTTATCGTCAATTACAACCAACAAATTACCACGATTTTTCTTATACACATTACTTGCAATATCACGCAATTTTTTGACATCATCTGCTGTAATTTTTCTCTTTGCCTTATTACCACGTCTAATGCTGTCCCATTTTTGTCTGCGCATATCACCCCTTGGCACTTCCTGACCACGGAATTCCTTATCGTATTTATAGTCGAAATCAGGTTCTTTTTTTGTTGAAACATAAGCAACAATACCACTCATGTCCGCATCACCACCTTCATGATATCCAGTTGGTATCATTACCAAATTGTTTTCATCATGAAACCTTTTTCCTGTTGGATAGACTTTTGATATCTTATCGACACGAAACATTCTCCAACCGGGTTTTGCGCCCTGTTCATCAGTCCAATAATCATGTTGAAAACTGTCTCTACGTGTCGGTCTGTTCTCAAAATCAGAGCTATTTTTTGGATTGTCCTGCCATGCCCTTAAAACAAGATTACCTGCTTTTGATGTACCAAGAACATATGGTCTTATTGTGCGATATCCCATCTTATTGGAATCATCGCCAGTATAGTAAATATAAAGGTATTCATGCTTTTGAATAGCATCAATAATAGGTTGCTCTCCCACACCTTCATTTAAAAGTGTACGAAACAACCTAATACCTTCACGTAATATTTTGTTCTCAAATTGCATTATGCTGTGGCATCGTTATATTCTCTGTTTCTATTGAATTTGTTTCTTGCCATTGATTTCTCTCTGGTTTTGATATCTGTTGCACCACCAACCTGACCATTCATTTCACCTTTACCGTTTTCATCACCAGTTGATAACGCATCGGGATGTCCAACTTCATATTTATCGTTTTCATCGTAGTCGTTTCTGGCGATTGCTTTTTTCCTGAACGGTAAGCTAATATCTTCTAATCTACTCATTGTTTTGTGTTTTAATTTAAATATTATTTTTTATAAATACCTACTCATCGTAATTTTTAAATGTGAGCACAATATACTCCATTAAATGTGGAACAGTATCCAAAAATTTAATTTCTTCTGCACCAAACCATCCATATTTTGTATTCTCACCATTTAATGTCACATCAGTCGGTTCACCATCGTATCTACAAGCAAATAAGTGCTCAATGCTGTCTTTATGTCTTTGTATTGTGAATGCATCGACCAACTTTTCAACTTCCAAACCAGTTTCCTCTTTTATTTCTCTCTTGCACGCCTTTTCAGGTGTTTCACCCTTTTCTATTCCACCACCGACAAGTGCCCATTTGTTTGGTTGCCACATTTTTGGCTCATCAGCACGCTTTAATAGTAATATCTTATTGTCATTATTTACAATTACTGCAACTGCGTTTTTTTTTAAATCTTCTTTCGCTTCCGTTAATCTCGGTGTTTGATATGGTTTTAATTCTGAATTTGGATTTGTGTTGATGTCCTGTCTTAATTGTTTTGACCTTTCAACGCCACTTCTTTCTGAATTTAAAGTTCTTTCAACAAAATCTTTCATTAATTTACCACCAGCAAGTTCATATTCTGCACTACTTTGTGTTTGTGGATTAAAGTAATCAAAATAGTTCTTCAATCTTTTGAGTTCTTGGTATGTTAAATGACCGTTTTTAACGATAAATTTAGCTCGTTTAACACCATTTCCCTGTGGGGTGGATACAAGTACCGACTGAATGTGACTTAACACGGCAGAGGGCACAGAATACGTTTTATTGTATAATTCCTGATTAGCCATTATCTCTTTCCAACAAATTTATTAACTTATCAATTGCTTGTTTATCAAATTTTTTATTGATTAAACCAGCAATCTTTTCAACTTGTTTATTTTGCACTTCTTTGTCTTCGCCTTTATTGGAAATTTCATCCTCATTTTTTTTATCTATCATTTTGTCTTCAGCAACAGCACCCTCATCAATTTGTTTGGGTTCTTCAAATGCTTTTTCAAAATGTTTCTGAACTAAATCGGCAACCTTTCTTGCCCACTCAAAATCCATTTTTTTCCTATCTTCAGGTTGACTTTCAAAATCATGCTCAGAATGCATTCTGAAATCTGATTTTAATTTATTGGGATTGCGATAATAATACTCTAAGGTTTCCATGTATTTGTCATACATTAACTTAGCTAAGTCATTTATAAATTCCTGTTGACCTTTATTATATTCTTTGCCCTCAAAAAATGGCAACAAGGTAAATCCAAAGCGACCAAGCATGTCATATCTAAAAGGCTGCGTACCAACCTTCACGTTATAATCAGTAGTATTATTTGCTTGAGTTTCTTTATCTGCGCCAGTTTCTGGAACATCATTTTTTCCAATCAAATCACCGTTTGAATCAATAACCTCAAACAATTCTTTCTTTTTTATTTTCATGTCGGCATATTTTAATATAAATACTTATCAATGCGTTAATCATCATCGCCATCTTCACTCATGCTATTAAAATATTCCGATTCCGGGTCGAATTGCTCGTCAGCTTCTGCTTCCAACGCACCTTCTTGTTCGTTAACAAAATCATCAAATGCTTCAGCCAATTTTGGAACTTCTTTAAATAAAACATCCATCGAAAACTTATCAGGAATGCCATGCTTTTTCTTGAAAGTTTCGAAATATGCACTTCTCTTTTTTGCCTGTGCTTCCAAATATAAATCTTTATCTGATTTACTTACAAGTTCGGACATTTCAAGTTCTTTCAGTTTCTTTTCCTGCTCTTCTCTTTTCCTATCAAGCTCTAATTCAATTTCACTTTTCGGAACTTGTACATCCGGTCTAACTATTTCAATGAATGTACCATTAAATGCGCCCACATGATATGAACTACCATCTTTAATTAAAACCAAATCACCCTTTTCATATTGTGAATTGATTGATTTAATACGTGGCTTATTGATTGCAGTCATTTTTTCATTAAGGAAATTCAACGCATTTTCATATATTTCAAAATATACCTTATCGTCATCATACATTTTAAAACCATCCCATACTAATCTTGGGTCATATCCGGTTTTATTCCAGAAACCAACTTCCAATTCTTCAAGATACATTGAACTATCAAAATCGTCTTCATTGAAGTTTCTCAATTCTAAATCATATGATGTGAAACTACCTTTAACGAGATTACCTTCCTTATCAAGTTTAACGAGTATTTTCTTACGTATCTCTGGGTCAAAGCCAACCAAAAGTGTTTCAACTCTCTTATTAAAAGCATCCAAATACTTTTCATAGTTATATTCACCAGTCATATTTGGATTTTCTTGTAAATCTTCATTACTGATTAGCTTACAACGTAATAAAACAGTACCATCGGCTTCTTTTTTTGCATCACCATGTGATTTCTTTGTACCAGTATTGACGTAATAAACAACACTATCCAATTCAGGTTCAGGTGGCATATAATTCGCAACTAATTTTACCTTATCTTCCGGTTTTAAACTATCTTCAGATTTCAATATAACCAGTTCATTTTTATGTTTTTGGAACAACTGTTCGGCAACTTCTTCACGCTGACGTTTAAGCAATTCCATATGTGCTTGCATACCCTTTTCCCTACCATTCTTATCGTTACCTCTTTTCATGTATGCATTAATACTCACCTTAACTTTACTCTTACTTGCAATTTTCTTTAAAGGAATTTGCATATAACGAATATTGTCACAATAGTCATAATAGTAGTCAACAAATTCTTTACCCTGACCATGAAGAATCATATTCAAACCCTTATCAATAAATTCCTCAATATATTCCGGCATTATTTTCGATTTGATGGTGTTTCCGGTTAATTTAATCTTTTCTTTCATCTCCCCGGTTTTCTTATCCTTGGCAAGTGAAAGTGTTGCGTAGTTAATACGTGAAAGGTTAAGGCATGAAATTGATTCGCCATCATCATCCACTGACATAAATGGTGGTTTCATTTCTTCCTTATTATACTTGGCGATAAGTGCTTTAATACCCTTTTGACCATCATATTGCCACATATCCTCAATCAATCCTTCAGTTTCACCCTCAAATACGCCCTCATTGGTGATTCTAATCTTTGTTTTTTCTGGGAAGTGGAAGTTAATACCGTCAGTAACAGCAAGTAATGCAACACATCCAAATTTACTAAACCATGTTATTGCATGACGTAAATGTAGCCTACCAGTACAAGTAATACGAGCAGCACAAACGTTATCTGACCAGTTAAATGATATTGCAGAACCCAATGCACCGAACAACGAGTTGTTCAAGATTTTTATAGGTAACTGTTTTATTTTAAACATTGCAATGTTGGCAACCGTCAGTTCCTTATTTAAGTATTTGACGTGTGTTTCAGGGTCGATTTCCCTCAAAAGAGAAACCTCTTCTTTGTTCAATTCAGTGCTATTTGCCAGCTTCTTATATATGTTACGAGTGGTTGTTAAATACAAGAGCATTTTCTTTATAACACCCGTAATATCGAAGATTGGGAAAACATTGTCTGTAAGCTGAATCATAGGATAAAGAGAAGCATAGTCAATTTTTATAATTCTCTTTGTGTATCCGGTTTTATAACATCTTGCCAAGCCACCTGAAAATCTTTCAGTTTTATCGCACACCGGAATTGCTAAATCATTTTCATAACTCCATGCTGTCATAAGCAAGTTCCATATGGCTGCAGTACCCATAGTACAAACACGTTGATATGTGGTGGGAACAATTTTAGCCAACATAAATGATGATTGATTGTACAATTCATCAACCTGTTCTGTTTCCCAAAGGTCATCGAGAAGATATTGTTTTACAAGCCTTTTACCACCAATAAATGATGTCATGCCATTTGGAAGTGCTTCTTTCTTAAACCACTCATAGAAATTAGGTGTCCCATCGAGATAATTTTTTCTTGTCCTCTTATACTCATCTTCACCAAACTTATCTTTGTTTGCTTGAAGTATGTGTAATTTCTTGGTGACTTCTTGATATTCGTCAGGCACTTGAATATATTCATTCTTATCGTTTATCATGAACATTTTATTTTCATGATAATACCTACCAATTGAAAAATCTTCGCCTTTAATGTAAGTTCTGTTTGGTTTTGCAACTTTTTCGTGTTTTGCAATATATTTCAAACCAGTTGCTTTGACTTCGGTATTAACTGCTGCAGTTTTCTTTGCTGCATGTAGAATATCTATGATTGAATATCCCCACATTTCAGTTGCAGTATACTTATCAGCAGTGTTACCATATTTAACAGAAGTGTTTCCTCTTCTTTTTATTTGACTTCCTTTTTTAAGACCCATCGGAATCTTGGTCAAATCCATATTCAAAAGCTTTGCCCTGCCAAGAAGGAACTCAAAGTCAAACATTTCTGAGTTATACCCGGAAATAACCGCAGGTTTCAGATAATCAATTAAATTGAAAAAATCCTGAATTAACTTGATTTCGGCTTCATCATCGTTCAGCTTTTCAGCTTCGAGTATTGTTTCAAATCCCCTGTTATCCCTAACACCAATTAAGAAAACCCTACCAATTTGAAATCTCAATGCAGTTGTTTCAATGTCAAATGTTACTTTATGAACATTTTTATATTCTTCATATCCCTTATACAACCTTGTGCGATTAGATATGAAAAATTGCTCAGTAACCCTTGGAGCGTAAAATAAATCACGATATAAAAAGACATAATCACCCTTTTTATCTTTAATGAACCTGTCTTCATTGTCTTTAGCTTTTTCATACGGGTCAATACCGCCATCTTTCAAATAATTCATAATTGAATTATACGAATAACGGCTTGTTAACTTATAACAATAACCATCGACAAGTCTTTTTTGATTTCCAGTTTTTAATTTGGTGATTGTAACACCATATTTAACCCTTTTACTTTCTTTCATAGTATCTGACTTGCCAGCATATAATTCAATATTATGCTTCGACAAATCCTTCATATACATAAATGGTTCGTATGTTGCTTTAATAATTTTAGGTTCTTTACCCGGTTCATGAATAACACATTCCGCAACATTAGTTGTTGGGTCTGTTTCCACATTCACTAAGTACTTTAAGTCATTGTTGTATCCTTCAAGAAAGGCTTTAATTTCCCCTAAAATTTCTAATTTGTTTAACTCCATGATTTATTTTTTATGTTTTTCTTTTATTTTTTGTATTACTTCCGTTAATACCGATTCAGTTACATTTGATTTATAATCTTCATTGTCAATAACTTTGACAATTTCTTTCCGTTTGCTTTCGATTGATGAATAAACATAGTCATCAATAGTGTCCGGGAATATTGCCGGATATATGTTAACCACATCCTTTTGTCCGATACGATGCAACCTGTCACTCACTTGGTCATAGTCACCGACTGAATAAGGTAGAGTGATAATGAATAGTTTGCTTGCTGCAGTAAGTGTCAATCCATAACCACAAGTCTGAATACTACCTAAAAATACTTTTAAGTCACTTTTTGGGTCTTGGAATTTCTTAACAATATCTGCTCTTTCCTCATCTCCTTGGTCGCCAGTATGAAGTGCTGCCACGTCACCAAGTTTTTCTTTTAATTGATATAGCGCATCCTTGAAAAAATCAACTATTACCACTTTCTCACCAGTTTCAAGAATGTTTTCAACAAGTTCGATAATGTGTTTAACCTTCAATGAAGCAGTATATTGCCTTAAACGGAGCATTATTGTTAGTGGATTACGTGTCGGATGTTCAAGAAACTCATTTGCTACACCAGCTTCAATTTCATTGTAAACTGCAAACTCACGCTCATCCATTTCAAGAATTAATCGCTGATATATTTTATCTGGTAAATCAGTCAATACTTCGAACTTTCTCTTTCTATGAGTATATGGCGCAATTTTATGATAAAGTTCTTCCAATTTTTGTTCTGCACTATCTGTAATGTATCCCCAACCACCATTATAATCATACGACATACCACAATAGTATTCATAAAAATTCTTTTTTGTTGGAAAATCTGTAGGTGAAATTTGATTTAAAACTGTGTATAACTCAAATGCTCTGTTTGGTGCAGGTGTACCCGATAAGAAAATCTTACTTATCTTATCACCATTAAATATTGATTTATTGAAAGTTCTTTTAAAATTCTTATATGTATTTGCCTTGGTGTTCTTTAATTTTTGAGATTCGTCACAAATAACAGCATCGATTCTATCAATTTTTAACTTTTTCCATTTTGCCAAGAATTTCTGTTGATTACTTGAATTAAAATAGTCATAATTCACTATGACATATTTTGCATGCTCAACATCACATTTATTCTTTTTTGAATTCACAACATAATATGTGCTTTTTGTGAATTTTTCAACCTCATTGGCATAGTTGTACTTTAGTGAATTGGGTGTAATAACAATAACCTTTTCAAAACCATTCATTTCGACATAAAGTATTGAAGATAAGGTATTGTGTGTTAATATGCAATGGTCAGTAGCGTATAAATGGTCATGAGAATCAATTAAAATACATTGTGCCTCTTTTTTCCCAACATATTTTATTTCTAAAATCGCTCTATTTGGTGGATATTTTGTTGGTGCAACAAATGTTTCAATTTTTCTTTTTAATTTGAAGGGTATAAAATTGGATGGTAATTTAATATGTAATCTCCAATACATCCTTTTCTCACCATTATATTTAATCCACTTTTCATGAAGTCTACCAATACCGCCTAATGATTGTACAATAAATTGTACATCTTCAATTAACTGTCTTGATGCTAATGTTAATTCAACAATTCCATCCCTACGTGAATGTCCGTCTGTATCTAAAATGCCTTGTAACAAATCTAATCTTTGTTCGATTGAGGCAAACTTAAAGATATTTGGGATGAATTTAGAATGTGAGCCACATCCCTTCAAATTATAAAATTTTAGTGCTTGATTTATGTAATTATTTTTCCCGTCAGCAGTTAAATAATAATCCTTCTCTGATTTTCCATTAATCACCATATTATGATTAGCTGGGAGTCTTATGGCAATTTCATCAATTATTTCTTTATCGAGAGAAGAAAATCCAATACCATCCCTAACAGTAATACCGCCATCACCCAATAAACACCCTAATACATATGGGTCGATTTTTAAATCCCTTTCTTCAAATTCAACAGGCTTTATTATTGGAATATACCATTTATTATTGCCATTATCAAATTTCAAACCCCCATCCATAATTTCACGAAGAGTTTTTGTCATAAAAGGATTTTTACGCCAATTACGAACATATGTATTCACATTCCAAAGATGTTCATCACAGCATTCTACCGATGTTCCATCACTAAAACAAACCTCGTAAATATCTTTAACTCCTTGTGGATATACGCCCAAAACCTTTTTCGGCTTACCATCACTACCAATTACAAAATCATTCACTTTAACATCGCCCATTCTAATCCAACCATTTGATGTGAGTAATTTAGAGTCGAGAGGTTCTGCTTTACCCAATCCCATTTCATGTGAAATTAACGTACTTTTTGTGACATTCATGAACATAGCTGCCACAATTTGGTGCGGATATAACTTTATACCCTCATTAAGCAGTGCGTGTAACTTATCGGAATATTGTACGTAGCTTTCTTCAAGTTCTTTTTTATATTGTACCCAATGCTCCTTTTTAACATTCAAGTCAGCAATGAATTTACGTTTTTCTGCTTCAGCAATTTCAATTTTTTTGATTTGTGCAATAAAAACTTTACGGCTATCTTCAGTGCCAAAGTCAAAATGTATTTTGTTCGAACCTTTGTATTGTTTAATTAATGCGAATAATGATGGCGTAGTAATTTCCCATGCCCTAACCAATCCGCTCCATTTACGAGTTTCTTCCGGTAAAGCTTTAATCCTCTCAACCAACTGATTGTTAATTGGGAAACTTACATAATATGCCAATCTCTTCGAGATTCTTTCACAGCGCACAACAAAAACTGGCTGTTGCACACGTGGAAAATCATTTTCAGCCATATCCACCAAGTGTAACTTCTCTGTCTAATTCCTGACCACAAATATCACAAACCGTGATTTTTATAAACTGCTCTCTGTCATAATAACTTCCACCGACATAATCATCTTTCCGGCTTTTTTTACTATGAGTACAAATTTTTGGAAGTTCTTCCAAACATCGCTCAATTTCGACTGCAACCTTATCTCTTTTTCTGTATAGGGGAGTTAATTGAATTTCTATCTCCAATTCACTTTTTTTCTGTCTTAATCGCTCAATTTTTCTTAAAAGAACCAATGCTTGACCGTTTTCCTGTTCAATAAGCTTCATATCTTTGCTGTTTATTCATGCAAAAGTATGTGAAATAATCTAAAATGTCAATGATTTTTCAGAAATAGCATATTTTAATCTTGAGTTTGTACTTCTCGGCTAAGTCAATCATGTGCTTCGTCCCTTTGCTTTCCCCATCCCAAAAAGCTATTAGTGCATTCGCATATTTTGCCATTTCTTCATTGCGAATGAAACCCGCAGCTTTTCCATGCATGTCCCAATTTGCTGGAAACCTTGCTATTTTATGTCCATGTTCTTGTGCATACTTTTCACCAAGCTTATCAGCACCCATAGCAGTGCCACTCACAATCTCAATTTCTTTTTGATTTTGTAGCATATAATCACAAACAGAGCAAAGTCTGTCGTAATCCTTGAAGGTTCTACCCCCTGCTATAATAACACGAAACATTGCATAAGAATATTATGCAAATATAGTAAAAATTTTGGATTTACAGTGGTTTACCACAATTTTATTTATTAGAAAATCAAATTTAAAGTATTTATCGTAAAAATATTATGAAATCTGGAATTTATTTAATTGGAAATATTATTAACGATAAAAAATACATTGGAAGTGCAAAGAATATCAATAAAAGATGGTATCAGCATAAATATGCTCTTAATAATAACACTCACGATAATTCATGTTTACAAAATGCATGGAATAAATATGGTGAAAATAATTTCAAATTTACTATAATTGAAGAAGTAGTACCAGAAAATTTACTTCAACGTGAACAATACTATATTAATCTATATCAAGCGTGTGATAAAAAACATGGGTATAACTTATTACCAACAGCAGGAAATTCATTGGGGTTTAAATTTTCAAAAGAAAGCAAATATAAAATGAGTATTGCTAAAAAGAATAAGCCATCGTCAAGAAAAAACTATGTTATGTCTGAAGAAACCAAAAGAAAAATTAGTAAAGCGAATGAAATTAGTCAACTTGGAAGAAAACATAGCGAAGAAACCAAAGAAAAAATGAGAAAACCACATGGTGCTATGTCAGATATAACAAAGAAAAAAATAAGTGATTGGAGATTAGGACTTGTTCCTTCGGAAAAGAATGGTCAAATGATGATAAAAAAAGAAAAGGTTGTAAAGAAAAAAATTAAAAATAATATAAATAAAAATAGGGGTGAGAATAATGGAATGTCAATTACTACTGAAAATGAAGTTATTGCAATACGAAACGATTTTAAAACTGGTGCTTCTATTTCCGATTTACAAATAAAATACAATAGAAATTATATGTTTATATATAAAATAGTTAAAAGATTACGATGGAATTGGTTAGATGAGAGTCGTCTTAGTAATTGAATCAGATATAATTATATTAATCTGACCATTAACGGGTAGTTTTATTTTTCCACATCCACCCTCATTTTCTGATGGAATGAAATCAATGACAAATTCACCCAAATATCTTCCAGCAATCTTAGTGTCTTTCAATTTAAATCTATAAACAAGAGTATATTTAACTTCATCGGGATAATCTGGTCTATCAGTATTAATAACAAGACTTGCGGGAACATTGGCAATACGATATAATCCAGTATCCGCATCCATCATTGAAAATGTTACTGCAACGTTTTCTAACATTACATCCGAAATATCATATTTCTCCCTTACCCTTTGAATGAGAGGATATTTCAATTCAGGAAGAGTACTATCCTTTTTGATGAAAAAATTATTAATATTGAATGTTGAATAATCCATTAACCAATTTCTCCGTTTTCTTTCTTTATTTGTAATGTTAATTCTTCCCTGTTACCGCCAATTGCCTTAACTCTTTCTTTTATTGTAACAGCAACACCATCACCAATTAAACCAAGCGTAACCGCATCAATATAACCAAATTCATGCCCACTAATTTCATTATAAAACCTGAAAAATACATATGAACATAAAATAGTTGTCAAATATCTGCGCCAATTATCCTTGAACCAAAATTTCCAACTCCATTTTTTCGGTGTGTTCGGACTTGTAATGTCACGACCAGTTACCTCAGTTAATCCATAAATTAAATAACCAATTACAAAGAACCAACCATATGTAAATAATTGAATCCAAGTAAAATCCCCAAATATTATTTTCAAAAATTCATCCATAGCTTATCGTTTATTATAAATACGTTATCTGGTGAATTTACCACCAATTTTATGTTTTGTTGGAATTAATTTACTAACCTGACTGTAATCGAAATCAAAATTGCGATTTAAATGCATTTTATATGATTCATCACCCGACTTAATAAATACCTGTTCAATCAATGGTTGATAATTGAGGTCGTCAATAATAATTGCAGTACCATCTTCCAAATAAATGGTTTTACCAATCATCATTTCCCTTAATAAAATTTCAATGAAATTAGTTTCAGTTCTATTTGTTGGGTTATTATTTACATTATTTGCCATAATTAAAATCCATTATTGTATTTGTCATAAATACCACACACGAGAACTTTACTCAATTCAGCTTTAAATTCACTCCAAGTCCCTTTGAGCAGCGTATAATTATTTTCTTCCAAACCTTGTCCCGTAAAACCATGTGTTGACATTAAATAATCCATTATACCGTCATTATTATCGTTATAGTCTTTACCTAAACGACCCAATTCAGTATATTGATATACAAGATTTTCACACGTATCAAAAAGGTCTTCTGCATCAGCAAAACTAAGATATTGTGCAACAATTATTTTCACATAAAACCATCTTTGTTTACAAGTTTCTACAACATGACCATGATGAATATGCCATGATTGTAAAATATATGCTTGAGCTTGTGCCAACGACCAACCTTTTGTCATCATTAAATGGATAACCATTGCTGTTGGGTCTGTGTATGCATAATATTTAATAGCTAAATCTTTTTCAGTGTTAGTCAATCCACTCCATTTTTTAATATCAACAATATCACGAATTTCAAACTTAACAACAAGATAGTCGTTAGCGATATTAATCCCAAAATCATCCCAATGTTGAATTGATGTAATATCGGCATATCCGCTTGGAATTGTTTGACCTGACAATATGATTTTAAATGGCTCGTTACCATTTAAATCTGAAACATTCCAAGAAGCTAAATCAATACCGACTGTCTGACCACTAATTTGATATGCAAGTATTTTTTTCTTTGTGTCCATATTAGCCTATTTTTTTTGCTCTTATACTACCGTAATATATTGTACTTGTACCCGCTTGTGACCAATAATAAATGTCAAAACAATGTAATCCCGATGTTAGTTCAACATCTCTCATCATCATCGGTGTTGCATGTGCAGTACCATGTTGTATTATATCTATACCTTGTGTAACACCATCAATTTTAAATGAAACTAATGAACACCTATTTATTGCCGAATTTTTTATTGCAGTATCAAAATCAACCTGATATCTTCCCTCAGTAAAAGTATTTGCAGTGTATCTTAAATACAATTGACATGTGGTTTGTGTTGTCGATGCAGGTGTAAAACATTCAAAATAATGATAATTTGAAGTACCACCAGTTAATAAAGAAGCTTTAACTTCTTTAGTTGTTGGATTCCAGTATAGCGTATAATCACTTGTACTACCTGAAGCTGGCTGTGTTTGAATATATAATTTTGAACCAAAATATGTATTTCCGCTCACATTTAATGTTGATGCAGCACTAACAGCACCAAGAGAACATATTGCGCCACTTCTTATACAAGTATCGGCACATACAATTGGTGAATGCAACCAAACGCCACCGCAAATACTTGAACCAGATACTAATCCACCTGCAATTAAGTTTGCTGTGGTACTTAAACTACCCGTCATTGTATCGCCACCCACATTAACAAACGATGCAGGTGCTGTTGTTCCAGTATATATGTTTAAAAGCGATTTTGACACATATGTTTCAGGTACTGTAACTCCACTATAACTATCAAAAATTAAATGTGTAACATAGTCATCCATTGTGGGCGGGGGTAACGTTTCCTGAACATATTCTTCAATATTTTCCTGAGAATTAAACACAATACTACTACCACTTTCTCTATACAAATAAAGTGGTTGTGTCTCAGGGATTAAAATATCATAATAAAGTTCCCCCGTATTTGGTGGTAAAGGGGCGAATGAATTATCGCCCCTACATATCACCGTATTATTTAGTGTCGTACAATATAAGTAATACTGTGCTGCCATTCTTATTTATTATGTCAATTTATTTATTGTTAAATAGACTGAACCACTAACCAAATTCACAGTTCCAGTATTACCAATTCTGAACGCTGCTAAGTCTAATTTATCGCCAGCAGCAAACGTTAATACCACAGGTGGTAATGACAATTCACCACTTGTGTTTGGTCCTACAATCATAGCTGCTGTTGCTGTTATTGGAAGAGTAGCTGCGTTATTTTTTATTAAATAACCACCCACACTGTGTGTTTGATTCGCAGCACTATTTTTTAATGTCACATGATATTGAATTTCATACGTACCTGCCAAATCAATCCAAACACTTGAACCACCTGTCCACGTATAAATATCTGTTTCATATGGGTCGGCACTGTGCCATATTATTGATGTTGCAGCAACTGTATTCACATTAGAAGTACCTGTTGAAACTAACTGGATTTTCTTGTCTTTGTTCTTTGTAGAAGCTGTATAGCCAGTGAATATTGCAGTATCTAATTTACTATTGATTTCACTTGCAGTGGTAGCACTATAACTTGCAAATACTGATGTATCAAGCTTCAAATCAGTCTGACCGCTCAAATAAGTTATATCGCTTTCAATTCCTTGGAGTCTGGTTTCAGTTGCACCAGTATATGATACAAACACCGAAGTATTAAGTTTTAAGTCTGTTTGACCACTTAAATAAACAATATTATCCTCAATATCCTGTAATCTACCTTCAGTAATACCAGTATAACTTGCAAAATCAGATATTGCCAACTTAGTATCTGTTTGACCCGACAAATAATCAATATCATTATTAATATTTGTTAATGCCGTGCCTAAAGTACCACTATTAATATCGACATTGAATGTTCCACCTGACCACACTAACGAATTACCGTCAAGTACACTACCATCAACATAAATTGTACTACCCGTAATTCCAATACCATGTCCAGCACTATAATGTGGACTTGCAAACAATGTGAAAGTAAGCGAAGTGACATCAATTGTAATTGGATTTGGTGTAACAAGTACCCAAAGTGAATTATGATTTGTATTACCAGTTAATACGGGTATAATGTTACCACTCGATACTTCACCACCCAGATTTCCATCAAAATCTGCAGCACGTGTCCATGTGCTTGCTGAAGCAATATAAATACCATTTTCTGTGGCATCTGTTTGGTTTTTAACCAAAACTCTCATACCATCAGTGGTTGTTATGCCATCAATAGTTTCAACACCACTAAGGTCAAGGTTTTGACCAACAGTTGTTGCAACAGTAACGGCTGCTTTTGGTATTAAACCACCAGCAATCGCATCCGCATATCTTTTAGTAATAAGCGATTCTTCAGTAAATGATGCACTATAATCTGCAGCATATTGTAAACCAACCGGAACTGCCCTGCTATCAGTAATTCTCAGTAATGTTTCGCTAACTTCAATCTTTGTTCTTTCAGCACCGAGATTTGTATTGCCAACTAATGATATCGTACCAGCATCACTTTCGATATTAATACCACTACCACCATCAGTGTCAATAATGCTTATACCGTCAACCGCCTGTAATGTAATGTCTTGAGTGTTTACAGTTAAACCATAGCTTAAACCACTAATTGTCGTATCTTCAGTTAATACACCACCAAGTTTAACATCCTTACTTCCAGACTTACTTAAACCATTAGTTGCTCCGGTAATATTAATGAGACTTTCATTATATAATTCAGTAACATCGTCTTCGAGATTACCAATTCTTATTTCAGTTGCACCAGTATAACTTGTGAATACAGATGTGTCAAGTTTTAAATCGGTTTGACCCGACAAATAAATAATATCATTTTCAATACCTTGCAGTCTTGTTTCAGTTGCACCAGTATAACTTGTGAATATTGATGTATCGAGTTTTGTTGCCGTTTCTGCAGTCATACCAGTCAACACCTGCCATAAATCATCTTGGTCTGAAAGTGTTCCTGTAATATTACCCCAAACGGCTGCAGAACTTGTTTGTCCACTAATAATTAAATTATCACCATCACCAAGTATTGATATGCCACCAGTACCACTAATTGATTTAAGTGTTACATTTCTTCCTGAAGTACCGCCTATTGTTGTACCTGTACCCAAATTGGTAAGTCCAGTGAGTGCAGCATTAAGAATTGGCTGTGTTGCACCAGTATATGCATTAAATGATGAAGTGTCAAGCTTAGTATTTGTTACACCAGAAATATAATCAATTTCACCATAAACTTCTTGAAATTCCTGTGCAGTGTCTGCTGTAAATCCAGTAAATACTGTGATATCAAGCTTATTATCAGTTGCACCCGACAATAATTGCAAGTCTGCCCATAAATCAGTTTGATTTGAAACAGTTCCACTAATATCACCCCAATTTACAGTACTACCAGTAGGTGTTGTTGATTTAATTGTTATTGTGTTTCCATCGGTGAAAACTTGTGTACCGCCACTACCAACAAACGTGTATGTAGTAAGACCAGTTATTTCTGGTATTGAAAATCCACTATCTTCAATATTACCTTCTGCTGTAAATATTGGCACATTGCCTGTTGCTCCTGTAACCGTATCAATTTTACCTGCAGTCATACCAGTAACCTCACCATAAGTTATATAATCACTATAACCGGGTGCAGGTGCTGTTGCCTGTTCATATGCTAAAATATTTGCATCGGTATTTGGAATTACACTTGTTGGTGTAACTGCATTATCAACTCTCCACAAATAGAGCGGTTGTATCTCAGGAATTACGAAATCAGTATAATATGATGCTTCGTTTGCTCCCGGATTGTTTGTTGCACTTTCCCTTACAATTGTTGATGTATAAGTTGTGCCTGTGCTGTAAATTAAGTATCTAAATGCCATTTTGTTTTAATTTTCTATTTTATATCATTTTATGTATTTTTATCCATATTCCATTTCCAACCGTATATACCGCACCCGCAGTTCCAATTCTAAATGCCATTAATTCAATATAATCACCATTTGACAATAATTCCAGATATTCTGGCATTATATTAGTACTCGAATCGTTTGTATTGTTCAAATTAGTCGAAGTACTGCTCATCGGTGTTATGTCAATATTTCCATTTTTTCTAATAACACTACCAATATTTTTTGCACTGCCAGTGTCATTATTTACATTTAAAACATACGAAATTCCGTATAAACCAGTTTCTTTTATATAAATACGAGAACCACCCGTAAAACTTAAACTTGTTCCAGTAGTTCCTGTTGTCCATTGAATTGCTGTTGCCACAACATTATTGACATTAACACCACCAATAGTATCTCTCAATACCATTGTTTTAGGTAATGCAACACTAATTGTCGTACCGCTTATATTTATGCCATACCCCGCAGTTAAAACGTCTTGCTTACTTTGAATTAAAAGTAATGTTTGTCCACTATAAGCATTAAATGCAGATTTACTTAAATATGTACTTGGTAGTGTTGTACCAGTAAATGTACTAAAAGTAGCTTTAGTCAGATAAGTATTTGGTGCAGTTGTACCAGTATAAAGATTGAACGAAACTTTTGATGCAAATTGATTTGGTGCGGTGTTTCCCGTATAATCAGCAAATGCCGATAAATTTACTTTTGTTGCTAAATCACTTAGATATGCAATAGTACCGTTTGAATTCTGAATTGTTAATTTTCTGAAAGTAGTTGAACTAATCCCGGAAGTAACGAACATTACACCCTTTGTGGTGTCTACACTATCATAAATCTGAAAATTATCTGATTTAAAAAAGTCAGGAGTATCACCCAAAAATCTCCACGCAGTACCTGTTGAAAAATAAAATCCCGATGGTTTCCTGTTTAGAACATATGAGCCACTACCTTGCCTCACCACATATATTTGACCAGCATATGCACTTGCAAGCGGTAATTCAGAATATAAATTAACTTGTGGATATGTTGAGCCACTTGTGGGTGTACCACCACTCCCACTGAAATCTCCATTGAAAAGATATATGTTGCCAGTTAATAAATCTACTGTAAAAGTCGCCATTAAATATACTTTTTAATAAATACTAAAAGGATGTAATTTAGTGATGGATAGCCAATCAAATATTTATAAAATAAAAAAAGGAAGTGAAAACTTCCTTTATGGAGCATATGTGTATGAATATCTATCATCCCAAACCCACTTAAATTCCTGATTTCCGTCATGTTTTGGGTCTGGTTGTGGGAAACCAAAATGCCAGACTGTGCCAACCTTCCAAATCCTTTTTATTCTCCACGTTGGCTTGCTCTGGTCAGCACGATTCCACGAGATGCCAATATAATATTCTGTCGATGTCAATTCATCAACAAGCATTACTGCATCTTTATTGCGTTCCTGTACGTTATATTCCGGTAATACATGTAATCCACCACTCATATTTTCATCAATTTATTAATAAATACTTAATATTTAAGTATAAAGTAATTGATAGCATGAATATCTTTTACTGGTACTGCTTGAGCTAACTAAAGCATTTTTCATCCAATACATCTTATTTTTTGAATCCCAAGGAGTACTACTACCAGTTCCAGTATAGTCAGTACCAGCAACGAGATTATTAACTTGCTCTTCCGTCAAATCCCAAGGACTTCCACTCCAACTACCGAGACTACCAAGTGTTTCACTCACGCCCACAACGGTATCACCAATAGAATACCAATAAAATGTAAGATATGAACCAGTAAAATTTTTTCTGTTTATAAACAAATAACAAGCAAAGCTATCTGCTCCATATAAATTTGGGTTGCCATATACTGAAAAATAATACATGCAATTATAATTTAATGTCACCCCAGATAAATTGCCTTGTAATTTAGCATTATTCAGGAACATATAATATCCACGTTTTGATAAATCAAAATCCACATCAATACAACTGCAAATATTTGTATTTGAGATACACATCCAATACGGGCACGTGTGCTTTAGTCTTCCAGACAATGCAGTACAATTTAAATACAAATATGCCATATTATTAACATTCCAATTACTTGTATCTCCAGATAATTTACAATTATATTGTAAATTAAGAGTGGTAATATTTGTCGTTCCAGTAAATTTATTTGTAATGTCCTGACACATATTTGAACAATACATCTCTAAATTCGTAATTTGATTTAAATTCAACTGATTTAAATCAGAATAGACATTAGTTCTATACGTATTAAACACTCTAAGTTGACTACCTACCGTGAGATTGTTAAAACTACCTGTTATTCCAGAAAGAAAGCATAAATATAGTGAAGATAATGATTGGGTATTAAATGTTTTTGAAGTAATATCCAAATAGACATTTGGATGGGAACTAATTGATAACGTACTCACTGAATTTGGATAGGTGAAATCAGCAATGTTTCCCGATAAACAAGCACAATCCAAATAAATATTATTTATTGTGGTGCTACTAAATTTAATATTAGCGAGATTTCCCGTATATCTACCACCCCTCAACTGCACACCTGTATATCCAGTTGTAAATAAAAAGTTTTCAAGATTACCACATAAATTGGTAGCGTTTAATACTATACATCTCATTGTGCTTGAAGGAAAATTATATGTGGTTATATCTCCAGATAGTGCCGGAATGCATGTTAAGTTTATTCCATATAATTGAGTGTGTGAGTAATCTGTAGGTATACTTGTAATACCACGAGTATATGATAAGTTCAAACATCGAAAAGTACTTGGTATTCCTGAAGTAAATAAATCGCCACAAATGTTTGCCGTAGTATATCCCTGATTTTGAATGCTAAAATTGAGCATATTGGTATTGCTAATGTCCCAATTGCTGATATTACCATTTACACAACAAGTTGTTATGTCAAAACACACCATATTATCATTAAACGTCCATCCACTAAAATTTCCTTTAACATTGGATACTGGTATGTACCAATACATATTGCACATATTGCTTATATCAATAGTATCCGCACACATAGATACACCATTCACAAATTGTAGCCAACTACACACATGATTCGGATTATTGTTTACCAAACAATTAAGATTGACAGCTAAACCAGAAGGTGTGTTGTAAATACATGTTTGAACAACTGAATTCGTTGTTATATTATGTAGATTACCTGTGAGATTCATAGTACAGCATATTTTCCAACACTGAACATTCTCAAGACCACTTACTGTTCCAATGTTTCCTTGTATGCATTTATCAAATATCGGGAAATTGGTGAGTGTTTCTGGAAAATGAGCATTGGATATGTTTTGATTAAATGCTGTTTCTCTATTAAAACAAAAGCTTTTTATGTTTGGAAACTGATTTACATAACAAACCAAATTACCGCCAAAACATCCATTTGTTAATGATTGTGTTGCACACACGCATGTTACTCTATTAAGTGCGCCACAAAAATATATGTTTTTACAGCTACTTTCGGATGTACCATCAAATGATGAATATAAAAAACTTCCACTTGTAGCAGTAGTCTTCAGCACAGCAGTTGGCGTTTGATAATATACACTAACCGGATTATTCGCATCCAGTCCGGTTGAATATACGCTAAGTTGAATCCCCCCCGTTGTGTTGGTTTTTAAATATGTTTCAACAATCTGGGATTTGAATATATTATCGTCATTCTTTATTATATAATTATCATTTCTGAGCATATTTTAATTAATAAACAAAACCTTCAATTAATACGTTTGCACACAATGCAACTGATGCAGCAGTTTGCACTCTTAAATACACAGCATTACCGCAGCATGAGCCGTCACAGCACACTGCATTTGATTGAACGGGAGCGATTTTATATACTTCACGTAATAGCACATCATCAATGGTACAATTAGCGAAAATGTTATTATATGACAACGAAGCATTTGTACAACTATTGTTACCGATACTAACAGTAAAGCTACCCGGTGTGGCATTATTCAACATAATAAGCTTTGCACTATTAATTAAAACATTTTTTCCTGCAGGTATTGTAAATAGACAATTATTACCAACAGTACATAACTGAACATTCTGTACAAAAATTTTATTTGGAATTGTAACACAACATCCGATATCTGTTTGAAATATAGTTTGAGTCGGATATGCAAATTTTTGTCCCGGATATGATAATTCACCAATTGTTGAAACCCATTCGTCAATGACTTTGATTTCACATACTTTATTGGTATAATCACCAATCCAAGTATGACCACTCGATAATGGTCTATAATACGATTCTTTACTCCAATAATCACCACTCTGGTGATATCTTAAATAAGCATCTTCAAGACTTAAATTAACGCTAATTGGTGTTGCACTAATATCACAAAAATTATCAAAAGTATAATTGAAACAAGTACCACTCGCTGCAGGTTTTACCCATTGATTATTCTTTAAATTTGATGGTTCTGATGATACTTTACATACTGTACCCAAAAATCCACCACCAGTATTTCCTGTAATCCAATTAATATCAGGTATTGAACGAATATTATAACCTGCACTATAATCTGCAGCATAACGAAGATGATAATTTGATGCACCACCAGTAAACACAGTGTTTTGTGTTAATGTTCCACCAAGACAAACACGTTCACCATCATCAGTTAAACCATTTGTTGAACCAGTTATACCACCACCACCTTCACCTGCAAGTCCGGTTGATAACTTTCCATCTGAACCTATATACAATGCACATGTTTCAGATGTTTTTGACGGTAAGCCACACATATACATTGAACACGTATCAAAAGTCATACTATATGCAGTACCACCACTAATATTTGTATTTTGTGTTAAATCGCCACCCAATCTAACTGTGGTTACAGTTTTAGTTAAACCATTTTCAAAGGAATATGTTGTGCCACTACTACCACCTTCGCTCCAAATATATATCACATCACCAATTTGTTGGACTTGTGTTGATGTTCCAGTAGCTGAAATTGTCCTGAATTGTAATATATTTCCAGCACCCTTACCTTTAAAAAGACAAGCATCGCCACCACCAACATTTTGACCCTGTGTGGTGTTTCCAACTAAGTTTATGTTTGACCTGTTTCCCATTTTATGACTATTTTATATAAATACTTTATCATCTAATATTCATTTCATTATTTTTTATTCACCGTCAAATATATCAAAAGAAACACTATTTGCTGCGGTAAAGCAATCAGTACAAGCACCAGAGCCACTACCATAACTATCTGACCAAAAATAATCGGTTAAAAGTGACGCTCCAATCAAATGACTTGTCACATTTGACATATCAACATAATAATTTCCAGATGGAATATTATTCCAATCAAATGAAGCAATATTGGTTGAACTAATAAAGTAACTACAAACTCCAGCATCAGTGTCCCAACATCTTAAACATGCAGTACCTTCCATACATTCACCACTCCCACCATTATTATAAACCACATCCATTGAAACAGTAAATGATGCCGAATAACTATAAAATTCAGTCATAGAATGTGGTGCTGATTTACCTGCAGTTGCACTCAATGTCGCCAAACTTTTTGGTGGTGTTACATTGCCATCAACTGCTTGTGCAATAGAAGTACACGCCACACTATTAGGGCATGTTATTATTCCTATACATCCTGATGCTGGCATTGCCATAACTTAACAAGTTTTTAATTTTTCAATCTCAAGTTCCAATTTATTTATTTTTAATTCTTGCTCTTTTATCGCCTCAATTAAAATAGCAGTTAGTTTATCATATTTTATACCTAACTTTTCATCAACTATTCCATATTTAAAATCTTCTTCACTTGGTTGACTATGCGACACAACTTCAGGTAATATAGGTAAAACATCTTGTGCTATTAAACCAATACGGTTTTCATTTTCAATATCATCACAAAATTTATAACATACTCCGCACAATTGATTTACAACCGAAAGTGCATTTGAAATTGGTTGAATATTTGTTTTTAATCTACAATCTGAAGTTGCAACCCAATCAGCAGCAAAACCACAGTTAGTACCCAAACAAATACCATTTGTTACGGTACATAATTTTGCCAAACCATTATAAAATAGTGTAGCATATCCACTGCCTGAACCATGACATGCTCTAATAATCAAATCATTACCAGCATAAATATCAACATTACCATAAAGAGAAGCGGTAGTACTGTTACCACCACAAATATTAGTTGTACCACCACTTGCACCACAACAACCACATCCCCCATAAATATAAACATTACCACCCAAATTGCCACTACAACTTCCAATACCGCCATTTATGCAAACATCACCACCGCAACATTGCTTGCTACATCCGCCACGAATGCAAACAAAACCACCTTTGCCATAACATAATGCACAACCCGCCCATAATTGAACAGCACCAGCATAACTATATCCATTACCCCCAACGCCACATATTGAACCACCACAATTTGAAGTAGTTGATGTACCAAGTGCACAACCCGCATAAAATGAAATATCGCCACCACGTGACCCTCCACTTGTAGCGTATCCATTACCTGCTGATATTGATACACCACCAGCACTTATATGTTTATCAGGTGTAGCACCACATAATCCACATGCACAACCACTACGAATCAAAACTGAACCACCAATTGCAATAATTTCACCAGCAGGATTTGATGTTGTACGACCATTTCCACCACATAAATATAATGTACCACCACATCCATATGTTGAACCAGTTGCACTACCAGCACGAACACAATTATTTCCACCTTTACTGCAAATACTTGGTGCACAAGAATCACCAGCACTTAAATATGAATAACCACCACATGCAATGCCCGTAGAACCACCTAAATAGCCACAACCCGCAACAACGCATACCGCACCACCAATACTATTACCATTGGATGATGCTGAACTATCACCGCCACACAATGCTGCTATACCACCCGTTGCTGCACTTGAATAAGTACTGCAACCAGCAATAATTTTAACATTACCTGCTGCAGAACCCGATGCTGACATATTAGCACCCATTATCTGAAGATGTGATGTGCCTGATGATGGAGCATCTGCCTGTGAAACACATCTTGTTTGACCATTTGCAAATTGTAAATTCAAACCATCATATGTTAATGTTGGTTCGCTGCAAATAGTTCCAGAAGATGAATATGTTCCAATGCCGTTATTTGTTGAACCTGTCCAAACAAGTCCACCGCCACCTGATGGTGTTTGCCATGATGCAACACCATTTGCATCTGAGGTTAATACACAACCAGCACCAGCACCTGTTGTTATCATAATTGCAGGTGTTTTCACACATGTCGTTGCAGAAAATATTGGCGCACACACAGTTCCAGTAAAATCTGGATTATCTGATGGTGCAAATGCATCCTGAATAATACATTGAATTGATTTACCCGCCAAAACATATCCCGGACTTACACCGCCTACGGTACATGTTGCAGGTGAATTAAGATTATATACTGTACTTGCAGTTAATGCACTATAATCAGCTTTTAAATCAAACGCTTGTTGTAAATCATCTTGGTCTGTGATTATTCCACCAATTTCGCCCCAAACACTACCACCAGTACTACCCGTTGTGATAATATATCCCGGATACGGTAACACCCAACCACTTGAAGCAGATGTTGCAACCAAAACCGCCTTGCTTACATGATTATCAACTGTCGGTTCGGTTGTAGTTAATAATCCTGCGGTTGAATCACTTAAAAAATAAGTACAATTGGTGACAAGTCCGGTCAATCCTGTAACATAACCAGCTTGTGTTATTTCAAAACAATTTGCATCACAACATTTGCTGACAATGCCAATTACTTCACCATCATAAGTACCATCAGAAATTGCTTTATTATATGTAGTGCCACTCCACCCTAAAACATCACCAACGGCAAATCCATGTGATGTTTGACTAATTGCTTTTGTAATCCTTTCTCCTGAAGCTGTTGACGTTACAATATCTTGCCAAGTACCTCTACCATATGCATCTGAAATTATTGTCCTACCTACTCCAGCATTCTGCTCCATGCAAAATGAGCCAGCAGTCATTATTTTCATTACACCATAGATATCAGTACAACCCGATAAATTTAAGGTTTCGCCCGAATATTGCTCAAACTTTTCACAACTTAGATTAGGTTTTGTATCTATTGCCATTTGTTTCCGCTTTATTTAATATAAATACTCAAATAAGTATCAATGATTTTTGATTTTATAAAATATAATATAGTTCTTATTCATAAATACTTTCAAATCAACTCCCGGTTAATATTAAAATAAAAAAACCCACCGAATTTCGATGGGTTCAAAAAATAACAAAATTAAACTATGGACACTTACTTTTGCTTATTTACAGCCTCAATTATCTTATTAATGTCGAATAAATTAACAGTATCATACGGGAACTGTTGAATTTGACCCGAAATATCAAATTGCTCAAGATAACTAAATTTATTAAGTTCACGAACATAATTTGCACTTGGTGTTACGTTGATATGTTCGGGATATCCGAACACCTCTGGTTTATTTCCTATCCAAACCACAACACTTTGTAAATCAAGAGCAGCAGCAGTGTGTTGTGCAAAGCTATCAATAAACAGTCTTTTAGTTGAAAGAGGAAATACTGCATATAATTCCCTATACGGCAACGTTAATTGTTCCACTCCTTGCAAAACAGGTTGTTCTGGCGATTTTATGTGCAAAATACGATACGATTTACTGAAATAATTCACAAGTTTCTGTGCAATTTCAATTGGCATATCCCTGAACCAAGATTTCTTCGAATATTGCCCCTGCGGAGAGCCACCATGCGTTTGTAACAACATAATGGGTCTACCATCCGGCTTTACCTTATCTCTCGCTATTTCGATTTCTCTGGGGTTTAGATAGATTTTTGGTTTATAACCATCATACGGTATTCCATACATATCACACCATGATTGAGTCAAATGTTTTCTCTGTAAAATATGGTCTTCGGTATGGTAAACTTCCTGACGGAATATCTTGGTATCCGCTTTAATATAGTCATCAAAGAAATATTGCATTTGTCCAAATGTGTAAAAACGCCAAACATCGGGATTATAAAAGAACGGACCATCCCACGATGTAACAACTATTAATTTTCTATCTGGATATGCTTTCTTTATCGCTCTGCAAACTGCCGTTGCTGCCACTTGCTTCCCATGCCCCCCCTCTGTATGGAATATCACGAATTTATCATCAGGTTTTATTGAGCCATCATTTTTCATAATTTAAAAATTTATTAATCATATTATTTTATACTCCCATTTATAACCATTAGTTTGCGAATAAGTTGGGATTCTTAAACATTTATTTATTAATTTTGAACTAATTCCCGTTATTTTTTCCGCTTCTCCTTGTCCATTAAATTCAGCAATAAATTCATTATTCAATGTTTTTTGAATGATTGGTATATTTCTCTTTGCTGCTTTTCTAAATACTATATTTTCTTTTTTTTGTGGAGTCGTGAACCAATAGCAATTGGCTGCACTTTTATTTGTTTTTTGATTTAAAGCTAAAGAAATTTTCGATATACTCACCTGAACATCATTTGAGGCTTCAGTCATTGAAGAATATTTCTTGAGAAAATCACCATTTTCATCATAACAATACAATTCAATTGATGGATGATAATAATTACCTTCTGTCTCACCGCCATCAGTAACATTTAATAATCTATTTGATTTTCGAAGCAGTGTAATGTATTTTCTCTCTGCTTCTTTCCACGTATTTTCATCACATTGTTCAAGTATAATATAAACAGGTCGTTGATTATCTAATTTTAATTTGCGTATCCATTTATGAATTGGTGCGATTCCGGTTTTACTGTCTTGAACGTGCTTGCACAATCTTTTCCACACTAACCGTTTTGTCTTCCCAACATATCGAACATTTTCAATCGTTAATTCATTTCTTGGGTCAACCAAACCATAAATATACACAACACTCATTATAATTTTTTATACTTTTTTATAAATACGAAAATAATTGAAAAAAACTCAAGTTACAAGAAAAAAAAAGTGGGAATCGCTATGACCCCCACTTTTTCATCAATTATTATGATTAGTTAACGAATGCTAACGTAAACCATCCAAGAGTTGAATCGTAAACAAGTTCAAGAGCACCACTATCAGTATTGATTACAGCATTACTTGCTTGTCTGTCGATATTATCACTATTACTTACAATCGTAATGTTGTTGGTAAGAGCATCATTTGCAGCATCTTTAATCTTGAATGCCTGACCGTCAAACGGTGTATCAGGAAGAGTAATTGTAACCGGAGCAGTGTGATTAACAAGTATCACATATGGACTGCTTGTGGTTAATCCTGTTGATGTTGTAACGATTGCTTTACCATAATCGTTATTGTCTTCACCAAGATTAGCCGGGTCAATCTGCTTAACAGTACCGTCACTTGCTCTTACAAGTACCCAATCAGATGTTGTACCAGTTGCAGGTGCGTTAACCAAATCAACAGTACCTGTTAATTCAATCTTATCTTGAATTATTTGTATTGTGGTTGCACCACTGTACATTACAAGACCACTTCCACTACCAACTGCAAAATATATATCATTTGCACCGATTTCGACACCACCCGTACCAGAACTGCTAACTTTTACATATGCTGGGTCAGTACCACCACTAATGGTTAAAGTACGATTACCCATACCAATATATGTGTGCTCAGTTAATGTACCACCAAGTTGGACATCATTACCAACTGCAGTTAAACCATTACTTGCAGTTACACCCGATGTAGCAACCAAACCATCAACATATGCTTTATCAACAAGTGAACGGTCAACAAATGTTGCTGAATAATCAGTAAAATATTTAATACCCTGACTGTCATTACCACTACGGAATGTAGTTCCACCAGTGGTTACATCAAGTTGGTCGTTAAGTGATATTATCTGCACCATACTTGGAATAACTTCTACTTGTGAACCAGCAGTATTTAAATATATTCCATCTGTTGATGTCATATCAATTTCTAATGAATTGGCACAAATTACCGGACTTGTTAAACAAGTTGTGCTACTTGAGCCACCAATGTGGATTTCACCACTATGCGATGCCTTAATACATGTTATTAATGTGTCAGGATTTATTTCAATCATACTTTCACCACCACTGACACAATCATAACCGTATAATGTTATTGCTCTACTGGTTTGGCAATATTTTGTCCAACCACTCAAGCTACCACTCATTTCACAATATGTTGTAACTGTACTACCCGCACTTGAACCCGAAACGCAATATGCATAACTTGGATTTAATATTGTGGTATTTTCACATAATGAACCACCAAGTTTAACAAGATGTGCACCAGATTTAACTAAACCATTAGTTGCGCCAGTAACATACTGTGCCTCAATAACATCAACTCTACCATCCAAGCCATTTGTTAAACCAGTTACATATGCAGCATCCACAAGTGAACGTGCAACATATGTTGAAGAATAATCACCACCATAAAGAATACCACGTTTATTTGTTGCAGCAGTATCGGTATATGTTAATGTGTTTGAATCATTACCAGAGATTGTTGTTGGTGTGGTTAAAGTACCACCAAGACAAACAACACCATTAAGGTCAGTTAAACCATTGGTTGAACCTGTAAGAACTCCACCTAATTGAGTGCTTATGTCAGTAACATTAACATCAATAACACCAGCATTCCAATCAAGAGCATTACCAGCTATTGATGAATTAACACTTAATCCACCCGCACCCAAAACTAATCCAGAATTAGTATCTAAGGCGATAGCCAATTCATTATTAACATCACATATTGCGAGACCACCAGTTGCATACAAATCAACTGAAATTGTCTGATTTGCACCTGCTGGAGCAATATCAATACCATCACCAGCAACAACATTAATAAATTTCGAGAATTGTGCAAATGTTATTGGGTTAGTTTCACCCGTAATTGGGTCTGGCGCAGTTTCAATCCAGATTGTTGCAGCTTGTGTAGCACCAGTTAGAACTGGAATTAAGTCACCTGCCTGAATTTCACCTGTTGGTGCATAATTATAGTCATCAGCACGTGTCCAAGCACCTGCAGTATTAACAATATATATACCATTTTCTGTTGTATCCGTCTGGTCTTTAACAAGAACTCTCCAACCATTTACAAGTGTGATTCCGTCAACACTTGTTGTGGTATTATCCAATGTAATATCTGCTGTTGTTGCAACACATGCTGCAGCGTGTGGCTGTAAACCTGTTGCAACTGTATCGACATAACATTTTGTTACAAGAGAACTGTCAACAAATGTTGAACTATAATCTGTTGTATAGCGTAAACCTTTAAGGTCACTGGTTGCGATTGTGCCACCAGAAAGTGACATTACTAAATTAGCATCACTTTCAACAGTGATATTTTCTGTTGTAAATACCTGTAACGTTGCTAAACAACTTGCATCAGTACCTAAACACAAGTCAAATCCAGCACCAGAAATTGCAGTATCTTGTGTCAATGCACCACCAAGTCCCAATCTATAATTTGGAAACTCAACTATACCATTTGTTCCACCAGTTATACCACCGAATGCTGAAAGTGATGTAGTTCCAAGTAAACCAGTTGTTGGATTAACGCAAACTAAAGTATTAGCACCAATAAGGTCACGAACAAATACATCGCCACCAAATGTGACTCCACTTGTAAGACCAGTAAGATTTATTTTATTTACGTTTACGTTAAATATTTCTGAACCAAATAATGTTGTTGTTTCAGTTAATGCTCCACCAAGTTTAGCACTATGGTCGCCAACTTTTGTTAAACCATTGGTTACGCCTGTTATTGAAACCAATGTTATACCTGAAATTGCACCAAGTGCTGCAATATCAGCCGTATTTGCTGCTATGTCTGCAGTAGTATCACCACTCCATGCTGCCAATACTGCAATATCAGCCGTGTTAGCTGCCGTAGCTGCTGAAACAAATGCAATATCAGCCGTTGTTTCACCACTCCATGCTGCCAATACTGCAATATCAGCCGTGTTAGCTGCAATATCTGCGGTGGTTTGTCCACTCCATGTAGCTAAATTAGCAATATCAGCCGTGTTAGCTGCAATAGCTGCATCTGTTGTACCACTCCATGCTGCCAATACTGCAATATCAGCCGTGTTAGCTGCAATAGCTGCATCTGTTGTACCACTCCATGTAGCTAAATTAGCAATATCAGCCGTGTTAGCTGCCGTAGCTGCTGAAACAAATGCAATATCAGCCGTTGTTTCACCACTCCATGTAGCTAAATTAGCAATGTCAGCAATATTTTCAGATGTTTTACCAGAAATATATTGAATATCTGCAGATAAATCAGCAGTTCTGCCAGTCACATAAGCTACATCAGGAATTGCACGTGGAGTCACATCAAAGTATGAACTCTTGTCGGTTAAATATTCCAACTTACCTGTGCTGGCAATGTTAGTTGTACCAGATAATGTCAACGTTCCACTTATGGTCTGTTCGAATTTCTGGTTAATTAGATTTAGTTTTGTCGTGAATGCCATAAAATTTTGTTTTTATTGTATCTTGTTATTATTTTTCCATTTATAATAAATAGTTTGGTTTTGTCATAAGTTTTTGCTTAAACAAAAATTTAATTTTAATTAATAAATGCTGCCGTACTCCAAAATCCCTTACTATTATATATAAATGTTATTGAACCAAATTCAGTATTAATTGTAGCTTGGTCAGTACTTTTTAATATCTCCTTACCGTTTCCGTCAATTTTTATTGGACTCATCAAAGCATTCCCACCAATATCAGCAACAACTATTCTTTGTCCGTCTTTTGGCGGATTTGGTAAAAATATTGTTGTACCACCGCTTGCACCAATGAAATCACTTTCAGTTGTTGCGGTGTAACCAGTGCCTGTAAAATCAACAATATTTAATACGTTTGAACTTTGCGTAACTGCACTTTGAGTGTAGCCAGTAACAAAATCAACATCAGGAATACTCCTTGCATTATAATCTGCACTATAATCTGCAGCATACTCAATAGGATTATCTGAAAACGTTAAGCTAAACGTACTTAAATTAATTGTTGTATTTTCAGTTAACGCACTACCTAATTTAACCACACGCCCCGTTGCCGTTAAGCCATTTGTAGCACCACTTAATGCTGCGTTCAATATTGGCTGCGTTGTTCCAGTATATGCTGCAAATATTGAAGTATCCAGTTTATTATCTGTAATTCCTGAAATATATTGTATATCATTTTCAATATCAGTTAATCTGGTTTCGGTAATGGCAGTATATCCAGTAAATATTGATATGGTTAATGTTTGACCACTAATATAATCGATATCATTTTCAATATCAGTTAATCTAACTTCAGTGGTTGCAGTATAACCTGTGTAAACTGATGTGTCTAATTTGTTTTCCGTTACGCCTGAAAGATAATCAATATCATCTTCAATACCTGTTAATCTGGTTTCAGTACTTGCAGTATACCCTGTAAAAATATCAATATCAAGTTTTGTGTCGGTGATACCACTTATATATATGATATCATCTTCAATAGTTGTCAATCTGATTTCAGTATCACCACTATATGTATTGAATTGTGATAATGTTGTGTAACCAGATGTTATACCACTTGGAATTACATTGAACTGAGTGCCATCCCATTCAATATGGTCACCAGCAAGAGTTGTACCGTCAATATTAAACGTATCACCACTCCAAATAATACCATTACCAACAAGTGCTGAACCATCAACATTAAAAGTATCTCCCGTCCATAAAACACCAGTACCTTCAAGACTTGCACCGTCAACACTAATTGTATTGCCACTTATATCAATACCAACACCTTCATTAAATTTTGTTGGCATTTGGAATAATGTGAATGTTAACGTATCACCACTTTCAACTGGATTTGGTGAGGTTAATGCCCATAATGAATTAAATTGTGTTGTGCCAGTTATAACAGGAATTAAATCACCGTTTGCAATTTCATTTGGCGGGTCAAAATTATAATCACTGGAACGTACCCAAGTACTTGCAGAGGCTATGTAGATACCATTTTCACTTGCATCAGTTTGGCTTTTAACAAGAACTCTATCACCATCGGATAATACAATACCGTCAACAGTTAATAATCCACCTGTTGATAAATCTATTGTTTCACCAGTTGTTGCAACCAAAACTGAATTTTCCACATTTAATCCAATTGCAACGCCATCGACATACGCTTTTGTTGGTATCCAAAGGGGGTTAGATGATGTATATGCATCACCATATATTAAACCTTCTGTCGTGTCTAAACTTACTGTCGTACCTGAATATGCTAATGTAATACCTGCTGGCTCTAAAATTATTTCTGTAGTATTCCCACTTGTTGAAACATTAAAACCATCGACATTTGAAAAATTAATATCATATAACCCCTGACCATTAATTGTTGCACCACTTGTTAAATCACCACCTAAAACAATATTTGCACCATCTGTACCTAAACCATTCGTACCACCAGTAATTGTACCAGTACCTTCACCAACTTTAACCCAATTACTTGAAACAGTATAGTCTGTTGCACATAACCAATATATACCATTTTTAGATGAATCTCCGTCTGAACTAACAGCAACAATAGCACCAGCATATAACCAACTAAGATTATCATCATCTTCCCATGTTGCTGGAAGTGTTAAATCAGCATATGTTCCCACTAATTGTCTTGCATCTAATGGAATTACTTTTTTGGTTTCAAAACCTGCTGAAAAATATACTGAACCCTTTTCTCTTGACATATTATTTTATTTAAAATATTAATCTTATGCATGCAATTCCTCTTGTACCACAGCAATGTGAATACTGTGCATAATTGATTGAATTTCCTTGTATTGTTTTATTTACAGAACATGAACAATAATAATTCAACCCACATAAACCACCGCTACCATATTCCCAACAACCATTCAAACAGTTATAATCTTGCACTCCAACCAATGGTCTGCTTGTTAACCAAGCGCACGGAATTTCAAATTTTTGTTTATTGACACCATCTTCTGGTACTAATGTTATTTGAACACAGTTTGCTGTTGCCATGTTACATAAATGAACACATGTTAATGTTGTTAAATTAACACAAGTTCCAAACAATGGATATGCGCCAATAATTGTTCTATTTGATGTTGATGTTTGTCCTGCCGATAATGGTGTACAAAAATCCGTACCTTTACTGCCTTTTGGTTGAACACCTGCATCATAACAAGTATTTGTTCCCCATGTGTTTACACTACCCTGTAATATTGTATATGATAATGTGTTACATGACATTGACGTACCAGTAACCGCATATGAACCTGAAACATCAGTTCCAGTAAACACATAACAATTAGCATTACCGCTTCTAAACGGTGAGGCACTACAATATTGTGGAGTAATTGCACCCCTACTAAACGAACTACATACTGTAATAACACCAATTGGACAACCTATTTCATATAATGCATTATTTGGAATCACATTTACCCCTGAATATAATGTTGTGGTTGTACTTGGAGCAGTAAATGGAAAATTTGGAAACAATTCTGGAACAAGCAATTCTTCAAACAATTCAAATGCTGTTTTTCCAATTAAAGGCGTTCCAACACAAATTCCACCAACACATATTGCTGCAGGTGAGCTTAAATTATATGTATCTTCACCTGCATCCGTATATATTACAATACTATCGCCACTTAAACTTACCGATGTATCACCACTTCCAACAAGATTTCTAAATTGAAGTGTTACATTATTCTTACTGTCGAATACACCTGTACCACCACTCGAACCAATATTTGTTGCACCTGTAACATATGTAGTACCACCACTTAAACTTGTGTATATTACCACACTATTACCAACTGTGGTTACTTGTGTATTTCCACTACCACTGATTCTTCTGAAGAAAAGTTCAGTTGCTGTTTGACCGGAAAGCACTTCTGCACCAGTACCAACATTAGTTGCACTTAAAACTGATGTTCTTCCTGACAATCTAATAAATGATTCATCATCTCTAACCGCAAGAAGATTTGGTGTGTCTGAAATAACTGTTCTGAAATGTAAGTTATTATGTGCTGCACATCCTAATGGTCTACCGCCAATACATAATGTACTACCAGTAGATAAACTACCAACAACTGTATTTACAACAGTATTTGAACCATTATTGTAAAAACTACCTGTTGTCCAAGTTATTGCACTATATGGTGCAGATGGTGGATAATATGTTGCAACTGACGGGCATGTTCCAAGTAAATTTTCAACATTTCCATCCACAAAAATCCAACCAATGCATTCACTACCGCAAACACGATTATTCCAAATCCACGATTTATCTTTTAAGCAATTGTAATATCCCCTTCTTTCGGTACAACCATTTGGTGCACCAGTACGAATTACCGCATCAGTATCCCTATAAAAATAATTATAAAGCGAACGATAATTACCATCATAATTATTATCTGCAATATTATCTATCGGTAATATTTGCACACCACTAAATCCGCAAAAATATCCAATATTTGTTCCACCAGTTATGAATGAACCTGTTGGTATTGCAATATCCCTTGTTTTTAATTCCAACGAGCTATTAGTAACACCAGTACGATACCAATATTCACTATATGTTGAACCAGTTTTAACGACAACAGTTAAACCAATGTGTCTTTCTGCTTCAGGTATTACTGAATTAACATGTGTTATTCCTGTATATGGAACAAGGTTATTAAAATATCTGCTATCAATTGGTAGCGGACCGCTTATTCTAATATTATCACCTAATATAATTGCCATAATTTATATTTTTTTAACTACATCTAAATTGTATTGGGTCTGGGTCAGTCCATGCCGACTTGCTCATATATACCTTATAATTTATTGATGACCAACAATTTTGTCCTGACGATATTGAAATTATACATTCATCGGGATATTTATCCGAACAACAACAGTTAATACAACCACTATTTAATGCATTTACGTACCAACAAACTCTCGATGGAGATGTTGCAGGTATTGCTATCCAAGTATATTCACCAACTGAATTAAAGCTAACAGTAACCGTACTTATACTACTACCAACTACTTTAGTTCCACCCGTCACAAGTGAATTCGTTACAGGTGGACGTGAACCGCTCAATAATTTACCATAATAATATGGGTATATACCCTGAATAGATATTGATTTTGATGCTGTTGTTCCTGCTGTAGTTGCTGCTGATATTTGAACACCAGCACTATTATAAACAGAATATGAGCCAGCAGAATATGAAACAGTACCTGAAATCGTGTTACTGCCACCAGTAATCAAAAATGGTGATAATGAATATGGATTAGATATTGTTGATGGACATGCCAATCCTTTAATAACATAATTATATGCCGTAGCAGGACCGCTCCTTGGCACACTTGGTAAACAAGTTGTTGGTGGATTATTACCATAATATGGAACAATGCTTCCCAAATTAAACACAGAATTAATGGTAATACCTGTTATCACATTACCAATCTCATATAATGCCGTAGATGGACTAATACTCATTGATTGATAATATTGTGCCGTTACTACCGGGGGAAGTGTCGGAACTAATATCTCTTGAAGTATAGATGTTATTGTTCTTCCAGTTAAATAAGTACCTGCTGGCATTCCACCAACACATACTGATGATGGACTTAATCCATCATATATTCCAGTACTCGTACCGCCCGTAGACACAGTGCCTAATACAAGACATCCGCTAACATATTTTAAAACATCTTGTTCACAAGCATTACAAATAACAACAGGAATATAACAACAAGTACTTTTATCTTGAAACTCAAGACTACCAATACTTGAAATTTGAGTACTCCCCGATAATGTTAGAGTACTACCACTTAATTGCTTAAATTGTTCATTCGATAAATCGGGTCTTGCAAAAAAAGGCATATTTTTTATCTTTATTTCTCTTATATTATTTTTAAATTTTTGCTAACTATCAAGCCGTACCCCTAATTAGCTCAACCGAACTTTTCGGTTCGGTTTAATTTATAATAAATACAAAAGAATCAGATTAAAAACTGCCAAAAAATAAAAAACCCCGAAAGAATTTTCAATCGGGGTTTTGGAATTCACCAGTACTGATGAATTCTTTCATATGAAAAAAGTAGACTTAAAGACTAAATTTTTCCTGCTTACGAGCCTTATTCCTAAGTTCGTTTACTGCCCTCAAAGCGTTTGGGTCGAACCTTTCACGCTTAACCACACTTACCATATGGTTGAATTCGTTTTCAGTTATTACCTGACCAACGTATCCTTCGGTCTTGAGCATATAACTCTTTGGTGCTTTACTTGCAGCAGAAGGGTTTCCTTCAGCATCCAAAGTTGCATCAAAGGTAAGGTCAAGAAGTTCCTGAATCTTTTCCTGAACGCTGTCAGTCATTGATTTCTTGGTTTTCTTCAATGCCCTTTCAAGCAAGTCAACAATCTCTTCCTGATGACTTTTCTTCAACTCATTATAAGTTGTAGTAAAGTTCTGGTTTGAAGACTTGTTCTTCAATTCACTGATGATTGCAAGTGAACCATAGCAGTCACGAATCATCAAGTCCCATACCTGTTCAGCGTAAGTGAATGAAGGGAATTTGTCGATTGCGACAATTTCACCGTCAACAAGTACGATGATACCGATAAGGTTACGTGGACGTTCAAAGTGGGCAATAAACTGTTCGAGTTTCTTGTCATATTTTTCGAAGTACACGTTAAGGTAGTTACCTGCATTTGACTGAGTGTCAATACCAAGTTTCTGAATAGCGGGATAAATCCTACCATATGAACTTGGCTGACCAACAGTATCAAACACCATTTCACGCATGGTTACTGGAAGCATACGGAACTCCTGAGTACCACGAAAATGTCCAGTCTGTCCACCCTGAACACAACCAGCATCGTGATAAGTAACGTTACCATACTTTTCAACGTAACCTGCTTTGGTCATACCATGATTCTGAGCACTCTGCTTGGTCATAACAGCCATCTGAGTAGGAAGAATAACTTCCTTATTTTCCTTATTTGTGAAGGAAATCTGACCATATGAACTGTTACCAGCCTGAACAGCAGTCAATGGATTCGCAAAACGTTCATCCAAAGAATATTCCTTGTCAGTCGTGAGACATACAACTTGCATGTTCAAAATTGACTGAACGATGATGTTTCCATCCCTGTCTTTAACCGGACGGCAACCTTTGAGCAATTCTGTGAAATCTCTTGTATTCATGATATGATATTTTAAGCGTTAATACTAATTTTTTTATTCCTCTTAACAGGTGCTGCTTCAAGAGCAAGAACCTGATTTTCAAGCCACCTCTTGGTGTCAATTTCAAGCAACCTTGCGTTAATCTGAGGCTGCAATGCAGCAGGGTTGTTTATAGCCATCGTAACGACACCTGAACCAAGTTTCCTTACGTTAGCACCCATTTCAGCACTTACGATTGGTGAAATCTGGAACATCGGTATATTCCTTCCGGTTTCTGCCTTCCAGATTGAAATAACTTCGTTAGTCAATCCGTCATATGCATTTTCGTAACCATCAGTTAAGATAAAGATTGCATCATATGGTTTTGAAGGATTTTCACTCTTCAAAAGTCCAATGAATGAACTTGCCAAGTCAGTAACTTCACCATCAGTATACTGAATACTGCAACTGTTGGTTGCAGATTTGCTCAATACCCTTGCAGTAAAATCTGCCACTGCCTTTGGAGTATTCTTTGATTCAGCCTGATGACCGTCCATTGAATTACTCTTGTCAACAATGATACCGATGTTCTGGTAGAAAAAACCTGCAATCTTTTTCTTGTCTGCAAGTTTATCAATTGCTGACATGATTTCGTCAGTAAACCTCGTTTCATAACCAGTCTTGTAAAGTGCCAAGAAGTCAGTTGCCTTTTCCATGTCAACAGTCTTTTCAACACCCAACTTTGCAGTTGATTTGGTCTGACGAACCTGCTGGTTTACAGAAGTAACTGTAACATTCTTCCTGATTAAAGCCTTTGTTGCTTCTCTCTGGATTTTTGTTGACCACATTGAGTGATACTGAGGATGCCTTACACTTGAAATCAAACCAAGCAATACTTCTTCAGGAACGCTCTTGATACCAGTGATGTCAGTCTTTGCCTTCTGATATTCACTCAAAAGAGGAAATTCAGTTGCACCATAAGTAACACCAGCATCTTTCTTGAAAATGAAAAGCAAGAGTTTGAATGCTTTCATAGGTTCACCATTGTAATACCTTAATATGTATTCATTCAAAATCTTCATTTCCTTTTCATTTCCAACAACAAATTCACCAACATTTGCTGCTTTGCCAGCAATTGAAAGCAATACAGAAGTCATCTTCTTACCATACACGTGCCTCAAAATTTCGGCAAGTTTGTTACGGTACTTCATCGCATAGAATTCAAGGTTGTCCTGACCCCAAATAAAGCCAAGCACAATCTTCCTTGACCTTTCGTTGTTAACCTTTGCGTTCTTCAAGTCTACGAATAAACGAAGAACATAAGGCAAACCGTTTTCGCCAAGGTTATTCAATGCGGTAAGGACTGCCTTATCGCTCAATCCATTATCATACCAGTCAATTGGATTGACAATATTGCATGCTCCACCCTTTAACGTATTCTGAAATTCGTTCAAAAGAACTTCAGCTACGAATTTACCTGTTGCTCCCTTTTGACTTGCTACAATCAACGGGAGTTCCTTTGAAAGTTTATACAAACTCTTGATTTGAGTCTGGATAGCCTTCAATTGTTCGTCTTTTCCGTGGTAGTAAGTAGCACTGCTCTTAGCACCAGAAGCAATAGTAAGACCGTCAATTAATGACTGCCTAACGGTTGCAAGCGATTTTTGTGTCAATACCAATTCTTTCATAATTTTACCTTTATTTATATTTATTAATTAAGTGCCTTTTGTCCATTTGCTTTGTCCAAGAAACGCTGTAAATGACCAACAGCAATTCTATTTTGTTCTTCTGTGCGATGTCCACCCTTATTAAACAATAATGTTTCCACCACACACGCAACACCTTCAACCAACATTTTTTGAGTTTCACGCAATTCAGCGATTTCCTTTTTCAATTCTGTATTGTCGCTGGTTTTTTCAACACAGAGCATCTGATTCAACCATTTCATCCCTTCTTCTGTCACCCTCACCGGACTCGTTGTAAAATATCCCATCTTCACGTACTTTGGAAGTGGTTGATGGTTTTTCTTGATTATCCTGTTACGTTCCAAAATATTAAGCAAACCATTTCTTCCAATTTTACCGCAATAATCGGTTAATTTCAACCTTTTTGCAGTATCTGACATCGTATAAAGTGCAGGTCTTGTTGCTTCTTCTTTCATTTCCCTGTACTTCTTTTCAACCTCAATGAAATATAAACGTGCCCGTCTACCTTTTTCATTGTTTTGAACCATTGCAAGTTCTTTGGCACAATCCAAAGTCAGTGCATATTCGATTCGATATATCCTTTCAAATGCCTGTGAATCAGACTCGCTAATTTTAGCGAATGGTATTACATTACCATTTATATCGTAAAAAATTCGAGCGTAATCCACATTTTCAATGAACTGATATTTCTTTATTCGTCCTTTAAACCAGTTCGAAAAATCTTGTTTTGCTTCAAGAAATTCATGTAAATCTCTTGCATTTACCACCGGACTTCCGGTTTTAATGCTTTTTCTGATTTTAATAAGTTCTTCCATGTTGATAATTTAAATGATGCCAAATATAAAAATATTTTTCCAACAAACAAGTACTTATACGATACTATTTTCAAAATGTTACAAAGAACGTCAAAAAAAATCAAAAAAAAAAACGGGTGAGTTGACAGATTTCTCTATCAATCCCCACCCGTTTATGTCTGGAATAACTCTGCTTCTCAAAATAAGAGAAGAAGTGCGGTTGTATTGCCTGTAAGTTGTCTCCCCTCTCACACGGGGGAGATTGCATGTTTCAATTACTGTAAACACAGCCAGTTCTTCCATAAAAGTTTAAATTTTTTGAAAAAAATGCCACACGACTGTGACCAAAAAACCATTCTTAACCGAGCACCCGTCAGTGCTACTTCAAATGTTAGGCTTCGAGCGGTGGGGTATGCTCTGAATTTTAATATGCATTATCATAATTTTGCATTCCCAGCTTACCACTCTCAATAATTTAAGGGAACAATTTAAAAGTATTTTGTTTTGTTTGCAAGTTTAAGAGACTTGTGCCTTAACCACTTGGCTAATTGTCATAATTTGGTAGACAATGATGGAGTTGAACCACCGTTACTGTAAACACTTTTCGTTTTCCCTAATATTTTCAAAGTACGTTACCCGGAAGTTTGTGTTGCCACAGGGACAACCGGGAATTTCAATAAGTTTAGAAGAAATTTGTTGGTCTTTGTGTTGTAAGAGTCTGATTTACTGTCAAATTTACTGTAAAAACCATCAGTTCTTCTTTATAATTTTGGAAGAAGTTTGTTAGTGTTCGGGTAAACCTGCCGTCACTCATGGACGGCATTGTTTCTGCAACATTCTTTACTGTATACACTATCAGTTCTTCACTTTGTAGCGGGAGAGGGATTTGAACCCTCGACCTTCTGGTTATGAGCCAGACGAGCTAACCGGACTGCTACCACCCCGCAATATGAAGTGAGATAATTTGTTTGTTATTTTGTTAATCGAAATATCGGAATTGAACCGATGACATTCTGCTTGACGTGCGGACACTCTATCCAACTGAGTTAATTTCTGTACTGTAATAACAAGCCGTTTCTCACTTATCTTTTTCTGCCTTTATTTGATTCGGAGATACATTTTTTACAATGACCACCAACACCATTCCATCTTTGTTTATTCACATAAAATTCATTTTTATCTTTTTCCTGTCGGCATTTAGAACAAAATGAATTTCCTTCAGCAACATTAATCCTTTTATAAAAACCACCCTTGTTGTTTTCAGATTTGTTGCATTTCAGATGGCTAAAAGCAATATTATCAATATCAAAGAACAATTCCACCGGATTTTCGGAATGAAGCCAATTTTTTTTATGTTCAATACTTAATTCATGAACAAATTTGATTTCATTCCCACACTTATAACAAATATTTTCACCGTGTTTTTTCAACAAATGAAAAAGTATTTGTTTTCTAAGTTTACCAGATGCAGTACCCAATGGCATACCCAACTGATTTTCTTTAACTTCATTGCCCATTATCTTACGATTTTAGCTTAAAGTTATTTTTGTGGGGAGAGTAGGACTTGAACCTACAATCTTTTGTTTTCAACACAAATTGCTTTACCTTTACTGAAAACACTACAAGTTCTCTCTTTCGAGAGCAGTGAGATAGTATTTATCGTTTTTTTGTTTGCTATCTCCCCATGTAAAAAATTTCAATCGTTAAAAGAACGTTTTTGTCTCTTAGACGGTGCAAATATAAAACACATTTTTTTCCTGTGCAAGTATTTTTCAAAAAATTTTTAAAAAAAATGAAAAAAAAGTTTTATCGCACGTCTGGATTTATAAATACGATGATATTTTGGAAAAGTCATAAATATAAGAAAAAATTTTATTCTTTTCTTATATTTCCCTGTTTTCTACGGTACTCTTCAAGCATTTTAAACACGCTTGGATGTGACTTTTCTTCGTCAGGGTCAATTAGTTGAGTATTTTTTGCCTCAAAAATTGGCTCTGGTTTAATATCCTCTATTTTTACTTCAGGTTGTACGACAATTTCATTAGTTGTTGCCCCAGATTCCCCATTCCATTCAAAAGGTGCTTCGTCCACATTAGCTTTCATTAATCTTTCAATTTCAGCTATAGTTTCCGCATCTGTTTGTTCAATATTTGTATTTTCAGTATCATTTACAGTATCAGTTACAGCATCATCATTATTATTTACACCCTCATTTACTCCCTCACTTATACCATCATTTTCAGTATCAATTTCCAAAATATCATCATTTGGCTTTTCAGTTAAAGGATATACATTTTCATTATTCATTATAAAATCTTTCAATATTGGCACTTTTTCAATATCACCACTTACAGTATTATCATTTCCATTAGAATTATTATACATCGAATTAAAAGCTTCTTTATATTCAGCATTCTTATCTGGCACAACATCAGCTATCCTAATATCATTTACCTTTTCAATTGATTGACCTTCAAAATCAGAAAGATGTGTATGAATTTTGGTCATCTCGTTATTTTTTTCCTCAAGATTCTCAATATCTTTTTCACCATAATGTTTTGCATACTTATTGACTTGAGCATATTTGTATCTGCTGTCTTCAATACGAATTTCCATTGTATCATTATTGAATATTGCATCATCAAATGTCTGACCGTCTTGTGCAAATCTGGCTTTAATAATCCTGATATTTGCAAGTTGTGCTTCTTTTTGTTCTTTTGTTTTTGCAACTGACATGAACAAATGCGCCTTTTGTATTCTTTTAATACTCCCACCAATTTGGTGTGCTTCTACATATTGTGAATCAAAACCAGAACGATTTGACTGTATTGCCGTCCATGCTGGTATGTCAAAATCTGATGCTAACGCTTCAAATGATTTAATAATTTGAAGTTCAGCTTCGGTTCTATCCGGTGTTTTCTTGTGCGATTCAAGACAATCAAGATAATCAAGTATAAGTATATCGAACTTAATTCCAGTTTTCTTTTGATGCCTAATCATCCAATTACGAATGTCAAGCATTGTAGTGTTTTCCTGACTGAATCTCTTAATAAGAAGAACACCTTTGCCCTTCATTGATTCAGCTTTTTCGTTACAAATTTTAAATGCTTTCTTGTTTTCTTCTTCGTCATCCATTTTGCTTAACGGAACTTTCGACCAAATAGCATAATGCTTACGCTGAATTTGTTCTGTAGTATCCTCAAAAATGACTTGAAGCACATTTTTCTCAGCCTCATATGCGTAATTAGCAATCTTGGTGAGTAGTGTGGTCTTTCCAACACCTGACGGAGTTAATATCACACCAATTTCACCTTTACCAAGTCCACCACCAGTAACAGCATCAAGCACATCAACACCTGTCGGTATTGGCTGACGAAATTCTTTTCTTAACGCTTTTTCAATATTATCAATTACTTCAGTACCATAATCTTCTTCATCACCAATATGTGAAATTTTTTGAATTTTCTCATCAATTTCACCAAGTACGTGTTTTCTCCTTATTTCACCACTCTTTGTTTTATCAAGAATAAATTCAGCAAATTTTCTCCATTCCTGTTGTTTTATAAAAGTATTTGTTTCCTTTTGAACAACAGAACCATCATGAAGCATTTCTTTATTTAAAATTCTTTCGTTCCAAAGTGTAATTCTTTTAATAACAGAAAATAACGATTCTTCTTCAATTAAATTATTTGGAGTTTTGTATTTGTTGATTGCCTGATGAATACTCTGATTTTGAAGGTTTGGAACTTTTTCATATTCCTTAAAGTATTCAAGCATAATGATGAACAACCTCTTTAAATTGGGGTCATCAAAATATTCAATAGCTAAATTCGGTATGGTTTTTTCTGCAAATTCTGGTTCTACAAGCAATTGCCACATAAGGCGTTGCTGAAATTCCGGTCCGAGATATGCTGTAAAAGTATTTTCTGTACTATCTGCCATTTTATAATAATGTTATAAAAAGGGCAGTTGCTGTTAATATATAAAGAATAAAAATAATTATGAATCTAATTTTAAAAACCAAGAGCACAGCAACTGCCCAATATTATTTAAACTCAGTTCTTCCTGAGTTTTCGCAGCATTTCTTCTCTTTTTGCCGGGGGAAGTTCTCTGATTTGATTAATTGATAATCCTTTGATGTTAATTAAATCATAATCATCCCACATATTATCAATGTCGTCCCTTTTTATGTGATTGAAAATTGTGTTTCCAACCTCAACAACTGTGTCAATTAAATCAACCGACCAGCGTGCAACCGGATTGAAACCATCAACATAAAACAGCCTTTCAACTATGGTTTTATCGTTAATATAAAAACCGATTTTACATTCAACACCACGAATTACCTTTTCCTCAATTTGCTGAACAATTGGTTGTGGATTATAACGCATACCCCCCCTATATTCCTGTGGATATAAACTTATCATTTTCTGATGATATTGAAACAAATCAAGTCTCTCGTTTAACTCCGTCACATAACTTCTTTTTGAAAGCACTTTTTGGAGTTTAGTTATTGCACGGGGCAATATTTCCCTTATATCAATGGAATATCTTGTAAAAGGGTTAAACTGGTCTGCATCGAAAACTTTTTCACCTAACAAAACATTACCCTGATACAGTGAAAACCTAAACTCATTATTAAATTCTTTCTCGTTCATTTGATTTATTTTTTATGGTTAATACTATTGACACAAATATAATTGGAATCCGGCAAAAGTGAAAGACTTTTTCACAAAGTAGTTAAATTTTTTTTCTCATACTCTTTAAGTAATTGTCTTTCACGCATGATTACAGTATAGAATGGTTCTATGTAATTGGGATATGTGCTACCATATACTGATAAAAACTCATCTTCTTTAACCATCCACTCGTATAATCTCTCCCCTCTTTTCTCTTTTCCCTCTGCATCCGACTCCAACAATGGCATTTCCAATTGCTGCAATTCTTCAATTGCTGCTTCCGTTAACATCGGTTTTGATAGATTAACTAATTGATAGTTTATCTTCAATCTTTCAACGCCTTTCAATAAATTTTCAAGTGCTTTAAGTGGCTGCTTCTTTTCAATAATTCTTTGCTTATTCATTTCATCGGCTTTTTGACATATTTCTCTAACCGATAAATGCTTATATTCCATTTCTGGAAAATATTTTAATAACGTTGTTTCCTTTATCCCTTCAATTCCTTTTATATTATCAGATACGTCACCACAAATTATTTTAAGCACCAACGCATTCGAATAATGATGCTTAAAATACATCATATAATTAATTTTGGTAACTGGTTGACTGATATTTGGGAATATGATTGTGATATTCAAATCAAGCAATTGTGCAAAGTCCCTGTCATTTGAATACAAAAAGATTTCTTCTTTGTTGTTGTATTGCTGACAATATGCTGCGATTAAATCATCAGCTTCAACATCATCGACTTCAATTTGTCTTAAATATAATTGCTCCGCATATGCCTGAATGCGTTTTCTTTGTTTTAAAATGGATTCTTCTTTAGCTTTTTCCCTGCGGATTTCCGCAGCAGATAGTTCAATCTTTCTATACCATTCCTTATTTTTTCGATTGGCTTTATATTCCCTATCGATACGATGGCGCATTACTCCACCACCTTCCCCATCCCAAATGAGCACAACCTTATTAATCATATGCTCCTTTATTAATTTACGAATGGTTGTCATAAAAGAATACAAACCGCCAATGTGACCGAATTTGGCGGTAAATGTATCCTTTGCTCCGTGATATGAACGTTGTAAAAGATAAGAAGAATCCACTAACAAAGTTCTGGTTTTCATTCAATTTCCAAAATTTCGCCTTCCTTTATTTCAGTAAATTCATCCCTGATATCTTCTGCATTAATATCAGAACCAAGTCTGTTACGGAAATAAAGAATATTGTCCTTTTTGTATTGGTCAATCTCTTCTGGAATAATAAATCCATGAGGGGTTGAAATTATTGTACCCTCAAACGAAACACCACCAAGGTCGCAATCAATTTGGTTCTTTGCTACGTTTACAACCGTTTGGATACCGTAAGTAACCTTACGATTTTTACTTGTAGCATCTACTTTTTTTGTTGCATGTGCAGCAACACCACCAAAATGATATATAAGACGTGAGCCATAAAAAAACGTTTCACCACCCTTATGCTTAACAACACCAGCACCCATACTGTCAATCCAAATCTTCTGAACACCAATAACTGTGTTGGTAAATGGACGATTTTCCTGTCTACTGCTTGGAATTGTGTTATTTAACAGATATTTGAAATGTTTTTCAAACGCACCTGCATTCCACATATTGTTATCCGATGTGTTATTTTCCTGTGCTAAAACAGTCCTGTTGCAATCAAGTGTACCAAGACTATCAATTGCAAAAAGAAGGTCAAGCGGTAGATTTCCAGCTTCCTGCTCATCAATAAAATAATCAATAGCATCTTTTAAGTCTTCAATTGAAGCTTCTTTTCTGTCTTTATCTTTCTTTTTACCAAATTCTTTTAGGAGATAATCATTTTTTATTAGAATATGAGGACCATCCCAATCAAAACCCATTTTAGCAAGACGCTCTCTACCCAAGTTATTTTCAGTATCAATGATAATTGGAAGCACTCCCATCTTTTGTGCGCTTACAATGCCTTCACAAATAGCAGTTGACTTACCAGTATTACTAAAACCACGTGCAAGACTTACATATCCCATAGGAAATCCCGGAAGTCCGGTTGCCGTTTGTAATGCTTTTGATGCTGGAATCCATCTTAATGCTTTATCCGGGGCAGTTTCAGCACCAGATTTCTTTTTAAAATCATCCAATGAAAATTTCTTCATTGGAGTTGGTTTCCTTGATGGATTTGCAGGAACTTCATTCAAAACTTCTTTTTCTTTTGCCATGTTATAACTCAATTATAATATAAAGGGGGATTTTTATTTCCCCCTTTATTCCTTGTAATTTTTAGAAAGGAAGGTCTTCGTAATCGCCACTTCCCGGAGCATCATCTGATACATCCTGTTGTGGTTCAGGACTCTGAACGGTATTTGGAGTTGCAGCAAGTGCTGCAGCACCTACATTAACCACATCATCCTGATATGTTCCAACCTTTGATTCTGTAATGTTACTGATTGTAACCCTTGGATATTCTTCATCCAAATCAGATGCCTGTTCAAAATCTTCTTCTGAATCTGCATCAAGGTTACGGTTACGTGTGTTAGCAGCTTCTTCCAAATCTGGACGACCCGGAAATACCCAATGTTTGTTATTCTGGTCGATATC